>Ga0068858_100002055_pt1 | contig 20491 bp, 20 predicted proteins | sample KBSSwiS12_FD_66589 | JGI IMG/M metagenome (GOLD analysis project Ga0068858, IMG submission 66589) | Switchgrass rhizosphere microbial communities from Kellogg Biological Station, Michigan, USA - KBS Switchgrass S1-2 | ecosystem: Host-associated > Plants > Roots > Rhizosphere > Soil ...
GGGACAACCGCAGCACCCAGCACTACGCGGTGATGGACTACGCGCCCTGCCACCGCAAGATGGAACGCGCCGGCATCGTCGGCGACAAGCCCTACGGCGTCGGCGAGAAGCCCGCTGGCGCGGCCGCGAAGCCCGCACGTGCGCGCGAAGCCGCGCTCGCCGTCTGACCCCAACCCCTAGGAGAAAGAACATGAACTTCATCGATGGATCGCTGTTCGTCGAGAACATGCAGAAGCTGGTCATCACCGCCGCGCCCTACGGGCCCGAGTGGATGCCGTCCGATTTCCCCGAAGACATCCCGGTGTCCATGGACGCGCAGATCCAGAAGGCGGTGGACTGCTACAACGCCGGCGCCACCGTGCTGCACGTGCACGTGCGCGAAGAGGACGGCAAGGGCTCCAAGCGCCTGTCCAAGTTCAATCAGCTGCTGGCCGGCATCCGCAAGGCCTGCCCGGAGATGATCCTGCAGGTGGGCGGCTCGATCTCGTTCGCCCCGGAAGGCGAGGGCGAGGCCGCCAAGTGGCTGTCCGACGACACCCGCCACATGCTGGCCGAGCTGAAGCCGACGCCCGACCAGGTGACGATCGCCATCAACACCAACCAGATGAACGTCGTCGAGCAGATGACGGCCGCGGACGTGGCCGGCACCTCGCTGGCCGATCCGGCCCTGACCCATGCCTACCGCGAGATGACGATCCCGGCCGGCCCGGCGTGGGTGGAGGAGCACATCCGCCGGCTGAGCGCCAACCGCATCCAGACCCACTTCCAGCTCGCCGGCATCTCGCAGCTCGAGACCGTCGAGCGCATGATGCGCCGCGGCGTCTGCAACGTGCCCCTGGTGCTGACCTGGGTGGCGATCGGCGGCGGCTTCGAGGCGCCGAACCTGTACAACCTGGCGAACTTCGTGCGCGCCTGCCCGGACGGCTCGGTGCTGACGCTCGAAACCTCGATGCGCCACGTCCTGCCGCTGAACATGATGGCGATCGCCCTCGGCCTGCACGTGCGCTGCGGCATCGAGGACAACATCTGGAACCAGCGCCAGACCGCCAAGATGGGCACCGTCGAGCAGATCGAGCAGCTGGTGCGCATCGCCCGGGAATTCGGCCGGGACGTCGCCAACGGCAAGGAGGCGCGGCAGATCTACAAGATCGGCACCTTCTACGAGAACGCCGACGAAACGCTGGCGAAGAACGGCTTTGCGCCCAGCCGCAAGCCGAGGCAGGCGGGGCTCACCCAGCACGCCTGAGGTCGCAGGGCCAGGGTCCATCCTGGCGGGCCGCCGGCGGGGCCGGAACGGGGCAGGGTTGGCTAGACTCGCCGACCCCTGCCCCGTTGCCGTTGCCATGCGCCTTGCGTTGTCCGCCGCCCTCGCCCTCGCCGCAACGGCCCAGGCCGCACCCGGCGTCGACCTCGCCGCCCTGAAGGCGGGCGACCGCAGCCATCGGTTCGAGGCCACCGCCGTCTACCTCGACGCGGCCGACCGGCCGATGGGGGCGCGCTTCAGGCACCTCCCCACCGGCTTCCAGCTCGACCTGCTGCGGATCGAATCGGTGCCGCAGGCCTTCACCTGGGTGAAGACCTTCGCCACCTCGGACCAGGGCGAGCCGCACACGCAGGAGCACCTTCTGCTGCTGCGCGGCATCCGCGGCCGCACGCTGGCCACCAAGGAGCAGATGTCGCTGGCGACGAGCTCGGCCTACACCGAGACCTGGCGCACGAGCTACTTCTTCAACACTGCCGCGGGCGTGGACACGTTCTTCGACCTGTTCGCCGAGCAGCAGCGGGCGATGCTGCATCCGGACTACAGCGACGCCGAGATTCGCCTGGAGGTGCGCAATTTCGGCGTCACCAAGAGCGCCGACGGGAGCCTGCGCCTCGAGGAAAAGGGCACGGTCTACAACGAGATGGTGGCCTCGATGGCCAACGGCGGCTGGCAGGCCTGGCGGGCGCAGAACCATGCGCTCTACGGCACGCGCCACACGCTCTCCTTCAACCAGGGCGGCGAGCCCGCGGGCATCCGGACGATGACGGCCGAGGACATCCGCCGCTTTCACGCCGCCGCCTATCACCTCGCCAACATGGGCACGGTGGCCGCGTTCCCGAAGTCCGCCGGGCTCGACGACCTGCTGTCGCGCTTCGACCGGGTGCTGATGGAAGACGCGCCCAAGGGCGGACCGCGCCCGGCCGATTCGCTCGCCAGGCTGCCGCCCCCGGCCGGCGATCCCGAAGGCGCCCTGCGCGTCTACGAGTATCCGCACACCAACGCGCAGCAGCCCAGTCCGGTGGCCGTGGTGTGGCCGGCCAGCCGCGAGCTCGACGCCGCCGAGCAGCTGCTTGCCGAGCTCTTCTTCGCCAATCTCGCGGGCGACGCCAGCACCAATCTCTACGGCCTGCTGATCGACAGCCGCAGCCGTCGCCTGGACACCGGCGCACGCGCGGTCGACAGCGAAGTCGGCACGTGGGGCGGGCACCCGGTGGCGATCGAGCTGAGCGACGTGCGCCCGGCGGCGATGAGCGACGAGGGGCTGCGGGCCATCCGCAGCGTCGTGGTCGACGAGATCCAGCGCGTGGCGGCGTTCGCCGACGGCTCGGCCGAGCTCAAGGCCTTCAACGAACGCATCGCCAGCCGCGTCGCCGAACGCGAACGGCAGGCGCTCAAGTTCCTCGGCACGCCGCCCGGCTTCGGCGCGCGCAACGGCAGCTCGGCCTGGGTGGAGCTGCTGCTGCAGCTCGAGCGTTCTCCCGGCGAGCGCAAGTCGCTCGTGCTCAAACCGGAATTCGCCCGGCTGCGGACCCTGCTCGACTCCGACCGCAACGTCTGGCGCGAGGCCCTGGCGCGCTGGAAGATCAGCGGTGTCGTGCCCTATGTCGTCGGGGCGCGGCCGAGCGCGGCGCTCATCGCCCGCGAGCAGGCCGGGCGCGAGGCGCGTCTCGCCGAGGAGACCGAGCGGCTGAAGCGCCACTACGGCACGGCCGACGCCCAGCAGGCGCTGGCACGCCACGCCGCCGATGCCGACGCCGAGCTGGCGCGCATCGACCAGGCCACCCGGGTGCCGCCCACGCCTTTCGTCAAAGCGCCGCCGATGACGCTGGACGACGAGCTGCAGTTCGAGTCGGTGCGCCTGGCCAACGGTGTGCCGCTGGTGGCCTCGCGCTTCGACAGCATGACCGGCGCGATGGCGGGCCTGGCGCTGCGCCTGGATGGCGTGCCGCAGGACGAGCTGCGCTACCTGTCCCTGCTCCCCGACCTGCTCACTCGCGCCGGCGTGATCGACAACGGCCAGCCGCTGCCCTACGAGCAGATGAGCGAGCGCCTGCGGCGCGAGATCCTTTCGCTCACCGCATCGTTCGCCGCCAATCCCCGCACCGGCCGGGTGGAACTGGTGCTGCGCGGCTCGGGCGTGGGGCTGGAGGAGTCCCGGCGCGCGCTCGACTGGATGGCCCGGGTGCTGTATGCGCCCGACTGGCGCAGCGAGAACCTGCCGCGCCTGCGCGACCTCGTCGACCAGCAGCTCGCGGCCTTGCGCAACACGGTGCAAGCCGCCGAGGAGAGCTGGGTCAACGACCCGGCCAATGCCTGGCGGATGCAGCGCCAGCCCGGCTGGCTGGCGAGCGCCTCCTTCCTGACCCGCACGCACAGCGCGCTGCGCCTGCGCTGGCAGCTGCTCGACCCCGCACGCGGCGACGGCGAGGCGCTCTCGGCCTTCCTCACCCGCCTCGCGGACAGCGGCCGCACCCTGGACCGCCCCGGCTTGAAGGCGCTGCTCGCAGAAGGCAAGGCGCCGGGATGGGAAGCGCTTTCGCCGAGCCAGCGCCAGCTTGCCGGCGAGGCGCTGCGCGACCTCGACCTGAGCCTGGCCGAGATCCCGGACGAGAGCCTGGGCGCCGATTTCGCCTACCTCGCGCAAGCCCTGCGCGACGACCTGATGCTGCCGGCGAGCGCGGCGCTGGCGAAACTGGATTCGCTGCGCCGCCGCCTGCTGCGTGCCGGCGGCGCGCGGATGTTCCTGGCCTCGTCCCCGGAGATGCGCGACGCGCTGGCGCCGCAGCTGGAGGCGTTCGCGGCGCGGCTGGACGCCGCCACCGCCTTCGTGGCCGTGCCGCCGAGTGCCGAGCCGCCGATCGGCGCGCGCCTGCGGCTGCGCGGCGCGCCCGAGTCGCCGCTGCACGTGGGCCTGCATGCGCCGAACAAGCAGGGCGGCGTGATCCTCACCTCGGTGCCCGCGGTCCACTTCGCCGAGGCGGCCGACACCGACAAGCTGCTCGACTACCTGGCCACGCGTCTCTACGGCGGCGGCGGCTCGCACGGCATCTTCTCCAAGACCGTCGGCGCCGGCCTGGCTTACAGCAACGGGCTGCGCGGCACGGTGTCGTCGGGCCGCGTCGGCTATTACGCCGAGCGCACGCCGGAGCTGCCGCAGACCGTTCGCTTCGTCATCGGCGTGATCCGGGACGGCCGGCGCGACCCCAGCCTCGGCGAGTACGTGATGGCGCAGGCCTTCGGCGAATCGCGCGCCTCGCTGACCTACGAAGCCCGCGCCGAAGGCATCGCCGCCGACCTGGCCGATGGCCAGCCGCCCGAGGCAGTGCGACGCTTTCGCACGGCGATCCTGGCCCTGCGCGACGACCCGCTGTTCGTCGACCGGCTCTACGACCGCAAGGACCGCGTCCACGCCCGCATGCTTCCGGGCTACGACCCCAAGGGTCTGGACCGCAGCGACGGCAGCTTCTTCGTCATCGGCCCCGACCGGCAGCTCGACGCCTGGGAGCGGTACCTGCGCGAGGTCGACGGCCCGGGTGCGCGTCTGCAACGGCTATACGGGCGCGATTTCTGGATGCCCTGAGCGTTCGGGCGCGAAGTCGGCGCCGTCATGGAGAATCTTGGCCGACAGGTCCGAAGATGTCGGGGTCGAAGGGGCGAATGGAGGCGAACATGAAGAAGTTCATCAGGCCGATCTGCTTCGGGCTCCTGGCCGCGGCGCTGCTGCAGCCCGTTCTGGCGCAGGTCGGAGCCGGCGGCGGCGGCGTCGGCGGCCGGCGCATGCAAGGCCAGGGCATCAACTATGCGCCGCAGCCCGAGGTCTACGCCGTGCTGTCCGTCGACCTGCAGGACCGCGTGGTGCAGCTGCGCGCGGCGGACGGACGGACCGGCTTCGTCTTCGTCGGCGAGTCGGTGTACGACCTGTCCAAGCTCAAGGCGGGGGACAGGATCAAGGTCGATTTCGTCGTGCCCGGCGAATCGGACAGCGAGCTGCGCGCGGCATCGATCTGGCCGGAGAAGTGACCCACCGCGCGGCGTGAGGACCCCCCGGGCCGCCGGCGGACGCCGCGCCTTGATCCAGCGCAAGACCCTGCGGCGCCAGGCCGCCTACCTTCGCGGGAGCCTCAGGAGCTCTCCATGTACCGTCATCTGTTCGTTCCCGTCGATGACACCGACCTCTCGGTCCAGGTGATAGGAAACGCCGTCGAACTGGCACGCACCCTCGGCGCACGCATCACCTTCTTCCATGCCTCCTCGGACACGGCCGGCCTGCTGCGCGGCGACGCCGAGGTGCTGCGCGCGACCGCGCGCGAGGACTACGAATACGCCTATCTCGGCAAGGCGCGCGAGCTGCTGGCCAAGGCCGAAGCGGCGGCAGGCGCGCTCGACGTGCCCTGCGAATCGCGCCACGTCGTGAGCGACAAGCCGGCGCAGGCCATCGTCGAGGCGGCGCGGGCGGCCGGCTGCGACCTCATCTTCATGGCCTCGCACGGCGGGCGCGGCAAGCTGGCCACGGCCTTTGCCTCCGAGACGCTGGCGGTGCAGATGAGCGCCGGCCTGCCGGTACTGATTTCTTCCACGGGCGAGCCCAAGGCAGCGGCACGGGCGATCGGCATCATCCGCGACGAGCATCGCTCGCTCGCTGCGGTGCTGCATGCCTGGCTGCACGCCCTGGCCGAGGCACGCAGGTCGGGCGCGGCGGTCGACCTGGCGCTGATGCGCGCCATCGTGCGCTACGTCCAGCAGTTCCCGGTCAAGCTGCACCACCCCAAGGAGCACGAGCACCTGTTCCGGCGCCTGCGCGAGCGCACGACGAGCTGCGACGCCCAGCTCGACGCGCTCGAGCGCCAGCACGAGCAGGACCACCAGCTCGTGGCGGCGCTGGCGCGGCAGGTCGAGACCGTGGCCACCACTGACGCCGAAGGCCGGCCGGCTGCGACCCGCGCCCTCGAGGACGAGGTCGCACGCTATGCCGCCTTCCTCTGGGACCACCTGGGCCGCGAGGAAGGGGTGATCCTGCCGGCGGCCGAGCGCTACCTGCTGCCCGAAGACTGGGCGGCGATCCACGCCGCTTTCGTGGAGAACCGCGATCCGGACTTCCGCGGCGGCAGCGACAGGGAGTATCGGCACCTGTTCTCGCGCATCGTCAATCTCGAGGAACGGGTCTCGCCGCGGCCTTCGGAGTCGACCGCGACCCGTTGAGGATCGACGGCCGAGCGAATCGTCGCCGGAGCGCAGAGGCGGCGGCCACCCCGGCCGGTCGTCCCTGCACGCTCGCGCCCCGGCGGCTACGATGCGCCGGAACGGGCGAGCGATGCGCCGGCCCGACCCACCCGAGATTGAGCGTGAGCCTCGCCCCCACCCCGACCCCCGCCTCAACGCCCTCCCCACCCGAACCTGCCCTGCGCTATGCCTTCCTGCTCGGCCGCGGGCGGTCGGGCACCACCTGGATCGGCCAGATCCTCAACCAATTTCCGGGCTGCCACTACAAGTACGAGCCGTTCAACTGGGACAAGCCTGCGCCCTATCACGAATGGCTGGCCGACCTGCCCGACGGCGACGACGTCGATCTTCGCCGCCGCTTCGAGGCCCTCATGCGGGGCTGCCAGCACAACGTCGACTACCCGCCGTTCATCCCCAAGCCCTGTCGCCCGCAGCCCAAGGCCCTGCTCCGCCTGACCTGGCAAGCCGGCAAGGTGCTTCCGGCCGCGCGCGGCCTCTACGAGTGGTACGGCCGCCCCTCGTATCGCGCCGGCGACTGGGCCCTGATCAAGCAAGTGAACTTCGCCAACGAGCTTCTCGAGCGCCTTGCCGCCGTGCTCGATCCGCACGTCCTCGCGATCGTGCGCAATCCCTTCGCCAGCGTCTCCTCGACCTTCCGCTTCCAGGACAACGAACCGATCGAGCCGATCCGCACCGACAAGACAGTGGCCCGGGTCGTCGAGCTCCTGCCGAGCGTGGCCCGGTTCGGCGTGCCCCAGCTTTCCACCGAGGAACTCTGGCGGCTGCCCGAGGCCGCCTTCGAGGCCGTCCGCTGGCGGGTCCAGAGCGAGCCCCTGGCCGACTTCGCCCGAAACTCCCCGCGCGGCCTGCTGATGACCCACGAGCAGTTCGCTGGCGATCCGGAAGCGGCGGCGCGAGAGGCCTATGCGTTCTTCGGCTGGCCCTTCGACGACGCCGTCTCCGAGTTTCTGCACTCCACCACGTCTGGCGAGAAGAGCCGTCCCGGTGCCTCGGCCGCCAAGCGCCAGTACAGCATCCACCGAGATCCCGCGGAAGCCGTCCGGCGATGGCGCAAGGACCTTACCGACGAGCAGGTCGGCGACATCCGCGCCATCGTCTCCGGCAGCGCGCTGCTGGAGCTCTGGCCGGAGCTTTCGGCCTGAGCGTCAGGGCACCTTTCCCAGCCACCGCGACAGCTCGAGCAGCGTTCCGCTCAGGGCATCGAACCGGTCCTTGCCCAGAAACCCGCTCCACTCGCGCTCGATCTCCGCGACCGTCTTGCGCATCAGCTTGCCCGCGGCACGCCCGCGCTCGGTGAGCTGGATCACCCGCGCCAGGCCCTGGTCGCCGTCGGCACGGCGCAGGTAGCCGCGCGCCTCCAGGCCCGACAGCAGGTAGTTCATCGACTGGCGGCTCGTCGCACAGGCGCGCGCCAGCTCGCTCGGGCGCTTGCCGTCGGGCCCGGGGTATGTCATCACGGCCAGCTCGGCGGGCGTGATGTCGTGGCCGTGCTCGTTCAGCGCCTCGAGCATGCGCTTCACCACCGCTTCCCGCGGAAAGCGCAGCAGTGCGCCGATCAGGGGCCGGCCGATACCCGGCTCCGGCGCCGGCCGACGTGGGCTTGACTTCGACGTAAAGGTTTTGTACATTGACGTACATTATTTTTACATAGATGAGGAGTGTGCCATGAACGAAACCGCCGCGCCTTCGGAGGTCATCCGCATCGGCCAGATCGAGATCCGCTACCTGCAGGCCGCCGGCGCGGCCGGCGACATGAGCTGCTTCGAGATGCAGGTGCCGCCCGGTGCCGGGGTGCCGCCGCCGCATAGCCACGCCGAGCACGAAGAGCTCGTCTACGTGCTCGACGGCATGCTCCGCTACACCGTGGGCAGCGTCACGCGGGATCTGGGACCGGGCGACACCATGGGCACGCCCCGGGGCGTGCCGCATGCCTTCGGCAACCCGCACGCCGCGACCGCCCGGGTGCTGGTGATGAACTCGCCGGGCATCGATCCGCAGTACTTCCGCGACGTGGCGGCGATCGCCAATGCCGGCGGCCCGCCCGACCGGGCGCGGCTGGCGAGCACGATGCAGCGTTACGGGCTCACGCCGGTGGCTGCCGTTGCGCCGGCGGCCGCGCCGGCCTGACGCGCGGCCGCGCCGAAACGCGCCGGCCGCAGGGCTCGGCTTCCCCGGCTACTTGACCTGGCCGCGCAGCTCGCCGCCCGGATTCGCGGCGGTGTGCAGGTTGACGTACCACAGGCCCTGCTTGAGCTGGTCGATCTGCGCCTGGGAGAGCGTCGTCTGGCCGACGATCGGGCTCGCCATCGGCCCGGTGAACGGCACGACGACGCCGGCATTCGCACCGGCGGCGGCGGGGCCGTGGAAATGGCCGGCGGTGACCGGGCCGGTCGTTCCGGAATAGGTGACCGTCCACTTGAGCGTGGTGCCGTCAAGGTCGAGCTTGGCCGTTCCCGAGCCGGTGCTCGCATTCGGCGGCACCTCGTTCTGGCCGGAGAGCGGGACCGACATCGAGCCGGTCATCTTGTCCATCATGCCGCAGCCGGCGATGGCAAGCGCGCCGGCGGCAACAAAGGTGGCGAGAGCGAAACGACGAGCGATCATGAGTTGTCTCCTCGGTTTGGAGCCGGGTGCGCGAGCCGACGCCCGGCGGGGGGCGCACGATCATAGAGCGTTCGTTGCCGAAGCGCCGCGAGAGCCGCTCAGTGCGCCATCAGCACAGGAAGGGTCATCGAGTCGAGGATCGACCGCGTCGCACCGCCGAGGACGCGCTCGCGCGCCCGGCTGTGCCCGTAGCAGCCCATCACCAGCAGATCGGCCGAGCAGTCGGCGGCCAGCGACAGCATCGCGTCGCCGAGCTGCGCCGACGCCGGGCCGCACGGCCTCGGCAAGACCTCGACGCCGTGGCGGCGCAGGTAGGCAGCGATGTCCGGGGCCGCGACGGACGGCAGATCGTCCTCCGTCCAGGTCGCGAGAATCACCTGTCGAGCGCGCTTCAGGAATGGGATCGCCGCCCTCACGGCCTGCGCCGATTCGCGCGTGTCCTTCCAGGCCACCAGGACGGTCTCGCCGGTCGCCGGCCGCGCGCCGATGTAGGGCACCACCAGCGTCGGGCAGCCGCCGTCGATGACGACCGACTCGACGAGGTGCCGGGAAGTGCCGGTCTTGACGGACGCCTTCGGATCCGCCTGCGTCAGTATCACGAGGTCGGCGGCCCAGGCGCTCTGCGCCAGGGCGCGTTCGGGCTGAAGGAAGCCGGCTTCCTTCCAATGCAGGCGGCCGCTGATCGATTTCGCGGCCCGCTCGTAGCTGTCGCGCGCCTCCTGAAGGCGCCGCTCCTGCATCTGCAGCACGATCGCTGCCGCATTCGGGCTCGTCATGGCCAAGGGATGCTCGCTCCAGACCGAATCGACGGCGAAGAGCGTCGTCAGATCGGCGTCGAACGCAGAAGCGAACGCGGCGGCGTATGCCAACCGCTCGTCCCAGCGGGTGGCGGCGTCGGCATGCAACAGGATCGAGCGGATGGCGGTCATGATGGGCTCCTTGGTTCGCGTCGGCCTGCATCACTCTAGTCAGCGGAGATGCCGTCGACCTTGATGGCGGTCAATCCGGCTTCCGGCAGCGGCACTCGGCGGGAGGGTGACCGCATCGAGCCGCCCCCGGTCGTGCTCAACTACGCCCATGAACGTGCGTTCTGTCGCGCCCGCCCTCGGCGCCGCCCTGCTGTTCGGCGCCAGCACCCCCTTGGCGAAGCTGCTCGTCGGCAACATCGAACCGCTCCTGCTGGCGGGGCTGCTCTACCTGGGCAGCGGACTGGGCCTGGGCGCGCTCCTCCTGGTACGTCGTCTCCGGCGTCCGGAGGCCGCAGGCGAGATGCGGATCCCGCGAACCGAATTGCCGTGGCTGCTGGGTGCCATCTTCTTCGGCGGCGCCCTCGGGCCGGCGCTGCTGATGTGGGGCCTGGCGCGGACCGACGGCGCGACCGCGTCGCTGCTCCTGAACGTCGAAGGCGTGCTCACCGCGGTCCTGGCGTGGCTCGTGTTCAAGGAGAACGCCGACCGTCGGATCGTCCTCGGCATGCTGGCCATCGTCGGCGGCGGGGTCCTGTTGTCGTGGCAGCCGGGCGGGACGAGCTTGTCGGCCGGCGCCCTGTTCATCCTGGCCGCGTGCCTCTGCTGGGCCATCGACAACAACCTGACGCGCAAGGTCTCGACCAACGACGCGATGCTCGTCGCCTGCGTCAAGGGACTCGTCGCCGGCGGTTGCAACACGGCCCTGGCGTGGGCCGCCGGCGCGGCGCTGCCGGGAGCGGCCGCGGTGGGCTCGAGCCTGCTGGTCGGCTTCTTCGGCTACGGCCTGAGCCTGACGCTGTTCGTGGTCGGCCTTCGCGGCCTGGGCGCCGCTCGTACCGGAGCCTACTTCTCGGTGGCGCCGCTGTTCGGTGTGGCCCTCTCCCTGGCCCTCTGGCCGAGCGTTCCGGGCCCGTTGTTCTGGGCGGCGGCGGGACTGATGGCTCTGGGCGTGTGGCTGCACGTTCGCGAGCGTCACCAGCATGAGCACACCCACGAGCCGCTCGAGCATTCGCATGGTCATCGTCACGACGCGCATCACCAGCACCCGCACGCCTTCGAGTGGAGCGGCGACGAGCCGCATGCCCACACTCATCGCCACACGGTCCTGACGCACAAGCATCCGCACTATCCGGATATCCATCACCGTCACTTGCATCCGCACTAGGCGATGCCGCCGCCCCTTGCTCGCGGAGGCTGCGGCACGCCGGCAGCGCGCGCGGTCGGCACCGGCTAGCCTAGGCGCATGGACTCCCTCGTCGCCGCGGCCTCCCGCGCCCTCGCCGCCGGCGATGCGCTCGGCGCGCTCAAGCGCGTGGCCCTGCGCGACGACCCGCCCGCCCTCGCCCTGCGCGGCATCGCCATGGCCCAGCTCGGCGAGCACCCGCGGGCGCGCGAGCTGCTGCGGCGGGCGGCGCGCGGTTTCGGCACGCACGAGGAGATGGCGCGCGCCCGCTGCGTCGTGGCCGAGGCCGAGGTGGCGCTGGCGATGCGCGACCTCGGCGGCTCGCCGCGCACGCTGGCCGCGGCAGCGGCCGCGCTCGAAGCGCGCGCCGACCATGCCAATGCGTTGCAGGCCCGCCTCATCGCCGCCCGCCGACTGCTCCTGCTCGGCCGCCTCGACGAGACCGCGCGCGCGCTTGCCGCGCTCGAGGCGGCGCCCGCATCGCCCGAGGGACGGGTGCTGCCACCCTCGCTGGCGGCGGTGATCGCGCTGGCCTCGGCCGAGCTGGCACTGCGCTCGCTGCGGATCGGCGCCGCCCGAGCCGCGCTCGTCCGCGCCGGCGAGGCCGCCGATCGCGCCCAGGTGCCCGCGCTGCAGGCCGAGGTCGACGAGGCGCTAGCCGCCTTGCAACGGCCCGCCGCCCGCCGCCTCGCCGCGGGCGAGGAGCAGCCGCTCCGCCTCGACGAGGTCGCCACCCTGCTCGCCTCGGACACGCTGGTGCTCGATGCCTGCCGCCACGGCCTGCGCGCCGGCGAGGCCTGCCTGCCGCTGGCGCGCCGTCCGGTGCTGTTCGCCCTGGCGCGCGCGCTCGCCGAAGCGTGGCCCGGCGACGTCGGGCGCGAGGCCCTGATCGAGCACGCCTTTCGCACCCGCCATCCCGACGAGACGCATCGCGCCCGCCTGCGGGTCGAGATCGGCCGGCTGCGCCGCATCGTCGCGCCGCTGGCGGGGATCGAAGCCACCCCGCGCGGCTTCATGCTCCAGCCGCACGCAGGGCGCAGCGTCGCCGTGCTCGTGCCGCCGATCGACGGCGACGAGGCGTCGCTGGTGGCGCTGCTCGCCGATGGCGCGGCCTGGTCGACCTCGGCCCTCGCGCTCGCCCTCGGCGAGAGCCAGCGCACGGTGCAGCGGGCGCTGGTCGAGCTCGAAGGCGAGGGCCGGGTGCGCTCGATCGGCCGGGCACGCGCGCAGCGCTGGCTGGCACCGCCGCTCGCCGGTTTCACGACGATCTTGTTACTCCCCGCTTCGCTGCCGCTCGACTAGATTGTCTTCACCGCGCCGAACGGCGCATTCACGAAGACAGGAGCCGGGCCATGAGCCATCCCACCACCGCCGACAAGCGCAGGGCCGACGTGCCCGTGCGGCCGGCCGAGATCGTTCGCGAATACGGGCCGTTTGCGGGCTCCAGCAAAGTGGGCGGCGTCAGCCACGACGGCCGCCACGTCTGGGCCGCGCTCGGCGCCTCGCTGATCGCCTTCGACCCCGCCAGCGGCGAGACCACGCGCACCCTCGACCACGCTGCCGACGCCGGCACCGCCTTCGACGGCAAGCACCTCTGGCAGATTTCCGAGGCGCGCATCGACAAGATCGATCCCGCCACCGGTGCCGTGCTCGCCTCGATCCCCGCGCCCGGCCAAGGGTCCGACTCGGGCCTCGCCTGGGCCGAGGGCAGCCTGTGGGTCGGGCAGTACCGCAGCAAACAGATCAAGCAGCTCGACCCGGCCACCGGCAAGGTGCTGCGCACGATCGACTCGAACCGCTTCGTCACCGGCGTCACCTGGGTCGAGGGCGAACTGTGGCACGGCACCTGGGAAGGCGACGAGAGCGAGATCCGCCGCATCGACCCGAAGAGCGGCGCCGTGCTCGACCGCCTGGCGATGCCGCCCGGCATCGGCGTCAGCGGCCTCGAGTCCGACGGCGCCGACCTGTTCTACGCCGGCGGCGGCGACAGCGGCAAGGTCCGCGCCGTGCGCCGCCCCAAGACCGCCCATTCGTGATCGACCACTACAGGAGCATCATCCTCATGAACACCGCCATCGCCGAAGCCGCCGCCGCTGCGGCCACCGCCCCGAACCACGCCGTGGTGCCTGCCGACCTCTGGGTCGCCGAGCGCAAGGCGCTCCTCGCCCGCGAGAAGGAGCTGGTTCGCCTCCAGGACGAGATCGCCCGCGCCCGCCGCGAGCTTCCCTGGGAGCGCGTCGCCAAGGACTACGTCTTCGACACGCCCGAGGGCCGGCGCTCGCTCGCCGACCTGTTCGAAGGCCGGCGCCAGCTGCTGGTGCAGCACTTCATGTTCGGCCCCGGCTGGGAACAGGGCTGCCCGAGCTGCTCGTACATGGCCGACCACACCGACGGCATGCTGGTGCACCTCGAGCACCGCGACGTCTCGTTCGTCGCCGTCTCGCGCGGCCCGCTGGCCGACCTCGAGCGCTTCAGGCAGCGCATGGGCTGGAAGTTCCGCTGGGTCTCGTCGTCGGGCAACGACTTCAACCGCGACTTCCACGTCAGCTTCGGGCCGGAGGATCGCGTCGACGGCGCGGTCGAATACAACTACGGCATGACCCGCTTCCCGAGCACGGAAGCGCCGGGCGTCAGCGTCTTCTGCAAGGACGATGCGGGCGAGGTCTTCCACACCTATTCCACCTTCGGCCGCGGCGTCGAAGTGATGATGGGCACCTATCGCCTGCTCGACCTCGTGCCGAAGGGCCGCGGCGAACGCGACGTGCCCAACAAGATGGAATGGGTGCGCCATCACGATCGCTACGAGCCGCAGCCTGCCAAGGCCGCGCCCGCCGCCGGCGCGTGCTGCGCCACGGCGGTCTGAGCTCGCGCTGCCCGGCCGGAGGTGCGCCATGGCAGAGCTGTGGTCGTGGCTGGCGATCGCCGGCCTCGGCGCCCTTCACGGTGTGAGCCCGGCCAACGGCTGGGCCCTCGCCGCGGCCTGCGGCCTGCGGAGCCGAAACGGGGCTGATGCGCGGCGGGCCTTGTGGCCCATCGGCCTCGGCCAGGCCGCGTCGATCGGCGTGCTGGTCCGCGCCTTGTCGCTGGGAAGATCGGTCGATCGCGGACTGATGCGCGACCTGGCCGTGACGCTGCTGGTCATGGCGGCGGCATGGTGGTGCTGGCGGCGTCGATCGGTGCGACCGGGGACTCGGCCCACGACGACGGCCGGACAGGCCGGCATCGCCCTGTGGTCGTTCCTGCTGGCCTCGGCGCAGGGTGCCGGGTTGATGCTCATCCCGACGCTCGGTCCGCTCTGCGCCCCCGGGGCACCCGTGCGCGAACTCGTCTCGGGAGCACTGGCCACGGGGCTCGCGGCCGTCGTCGTTCACAGCGCCGCGATGCTGCTCACGACCGGGCTGCTCGCCTCGGCCGCCGTCGCGGCCCAAAAGAAGTTCCTTCCGGGAGATAGAAGATGAGCGAGCCTTACACCGGCGGCTGCGCCTGCGGAGCGATCCGCTTCGAGATCGCCGGCGAACCGCTGTTTCAAAACGACTGCCAGTGTCGCGACTGCCAGCGGATGAGCGGCACGGGGCACGGGTCCTACCTGACGTTCCCGCGCACGGACGTGAAGCAGACCGGCGAAGCACGGCCCTGGGCCATCGTCGGCGACAGCGGCAACGCGAAGACCCGCGCCTTCTGCCCCGCCTGCGGCTCGCCGGTTTACATGACGTTCTCTGCCGCGCCCGAGGTGTTCACCGTGCACGCAGCGAGCCTCGACGACCCGGGCCGATACAAGCCGCAAGGAGTGACCTACGCGCTGCGCGGTCATGCCTGGGACACCCTCGACCCCGACGTGCCGAAATTCGACCGGATGCCGCCGACCTGAATGCCTGCCGCTCCCGATGTCGGCATACTCGCCGCACGACATCGAGAGGAGGCAAGCATGGCTTCACTGCGCCCGGCCCGATCCGCGGCCCGCGTTCCTCGTTCCTTGTTTGCCGCCACCGCCGTCGCGCTGACGCTCTGCGCCTGCTCGTCGCCACCGGGCTCGACGCCGAGCGCCGCCGTCGATCCGGCCGCTGCCTGCAGCGCGCTGTCCACGCCGATCGCGGCCGCGGCGATCGGCCTGCCGACGCGCGGCGCGAGCATCGAAGCGGCGACCTTCGTGCCGGCGAGCGCCGAGGCGCCGGTCAACCCGCTGCCGTTCGTGCCGCCGCCGCCCGAGGCGGTGATCGTGCCGGCGATGCCGGCGCACTGCCGCGTGGTCGGCCGGATCGCACCGCTGGACCCAGCGGCGCCGCCGATCCGCTTCCAGGTCAACTTGCCCGAGGGCTGGACGGGGCGCTACCTGCAGTTCGGCGGCGGCGGCTTCAACGGCATGCTCATCACCGGCCTAGCGCTGCCGCCTTCGGGGCGCATCGACCGCCCGGGGCCGCTGATGCGCGGCTTCGTCACCGCCGGCACCGACTCGGGCCATGCCAACGCGCCCGGCGTTCCCCTGCAGCAGTTCGCGATGAACGACGAGGCGCTCGAGAACTTCGCGCACGCGTCGTACAAGAAAGTGCATGACGTCGCCTTCGAGCTGATGAAGCGCCACTACGGCAAGGGCCCCGACAAGGCCTACTTCATGGGCAGCTCCGAGGGCGGCCGGGAAGGGCTGACGATGGCGCAGCGCTATCCGCGCGACTTCGACGGCATCTTCTCGCGCGTGCCGGTGATCGCCTGGACCGGCCTGCAGGCCGCGGGCACGCGCATGGGCACGACACAGATGGGCGCGGGCTGGCTCTCGCCCGCGCACGTGAAGGTGGTGCACGACGCGGTGCTGGCGCAGTGCGATCGCCTCGACGGGCTGGCCGACGGCGTCGTCGGCGACTACGAAGGCTGCCGGCGCGTCTTCGATCCGGCGCCGCTGCGCTGCGCCGCGGGCGCGACCGGCGGCTGCCTCGGCGACGCACAGCTCGAGGCGGTGCGCACGCTGCACGCGCCGTACGAGTCCGACGTCGTGCTCGCCAACGGCCTGCGCTCCTATCCCGGCTGGGGCTTCGGCGGCGAGGCGGCGAGCGGCGGCGGGCCGGTCGGCGGCTACGTGAGCTGGCAGACGGGCACCGCGCCGCAAGCGCTGCCGGCCGGTCCTGCGAGCAGCCGCGCCTGGCTCTACGGCAGCGGCGCGATCCAGTGGTTCTACCTGCGCGACGGCAATGCCGATCCGCGCGGCTTCAAGCCCACGGCGCACGCCGCCCAGGTGGCGCGCGTCTCCGCGCTGATGGACTCGACCGATCCCGACCTCGCGACGTTTGCCGATCGCGGCGGCAAGCTGGTCGTCAGCGAGCACATGGCCGACTACGCGCAGAGTCCGTACGCCGGCATCGCCTACTGGAAGAGCGTCGTCGAGCGGCTGGGCGCCGGGCGCACCGAGTCGTTCATGCGCCTCTACGTGACGCCGGGGGCCGACCACGTCGGCACCGGCGCGCCGACGATGGTCGACATGCTCGACGTGCTCGTCGCCTGGGTCGAGCGCGGCCAGCCGCCGGGCGACCTGGTGCAGGTGTCGTTGCAGAACGAGCCGCCGCACACGCAGACGGCGGGGCGGCCGATGTGCCGCTACCCGGCGTTCCCGCGCTACCTCGGCTCGGGCGACGCCGCGGCGCCGGCCTCGTTCGCCTGCGCCACGGGAAGCGGCGGCTGATCGCGCCGGAGGTTCATTCGATCACTTCGTCGGCGAGCAGCAGCACGCTCCGCGGCAAGGTCACACCCAGCGCCCGGGCGGCCTTCTGGTTGACGACCAGCTCGAACTTCGAGGGCTGCTCGATCGGAATGTCGGCCGGACGCTCGCCCTTGAGCAGGCGATCGGCGAGGATCGCTGCACGACGGTACAGGTCGAGGAAGTCGGGCCCGTAGGACATCAGTCCGCCCGTCTCGGTCTGCCGGCGCAAGGGGCTGAGCGCGGGCAGTCCCGCCTCCGTGAACAGCTTCCCCAGGCCGATCGAGGGGGCGTTGAGAACGGCGTCGCCCGGAGCGTACGCCGCATGGCAGCGCTCGCGCTGCGCGGCCCCGATGGCCGCGCCCACCGCCTCGGGAGAGCGCACCTCGAACACTCGCAGCTCGAGGCCGGATTGCTGCGCCGCAGCCGCCAGCGGCACCAGCAGGCTCTTGTTCGACGGGTTGTCGGGATTGACGAGGACGGCAATGCGCCTGGCGCCCGGGACGGCATCGCTCAACATCTGCAGTTGCTTGGCAGCGAAGTGCCCCGGCACGATCGGCGTGATGCCGGTGATGTTGCCGCCCGGTCTCGCCAGGCTGGCGGCCAGGCCCGCAGCGACCGGATCACCCACGCCGGTCATCACGATCGGAATCGAGGCCGTCGCCGCCTTGAGAGCGAGGTTGGGGCCGGTGCTGCTCGCCGTGATCACGTCGGGCTTCCAGGCCACCATCTCGCGGGCGACTTCGGCGACGCGCTCCGGCTGGCTGCCCGCGTCTCGGCGCTCGACGACGAGGTTCTTCCCCTGCGAATAGCCGCGCCGCTGCAATTCGTCGAAGAACGCGAGCGCGTTCGGGTGCTGCGGGCTGACGGGGCTGTAGTCGAAGACGCCGACGCGCCAGATCCTGCCCGGCTGGGCCCGGGAAACGAGCGCCGGAACAAGGAGAACTCCACCCACGCCGGCGATCACATTGCGTCGATCTAGCATTGACTACCTCGCGGGCATCAGTGCCGGACACGTAGCCTAGTCCTTTCGTCTCGCGGCCGCCGACGTTCGGTTGCGCAGCAGTCTCGGTTCGCCCACTCTGAGCCTCTCTATCATGGGTGACCCCTCAGGAGTACCGCGCCATGTCCGTCCGATTCCACCGCCGCTCCGTCCTGGCGCTCGCCGCCGCGGCCCTGGCGCCCGTCGCCTGGGCCCAGGCCTCTTCCGAAAGCACCCTTGCGCAGATCAAGCAGCGCGGCACTCTCCGCGTCGGCGTCACGCAGGCACCGCCGTGGTATTCGAAGGATCCGAAGTCGGGCGACTGGTCGAGCGGCGTCGGTGTCTCGCTCGGCAAGGCGATGGCGGCCGGCCTCGGCGTGAAGTTCGAGCCGGTCGAGGTGACCTGGGGCACGGCGATCGCCGCGCTCCAGGGCAACAAGATCGACATGATGTCGATGATGGACGCCACGCCCGAGCGTGCCCAGGCGGTCGACTTCCCGAAGACGCCGCTGCTGTTCTATTCGCTCGCCGTGCTGGCGCGCGACGACCTGCCGGTGCAGGCGTGGGCCGATCTCGACAAGCCGGCCGTGCGCATCGCCGTGCCGCAGGCGAGCAGCATGGACAAGTTCCTGACCGAGAACGTGACCAAGGCGCAGGTCTCGCGCTTCCCCGGCAACGCCGAGGCGATCGCCGCCTTCCAGGCGGGGCGCGCCGACGCCGTGTGCCTCTTCCACCCGCCGCTGCTCGCGGCGCGGCAGAAGCTCGGCACCGGCAAGATCGTCGTGCCGACGCCGGCGCAATCGCAGGCGTCGAGCGTCGCCGTCCGCAAGGAGGCCGACAAGTCCTGGGTCGAGTACGTCGACAAGGAGATCGGCAAGTTCTATGCAAACGGCCAGACGCAGAAGTGGTACGAGGAGTTCCTGGTCGGCTTCGGCCTCGACCCCAAGGCTTCGCCGCCGGTGATGAAGGAACTGCTCGGCAAGTCGTAGCCCATCTCTCTCTCCCGCGCGATGCACGTCTGGAACTTCGCCCCGGTGTGGGCGAACGCCGACCTGCTGGCGCTCGGCCTCCTCAACACGCTGAAGGTCACGGGCGCGGCGCTCGCCTTCGGCGTGCCGCTCGGCCTGGTGCTGGCGCTGATGCGGCTCTCGCCGTCGCGCCTGCTGCGCTGGCCGGCGAGCGCGGTGATCGAGGTCTTCCGCACCACGCCGCCGCTGGTGCAGCTGTTCTGGTTCTTCTTCGCGCTGCCGATCCTGATCCGGGTCGAGATGACGCCCTACGTCGCCGCGGTGCTCACGTTCTCGGTCCAGTCGGCCGCCTTCTTCGCCGAGGTTTTCCGCGGCGGCATCGTCTCGGTGGAGCGCGGGCAATGGGAAGCGGGGCGCGCCCTCGGCATGGCGCCGCGGCAGGTGATGCGCCGCGTCGTGCTGCCGCAGGCGGTGAAGCGGATGATCCCGGCCTTTCTCGAGCGCGCGATCGAGCTGATGAAGACGACGACGCTGGTCGCCATCGTCTCCTATGCCGACCTGCTGTTCCAGACCAACGAGGTGGCGCAGAAGACCTTCCGGCCGCTCGAGGCGTTCACGGTGACGGCGCTGATCTACTTCGTGGTCATCTTCGTCGCGAGCCAGCTCGTGCACTTGCTCGAGCGGCGCTTGGCCACGAGCGGCGAAGGGATGGCGCGCTGATGAGTGCCGCCTACCGCTGGAACTTCGGGCCGGTGCTCGAGAACCTCGACGTGCTCTGGGCCGGCGCGCTCGGCACGCTGCGCCTCTTCGTCATCTGCGTGGTGCTCGGCTTCGGCTTCGGGCTCGTCGTCGGCCTCGGCCGGCATGCGCGATCAAGAGGGGTCCATCTGCCGGCGACGGCCTTCGTCGAGTTCTTCCGCAACACGCCGGTGCTGGTGCAGATCCTCTGGTTCTATTACGCGCTGCCGATCCTGCTGCCGTTCGAGGTCAGCCCGCTGACGGCGGCTGCGCTCGGCATCTCGCTGAACTCGGCGGCGTTCTCGGCCGAGATCTACCGCGGCGGCATCGAGTCGATCGACCGCGGCCAGGCCGAGGCGGCGCGTGCCCTCGGCATGACGGCGGCGCAGGCGATGCGCCGGATCGTGCTGCCGCAAGCGCTGCGCCGGATGCTGCCCGCGCTCACCAACCGCGGCATCGAGATCTTCAAGATGACGACGCTCGCCTCGGCGGTGGCCTACGTCGAACTGCTGCAGCAGGGCAAGCTCCTCGCCTCGCTGAACTTCAACCCGATCGAGACCTACACCGTGATCGCCGTCGTCTTCTTCCTGTGCCTGTTTCCGCTGGTGCAGGCGACCTACGCGCTGGAGCGGCGGCTCGGCCGGTCGGACGCATGACGACGGCCGCGGCCCCCTCGCCAGGAGGCGGCACGCCCGCGGGCAGCGCGCCAACGCTCATGCGCGTGCGCGGCCTGGAGAAGCGCTTCGGCGACCACGCCGTGCTGCGCGGCATCGATCTCGACGTCATGCCCGGCGACCGCATCGCCATCCTCGGCGCCTCGGGCTCGGGCAAGAGCACGCTGCTGCGCTGCCTCAACTTCA
>Ga0068858_100002058_pt1 | contig 20483 bp, 16 predicted proteins | sample KBSSwiS12_FD_66589 | JGI IMG/M metagenome (GOLD analysis project Ga0068858, IMG submission 66589) | Switchgrass rhizosphere microbial communities from Kellogg Biological Station, Michigan, USA - KBS Switchgrass S1-2 | ecosystem: Host-associated > Plants > Roots > Rhizosphere > Soil ...
GCCTCGATCTGCTCACGCGCGCGCAATCGATCTCACACCCGCCCGTCTGCATTCTGATGACCGCCTATGGCTCGGAAAAAGTGGCCGTCCAGGCAATGAAACGCGGGGCTTACGATTATATTACCAAGCCGCTCGACCTGGAAAAACTCGATGTCGTCCTGACGCGCGCATTGCGCTCCCGCCGGGTTGAATCTGAAAATCGGCAATTACGTGAGGAGCTCGATAAGAAGTTCGGCCTGGAAAAGTTGATCGGCAATTCACCAGCGATGATCGAGATCTACGATCGAATCCGGCAGGTGGCTCCTACCCGGGCGACCGTCCTGATCCAGGGCGAAAGCGGAACCGGCAAGGAGTTGGTGGCCCAGTCGCTGCATATGCTTAGTCCCCGCAAATCGGCCCGTTTCGTGGCCGTTCATTGCGCGGCGCTTTCGCCTCAGTTGCTTGAAAGCGAACTCTTCGGCCATGAAAAAGGTTCGTTCACCGGCGCGATGGAGCGCAGGACGGGACGCTTTGAAGAAGCCAATCACGGCACGATTTTTTTGGATGAGATTGGCGAGATCGACGCAGCGACGCAGGTGAAATTGCTGCGTGCCTTGGGAGAGCAAACAATCCAACGCGTCGGCAGCAACCAGAGCATCAAGGTGGATGTGCGCGTGGTCGCCGCGACGAACAAAAACCTGGAGGCCCTCGTGCGTGAGGGAAAATTCCGCGACGATCTTTTTTATCGCCTGGATGTAGTGCCGATCCATCTCCCTCCCCTGCGTGATCGCCGGGAAGACATTCCCTTGCTGATCAACGCATTTGTGCAGGAATTCGCCCGCCAGAATGGAAAGAAGATCAACGGGCTTTCCTCCGATGCCCAGGATGCCCTGCAAAGCTACGATTGGCCGGGTAACATCCGGGAATTGCGCGCAGCCCTTGAACATGCCGTAGCGCTTTGCCGTGGAGAACGACTGGGAGTTCGCGATCTTCCCCAGCGTATCCTGGGAAAATCGACCGATGGTACGGCGTCGGGACGACTCCAGTCCGGTGAGACCTCGACTGCGTCATCCCATTTAAATTTGGAAGCGATGGAGAAAAACTTTATCACCCAGGCGCTGCGCCTGACCCATGACAACGTGACCGAAGCTGCGAAACTGCTGGGTAACAGCCGGCGCACGCTTCATCGAAAAATCAAGACCTACCAAATCAAGCATTCGTGAACAATCTTCTGCAAGACATCATCCGTGGCGTAGAGGCGGGAAAAGCCCAGTTTCTGACCCGTCTGCTGCCCCTCACCGTGGTGGTGATTTCCCTCGCAGGCCTCTATAACCTTGCCATCTATTGCGGACTTGACGACGCCCAGTCCATGGATAACGCCCAGTTGGCCCGGCAAATCTTCCGAGGAGAAGGCTACACCACCCGTTTTCTGAGGCCGCAGGCCATTACGCATTTTCGTAATTTTGCAGCCAAACGAAGCTTGGCGACGGGGGCACCTGCGGAACTTTTTCCCGCAGCCCAGTTTCCAAAGGGAGCACCTCGGATCCTTCCCGACACCTATAACGCACCGGGTTATCCCTATCTTCTCGCCGCATGGTTCCATTTGGTACGCCCCCATTTTGATCAGGCCATCTCCCCGCGTCTCGACGGTTTCATTAATACGGACACAGGAAAAAAGAATCCCGTTTCCTCGGGAGACCGATGCATTCCCCTGCTCAATTTAATCTTCGTTGTCGTGACCGGAATTTTGACTTTTTTTCTGGGTCGCAGACTTTTTGACGAGCGCGTCGGATGGCTCGCCGTCTTGGGCTATTTTGCCACGGATCTGATCTGGCAACTCAGCCTGACAGCACTCTCCACCAGCTTCCTGATGTTCCTGGTCACGGCAATAATCCTCTGTACGGTGGAGATTTTCTGCATTTCCGAGAATTGTTTCCAAATTGAGGAATACTCCTTTGTCCCGGCGTGGATCTGGGGATTGTTGTTGAGCCTGTTCCTCGCCGCCGCCTGCCTGACACGTCTGCCCTTGCTGGCATTGCTGGTTCCCGTGTTTGTTATACTGGTCATCATGCCGCGTCCGAGTTGGGGGATGTTTATCGTGATCGCCCTGATCACCTTTGCCAGCGTTCTGCCCTGGTTCTGGCACATGTACAAGATTTCAGGCAACCCTTTCGGCACTAACGCGGCATACCTCGTTTATGGAGTCGAAGGATTCAAGGAAAACGAGATTTTCTGTTCAACATTCGTTCCCGCCTACGACTCATTGTTACGGCATATGACTGACAAGGAAACCGGCGGATTCCTTTGGCATTTTGAGAACGGGTGGAGGCTCCTCGGGAGTAATTTCCTGGTCCTGCTTTTCTTCGCGTCGTTGTTGCATGCTTATAAACGGCGCCGCGCCCAGATGTTTCAATGGTTTCTGGTCGGTACATCGGTGGTGTTGATTGCCATCAATAACTTTGGGGTACCTGAACCCGAGCCGACGGGATCGTGGAATATTCTGATCCTGCTTTTACCGGGAATGCTCGTGGTCGGCAGTGCGTTTTTCTTTATTCAACTCGATCGCTTGAATCTACAGGTTTGGATCCTGAACAACACGATTGTTATCGCGCTGATTGCGTTGACCGCCGTACCGCTGGCGCTGACGATTGCCTCTCCGCCTAACCGGCTCTACGCCTTCCCCCCCTATGTGCCGCCCCTCATCAATGTTTTGACGCAATACAGCAAGCCGGATGAATGGGTGACCACCGACATGCCCTGGGCCACCGCTTGGTATGGAAACCGGGCCTCACTCTGGCTGCCGGATTCGATTACCGATTTCACTTCCCTGAATGACAATACCTGTCCGACGGGACTACTTCTTCTGACTCCGGAGAGCTGGTCAAAACCAGCGTCAATTCTGTTATCGGGAGAGTACAAGGATTGGCTCTCCCTTGCGGCGGGTACCGCGCCTTCCTCAACTTTTCCGTTGACCGCTCACACGGCCTTGCGTGGGCCTGAGTACATTATCTGGAGCGATCGCCCTCGCTGGGCATCGCAATAGTCTTCAAGTTTTGACGGCGAGTGCGGAAGATGACTTGGGCTGCCGACGATCGGTGAACCAGCGGACCACGACATAGAAGACCGGCGTGAAGAGTGTGCCGAAAAACGTTACTCCGAGCATGCCGAAGAAGACGGCGGTGCCAAGCGCCTGACGCATTTCAGCGCCCGCCCCAGTGGCCATCACCAACGGCACCACACCGAAGATGAACGAAAAGGAAGTCATCATGATGGGACGTATGCGCAGCCGGGCCGCTTCCATGGCAGCTTGTCGGCGCGATTCTCCGCCGACTTCCTGCCGGGTCTTGGCAAATTCGACAATCAGAATTGCGTTTTTACAGGCGAGACCGACGAGCACGACCAGCCCGATCTGGGTAAAGATGTTATTGTCCATCGCCCGGAACCAAACGCCCCAGATGGCGCTAAGCAAGCACATGGGCACGATCAGGATCACGGTCAACGGAAGCGACCAGCTTTCGTACTGTGCGGCCAGTGTCAAGAAGACGAAGAGGACGCAAAGCGGAAAGACGAAGATCGCGGTGTTGCCGGCGAGGATTTGCTGGTACGTCAATTCGGTCCACTCGTAGCCCATGGTGGGAGGCAGAACTTTCTTCGCGAGGGCTTCCATAAGATCGATGGCCTGGCCTGTGCTGGTGCCAGGTGCGGGCGAGCCGGTGATTTCCGCCGAAGGATACATGTTGTATCGCACGACGCGGTCAGGTCCCGTTACCGTGCGCACGGTGACGAGCGTGCTCAACGGCACCATTTCGCCCGCACCGTTGCGCGTCTTGAGATTGCCGATGTCCTCGGGACTTACGCGGAACTTTGCGTCGGCCTGGGCGGTGACTTGATAGTTGCGATTGAAGAGGGTGAAGTCGTTGACGTAGAGCGAGCCCAGATAAATCTGGAGTGTGCTGAAGATATCACTGAGCGCGACGTTCATCTGCTTGGCCTTGCCGCGATCGATGTCGAGATAGAGCTCGGGCGTATCCGCGCTGAAAGTGGAGTAGAGACCGGTGAGACCGGGAGTCTTGTTACCTTCCGCAACCATCTGGTTGATCACTTTTTCGAGCTGTGCGTAATCGCCGCCGTTGTGGTCTTCGATCTGCATCTTGAATCCGCCGACCGTGCCCAAGCCGTTCACCGCCGGGGCGGAAAGACGAGGCAAACCCCTTCGGGAATCGAAATCAGCTTGGGGAAAAGCCCGCCGAGAATCGCATTGGCCCCCTCGGTCGGACTCGTGCGTTGGCTGAACGGTTTGAGGGGAAGAAAGATGGCCGCTGCATTCGGAGCGCTGGTGAAACTCAAAGCGGAGAACCCGGCGAATTCGACAGAATGGGCAATGCCCGGGGTCTCGCGCGTAATTTTCGAGATTTTGCTGACGACATTTTCCGTGCGTTCCAGCGAAGCGGCGGGAGGGAGTTGTGCGACGCTGATGAGATAGCCCTTGTCCTGCGGAGGTATAAAGCCGCTGGGAACGAGTTGGAATCCAAGCCAGGCCAGACCAAGAAGCCCGGCATAGGCCAGAATGACCAGGGGAGCGACTCGAATCAAACCGCCCACAACCCGCACGTAAATGTTCCGCGCAGTGTCAAAAGCCCAGTTGAAAGCCTTGAAGAACCAGCCGATGAAAAAGTCAAAGACGCGCTGGAGAAGATCCGGCTTGGCGGCGTGCGGACGAAGCAGCATCGCACAGAGAGCGGGGCTCAGGGTCAGCGAGTTGAAGGCGGAGATGATCGTTGAGACAGCGATGGTCAGCGCGAATTGGCGGTAAAATTGGCCCGTGATACCGGAGATGAAGGCCGTGGGGATGAAGACGGCGCTGAGCACGAGGGCGGTCGCGACGACGGGGCCCGTGACCTCGGTCATCGCCTTATGGGTCGCCTCGGACGCGGAGAGGCCACTCTCCAGGTTGCGCTCGACGTTTTCGACCACGACGATGGCGTCGTCAACCACAATACCGATGGCGAGAACGAGGCCAAAGAGCGAGAGATTGTTCAGCGAAAAGCCCATGGCCGCCATGACGGCGAAGGTACCGATGAGCGATACAGGAACCGCGATCAGCGGAATAATGGCCGCACGCCACGTTTGCAAAAAGACGATGACCACGAGAACGACCAGACCGATCGCTTCAAAGAGAGTGCGCACCACCGCTTCGATCGATTCCCAGACGAAGGTCGTCGTATCGTAAATAATCCGGTAATCGACATCTTCCGGAAATCGCTTCTTGAGCTTCTCCATCGCGGCGGTCACTTGGGCCGAGGTGGTCAGCGAATTGGAACCGGGCAGCTCGAAGATGACCATGGCCACGGCCGGTTCGCCATCGAGCATGCTGTCCATGGTGCTGTCGAGCGCGCCGAGTTCAACGCGGGCCACGTCCTTAAGCAGGGTCACCTTTCCATCGACACCAGTCTTGATCACCATGTTCTCGAATTGCTTCGGCTCAACCAAGCGGCCCATGGTCGTCACCGTAAGCTGGAATTGCGTTCCTTTCGGGGCGGGAGGAAGACCGAGCACCCCGGCGGCAACCTGGACGTTCTGCTCGCGGATGGCATTGACGACATCACCGGCCGTCATGTTGCGCGAGGCAATTTTGTCCGGATCGAGCCAGATGCGCATGCTGTAATCGCGCGCGCCGAAAATCTTCACATCGCCCACGCCGTAAATGCGGGTGAGCGTGTCCTTGATCTGCAGGTAGGCGTAGTTGCTGAGGTAAAGCTGGTCCTTGGTCCCCTTGGGCGAAATCAAATGGACGACCATGGTGAGATCGGGCGACTGCTTACGCGTGTTGACGCCGAGCCGCTGCACATCCTGTGGCAATTTTGGCAACGCGATGGCGACGCGATTCTGCACCAGCACCTGCGCGGTATCGAGATTGGTGCCGAGCTTGAAGGTGATCGTCAGCGTCATCTGCCCGTCGTTCGTGCACTGGGACGACATGTAGAGCATGTTCTCCACGCCATTCACCTCGTCTTCAATCGGCGAGGCCACCGTATCGGCCACGACGGTGGCGTTTGCGCCCGGATAGTTGGCCGTGACCTGGATGGTCGGGGGCACGATGTCGGGATATTGGGAGATCGGCAACGTGGTCAACGCGATCGACCCGACGATCACGATGACGATCGAGAGCACCGCGGCGAAGACCGGGCGTCCGATAAAGAAATGGGGAAAGCTCATCGCTGAAGTCGGGTACTACGTTACTGGCTAAGAATGGGAAGGCTCGGCCGCAGGAGGCGGAGTCGCCTGCCCCTCCGGCTGGATTGTGGTTTCCTTGGGATCAACGGGCATGCCTGGATGGACCACGACGAGACGATCGAGTACCACCAAGTCGGACGTAGCCAGCCCGGACTTTATAATCCGCAGACCGTTGTCCAGCGGGCCAAGCTCAACTGTCTTAGACTGGACGGTCTTGTCGGGGCCCACCACGTAGACAACCTTCTTTTCCTGGTCGGAGCCGATGGCGTAATCCGGGACCAGCATGCCGGTATATTTGCCGCTACCCGTTACTCTAATGCGCGCGAATTCACCTGGAATCAGATTGCGATCCGGATTGGAAAAGATGGCGCGGGCTTCAAGTGTGCCCGTTTGCGAGTCGATCTGGTTATTCGTGAAGTCGAGCGTGCCCTTGTAGGCAAATGTCCTGGAATTGCCGAGGGCGAGTTCAACCGGAATGGACCCGTTGTTATTCTTGCGTAGGCCTTGCTTGTCCAAGTCCTGATACTTGATGACCGTGGCCTCATCAACATCGGCGTAAGCATAGATGGGATCCATGGAAACCAGCGTCGTCAGGAGCGTGGCGTCCTTCGCATCGCCCGTGACGAGATTTCCCTCCGTCACCAATCGACGCCCCACCCGCCCATCGATCGGAGCCTGAATCTGCGTGTAAGCGAGGTTCAGCTGCGCGGTTTCCAGATTAGCCTTGGCCGACTTCACCAGCCCTTCCGTCGTCGCCTTGCGCTTGCTGCGAGTATCGAGCTCCTCCGCAGAAATGGCGTGATTCGCAAAAAGATCGGAAGCCCGCTTGAAATCATTTTCCGCGAGATCTCGCTGCGTCTCAGCCTGGTCCAGTTCGGATTGAACGCGATCCAGCTCAGCCTGATAGGGACGAGGATCGATAACGAAAAGGAGGTCACCCTTTTTGACCTCGGCGCCGTCCTTGAAATTGACCTTCTGGAGGTAGCCATTGACCCGCGCGCGGATATCGACACTGTCCACGGCGCTCAGGCGCGCAGTGAATTCGTCATAATCGATGATCTCCTTGGCCAGGGGATGCGCAACTGTCACCGGCATGGGGCCTTGTGGTGGCGGACCAGCCTGGCCAGCCTTCTGGCAGCTGGATAGGGCGGAAACCAGGAAAGGAACCAGACAAAAAGCAAGCGCTTGCTTGCACTTATGGCGAAAGGGAAAATCCGTAACTACCATCATTACATTCTGAAACAAAAGTTCCCTTTGTCCAGTTCTCATTGGCTGCTCCGGCCAATCCAGTAAAGCTATTCCGGCGTTAAAACGAGCTTATCGTCCGCAGCCTTGGATATCTTATACGTCGGGGATGGCGCTGAATGCTGGAGAGAAGTATCTCCTTGGAAAACGAGATTCGCAAAGATATCAGAAGACGAAAGTTCGGCGGCTTTCAACAGAGCGGTGGGATCGATTCCGATCCGGCTCGTCACCTCGGTTGATTCCCCCGGAGCCAGAGTCTTGGGGGCGAAAACCCGTGAGCTTTTGCTCGGCAGGAAGATCAACTTACCTTCGGATACCACAACAACAAATTGAGGCTTATAAATACCCTGGCGACAAGTCGTGGCCGGCATCGCCAGCGGCATGCCCTTGGCTGCGGCTGTAACCACAGCGACATCGCCGGAAATGTCGATCTTCACCGGGCCCGCCGATTGATTGACAATCTTCATCGTAAAGTCCACGAAATTACCGGCCACCGCGGCGGAAGTAACCGAGAGAGCGAACTTATCCGCGACAACGTCAGCGCGAGTAACGACAGCGGCCAGGAACAGGAAGAAGAGTATTTTGAGCACGATAAAATGAGAAGGGGATCATATCCCTATAGGCGTTGATGAGCGTGAGAAGAAGAATTATCGCTCAAAATTGTAACGATTGAGAATCGCCTTCATCTGTTGCGGGAGAAAGCTGGAAGGTTTTTCCCGAACGCGATAGGTTTGAGAGCTTATGAAAGTTTCCGATCTGCGCGGCATCCTGACCTACATTCCCGGTTTCCGGGAAAAGACGTTCGTGATTGCCCTGGATGGCGCCATTATCGCCGACGATAATTTTCCCAACTTGATGCTCGACCTGGCCGTGCTCCGCTCGCTCAGCATCCGGCTGGTGCTCGTCCACGGCGCGGCCTACCAGATGGAGCAGATGGCCAAGGAATCGGGCATCCCCATTAGCAATGCGGACGGCACCGGCATCACCGACGAGGAGACCCTCAAGCTGGCCCTCACCGCGGCCAACCGGATCACGCATGAGGTCTTGGAAGGCCTGGCCTCCAACGATCTGCGGGCGGCCTATACCAACGCCGTCATCGCCCACCCGTACGGAATCGTCGGCGGCGTCGACCGGCTTTACACGGGCCGGGTCGAGCGGGTAGACACCGAATTTCTCAACCAGCTTCTCGATAAGGGCGTGATCCCAGTGATTGCGCCGTTAGGCTTTGATGGCGATGGCCGGACTTTCCGGGTCAATTCTGACGGTGTGGCGCTGGAAGTGGCTGAGGCGCTCAAGGCCTCCAAGCTGATTTTCATGACCACTTCCTCCGGCTACGGCAAGAAGGGGCAGGAAATCAGCCAGATGTCGGTGGATGAAGCCGATGAGCTATTCAAGAAGCACAAGTCCTCGATCGACGATCACCTGCTCTCCAAGTTCGAGCACAGCATCCGGGCGTGCCGGAATGGCGTCAGCCGGGTCCATCTTCTCGATGGCCGGGTCGATGAAGCGCTCCTATCGGAAATCTTTTCGAGTGAAGGCGTGGGATCGATGATCTACGCCAACGAGTACCAGGCGGTCCGGCGGGCGATGAAGAAAGACGTCCGGGCTATCCGCAACCTGACGCGGGAATCGGTCGAGCAGGAGGAACTGGTGAAGCGGTCGCGGCAGGACATCGTTTCCGCGCTGAACGACTTCTACGTTTTCGAGATCGATAATAATATTGTCGGTTGTGTGGCCGTGCACATCCAGCCCGATGGCGAGACGGCGGAGTTGGCCTGCCTCTCCGTCAGCAGCGCACACGAGAATATGGGAATTGGCCAGAAGCTGATGCTATTTGCCGAAAACGCCGCAAAGGAAAAGAACGTGAAGACCATGTTTCTGCTCTCGACACGTGCCTTTAATTACTTCCAGCAAAAGGGCGGGTATAAGGAAGGTTCTCCCAATGACTTGCCCACAGCCCGGAGAGAGAAGTACGATGCCAGTGGCCGGAACTCCAAGGTGCTGGTGAAGTCGCTGGGTTGACTCAGTTTATAGGAGTTCGTCATCCTGAGCTTGTCGAAGGATCAGCCTCCGGTGATGTACGCGTCATGAAAGACTATTGCGTTTACATTCTATCCAATAGCGCAGCGACGTTGTACATCGGTATGACCGGAAACCTGGATCAACGCATCTTCGATCACGACACCAAGCGCGCTCCGAACAGCTTTGCCGGCCGCTATAATCTGGATCGGCTTATTTTTGTAGAAACTTACCCAACGGCGGCTCAAGCAATCGCCCGCGAAAAACAATTGAAGGGATGGTCTCGCGCCAAAAAGCTTAATCTTATCCGCGAACAGAATCCCGAATTCCGCGATCTTTCTCACGATTATGCTCTAACGCCGCCGCGATAATGTTCCGGAAGCTGATCCTTCGACAAGCTCAGGATGACAGAGTTTTTAAAGCGAATCCCTCCTAATCGCCGCTGCTCTCGCGTTTACGCGCGGCGATCTGGGCAAAGGCGGAGGCGTCTGCGCCGGATGTACCGCTCAGAGCGATCGAAGCGACCCCGCGCCCGAGCGAGGCCAGCTTCTGCTGCCAGATAATTCGACCGGACTGGAGATCGAGGCAAAAGGTCTCATTGATAGTGTGGGCGTACACGCCGGTATCGTCAAAGGCCACGGTGACGAAAGTTTCGCCGATCTTGAAAAAGCTGCTATTCAAGACCGCTTCCCATAGCTGCACGCCCGTCGCCTTTTGCAAGGCCACCACTCGACAATTAGAGGCAATAATGACCAGATCGGCAGCTTTCATGACTCGATTTTATTACCCTTTTCGCCCCCATTTCCCAATCCCTATTTGTGGCCAGAAATGTCTTATTTGCGTTAATTCTTCTTTTTCGACTTGCAATCTGCGCTCCATCTGGCGCAATAGCACCGGTTTATGCCTAATTTAACGAAGCGCGATCTGGTTGTGCGCATCAGCAACGAAACGGGAATGGTGCAGCAGGATGTGTTGAACGTCATTCAACGTACTCTCGATCATCTGACCGAGAGCCTTGCCCACGGGCAGGCGGTTGAGCTGCGCAACTTTGGTGTCTTCGAGGTTAAACTCCGCAAGGCGCGCGTCGGACGCAATCCGAATCGCCCCGAGCATGACGTGCCGATTCCTCCCCGCGCCGTGGTCAAGTTCAAGGCCGGCAAGGAAATGAAGTCCAAGGTAATGAAGCTCTCCCAGACCATCGCCGATGGCGCCAAGCCGGCTTCAGGTACGACTCCGGCGGCTTAACCTCCGCTTATCCCTCAGGGGATCTATCGGTTCCTTCCCAAGAGACTCGTATCTCTTCCGTGCTTTCTTTTGAGAATTCCGTTAATTTGGTAATTCCGTTAATTCCGTCTAAAACTTACCCAACTCATGGCTCTTCCCGGTTTCCGCGATTTTTATCCTGACGACTGTGCGTTTCGTAACGCGATCTTCTCGAAGTGGCGTGATGTCGCGCATCGGTACGGCTTTGTCGAGTACGACGGGCCGCCGCTGGAGCCGCTCGATCTCTTCACCAAGAAGTCGGGACAGGAAATCGTCGGGCAGCTCTATAACTTTGTCGACAAGGGCGAGCGCGAGGTGGCGCTGCGTCCCGAGATGACGCCCACGTTGGCGCGACTGGTCACGGCGCGGCATAAGGACTTCAAGAAGCCGCTCAAATGGTTCTCCATCCCGCAGGTCTTCCGTTATGAGCGCCAGCAGAGGGGCCGCCTGCGCGAGCACTACCAGTTCAATTGCGACATCATCGGCGAGGCCGGGCTGGAAGCCGACATTGAGCTGATCGCGCTGGTCATCGACACGCTGCGCGCCTTCGGCTTGACCGAGAAGGACTTCGTCGTGCGCCTGAGCGACCGCCAGTTCTGGACCGATTTCATGAACACCAAGGGCGTGCCCGAGGACCAGCGCTACGCCTTCATCCAGGCCATCGACAAGAGCGAGCGCGAGCCACGCGAGAAGACCGCCGAGAAGCTGGGCCCCCTCGCCGCCGAGGTCTTCGCGCTTCTCGACGATGCCAGCACCGGCAAAAGCGAGCGGCTGGAGACGGTCGAAGCCGGGCTGAAATATCGCGGGCTGCAGGAATTTATTAAGCGCGACTATACCGTCGTGCGCGGACTGGCCTATTACACCGGCGTCGTCTTTGAGGTGTTCGACCGCAGCGGAGAATTTCGCGCCATCGCCGGCGGCGGGCGCTATGACAACCTGCTCAAGAACCTCGGTGACGTGGATTTGCCCGCCCTCGGCTTCGGCATGGGCGATGTGGTGCTGGGAGAGATTTTGAAGGCAAAACAATTCTCGGCTGCCTCCCGGAAAACAGGAATCTATCTCGTTATTGCAGATGAGACCTTCCGTCCCCAAGCGATGGATTTGCTCCAGTCCCTGCGCAATCTGGGCGAAATGGTCGATTATCCCTTTGTCGCCACCAAGGTAGGGAAGCAGTTCCAGAATGCGGAGGAACGCGGTTGTCATGTCGCGGTCATTGTGGATGCGCAGATTGAAACGGGCATCGTCGAGATCAAGAACCTCGCCACCCGCGAGCAGAAGAAAATCCAGCGCAGCGATATTGCTAGCTTCTTTTCTCTATAGACTCCGTCATCCTGAGCTTGTCGAAGGATCAGCCCCCAGTGATTCGCATGTCATGAAAGACTATTGCGTTTATATTTTATCCAATAGCGCCGACACGCTCTACATCGGATTCACCGGCAATCTCGACCTACGCATCTTCCAACATGATGCGAAAGACGATCCGAAAAACTTCACCAGCCGATACAATCTTGATCGTTTGATTTTTATGGAAACGTATCCGACTGCAGCTCAAGCCATCGCGCGGGAAAAACAGCTTAAAGGATGGTCACGCGCCAAGAAGCTTAGGCTTATCCGTGAGCAGAATCCCGAATTCCGCGATCTTTCTCTCGATTATGGTCTTCTGCAGGCTAGGTAATCATCGGGGGCTGATCCTTCGACAAGCTCAGGATGACGGATTTCTTGTTGTGAATGGGTTGTTTACGCCAAAGACCCTCTAAAAATCCTGTTAATTCCGTTAATTCCGTCTAAAAATCACCTTTCCCATGTCTTCCAATCCGTATCGCACTCACACCTGTAACGACCTGCGCGCCAGCCACGCGGGCCAGACCGTCCGCCTCGCGGGTTGGATTCACAACAAGCGCGACCTCGGCGGCGTCCTTTTCATCGACCTGCGCGACCACTACGGCATCACGCAGATTGTCATTCCGCCGACCGCCGATTTTCAGGATGTGGTCGCTCATCTTCCCAAGGAGACGGTCATCAGCGTGCACGGCAATGTTCGTCCCCGCCCCGAAGGCACAGTGAATCCCAATATCGCGACCGGTGATGTCGAACTCGATGTCGCGGGTTACGACAAGCTCGGTTCGTGCGAACCTCTGCCGATGAACGTTTTCCCCGAGGACCACACGCCCGAGGAAACGCGCCTCAAGTATCGCTTCCTCGACCTGCGCCGCACCAAGCTGCACAAGACGATCATGCTCCGCGCCAAGGTCATTTCCAGCATCCGCAAGCGGATGATCGAGCTCGGCTTCCAGGAATTCCAGACGCCGATTTTGACCTCGTCCTCGCCCGAAGGCGCGCGCGACTTCCTCGTGCCCTCGCGCCTTTACCCCGGCGAGTTCTACGCGCTTCCGCAGGCGCCGCAGCAGTTCAAGCAGCTCCTCATGGTCAGCGGCTTTGATCGCTATTTCCAGATCGCGCCCTGCTTCCGCGATGAGGACGGTCGCGCCGACCGCACCCCCGGCGAGTTCTACCAGCTCGACGTCGAGATGAGCTTCGTCACGCAGGATGACGTCTTCGCGGCGATGGAAAAGCTTTTCGTGCCGCTCTTCCAGGAATTCAAATCCGATGTGAAGTTGAACGACACGAATGGTACGTTCCAGCGCATTCCTTACAATGAATCGCTGCTTCGCTTCGGTACAGACAAGCCGGACATGCGGATTCCGTTTGAGATCAAGGATCTCACCGCCCTTTTCGCGAAGAGCGAGTTCAAGGCATTTGCGGGGAAGACGGTTCGCGCGTTTGCGGTTCCGCAGGCGTTCGACCAGGCGCGTTCGTGGTTCGATAATCTCCAGGAGGAGGCCAAAAAGCTCGGTGCACCGGGGTTGGCTTATATCAAGATCGACGCTTCCGGCGAATTGACCGGACCGGTCGCCAAGTTCATGACCGGCGATATCGCCGAAGCCCTGAAAACTTTCTCCGAGACCAAGCCAACAGTGCTTTTCTTCTCCGCCGATGCGAACATGACCAAGGCCGCCAAGGTCCTCGGCGCGATGCGAGTCAAGATCGCCGAGCAGCTCGATCTGATCGAGAAGGACGTCTTCAAGTTTGCGTGGATCGTCGATTACCCGATGTACGAGATGAACGAGGAGACGAAGCATATCGAATTCTCGCATAATCCGTTCTCGATGCCGCAGGGTGGCCTCGAGGCGCTGGAGAAGCAGGATCCGCTCACCATCTTCGCCTATCAATATGACCTCGTCTGCAACGGCTACGAAATCGCTTCTGGTGCGATCCGAAACCATCGCCCCGAGATCATGTACAAGGCGTTCGCCCTGGCGGGTCACGGTCAGGAAGTCGTCGATACCGAATTCGCCGGCATGATCAACGCCTTCAAGTACGGTGCCCCACCCCACGGCGGCATTGCCCCTGGCATCGATCGCATCGTCATGCTGCTGAGCGGCGAGACGAGCATCCGCGAAGTCATTGCTTTTCCCATGGCGCAAAATGGGCGCGACCTGCTCATGAACGCCCCCGCCCCGGTCTCCGAACGGCAACTGCGCGACGTGCACCTCACGATCCGCAAGCCAGTTCCGAAGGTGTAGGGGTAGCCGCCGCACGCCGGGCGGCGGTCAGTTACGATGCACGACAATCAGGTTTTCGGCGTAATCGTTTCGCTCATCCTTCCGCCGCCCGGCGTGCGGCGACTACCTTGAAGGCATCCATGTATAGGGCCAGTCTTTAGCTTCTTTGACCAAACCTGCCCGCACAGGATTTTGGAAAATGTACTCAGCTTTTTGACGATCATTTTCTTCATTACGCAATCGATGATCGAAAAAGTTTCGCTGCCAAGAAATACCTCGATATCGCCCCAACCATCCTTTCCACTCTCCCACTACTCGAGAAAGCGCCTTGTCGCTAGGAAAATTCAAAAGCAGGTGAATATGATCCGGCATCAAGACTGCCAGATGGCAGAACCATATATTTCGCTTGTGACGATTTTGAATGGATTCAATGACAATCGATCCCATCGTGGGATTACAAAAGTGATTGGCGCTTCTTGGTTCCGCACAAACAGTGACGAAGAAATCAGCCTCTGATCGAACCCAATTGGGCGGCTCATGGTCCAAGCGTTTGCGTGACTCCGGTTTCATTTCGTCACAATAATTCGGTGTAATCTAAAAAGGAGACGAAAAGCAGGGGACCGCCGCCCAGCGTGCGGCAGCTACCACAGACAGGCACAAGGCTTGCTGTGTCTCAGCCTTGTGACATTTAGCTTCGCCTCGACTTTCCTCGCCTATTTGTCTGGTCAGGAATCATTTAACCCGTAAAGAAAGACATCATGCTGCGCCGCACCAAAATCATCGCCACCCTGGGACCTGCCACGTCGAGTCCCCAAAAGCTCGAAGCCTTGATGAAGCTCGGCGTGAACATTTTTCGGTTCAACATGTCGCATGCGCCGCACGACTGGGTCCGCGCCGTTTCCAAGTCGATCCGCGAAATCTCCGCCAGTTTGAATCACGAAGTGGCGCTGCTACTCGATACGCAGGGCCCAGCCATCCGTACGGGCGACGTTCCCAAGCCCTACGATCTGCAGGTTGGCGACTGGGTCAGCTTCACAGTCAAGGGCCAGAAGGGCACGGTGCAGATCAGCGTGGACGTCAATTATCCACATCTGGTCGACGACATCGAAGTCGGCAGCATCCTCATTGTCGATAACGGCCTGCTCCGGATGGAGTGCATTGATAAGCGCGAGAACGAACTCGTCTGCAAAGTGCTCACACCGGGCCCGATGGGCAGCCGTCGCCACATCAATTTGCCGGGGGTCGATGTGAAGCTTCCCGCGTTGACCGAGAAGGACTACAAGGACATCGAACTCGCCTTCGAGTGTAACATGGACATCATTGCGATGTCGTTCGTGCGTCGCCGTGCCGACATTGATCTTTTACGTAAAATCATCAAGGACCGGGACAGCCATCTGCGTATCGTGGCGAAGATCGAGGACCAGATGGCGGTGAAAAATCTCGAGGAAATCATCGAGGCCTGCGATGGACTGATGGTCGCGCGCGGCGATCTTGGAATCGAAGTTCCCTACGAGGATCTGCCTATCATCCAACGTCGCGCGGTCAACTTGTGCCTCGCGGCGGTCAAGCCGGTCATCGTTGCGACCCATCTACTGGAAAGCATGATTACGAATCCGGCACCGACCCGCGCGGAAATCACCGATATCGCGAATGCCGTCTTCGAGCATGCTGATGCCATCATGCTCTCAGGCGAGACGACCACAGGTAAATATCCACTCGAGTGCGTGGAGATCATGGACCGGATTGCCAAGCGCATTGAGGGAGGCAAGACCGTCGGCTCTTACGTCAATCCGCTCAAGCCCAAATCCGCTCGGGAAAACATCAATGCCGCCACCGTCTACCTGGCTAACGAGACCAAGGCCGTGGGCATTTGCGTCTATTCCCACACCGGTACCAAGGCCCGCTTTATCTCAGGACTGCGTCCACAAATCGCACCCATCTACGCGTTCACCCACGATATCCATGTGGCCCGCAGCCTCTCGCTTCATTTCGGGGTCAAGGCGCAGGTCATTGAAAAGCATCCTGATCCCAACGTCATCCTGATCAAGATGATCGAAAACCTGAAACAACATGGATACGTCGTTGAAGGCGATTCCGTTGTGGTTGTTTCGGATCTGGCAGTGGGACAAGAAACTCTTCACGCCATCCACGTTCATACCATATAGTAGGCGCCATGAGCGCATTTGCTGGAAAGTCGGCCCTGATCACCGGGGCTTCGGCCGGGCTGGGCGGCGAGTTTGCCGTACAACTGGCGGCCTTGGGCGTTACCCGGTTGATGTTGACCGCGCGCCGCGCGGACCGGCTGGAAGAACTGCGCGCCCGGATTTTGCAGTCGCACCGTTCCATTCAGGTTGAACTCCTGACTGCCGACCTCTCCAAGGCGGACGCGGTTTCCGGGTTGATGGAAAATTTGGACCGCGAAGGTTTCCACCCCGACATCCTCATCAACAATGCCGGATTCGGTGATGTCGGTGCTTTTGAAACCAGCGAGCCTGCGAAAATCGAATCCATGCTGGCCGTCAACATCACCGCCTTAACCCGACTGACCCGCTGGGCCTTGCCGGGAATGCTTCACCGGAAGATTGGCTGGATTTGCAATGTCGGCTCGTCGGCGGGCATGCTTCCCCTGCCCTCGTTCGCCGTTTATGCCGCGACGAAGGCTTACGTGAATAGTTTTACCGAAGCGCTGCGGGTTGAGCTGCATGGTTCCGGCATCAATGTGACGGCACTCTGCCCCGGCCCCGTCGAAACCGAATTCAGCCAGGTAGCGGCCCGCCCTGATGGCCAACGTCAATTTGCTCCGCCTCGATTCCTTTGCGTGGATAAGACCGATGTGGTCAGCGAGACGCTCGAGGCGCTTGCTCGCGGCCAGGGCCGGCTCATTCCCGGGTTACTCGTTCGGATTTCCATTTTGCTGGCGGAAAGCACGCCCCGGTGGTTTCTGCGTTTTGTTTTCAATTTCACCAGTAGCGATTTTCGCAAGGAACGCGCAGCCAAATCATGAGCTCACTTCCGCGTCTCGCCGTACTCGGCTCCGGCAAGGGCAGCAATTTCGTCGCGCTGCGGGAAGCGATTCTAGCGAGGAAGCTCGACGCAACCATCGCTCTTGTCATTAGTGATCTTCCGAACGCAACCATCCTTGCGCGCGCCCAGGCCTTTGGACTTTCCACCGCGACGCTTCCTCCCTCGCCTTTCAAAACCAAGCTTAGCCCGGAAGGAGAAATTGCCCTCGTGGAGATGCTGAAAGCCGCGTCAATCGACTGGGTCATTCTCGCCGGTTATATGCGCGTGGTGAAAGACCCTCTGCTCAACGCCTATCCCAATCGAATCATCAATATCCACCCCTCGCTTCTGCCCTCCTTTAAAGGACTTCGCGCGTGGGAACAGGCGCTCGCCGCCGGCGTATCCGAGACCGGGTGCACTGTCCATTTCGTGAACAAGGACATCGACGCCGGGGAAATCATTGCACAACAACGCGTCCCAGTACTGGCGGACGACACGGCGGAAACGCTACATGCCCGTATTCAAGTCGCGGAGCACGAGCTTTTTCCCACCGCCCTGGCGAAAGTTTTGGCCGACGGAAGATAGTAGGCCCTGCGTGGACTTTCTGATCCCGCTTGAGTAAATTGAGACCATGCCGCTGTGGTCCACCCTCTTTCCTTCCACGGCTAAAGCAGTCAAACCTTCCCGGCCCTCGCTGACTTTTTTCTTTTATCTGATCGGTGCGTTTCTTCTCACGCTGGTTCCTCATGTCATTGAATTGCCGGTCTGGCTTTCGATTTGCGTGGTGATCGCCCTGGTTATTCGCTCGATCATGGAGGCTTATCGATTGCCTCTCCCCAGCTCGACTTTCTGTAATCTCGTGGCGCTGTGCCTGCTTTGCGGCGTTTTGCTGCAATTCCACACGATGTTGGGTCGCGATCCGGGCATGGCTTTCACCGTAGGTCTTCTCACCATCAAGTTCTTTGAGTTACGCGGACCGCGGGACATCGCGTTGATCATTTTCTCCGGCTACTTTGTGGTGATGAGCTCCCTGCTCTTTTCCCAGGTCATTGAGCTTTTCATCTATTGCCTGATCATGATGTGGCTGCTGACCGCCTTGCTACGCCGGTTGCAAATCGGCGATCAACCCGAAGACCATTTATTACCCATGCTGAAGTGGGCTGGGATTATTTTTCTTCAAGCACTTCCCCTGGCGATTTTTCTCTTTTTCTTTTTTCCCCGTTATTCGGGAAAATTGCAAATCAGCATGGGAGAATCGGCACTGGGGTTTACGGATACCGTTAAACCGGGTGACATCGCGTCTCTTTCCCAAAACAGCTCGCCGGTCATGTATGTCGAATTCCGGGGTGACGCGGTACCCCTGCCCGAGTCGATGTACTGGCGTGGTCTCGTGCTTTGGAAATATCAGGACGGCGCCTGGACGGCCGGGGATCTTGGGCAGACCGCGTTAAACAAAAACAATTGGCCCAAACCGGAAAGCGGCGGCATACAGTTTGACCAGCACATCACGCTCTATCCTCATTTTCAAAAATGGCTGTTTGCCCTGGACTATCCAATTGAGCCCGCGATCCCTGAGTCGGAACCTACACCATGGTCCACGATTTTCTACGGCGATATTCTTCAACTGACCGGGGACAGTAAAGTCAAGGTCGATCACAAGGAACGGTATTCTGTCCTTTCCTATCCCGTGGTGAACGAGCAAATCCTTTCAGTTGCGGAAGCTAAAGCGGGAATACAGCTGCCGGACGAAAACAACAAGGATGTCAAGGCCCTGGCGGATCGACTGCACCGCGGTAATCCCAGTGGCAAGGAATACGCCAATATCGTCCTCCGCTATTTCCGGCAGGAGAAGTTTCAATACACGGCCTCACCGGGCATTCGCTTCCGGGACAGCCGCTGGCTGCACGACTTTCTTTTCACCACGAAAGCAGGCTTTTGCGATCATTACGCCGCCGCCTTTGCCGTGTTAATGCGCATGGAAAACGTTCCGGCGCGTCTGGTCGTTGGCTATCAGGGCGCAACGTACAATCCGTATAAAAACATTTACACCGTTATCCAATCCAATGCCCATGCGTGGGACGAAGTCTGGATCGATGCCGCTGTCCAATCCGTGCCGGGCGAGAGACTGGGCCATTGGCAGCGCATCGATCCTACGGCGGTTCTTCCGCCCGGCGAGGGAGCACAGCCTGAAAACGGCAGTGCAAGCCAGCAGAACGTACCCGACGAACTAGCACTCCAGGCGGCCCAACATCTGCCCACATTTGCGGAAACTTTTCTACCGCCATGGCTGCAACATAGCGTCAAGGAACTCCAACTTCGCCGGGAGCAAATGGAGGCTGACTGGGATGACCTCATCTTTTCCTACGACCCAACGGCTCAGAACAAGCTCGCGGAAGCCCTGGGCCTGGGAAGCAATCCTTCATTCCTGCTTGGTTTGGGCTGCGTGATCTCCATGGCACTCTGCGCCTTTATTTACAGAAGATGGTTCAAGAGTAAGCCTGCACTTCCGCCCGTGGAAAATCTTTACGCGTTGTTCTGCCAAAGCATGGCGCAACGGGGAATTCCGCGTGCGATGTGGGAAGGTCCCCTCGCCTACACCGACCGCGTCGCGGAAGCCTTTCCGGAAAGGGAAACGGCGATTCGCACCGTCGGCTCGATTGTAGCCCATGCGCGTTACGGTTCAACGCCGGTGGCGGCAACCGCCCCGGACGAATTGAAATCACTTTTGCTTTTGATTACGGCCTCCCAGGCGGCATCTTCTTCCCGTGAGCAATCCTGAGTCGATGAAGGGACAAACCGAATTGAATCGCCATGTGGCTGCGCTGTTGAAGTGCCGACGCTGCCCCCACATGCACAAACCTGTTGTCAGCGGTGGTCCGGTCCTGAGCCGCGTGATGCTGGTTGGCCAGGCGCCCGGCGACAAAGAACCGGTGATGGGACGTCCCTTCGCCTGGACCGCGGGACGAAAGCTCTTTCGTTGGTTCAACGAGCATGCAGGTGTGGACGAGGCAACGTTCCGGTCGCGTGTCTATATGGCGGCGGTGTGCCGTTGTTTTCCCGGAAAAAAAAGCAGTGGCGGTGATCGCGTTCCCGATCCGGACGAAATCCTCAACTGCTCCGGCTGGATGAAGGCGGAGATGGAACTCCTGCAACCGGCGCAGTTGAGGATTTCGTCCG
>Ga0068858_100002061_pt1 | contig 20471 bp, 17 predicted proteins | sample KBSSwiS12_FD_66589 | JGI IMG/M metagenome (GOLD analysis project Ga0068858, IMG submission 66589) | Switchgrass rhizosphere microbial communities from Kellogg Biological Station, Michigan, USA - KBS Switchgrass S1-2 | ecosystem: Host-associated > Plants > Roots > Rhizosphere > Soil ...
CGATGAAGGCCTGCACGCTGGTGCCTTCGTTGACGAGGTGGCGGTCGATCCACAGCAGGTCGGAACCGTCCTCGAGCTGTTCGATGACGTGTGCAGCCCAAATCTTCTCGAACGATGTCTGCGGCTTGGTCAAGGCAATCTCCGAGGTGGGGGTGGCCGCATTGCTGCGCGGCTCTTGAAAAGTTCGGTTGCAGAAGAACGTTAGGTCAAGGCCATGGCGACATGGCGCGCCCTACCCGAGCAGAGCGAACATGCGGCCCAGCAGGTCCTGGAGCATGTCCCATTCGGCGGCGGTGAACCCGCTTTCCATCCGCGCATTGCGTTCGAAGTTGCTCTCCATCGGCCCCGCGAGGACCTCGCGTCCCTTGTCCGTCATCCGGACCAGCCAGGCGCGCCCGTCGTTCGGGTCGGGCAGGCGCTCGACCAGTCCGGCGGCCTCCATGTTGTCGAGCCGGCGGGTCACCCCGCCCGCCGTTATCCCCATGGCCCGCTGGATCGCGCTCGCGCGCAACACCCCGTCCTGCCCGCCGAGCGTGATCAGGATCATGATCTGCAGGGCGCTTGCGCCGATACCGGCCGCTGTCGCCCGCTCGGCCGCGATTTCCTGCAAGCGGACAGCAATGGCGTCGATCAGGCCCAGTGTCCGCCGCCGGGCTCCGGCCGGGCCGCTATCCTCGACCAGCCCGGCGAGACCGCTGTAAAAGCGGCCCCGCGGGGGGTTGCAGTCGGACAGGTTCGGGAGGGCGGCGATTGTTGCCATTCGGCTCAACCAGCCGCGACCAGCGGGAGTTCCTTGGGCTCGATACCGAGCATTCCCGAACGATTGTTGATCACCCGCATGTCGCGCGGGATGGGGCGCTTGGGTCGGCCCTGCAGCCACAGCCGCAGCAGCAGGCGCTTTTCGAACGGACCGTCGCCGTCCTCGAACGCGGTGCGCGCGTGGGCCAGTTCCATGTTGTTGATGAACACGGCCTCGCCCGGGGACAGCGTCTGCGTGATCGTCAGTTCGGGTCGCGACAGGACCTGTCCCAGATAGGTCAGTGCCTCGCGGTCCTCGTCGGTGAGCATTTCCGAGAAGCCCATCTCCTGCCGGTCGAGGCTTGCGTTCGCGCCGAAATACGCGCTGCGGAATTCACCGACCTGCCCGAAGACCGGCACGCGGTAGGGCGTTACGGGCGCGCAGCCCTCGGGCTGTTCGTTGAAGCGATCCTGCGGATAGCCCGCCTTGAGCAGTTGGAGCAGGTCGGGGCGCTCGCTCTCGATCAATTCCCAGATCTTCAGCAGCGAAACGAAGGCGTTCTCGCCCCCGCGCTTCGCCTGGTTGATGCAAAGCAGCGAGAGCACGTCGATCCGGTCGCTGTGAAGCCGGGCAACCTTCGCCGTGGCGTAGAATCGCTCGCCCACGGCGCGGGGCTGGACCGTGACGGTGCCCTGCAAGTGGCCGTGGGTGTTTTGCGACACGCCAATCCCGAAGTGAGCACCAATGCCCCAATACATCCGCCAGATGTCGTCGAGCGGCAGGTCCCGCACCGGGAACCCGCTCAGCTTGACCAGGCCCTGGCCGTCCTTGAACAGGCGTACCCAGTCGGCGAGGTTCTCATGCAGGTCGGGGTGGTCAAACACTTCGCGGGTGATGTCAGTCACCGCGATGCCCTGGTGCTTGGTCTTTTCAACCAGGCTGCAAAGCAATTCGAGCTGACGCGGGGTGAACACGATCGTGTTCGCATCAGCGTCGAATTCAGCGGCGGTCCAGCCGGACTTGCGCCAGGTCGGCCAGCCATCTTCGCGTGCGTAATCCATTTTCATAATGGTCCTCTCCATCCGTTCGCGGCCCTGCGCCACACGAAGCAAGCCCGAAGATCGCAGGTGGGCTGGTCGTCGCCTTGGGCGATTTCGCCGCCACCGATTGTGGTCGCATAGTCCCCGCCGGCTTTTGCCAAGCGCAAGCCGTCAACCCGACGGCATATTGGGCACGCAAATATCAGTCTGTCGCGATTGACCAAGTCGTGTGTTGCAGGGTTTCCACGCCCACGTCCATTTTCCTCAGCCACGAGTTACCGGGCATTTAGTTGACCTGTCAACTAAATTGGACGCCCCTCTTTTTGGGGTCGGCGAGTACCGTCGCAATGCACGTGGACTCTGTCTGAAAGGCTTGGCCGGTGCTGTCAGACCAAATGCACCGTTGGTGACGGCGGCTTGCATTCGATAGGGCGGGTTATGCCGGGCCCCCGCAATCCCGCCAGCGGTCGCTGAAGATCGGCTCGTCCGTCTCGTGCTGATCTCTGCAGAACTGCAGTTCATTCACGTCTGAGGCGCTCCTCCGCATCCGCCAATTCCGCCTTGAGCCACATGGTCTCGCTCAGGTTTGTGCTGCCACCCTGCGCGAGCAGGCATTCCAAGGCGTCACGCTTTGCGGCCAGCGCTGCCCCGTTCGACGGATCGGCGTCCAGTGCAATGTCGAGCAGATGGATCGCCTCGACTGGCCGTCCGTCGGCCAGGTGCGCCGCGGCCCGCTCGGCCAGCCGCTCGGCTCCGCCGGCCGCTTCGGTGAGGTCGGCACTCACCGATGAGCGCGGCACACCGTAGAGTTCGGTGGTGCTTTCGTAGAGGAACCAGCCGGACAACTCGTGCCAGATCGCCTTGACTGCCCAGCGCACGTTGCCGTGCCACTCGCCGATTGCAAGATCGGCGGGCAGGTGCACTTCGCGCATCAGGGTGTAGATGTCCTTGCCCGCGTTCATTCCGGCCTTGGTCGCCTCGTAGACGTGGCTGACCGCTGCCCCGAGCTTGTCAAGATCGGCGCGGATGCGCTCCGCCCCGCGGATCGGCTCGCCGTGCCCGGTGATGAGAAGCTCGGCGCCCAGGGAGCGGACGATGTCGAGCGATTCGAGATAGCGCTCGACCGAGCGCGGCTTGTCGCCGCGCAGGGTGTTGAGGAACGGCATGGCCATGAACACCGGCCCGAACAGGTTGCCGGTGAACACCACGCCCTCGTTCGGCAGCCAGACGCTCAGCGAATCGAGCGTCTCGCCGCCGGGAGTGGAGATCACTTCAAAAGTGCGCCCGCCCTGCTCGAACCGGTAGCGCCCATCGACCAGCACATCGGGCACCGGATCAGTGACATCGTGGATCGTTCCGCCCTGCTTGGCGAGGGTGCGTGCCCACAGCTTGCCGGTGCGCGGGGCGAAGAACGGCCTCATCTCGTTGTAGTAGCTGAGCGTTGGGGGAAAGCGCCGCTCTGCCACAATCACCGTGCCGGGTTCACGCATGACGGCGACGCCGCCATAATGGTCGGCGTGGCTCTGGGTCAGGATGATGTGGGTCAGCGCGCCGGTGCGCACCGGCGCAAACAGCCGCTGCGTCCGCTCGACACCGGTGATCGTCCCGGTGTTGACCAGCACGTCCCCGTCCACCGTCGTGACCAGGTAGGCATTTGACACGTCCTTGGCCATGAAGATGAAGTCGGTGATCGCCTCCGCTTCGTCCTGACCAACACCGGCGAGGATGAGGTCGGCGAGGGGCGGCGTCTTCGTCTGCGGGTCACTCATTGTCCGGCTCCGAATTCGATCATGACTTTGGCTGCGTCCGCGGTCCCCGCCGTGCCGAATGCCTCGATCACGCGATCGAACGGGAAGCGATGGGTGATCAGCAGGTCGAGCTTGTCGGTGAGGCTCGGCAGCAGGTTCAGCACCACCTCCAGCTCGTCGGGATAGCCGATCGAGGTGGTGATGGTCATCTCGGTCGCCAGCATGGCCTGGAGATCCAGTTGCACCGGCTGGCGATAGGCGGCAATCACCACCAGGCGGGCGTGGGTGCGCGCGATCTGCACGACGCTGGGGACGATATTGGGCGCACCAGCAGCGTCGATATAGGCGTGGGTTCCCGCTCCCGGACGGCCCATGACCTCGACGGTGCCATGGATCTCCATCAGACGTTCGGCGAGGTTCTCGCGATCGGCGCGGATCGTCGCCGTGGCGCCGAGTTCGCGGGCGAGTTCGAGCCGATGGTCATGGAGATCGACGGCCACAATGTCGTCCACGCCCTTGTGCCTCAGCCACAGCACTGCCCCGAGCCCGATCGGACCGCAGCCGAACACGACCACCTTCTCGCCCGGCTTTGCGCCCGAGCGGTTAACGCCGTGCATGGCGACGCCGAGCGGCTCCGCCAGCGCGGCATGCTCCGACGACAGTCCGACGGGCACCGGCAGCAGCGAGCGGCCCATCGCGGCATCGCGCACCAGCAGTTCCTCGGTGAAGGCGCCTTCCGGCCCGCCATTGCCTATCACCGCGCTCGATCCCATTGGATTCACGATGACGTGCTGCCCGACGGCAACGCCGCGCACCGCTGCACCGACTGCGACAACCCGGCCAGCGGCCTCGTGGCCGAGCGGCATCGGGCTCGGCCCGCGCGTGGATCCGCCCGTCTTGATGAAGGTGAGGTCGGTGCCGCAGACCCCGCACGCTTCGATCCGCACGATGGCATCGTGTTCGCCGGCAACCGGCGCGGGAACGGGGTCCAGCCGGACGTCGCCGGGGCCGTGGACATTGACGAGACGCATGGAACCCGGCTCCTTCACAACTTGATGAGATAGCCGCCGTCGATCACGATCGTGTCGCCGGTGTGGAAGCGCGCGGCATCGCTCGCCAGATAGGCGATGATGCCTTCGAAGTCCTCAGGGTAGCCGACACGCGGGATCGGCGTGCTGGACGCGAAGAACGCGTCGGTTGCCGACAGTTCGGTGCCTTCGCGGTCTCGCCCGAGATCGGTCTTGATGTAGCCGGGGGCGACGACGTTGGCGCGAATGCCGTACTTGCCAAGTTCGAGCGCCATCCCGCGCACGATGGTGGCCACGCCGCCCTTCGCCGCCGCATAGTGTTCCATGCCGGGGACGCCGAGGAACAGTGAGAGACTGCCGCAGGCGATCAGCGAACCGCCCGGATCTCCGCGCTCGGCCCGGGCGACCATGTGCCTGGCGCCTTCTCGCAGGGTGTAGAACGCCCCGTGCATGTTGATCGCGAGCAGGTCATGGTAGCGCTTGCTGTCGAGGTCGAGCACCGAGGGCGCCGGATTGGAGATGCCGGCATTGGCGATCACGCAATCGATCCGCCCGAACAGTTCGGCGGCCTCGGCCATGCCCTGGATAACGGCCTCCTCGGAGGCTACATCGACGGACCGGGTCTCGACGCGCACCCCGAACTGCTCGAGCTCGGCCTTCGCCGCCGCGTTCTTCTCGGCCGAGCGGGCCCACAGCATGAGGTCGCCCCCTTGCTTGGCGATCCCGCGCGCGAAGCCGAGGCCGAGGCCACTGTTTCCGCCGGTAACGAGAGTCACCTTCCCGGTAAGGTCGAACAGGCCCTTGCTCATGTGTGATATGCTCCTCTCGATGCCCTTTTTGCCGCCGCCCAGCGGCGTCATTCAGCCCTCGCGCTCGACCTCGTAGCGGTCGAGATAGTCCGCTAGCAGCGGCTGCAGAGTTTCCTTCGACTGGCCGAAACGCGCCAGGTTGTATTCGTGCTTGCCGAACTTGCCTTGCGGGTTCTCGGCCAGCCAGCCACGCATCCCGGCCTCGGCCTCGGGCGTATAATCGTCGCCCAGCCATGCGTAGAGATCGCGCATCGCGCCGATCGGGTCGCGGATCACCTTGGCGTAGTGCAGGTCATAGATGCGGTCCTCGCCGATCTCGTCGCGCACTTCCATGATCCGCTGGGCGTGCAGCGCGGCCTGCTTGGGATAGTTCTGGCCGATCCATTCGTCGTCGGAATGGCCGACATGGCGGATTTGAGAGGACGAGATTATGCTGCACAGCGAGCCGACCGCGGTGAACGGATCCCGATGCGTCCACACCAGCCGCGCGTCGGGGTAGAAGTCGAGCAGGGTGCGCAGGAACAGCGCGTGCGACGGCATCTTGAGGTTCCAGATCCCCGGAGTCTCCGACTGGAGGACCTGGAGGAAACGCTGGTGATAGGCGTAGGCCGAGTGCATGTCGGTCTGCAGCAGCCACTCTTCGTAATTCGGTAGCTTGCCTTGCGATTCCCAGTATAGCGACTTGAAATCGTGTCCCATCACGAAGGTGCACTCGGTCGGGTAAACCGCCGAAGAACGGTAGTACTTGAACGCCTCCGGGTTTGTCGCCTTGGCCACGGCCTCGGCGTCGAGTTGCTCGAGCGCCCGCGGATCATCATAGAGGTGGCCGGCCTTGGGCGGGGGTACCGGATTGTTGGATTCCCAGGTCAGCAGCGAACGGCGCGCCGGGTCCATGGCCAATAGATTGCTGGTCAGTGTCGTGCCGGTGCGTGGAAGGCCCAAGACGAATACTGGCTTCTCGATGGGTCGCTGAGTCAGATCCGGATGGCGTTCGAGCCAGTCGTCGACCTTGAGCCGCATGCCCAGGTAGGACAGCATAATCCCACGCACGACCGCATAGGCCTCCGGGCTTCGCTCCAGCCGGCTCATGTCCGCGGTGAGAATCTCGAGACCTTCCCGGTAGGTATCGCTGTGGAACCGCGACAGCCCGGTCTGCGCCATTGCCGTGGCAACCAGTTCGTCAGGCTCGAACTGATAAATCATCCTTCACTCTCCACATCCATTTTGCGGCAAAGGTGGCCGCGACCAGTCCGTTTTGACAGTTCTACATTCGTGCCCATCCGGCCAAACTGTCGAAATCAGGCCATGAGCCGTCGCGTTTGGCTGCGGGTCCGTGCCCGGTAGGAGCGGGGCGTTTCGCCACGCGCCGAACGGAACGCCTGGGCGAAGCCGGAAGGGCTGGCGAACCCCAGCCGCGACGCAACCTGCTTGATGCTGCCTCCCATTTCGAGGTGCGAGCAGGCGACGGCAATGCGCTGTTGCTCGATATGGCTTCCGATCGAGCAACCACGGCTGACCCTGAAGGCCCGAGTCAGCTGCCGCACGGACAGGCCGACCAGCTTGGCCAACTCGTCGAGAGTCGGTGCAGCGCCCTCCTCGGCGTTTCGCTCATCGATCAGGCGCAAACGCCAGGGCGCGAGGCCGCCGTTCAACCGCTCCGGCATATCGCGGAAGAACCGCGCGCACTCGATCGCCAGCTCCCGGGTCAGCAGGTCGGCCATCATCTCCCCGGCCAATCCGGGCGACTGCAGTTCGCTTGCCAAACGCGCCACGATGTTGCGCACCCGTGGAGACCGGATGTCGAGCGTGGCACTGAGCCTCAGGTCGGACCAGTCCTGCTCGTCTTCGAGCCATTCCGACACGCCTCGCGGATCAAACCAGACGCGCAGGGAGCGCTGCTGGCCCGCGCTGCTGCGCGTGGTGATCGCGAGGCCCGCAGGGATCATGAAGACCTTGCCAAACTGCTCGTAGCGGTGCCGCGCCCAGTGATCTGCGAAGCGGCCGCTCGCGCCGCTCGGCCGCGGCGTCAGGCACAGATCTAGGAAATGGGCGTCCGCCAATTGCATAACGGCGCTGAAACTCTCAGGCCAATGGTCGCGTACGATCGCCGCACGCGCGATCGAGGAAGCCCAGGCGACTTCGGTGGTCGCATGGTGTCGATCTGCAGCAACGGACTCCACGTCAGACATCTCCCATCTGGCTGGCATACAGGTCACTATGCCGCAACCTCGCGTCGTTTCAATCGTCGCCGGGTTAGGCGGGAGTCAGTTGCACATACGCTCGCGAGTCTGCTCAGCGCATCCGATCTTTCGCGGTCACCGCCGCATCGCCTCCAACTCGCGTAGATCGTCCTCAGTGAGCGCCCAACGCGTGGCGGCGACATTGGCTGCGATCTGTTCGGGCTTGCTCGCACCCGCGATAATCGAGCCCACGATGCCCTGCGAGGCGAGCCATGACATTGCGAGCTCAAGGACGGTGTGCCCGCGCTCCCGCGCGAATGCTTCGAATTGCGCCACCTTCGCGTGACGCTGGTCTGAAACCTGCCTCTCGGTCAGATATCTGTTCACGACAGTGTCGGCCTCGAATCGTGACCCTGCCGGCGCGGATCCTCCTCGCCCGTACTTGCCCGTCAGCAGGCCGCTGGCGAGCGGAAAGAAGGGAATCAGTTTCAGGCCGCTTCGCACGCATGCTTCGATCACTCCCTCCTCGGCAGGATCGTCGAGCAAGTTATACTGGCTCTGGGAGCTGGCGAACCTGACCAGGTTCAACTCCTCACTTGCTTCGAGAGCTTCGTCGATCATCGCCCCCGAGAAGTTGCAGCATCCGATTTCCCGGACTTTGCCGTCCCTCACGAGTCGGGTCAGCGCCTCGAGCATCTCTTCGATCGGCACGTCGGGATCGGGGAAATGCTGTTGGTACAGATCGATGCGGTCAGTCCCGAGCCGCCTGAGACTGGACTCGACCGCGTGGACGATACGGGATCCGCCGCGCTGGTCCGGGGCGCTGGCATCCTTGGTGCTGAACTTGGTGGCAATAACCACATCGTTCCGCCGCGAACCCAGCGCACGGCCGATGATTTCTTCTGATCGACCCGAGCCGATGTGGGAGTCGATACTGTACTCTTCGGCCGTATCGATGAAGGTGATCCCCGCGTCGATCGCCGCATGGATGATCCGCGCGGACTGCGCCTCGTCGCACTTGGCGCCGAAAAAATCCGTGCCGAAATTGTTCCCGCCAAGTCCGACGAGCGATACGTCGAGGCTGCCAATCCTGCGATATTCCACGTTCGGTCTCCAGCGGCGTCGATCAGTGGACCTCTACCCTGACGTCAGGGAAGCGGTCGAAATAGAAGCCGAAGCGCTCCCTGATCCGCGCCGGATCGAGGCCGAAGTCACCACGCAGGTCATAGACCAACTGGCCGTGCTTGCCGCGCTGATTGGCGTCGATTGCGTGCTGCAGCGACTCCCGGGTCTGCGTATCGAACGCAAGGCCGGCTCTGGAGTAGATGGCTTCCATCTCGCCCACGGGATCTGCCATGAGCTTGTGGAAGTAGAGATCGTAGGTCCGATCGGATGCCAGCTTGTCGCGGTCCTCCACGCAGCGGCGCAATATGTGTTCGTAGCGATCGATCCAGTAGTCGGAAAATTCTCTGAAATCGAGCCGCTTCCGGGCAAAACGGGCAGAATACGCCATCCCTGTGATGGCCGACTGTATCGAGGCGACCGGGTCACGGTGATTGATCACGATGAACGCGCCGGGGAACGCCTGGGCGACTGACGCCAGTTGTTCCATGTGCTGCGGGCACTTGCCGACCCAGCGATTTGGGCCGCGCTGGTATATGACCGCCTTGATCGCGCGGCGCAGATAGCCGAGCCAGGGCGCCGGATCGTGGGAATACTGGTAGTCCCGCCACTGCGGGATGATCCCAAACCACTCGTGGTAGTACCCACCGAAGTCCATTCCGGTCAGTTCGATATCCTCGGTGACATGGTCGGGGGTGAACTCGTGAATGAGCTTCGCGATGGGCGAGACCGCATCGCCCTGGATCCATTCGGCTTCCGCCAGTTCATAGCGGGTGTCCTTGCCGTCGCGCAGATACGGATCGGGGACGGGCCGTAGCCCTTCCCAGTGCTGGAGCGAGCGCAGGCGGCGATCGGCTGCAAGCAGTTGCACCGTATAGGTCGTCCCCGAGCGCGGCAGCCCGGCATCGATGATCGGCGGCTCGAGAACGACGTCTTCAACTTCGGGGTGTCGGCGGATGTAGTCCTCCAGTTCCAGACGCGCGCGCAAGAACCGGACGGTGAGCGCGAAGTAACTGGCCCGGCCCGCTGAGGAGAGGTTTTCATCCGCTTCGCCGGCAGCCATGATAAGTTCGAGACGGGGCATGAAGCTGAGGTCGCCGAAATCGTCGAGGCCGGTCTGCGCTTTTGCGGCGTTAATGGCAGCGGCGGCGCTCAGGGTCACGGGATTGGCGTCGGTGTACTCCAGCAGCTGCCGCTGGACTTCCGTCAGAACCGGGTTCCTGATATCGAGGATGCGAACTTTCTCGGCACTCATGTTTGTTTCCAATCCCCTCTTTTTGCCCAAGATCTGAGAGCTTCTAGCCTTCTGCGTTCGCCACGCTGGCCGCTTCGCGCAATTTGCCTTCCAGCCAGCCGATCTCGTCGAAGCCGACGCCGCCGGTGCGGTTGATGAGGTCGACGAGGATGTGCCCTTCGGTTTCGCGAACAGCGCGATCGTCCGGCGCGGCGGCGACGGCCACTTCGATCATGTGCAGCGCCTTCTCAAGGTCGCCGGATCGCCTCAGTTCGTCCGCCCGCCGTCGGATCGCATCGACCCCGCCCGCGAGGTCGGCAAGGTCGGGCCCGATCGCTGACACCGGCGTAGCGTAGAGCTCCGAGGTAAGGTCCATGCGGAACCAGCCGGTATATTCCTCCCAGACGGTGCGCACGTACCACCGCGTCGGTCCGCGCCCGAGCGGCGACAGCTTGAGGGCATCCGGCAATTCGACAGCGGCCATGATCTCGGAGAGCGGGTGACCTGCCGCCATGAGCCGCACCGTCTCGTCATGCATGTAGCGAACGGCGTCGCGGATCTTGGTCAGCGCTGCGCGGACATGGGTCGCCCCCTCCAGCGGATCCCCATGCCCGGTGATCAGCAGCTCGGCGTCGAGATCGATCAGCCGTTGCAGCTCGCGCAGGAAGCCTGGAACGCTGCGCTGGCGATCGCCCCTGAGGGTGTAGAAATTCGGCATGCTGCCGAACACGGCGCTCAGGTAATTTCCGGTGAACAGCGTGCGCTCGTCCGGCAGCCAGACACAGATCGCGTCGAACGCCTCGCCCGATGGAGTGGAAATGAGGTGGAACCGGCGTCCGCCTTGGGTAAACTCCAACTCATCGCCGAAGCGCGTGGTCAGGGTGACCGGACTGGAGGCAACCGGAGTTGAGCCGGCGGATTCGCGCGCGACTTTCTCGAGGATGGCGCGGATCACCCGCATGTTGCGCGCCGCGAAGAACGGGGCCAGCGCCGCGCGCTCGGCGCAGAGGGTTTCGAGTTGGCGCTGGCCGACCAGATTGGTATCGGCCCCGGCGAAGGCTTCCCAGCCGCCGATATGGTCGGGATGGCTCTGGGTGAAGATGATCCTGCGGACGTCGAGCGGGCGTCCGAGCAATTCCTCGTACCGCTGGCGATGGCGCGCGCCGTGATCGGCCATGCCCGTATTGATCACGATATCGCCGTCAGCGGTGGTGACCAGATAGCTGTTGGTCACGCTCTTCGACATCAGGATTCCGTCGCCCACGCGCTCGGCGCCACGTTCGGGTCGCCATTCGTTGACCACCAGGCGGGGATGATCGGCTTGCCGGTATAGAGGTTCGGGAATTCCTGTCATCGGGTCGGATCCTGTCGGTGGCGGGGCCGGCATGCGCTCGGATCCCCCGGTGGGCTGCGTCGGCATTGCGCGCTCGCTATACCCCCAATTCGTCGAGCAAAGCCGAAGCGTTGGCGATCCCCCGGACAAGGGTCGCGTGATCGTACCCCTGGGTAAAATCGGCCGGAACCACCTCGAGATCGAAGATGCCCGTGTAGCCGCCATCGAGAACGTCGGTCATCATCCGGCGCAGTGGCAATTCGCCTTCGCCGATATGGGCCCGGCCGCCTGGTGGGGGCACCTCGTAGGAGCCGATCACCATGTCGCCGATCTGCATGAGCGCGAGATGTGGCACCGCGCTACGCACGACTTCGCGGAAGTCGCGCTCCATCCACATGTTGCCGAAGTCCGCGACGATCGCGAGGCCGGTACGCTCGGCGACATGGATCGCGTCGCGCAAGGTGTTCACGAAAGAGACGTTGGTACGCAACGAGGGCTCGATAGCGGCGGGAACCCCCCGCTCCTTTGCATACTTGACGGTGGGAGCCACGGCATCGGCCAGCCGGGCCAGATTATCGTTCCATGTACCACCTGTTGTGGGACCGGACGTGAAATAGATCGAATGGCCGCCGTGTCGCGCCGTCAGATCGATAACAGCGCGATGCGCCTCGTGGGTTGCCTCCCAGGTGTGGGGCGAAGTTAGATCGAACCCCCGGGTAATGACGGTTGCGGCGGTGATTCCGGCCCGCGTCAGTTGCGCCATGCAGTTTTCGGGGTCGGGCTCCAGCTTGGCCGCAATGAGGCCAGCGTGCTGCACGCCCGCCTCTTCCCAGAGCGCCAGATCCTGATCGAAGGTCCACGGGTAGGAGCACATCGCGCTGACGGAGAGGCGATGATTGGCCGCAGGGGTGTTGCTCGCCGCAGTCATGGCGTGACCTCCTCAGGCACCGAGAACATATCCGTGTAGAAGCGGAACCGCTCCCGGAGCGCCGCAACGTCGAGGTTGAAGTCTCCCGACAGGTCGTAGACCACGCGCCCGTCTCGCCCGCGCGGATGCCGATCCATGTAATCGCGCATATCGGCCGCGCTCTCCGCCGAAAACGGCAGGCCGGCAAATTCCAGCACGCGCCGCGCGGAACCGATGTCGTCCGCGACGATGTCGGCAAATTTCAAGCCGAGGAATTGGCCTGCAGGCACCCGGGCCATGTCGCGAATATAGGCGCGCAGCATGCGCTCGATCCGATCGACCCAATAATCGACGTGACCGCGGATGTCCGGCTGCTTCTGGTCCTCCAGGATCCGCAGCCCCCGCAAGGTCAGCACCGACTGGAGGATCGCCAACGGGTCGCGATAGATCTGGACGATGCAGGCATCAGGATAATTGGCGAGGAGCGCCGGGAGCTGCTCGGAATGCTGGTTCCCCTTCAGGATCCACCGCTGCGGACCTGGATACTGTAGCGCTATCGCCTTGAGCATGCGCTTGCCGTAGGCGTAGTGGGCGGTCTGGTCGTGGCGGAAGTAGTAATCGCGCCAGCCCGGCATTTGCGCCAGCCATTCCCATTGATAGCTGGAGAAGTCGGGCATCTGCAGCTCGTTCTCGCCGCAGGCGTGACCGGGCGAATGCTCATGCATCGCGGCCGCGATGGGGTTCTGCGAGACCTGCTGCCAAACCGCCGCAGCGCGTTGCCATCGTGGATCCTCGTCGCCGGGCCGGGCCTCCTCACCGACCGAGGGCACCGCCTGGGCGCCGAGATAGACGGGCAGATGCCGGAGCCGGCGATCGGCCGCGATGAGGTTTTCGAGGTGGGTGGTGCCCGAGCGCGGCAGGCCGATGATGATGATCGGCCGATCGATGCGGATGTCGTCGCTTTCAGGATGGCGGTTCAGGAAGTGCCGGTTCAGGAGCCGGTTGGCCGCCGCCTTCACGCAGAGCGCGCGAAACCGTGCTTTCGCGCCGCGCCACATGTTGGCATCGGCAGCGACCTGGCTGAGCAGCACCTCGAGGCGTTCGACAAAATCGAGGGGGCCGAAATCATCCAGCCCGGTTTGCCCCCGCGCCTCCGCCAGCACGCCCTGGACCGACATGTCGATCGGCTCGGCCTCGCCCCGTTCCAGTTCAGCGCGTTCGGCGTCCGGGAGGACCGGATCGCGGAACCGCTCGACCCGCAGGATCTTGGCCCCGCCCAGGCCAGCTGCGGGAGCGGGACCACCCATCAGCAGGCCCTCGTCGGCAGTCCGGCCTTCGCCCTGGCGTTCGCTTCCGTCCGTGGCTCACCGCTAACGAGGTGGCCGCTGGCCCGGTCATCTCCGCCCATGACCACCATGGTTGTTCGCTCTAGGCGCCTCGGCATCCCGGTCCATACTCCCGATGTCTATATTTTGGCGTTGGGTTCTAGTCGTGATTCGGATGTGAAGTCACACGAAATCCTACCGGAGGGCCGTATTGGCGGCGTTGCCCGCAAGGCTCGCTACAGGTGGGGAGCGACGGAGCATAGCTGCCGATGTCATGTTTCCGCCGACGGTTGTGCTGGCGCCGCGGCATCACCGCAGGTCATGCAATCGCTGCCTGCACCCTCGTCGCGATTGACTTCCGCCACGCGTGGTCATTCACTGGCCACGCTGGAGTCGGCCCGCAGCTGACAATCGAGAGGACGAGAATGGACAATACTCGTGAAGTCGCGAGCTACTGTCGGATGTGTTCCGGCAGCTGCGGCACCATTGTCACCCTCGACGAGCAGGATCGCGTCGTGAAAATTCGCGGCGACAAGGAGCACCCGCTCACGCTCGGCTATGCCTGCATCAAAGGCCTCAGCGTCCACGAGGCGCATGTCTCGCCGGATCGCGTCCTGCGACCGCTCAAGCGCCAACCAGATGGCAGCTTCACGGAAATCGGCCTCGAGCAGGCGCTAGACGAAATCGCGGCGAAACTGTCGGAATTGCGCGAGCGCCACGGTCCGGAAGCGATCGCGGCCTATCGCGGCACGCAGAACTCCCTGTACACCGCTGCGGCGGCCCTGCCTCAGGCGTTCATCAAGGCCGTCGGCTCGCACGGCTATTACACCAGTCTGACCATAGACCAATCGGCCAAGGTCGTCGCCGCGGAGCGGCTCGGTACGTGGCATGCCGGTCGCCAATCGTTCGCCGATGCCGATGTCAGCATGTTCTTCGGCAACAATCCCCTGGTGTCCGTTTACGGCATCAACGGCTTCCCCCAGTACAATCCGGTCAAACGCATCAAGCATGCGAAGGCGCGCGGGCTGAAGCTTATAGTGGTGGACCCGCGTCGAACCGAGACTGCGGTCCATGCGGACCTGTTCCTCCAGCCTCATCCGGGCGAGGACGCAACGATCGCAGCCGGGATGCTGCGCCTGATTCTGGCGAATGGCTGGCATGATCGGACGTTTTGCGACGCCTACGTCGAGGGCTTGGACGCTCTGCGGGAGGCCGTCGAGCCGTTTACAGAGGACTATGTCGCCGAGCGGGCCGGTATCTCGGCGGATGACCTTCGCCGAGCGACCGAACTGTTCGCCACGGCCTCAAGGGGCGTCGCCGGGACGGGTACCGGACCCAACATGGCGCGGTACTCGAACTTGTCCGAGCACCTCATCGAGTGCCTCAACGTGGTTTGCGGCCGCTATCTCCGCGAGGGCGAACCGCTTGCCAACCCGGGCGTGCTGACCCCGCGCACGCCTGCGTACGCCGAGGTTGTCCCCCCGGGACGGAGCTTCGAGAAGGGCCACAAGAGCAGCGGCGGCTACGGCACGCTGGTTGGCGAGATGATGTGCGGTGTGCTGGTGGACGAGATTCATCGCGACGGGCCGGGCAAAGTGCGCTCGCTGGTTGTCGTTGGGGGCAATCCTGCCGATGCCTTTGCCGGTCCAGCAGAGATCGAGGAGGCACTGCGCAGCCTCGAACTGCTGGTGACGATCGATCCGGTCATGTCTCGCACCGCTCGCCTGGCCCACTACGTTCTGCCGCCGCCGCTGCTGTACGAGCGGGCGGACATGTCTCGCCCCTACATGGAGCGCCGCTTCCTGCCGATGCCGTTCGCGCAGTACACGCCGGCCGTGGCGCGTCCTCCCGAGGGTGCCGAGCTTGCCGACGATTCTTATGTCATTTGGGCACTGGCTCAGCGCATGGGGTTGCAGCTCGAATTCTATGGCCAGCCGCTCGACATGGAAACGCCGCCGGACACCGACGAACTGTTGTCGCGAATGCTGGCGGGCGCTGCCGTAACCCTCTCCGACCTCAAGCAGTACCCACGCGGTAAGGTGTTCGAGGCCGAACCGCTGCTGGTCTCGGCTGGCCGACCGACCGGCGCGCGCTTCGCGGTGATGCCCGATGACGTTGCCGCTGAAGTCGCAGGCATGCTCGCGGACTATCGCAAGCGGAACGATGATGTGGGGCGGTTCCCGTTCAGGATGACCACACGCCGGGTCCGAGAACTCATGAATTCGAGCTACCGTGACCTGCCCTCCATTGTCGATCGGATGCCGAACAATCCGCTGTGGATGCCCTGAGGACATGGACGAGCTGGGGCTTGCCGACCGGGCGCCGGTGCAGGTGGCTTCCGCGCATGGCTCGATCTCGGCCATGGTTCGGTCAGACGCCAGCCTGCGTCGCGGGGTGGTCAGCATGACCCACGGATTCGGTGCCTGGAGCGGTCAGCCTGATGCGTTCGCGACCACGGGCGTGGCGATCAACCGGCTGGTGAGTCCGACCGATCTCGAGCCGATCAACGCCATGCCCCGGTTCAGCAGTATCGAGGTGGCAGTGTCGCCCTTGGCCGGGTGACGTGCAGCACGCTCGAGGGCGCTGTCAGACCGGATGCGCAACTGAAATAGCGGTCCAGCCGCGTCAAGGCGGAAGCATGGCTCGCCAGCCCAAACCGGCTTGCCGCTTCGGCCACTCCAACCCAGACGAACCACTGGCTATGGGACGCCGCCGCATTGGCGGAGTGGCGATGCTTTCTGCACAAGATCGGTTCGTCGGTCTCGAGCTCGGCTGGGCGACGTCATTATGAATTTGGCTCCGCCCGAGAGCGTTTCCGTTCCGCGGAGCTGCCCGACCTGTCAGGATCCCCCCCCGCCAAGACAAACACGCATCGCGCTGTCCGCAGGGGCCGCCGGGCGGGCAGGGAGACAAGCCTGATGGATGATATTTTCGGTCTGCGCGACAAGGTAGTCACAGTCATCGGCGGAGGCCTCGGAATCGGCGAGGCGAGTTGCCGAGCGTTTGCCGCAGTCGGCGCGAAGGTGGCAGTGGTCGACATCGACGGGGAGCGCGCCGCCAGGGTTGCGTCCGCGATCTCGGAGAACGGAGGTCGGGCGCTCCCGATTACCGCCAACGTCCTGGCGCCCGACGCGCCAGACAAGTGTGTAGGAGCGGTGCTCAACCATTTTGGCCGTGCCGATGTGCTCGTCACCGTCGTCGGGCAGGCCCAGTTCGGGCCATTCGTCGATCTTACTCGCGAGACGTGGGACGCACAGCACGCGTTCAACCTCAAGTATTTCGCGTTCTTCGCGCAGGCCTTCGCGAAGGCCATGATCGCGGGCGGCCACGGCGGCGCGATCAGCGCCGTGGCGTCGGTCAGCGGGACGCAGTCGGCGCCCAACCACGCCGCCTATGGCGCGGCCAAGGCGGGTTTGATCAACCTCGTCCGTTCCCTTGCCGTCGAACTCGCGCCGAAGAATGTCCGCATCAATTGCGTATCGCCAGGGTCGATTGCAACGCCGCGCAACAATCGTCCGGAGATGGGTGTCATCGTCGCGAACAGCTTGATCCCGTTCAAGCGTCGCGGCACCTGCGAGGAAATCGCCAACGGGCTGCTCTACCTGTCGTCGGATCTCGCCACCTACGTCACGGGCCACAATCTCTGCGTGGATGGCGGGTTCATGGCGCAATGGCTGCTCGGTGATCTGCACACGACGTCCTGAATGGTACGGACCCGGCTGATTTCACCCGGTAACCACCAGGTCCGCTCCGAACCAGGGTCGCACCCCGGCATCGACAGTGCCGGGTGGTGACCCGGCCGGATCCCGCAGCCAGTGCCACATCCGGCGAATGTCGATAGGGCCGTTGACGCAGGAGCGGCCGTGCTCGTTGGTGTAATAGTTTGAGACGCGGGGGTCGCGGTAGATCATCCTGCTCTCTTCCCGGTCAAGTTCGCCGTTGAAGTGCCAGTATGCCGCCTCGGAGACCTCGACGCTGCGCTTGCCGCCTTCGATCAGGCCCGCAATGCATTGGAGTGCGAAGCGGATTTCCATTTCGAGCAGGTCGATGATCTGGAGCCCGCCGAAATTGTTGGTGTTCGGTCCGTAGGCCATGAACAGGTTGGGGAATCCCGGGAGCATCGAGCCGATGTAGGCGCGCGGTCCGTCCTTGGCCCACAGGTCCTCCGGCCGAGCCCCGCCACGGCCGCGAATCTCCATCGGCCAGAGGAAGTCGTTGGCGCGGAAACCGGTGGCCAGCACCAGAACGTCAAGCGGATGCTCGACCCCTCCGGCGAGCACCCCGCCGGGTGTGATCCGCTCGATCGGATCGGTGACGAGACTGACATCGTCGCGCAGCAGCGCGGTATAGACGTTATCGTCCGGGTCGACCCGGATCGGGCGCGAGGTCATCGGCGGCGTGTTGGGGATCATCTTGGCGATGAGGTCCGGCCGGCTGCCCAGCTTTTCCTCGATGAAGGCCACGCACGCATCGCGCATCTTCTTGTTGATCGGGCTTCGGGCGTAGGGATCGCTGAAGTCCGGATCGATTCGCTGCGTCTTCATCGAATTGTCCGGGCCGTACATGCGCCCGTTTCGGAACCGGGCGAAATTGACATAGAACGGCACGTTGACATCGACCCATACGGTTTGTTCGGGCAGCTGGCTTACGTATCCGGGCGTGGCGTAGCACCACGAGGGCGTGCGCTGAAACAGCGTGGTGTGGCCGGCAAGCTTGGCGATCACCGGCGTGGTCTGATACCCCGATGCGCCGGAGCCGACGATCCCTACCCGTTTGCCGGCAAGATCGAGGCTTTGGGGCCACTGCGCGGTGTGGCAGGTCACTCCGGTAAAGCTTTCCAGCCCTTCGAGGTGAACCTGGCGCGGGCGCGAGAGGAAACCGACGCAGCTGATCACGGCATTGCCCCGCCACGCTCGGGCGCCATCGGGCCCAGTGGCCCGGACATCCCAGGTCTGCGTGTCCTCGTCCCAGGTCATCGTATCGACCTCGGTGTTGAAGACGAAGTGCTCGCGCAGCCCGTACTTGTCGATCACCCACTCCATGTAGCGGATGTTTTCCTCGCCCGGGCAGAAGCTGTAAGGTTGCGGATATTCGAGGCCGAACAGGTGCAGATAGCCGCGGCTGGGCGAATCGACCCGGATGCCCGGATAACGGTTCTCGAACCAGGTGCCGCCCACGGCCGAATTCTTCTCGATCACGACGAACGGGATGCCGGCCGCCTGAAGGTGAACGGCCGCGTTGATGCCCGAGAGGCCCGCCCCGACCACCACGACGAAGAAGTCTTCCTTCTGCTCGCGGCTCGGCTCACCCTTCCACCGCAGGCCACGGGCAAGCGGGTCGAGCCCGGTTTCCTCGATCCACATCGGCAATTCACGCTCCGGAATCGCGCGCCCGGCAATCAGCTCGAGGCTCTTGGGCAGGCGCTCCATCGGCCCGATGTCGATCTCCCCCGCGCCGCCGTGACGCACGGCATTGAGCCAGGCCACGGCTTTGGCGCGGACCTGAACCACATCGGATTCATGCACCAGCTTGTCCATGTTGGAATAGCCGAACGGCACCGTCTCGACCGGCATGGCGGCCAGCTCCTCGTCGCCGGTCATCTGGTACACGAGGCCACGCAGCGTGAGCGGGTCGGCGTGCTCTATGCAATCGGTGAGCCGCTCATCGCTGGCCTGGACCAGCTCGCTCGTGATCCGCACTTGGTTGCTCCTCTTTGCCCGTTTTCGCTCGGGAGCCAAGGAACGACCCAGGGATCGTCGATCAAGGCCAACTGCGGCCCTGCGCCCCAAATACGCACTGACGGAGATTTTTCACGGCGACGGCTGCCCGAGGGAGTACGGGCCGGCAAGTAAGCTGGGAGCGGGCTCCCCGCTGAAAACATATGAAGCCGATGCATATCAGCCCATGAGAAAGCGATATTGGACTTGCATCGCGAGTTGTAGCTGACTGCACATCGAGACGCCCCGGGCACGTGGCTTTACTGCTGCTCGATGGCCACCGACGCATCACGGATGCGCGGAACGCGGAGAGACTTGGATGAGGATGATCAAGAGCATTCGCTTCGGCGTGTCCGACATCGCCCGGGCGCGTGCCTTTTGGGACGCGACGCTCGCCGCACTTGGCGGGCCCGCGAACAGTGCCCCCGAGGGCGCAACTCGCCTCGTCTACCGCATGGAGGACAGCCCCCTGCTGATCCTGGGTCCGGCGGCGAACGGTGAGCCGGTCACATACGCAAACGGAGGGACGATGCTGCTTGAAGCGCCCAGTGCCGAGGCGGTCCACGCATGGCATGCGGCGGGTCTCGCCAACGGCGGCACCTGCGAAGGCAAGCCCGAGCCGAAACCGCAGACTGGTGGAAAGATCGGCGCTTACCTTCGGGATCCCGACGGCAACAAGCTCGGCGCCTACTTCGATTTTCCCCTCTAGCAAACGCGACGGCGGCACCAGGAGTTCACCATGGAACTGTTCGACCGGGAACTCGAGGAGGTGCGGAAATACCTCTCGGAGAACGGAGGGGATCCTGATGCATTCCGCTTCGAACGGACTTTCCTTCCGCCGGAATCGGAGGACGGCGCGATGTTCACGGTCCGGTACGAAGTCACGGCCAGTCCCCGGATGGGAGGGCCGGTCTTGACGAGCGTCGGCGGCATCGGACTCGACTGGGTGCGACGCTTCAAGGAGGCGCTTGGCGACGGTTACTTCGACCGTCCCTAGGTCAAGGGTGGGGGCATGATGCACCGGTCCTGCCTCTCTTCACCAGCCCGTGCTGCGCTCTGCGCACGGCGGAGACGCTGTCTTCCGCAGGGCAGGTTCAGTGAAGGGCCGCAAACCAGGGTGCCGTCGCCATGGTGCGGCGATGCGTCAAGCGGGATTGCGCAAGGCTTGAGGAGGCAGACATGCGAGGCGGCCCAACAATCACACAACTGGACGAGGTGGAAGCGGAGGAGATGTATCGCTTCCGGTTCAAAGATGGCAGAACCGCGTCGATCTGGGAAAAGTGGATCGA
>Ga0068858_100002064_pt1 | contig 20445 bp, 20 predicted proteins | sample KBSSwiS12_FD_66589 | JGI IMG/M metagenome (GOLD analysis project Ga0068858, IMG submission 66589) | Switchgrass rhizosphere microbial communities from Kellogg Biological Station, Michigan, USA - KBS Switchgrass S1-2 | ecosystem: Host-associated > Plants > Roots > Rhizosphere > Soil ...
CGGCGCCGGTGAAGGCGCCCTTCTCGTGGCCGAACAGCTCGCTTTCGAGCAAGTTTTCGGGGATCGCTGCGCAGTTGATCGCGATGAAGGCGCCGCCGGCGCGGTCGCTCGCCTCGTGCAGCCCGCGGGCGAGCAATTCCTTCCCGGTGCCGCTCGCGCCGAGCAGCATGACCGAGACGTTGGTATTGGCGACGCGCTCGATCGTGCGGGCGACCTTGACCATCTCCGGGGCGGCGGTGAGCAGGCGGCCGAGCACGCGGTTGTCATCGCCCGCGCGGGTCGCCAGCTGGCGGTTCTCGCGCTCGATCCGGTGGAGTTGCAGCGCGCGGCGCACGATCAGGCCGAGCGCGTCGATATCGACGGGCTTCTGGTAAAAATCGTAGGCACCGTGCGAAATCGCGGTCAGCGCGCTCTCGCGCGCGCCGTGGCCGGTGGCAACGATCACCTTGGTATCGGGCTTGAGCGCCATGATCTCGTCGAGCAGCGCGAACCCCTCGCTCGTGCCGTCGGGATCGGGCGGCAGCCCGAGATCGAGCGTGACCACCGGCGGCTCCTCTGACCGCAGCAGGACCAACGCCTCGGCGCGATCGCCGGCGACGAACACCTCGAAATCCGGGTAGGCCCACTTGAGCTGCGCCTGGAGCCCGGCGTCGTCCTCGACGATCAGCAGCTTGGGCTTGATTTCGGGCATGTCAGGCGACCTTCCTGTTGTCTTGTTCCGGAGCGCCGCCGCTGGTTCCCGCCAGCGGCAGCCGGATGATGAAGCGAGAGCCGAGACCCTCGCGGCTCTCGACGTCGAGCCGCCCGCCCATGGCGCGGATCAGCTCGCGCGCCTCGAACGCGCCGATGCCGAACCCGCCGGCCTTCGACGACACGAATGGCTTGAACAGCCGATTGCGGATGAATTCCGGGCTCATCCCGGTGCCCGCGTCGCTCACCTCGATCCGCGCCACATCGCCTTCGGTGGCCACCGAGAGCGTGACCGGAGCGTTGTTCGCGCTGGCGTCGATCGCGTTCTGGACGAGGTGGACCAGCGACTGCTCGAGCGCATCGCGGTTGGCGGTGACAACAAGCGCTTCAACCTGTGTGGCGATCACCGGATGGCGGCCTGCGAACTGCGCGGCAAGCGTGCCCACCAGCACCCCGGCATCAAGGGAGCCGACCTGATCGCGATGACCCTTGCCGTAGCGCGACAGGCGGGCGATCAGCGCGTTCAGCTTTTCCGTGGAATTACGCAGCGTGACGATCATGTCAGCGCGGAACGCGGGGTTGTCGGCGTGCAGTTCCGCGTTGCGGGCGAGCAGGCCGAACTGGCTGGCGAGGTTCTTGATGTCGTGCATCACGAAGGCGATACGGCGGTTGAACTCGTCGAACTGCGCGGCTTCGGCCAGTGCGTCCTGCCCAGCGTTCTCGGCGAGATAGCTCGCCAGCTGCTGCCCGACGACGCGCAGCACGTCGAAGTCCTCCCAGTCGAGCGTGCGCGGCACCGGCGGCAGCGCGAGGACAACAACCCCGTGCAGGCGCTCGTAATGCAGCAGCGGAACCATCGCCCAGGCCCGCGTCTCGGCCAGCAGCCACTCGGGCACGATCTCCTGCTCGCCCTGCCGGTCCACGCCGTTACGCACGGCCTCGAGATCGACGATGTGGCCGTGGCGCTCGAAGAAGCTGACCGCGGCGCGGCCGAGAGCCGGCGCGGGGACTTCCGCCGTCGGCCACTGCCAGCGCGCGGCAAGGACGAGGTCCCCGTGCTCGTCGGGGGTGAGCAGCAACCCGGCCGGCGCATCGGTGATGTCGCAGAGCGACTGGATCGCGCGCTGGGCGAGCGGCACGGTGCTGCCGCTGCCGCCGCCCGTTCCGCTGATCGTGCGGTTGAAGCGCAGCCATTCGGCGCGGTAGTCATAGCGGTGCTGGAACAGGTGCTTGACGAGCGTGACCTTGAGCCACCCGCGCAGCCGCCGAGAGGGCAGGATCAGCAGCGCCGCCGCCGTGCCGGCGATCAGGAAGCCGAACTGGAACATCCGGGCGAATTCGCCGCCGACGTAGCTCAGCCATTGGCCAAGCAGGATCATGCCGACGAGGTAGAGCCCGATGCCGAGCAGTGAGGCGAACTCGAAGGCGACCGCGCGCGACGGGCTGAAGCGCAATTCGGCGCGGCGCTGGGTCATCCCCGGGGTCAGCGTCGCCACCGCCAGCGCCAACACTATGCCGCGCAGCGTGGCCAGTTCCTCGGGCCAGGCCTTGGTGAGGTAAGAGACCGTGTAGAGGTTGAGATCGAACAGCCACAGCAGGGCGATCGCCGCGGTCGGCCAGCGCAGCACCGCGCGAGCCGATTGCGAGGCGCCGCCATAGAGGTTGTGCAGGAGCACCAGTCCGCCGATCGTCAACATCAGGCGGAAGGTCACGGTCATGTGGAACAGCGTGTCGCGCATCCCGAGGCCGAGGCTGCCGGACAACTCGGGCGCGAGCAGGATCTTGAGGATCTGGAACAGCTCGATCGCGGCGAGCGAGAGCATGACCGGGCGCACCGGGCGGACCAGCTGGTGCCGACCGTCACCGCTGAACAGGCGGTAGACAACGTAGAGCCAGGCGAGATTGCGCACGGATTCCGCAGTGCTGGCGGTTGCGCCGACGCCGCCGGTCACCGCCACTGTCAGCGCCCAGACCGCGGAGGCGACGAGCGCGCCGATGAAGGCGAGCGCGGCCGGGCCGAGCTGATGGCGACGCCCGACCATCCAGGCGGCGAGCGTCGCCGCGGCACAAGCGCCGAGCAGGTGCGCGGCGCCGCCGAACAGGGTCCACCCCGGCGTCATCGCGCGCCGTCGTGCCAGAGAACGACCCGCAAGGTCTGGAGGATGATCAGCAAATCGAGGAAGGGCGTGTAGTTCTTCGCGTAGTAGAGATCGTATTCGAGCTTGTGGCGCGAATCCTCGATCGAGGCGCCGTAGGGATAGTTGATCTGGGCCCAGCCGGTAATTCCCGGCTTCACCATGTGCCGTTCGGCGAAGTAGGGCAGCTTGTCCTCGAGGTCCTCGACGAATTCAGGCCGCTCGGGCCGGGGCCCGACGAAGCTCATCTCGCCCTTGAGCACGGACCAGGCCTGCGGCAGCTCATCTATCCTGAGCTTGCGGATCAGCCGACCGACGCGGGTGACGCGCGGGTCATTCTTGCTTGCCCACTGCGCGCCCGCGGCTTCGGCATCGGTGCGCATCGAGCGCAGCTTCACCAGGTCGAAGGGCTGACCGTACAGCCCTACCCGCGTCTGGCGGAAGAAGGCGGGGCCCCGACTGTCGAGCTTCACCAGCAGGGCGAACAGCACGATGACCGGCAAGGTCAGGACGAGGAGCAGCAGGCTCGCGGCGATGTCGAACAGGCGCTTGGCGACGCTCGACACCGCGCGGCCGGAAGAGAACCCGTCGGAGAAGATCAGCCACGAGGGGTTGACCGTGTCGAGATCGACGCGTCCCGTCTCGCGCTCGATGAAGCTCGAGAAATCGTTGACGTGAACACCCGCAGTCTTGATCCGCAGGAGGTCGGACAGCGGCAGCGAGTTGCGCCGTTCCTCGAGCGCGAGCACGACCTCGCTGACGCCGAGGTTCTCGACGAAGCGCTTGAGATTGTGGATGGCGCTGCGGTTGATCGCCTCGTCGATCACCGGCTTGCTGTCGCTCATCCCGATATAGCCGACGATGGCAAAACCCGCCTCGGGCCGGTCGCCAAGCTGGCGCAGGCGGTCGGCGCGATTTCCGGCGCCGAGCACCAGCACCCGGCGGCGGAACGCGTGCGCGCCGAGGATGCCGCCGACGATCAGGCGATTGGTGAGCAGGAACACGACCGATGCGGCCATTGCGTAGGCCAGCGTCGAGCGCCAGAAATGGCCGCCACGCATCGACCAATCGATGAACGAGATCGCGATCGTGCCGAGCGAGATCGCCACCAGCAACCGTGCACCGGCATAGCGCAGAGACCGCAATGCCTCGGATCCGTAGACGCCGACCGAGATCATTACGGTGAGCATGATCGCGGCAAAGCCGGTCAACTGCCACTGCCGCTCGAACGCGGCCCCGAGGTTAAGTCCGATCTGCTCGGCACGCAGCCGCCACCCCAGCTCCGCGGCTGTCACCAGCAGGAGGAAGTCGAACAGTCCGAGCAGGAGCACTGCGTGCGGGATGTAGTGTTTGAAGAGACGAACCATATCCCCGCCGGCACCAGCGTCCCGAGGGTATCGGGACCAGTCTCGCACCGGACTAGGGCAAAGCCGTAAATTGTCGGTAAATCTGACAGGGGTTGCGTTTGGCCGGATCTATCGGCCATGCGCGGATTTCTGCCGTTCGCACGGGCGGGGCGTCGGAAGCTTTTACAGGCGAGCCCCGCCCTGCGGCTTACCGGCTGGCGTCGTTGGTGGTGGTGTCAGCCGCTCGCTGCGCCGCGTCGCCGACGTTCTGCGCCGCTGCGCCGACATCGTGCGCGGCGGCCGTCACGGCGTTGTTCTTGGCCACTTCGCTGCGGTTGTTCTGGGTCAAGAACCACACGCCGGCGACCAGCGCGAGGACCAGCACCAGCGCGATCACCCAGCCGGCGCCACTGCCCGTGCGGGTTTCGCGGATGACGGTGGTGTCGCCAGGGACGGTCTCGCGGGTATAGACTTCGTCGGCCATTGGAGGCTCCATCTCACGTTACATCATGCCGATAAAAGCCTCGCAATACAGGCGAGTTCCGGTCGGGCATGCAGGGTGGGCCGGGTCCGGCCTTCCCTCGCAATCAGCTGACCGGTAAGCCGGCGGTCATGGCCAGGAGCGGATGCATGCAACTCATCGACTCACAGGTCCATTGCTTCGCCGCATCGCAACCCGACCTGCCCTGGGCGGTCGAGAGCGTTCCGCTGTACGAAAGCGATGGCGCCGACATGATCGCGGCAATGGCCGCGGTCGGAGTTGCGGGGGCTATCATGGTGTCTCCGTTCTCGGTCTACCACTATGATCGCCGCTTCGCCGAAGCGCTCGGCCGCAGCCATGCGGCGCGGTTCGGCCTTGTCGTTCCGGTCGATCCCACGCTGCCCGACCTCGACGACAGCATCGCCGAATGGGCAACCGTGCCCGGCGCGGTGGGCATCCGGCTCCTGCTGCCGCCAGCCGGACAGGTCGATCCGGCAACCGGCGAGGGCCTGCTGCGCGCAATTGCTGCGGCGTGCCGTCACGGGCTCGCGGTCAACCTGATGGGCACCGCCAATCTCTCGCTGGTGCACGAACTGGCTGTGCGCAACAGCGATGCACAACTCGTGCTCGATCATCTCGGCCTGCCCGTGCCGTTCGACGCCGTTCCCGTTGCCCCGTTCGCCGCGCTGCCTGAAGTGCTGGCACTGGCACGCTATCCGAACCTCGCCATCAAGGTGAGCGGAGCGTGCGCCCTCTCGCACGAAGCCTATCCGTTCGAGGACATCTGGCCGCAGCTAAGCCAGGTGTTCGACGCGTTCGGGCTCGAGCGGTGCATGTGGGGCACGGACTGGACTAGGACCGTCGCGCTCCTCAGTTATCGTGAAGCGGTCGACAGCTTCCGCCTGAACCCACGCCTGTCAATGAGCGATCGGGCGATGCTGATGGGCGAGGCGCTGCAGCGCATCTATCGCTGGGCGCCGACAGCCCCGGATCCCGCAGGCGGTGAACGGTAGTCCGGCGACGAGCAGCGATACTTGCGCGGCGCGGTGGTGCCCCTGGCCAGACTCGAACTGGCACGGATTTCTCCAACCGATTTTGAGTCGGTCGCGTCTACCATTCCACCACAGGGGCCCGACACGGGCTGCGCGGGGACTTAGCGGCCCGCGCGCGTCATCACAACTTACTTGAGCGCACCGGCTACGATCTTGTGCAGCCGCGAGTGCAACGCATCGTTGCCGGCGAGGACCTGCGCAGCACAGATCGGTTCGGAGATGCCCTTGAAATTGGTGACGAAGCCACCGGCCTCGCGCACCAGCAGGCAGCCCGCAGCGCTGTCCCACGGCTTCAGGCCGGATTCCCAGAACCCGTCATAGCGCCCCGCGGCGACCCACGCGAGATCGAGCGCGGCCGAGCCGAACCGGCGGATGCCGGCGACCTGCGGACCGATCGCGGCGAAGATCTTGACCCATTCGCCGAAATCGCCATGGCCGGCGAAGGGAATGCCGCTGGCGATGAGCGCTTCATCGAGGTGGCGGCGGCCCGAGACGCGCAGGCGCGCATCCTGCAGCCAGGCGCCCTTGGCCTTCTCGGCCCAGAAGCTCTCGTCGGTGATCGGCTGGTAGACCAGCCCCGCGGTCACCTCGCCCCAGCCCTTCCCGTCGAGCCGCGGCTCCTGCACCGCGATCGAGATCGCGAAGTGCGGGATGCCGTGGAGGAAATTGGTGGTCCCGTCGAGCGGATCGATGATGAAGCGCGGCTTGCCTTCCGCGCCCTCGATCGTGCCGCCTTCCTCCATCACGAAGCCCCAGTCGGGCCGCGCCGCGCGCAGCTCGTCCCACAAGGTCCGCTCGGCGGCCTGATCGGCCTTGGAGACGAAATCGGCCGGGCCCTTGCGGCTGACCTGGAGATGCTCGATCTCGCCGAAATCGCGACGCAGGCGCTGCCCGGCCTTGCGGGCAGCCTTCTCCATCACGCGGATCAGGCCGGAAATGACTGCCATGGGCTCAGTTGGCCTTGCCGACGTAGGTGCGTTCGTAAACGTCGACGACGATGCGGGTTCCGCTCTCGATATGCGGCGGGACCATGACGCGCACGCCGTTATCGAGGATGGCCGGCTTGTAGGACGAGGAGGCGGTCTGCCCCTTCACCACGGCATCGGCCTCGACGATGGTCGCTTCGACCTGCTCGGGTAGCTGCACCGAGATCGGGCGCTCGTCGTACATTTCGAGGAGCACGGTCATGCCGTCCTGGAGAAAGGCATCGGCGCCGCCGAGGAGGTCCTTGGGCAGGTTGATCTGGTCGTAGGTTTCCACGTCCATGAACACGAGGTCGTCACCCTCGGCGTAAAGGAACTGGAAATCTTTGGTATCGAGCCGGACGCGCTCGACCGTGTCGGCGCTGCGGAAGCGGACGTTGGTCTTGCGGCCGTCGATGAGGTTCTTCATCTCGACCTGCATGAAGGCGCCGCCCTTGCCCGGCTGGGTGTGCTGGGTCTTGGCAACTTTCCAGATGCCCTTCTCGTACTCGAGAATGTTGCCGGGACGAATGTCCACGCCGCTGATCTTCGCCATGGGGGTGCCTTCAGGTTGGGAAAGAGCTTGGCCGCCGATCAAACGACCGGGACCGACGCGGCGCCCTTAGCGCGCCCGACCCGTCGGAGCAAGCGGGCTGGCGCCGGCCCACCCTGCCAGTGGCGAAGCCGCACGTGAGGTGCTAGGCCAAGTCCATGCGCATCGCTTCCCTCTTTTGCCTCGCCCTGCTCGCCGGGGCTCCGGCCGCGGCCGCCCCGGGCGGACCGCTCGGCGCGCTCCCGCTCGGCAACTACCATTGCGAGCTACCCGGTGATGCCGAGGGGCTCGCCGGCGTGCGCCAGCCGGGCGAGGATTTCAGCGTGATCCACGGCTCGAGCTATCGCATGGCCGAGGGCCGCGGGGTCTACTTGATGACCGGCTCGCGCGTCGAGTTCACCTCGGGTCCGCGGCGAGGGGCGGCGTTCGTGCTCTCGGGCCGGTCGTTCCTGAGGCGGCTTGCGCCGGACGGCTCGGAAGGCGCGCTGCGCTGCGTGAGAGCGCCCGACTCCGGCCGCTGACTGCGCACCAGCCACGGATAAGGATTGAGCGCCGTGGCATGCTGATACCACGGCTGCGCCGGATCGGCCTCGGAGATCGCGAAATGCAGATGTGGCCCGTCCGGATTCGCGTTGCCGGTGCTGCCGACGGTGCCAAGCGGCGCGCCCGCCGCGACCTGCTGGCCCTCGGCGAGGCCCGGGGCGTAGCTGTCGAGGTGCGCGTAGTAGTAGAGCAGCCGCCCATCGGGTGAGCGCACGTAAACCGTGTTGCCGCCATCCTTGGACAGGAAGAGCTTCTCGACCCGCCCCGGCGCGGCGGCAACCACCGGACTGCCGCGCGGTGCCATGATGTCGATCGCATCGTGCGCCCGCGCTCCGCCCGCGCGGGACTGCGTGAAGGTATCGGTCAGTTGGTCGCGGTTGACGCCCGCCACCGGTACGATCAGGCCCGCTCCCTGTGGCTGGGGTCCGATCAGCGGCTCGCTGAAGCCGGGACCGGGCACCCCGGAGACCGCCGCCAGCTCCGGCGAAGGCGGCGTCTCGCGCCCTTGCAGCCATACCGCCAGCCCGCCGATCCACGCCAGCGAGGTGACGACCACCGTCGTCACCACCGTGCGCGCCCTACCCCCGCCCGCGCTCATGCGACGAACGAGACCCGGGTGCCCGGATGCACCATCATCGCCAGACGCGCCGCGTCCCAGTTGGTCAGCCGCACGCAGCCGTGGCTTTCCGCGCGCCCGATCGTCTCGGGACTGGGCGTGCCGTGGATGCCGTAGTGCTCCTTGGACAGGTCGATCCAGACCACGCCAACTGGGCCATTTGGTCCGGGCGGGAGCATCTCCTGCTTGTCGCCGGGCTTGGCGTCCCAGAACAGCTTCGGATTGTAGTGGAACTTGGGGTTCTTATCGATCCCGAGCACCTTCCACTCGCCCAGCGGCAGCGGATCGTGCTCCGAGCCCATCGTCGCGGTGTAGACCGCAACCAGCCGGTCATCGGGCGAATAGGCCTTGAGCGTTCCGCCCGACTTGCTGACCACGATGTGATCGACCACGGGCTGGGTCGTGCCAACGCCAAGCGAGGCCAGTGTCGCCTGCCAGCCCGGATCGCCCGGCACCTGGCCCGGATCGAGCGCATCGGCCCCGACATTGGGGACGCGAATCTGCTGCCCGGAACGGAAGGTGACCTGCGGCGGAGCGGCAGGTTTGGCCGGCGCGGCAGCGGCGCCTGACGGTGCAGGCGCGGACGAGGCGTCCTCGGGCGGCGGCGGGGGCGTGCCGGGAGCACCGGCCGGCGCGCCGCCGGGGTTGAGCTCCGCCAGCACGGCCACCGTCGTATGGAACCGCTCGGCCAGCTTCTCCTCGAGCGAGGCGTAACCCAGCGCGGGCATCTTCGCCTGCTCGGCCGGATCCTTGGGCACGGGCATGAACGGTCCGCGGGCGAAGTCCTCGGGGATGGTGACAACCCGCGTTGCCGGGATCTTGGCATAGGGCGCGAGCTTGGCCTGGGTGGCGCTGTCGAGCTGGCCGGTCACCGGCAACCCGTTGGCCTCCTGGAAGCCGGCGATCGCGTTCCTGGTCGAAAGGCCCGGCTTGCCGTCGATCACGCCCGGCGTGAACCCAAGCCGGTCCAACGCCACCTGCGTCTGCATCACCGGCCGCGCGACTGGATCGGCCACGGGGTCGACCTGGCCGTCGTGCGAGGCGAGCGGGTCGGCGGTGGACGTGGACGCCGCGCTGCTGGCCGTGGCCGTCGCGGAGCCTTGCGGGCCGGAGCTGTCACTGTCGCAGGCGCTGGCAAGCAGACCGAGGGACAGGGCAAGCAGGCCGCACTCTAGCCGTCGAGGCATTCATCTCTCCCGGCCGGCGGAATGCCGGCGTTCGGGAGGTAAACTCGCTCACGCGCGGAAATTTCCGCGAAGGGGGCCTCAGCTCAGGCCGAGCACCTCGGCGAAGCGGCGAACTTGCGCGGCTTCGTCGCCATTCCACACGCTGCCCGAGGCCGCGACGAAATCCGCTCCGGCCTCAGCCATGGCCTTGCAGTTGTCGGGCGTGATCCCGCCGATCGCGACGCAGGGCAGTTCGAAGAACGTCTGCCACCACTCGAGGATATCGGGCGTGGCGTGGTGCTCGACTGCCTTGGTGGTGGTCGGATAGAACGCGCCGAACGCAACGTAGTCTGCCCCGGCCTCGCCTGCTTCCATCGCGAGGTGGCGGCTGTCGTGACAGGTCACTCCGATCTGCGCGGTGCGGCCCAGCCGCTCGCGCGCATCGGCCACCTCGCCGTCGCCCTGCCCGAGGTGCACGCCGTCGGCGCCGAGGCGCTTGGCGAGGCTGATCGAATCGTTGACGATGAAGGCGACCTCGCGATCGTTGCACAGGCGCTGCAACGGCTCGGCCAGCCGCGCGGCTTCGTGCTCGTCGAGGCCTTTTACCCGGAACTGGAATGCCGCCACCGGCCCCGCGTCGAGCGCGCGGGCCAGCCGGTCGGGGAAGCTGCCGCCGACGTCGAGCGGAGAGATCAGGTAAAGCTGCGTTGGCAGCCGCTGGATAACGTAAGGTTCCTTCTCGGGCATAGGCCGCCTCTAGCCCCTGTTTCGCGGTTCGGGAACCGTTCATCGCCCTTGCGCATCATGCCGGGCATGAACCGAGTGCTTGCCCTGCCCCTGCTCGTTGGCCTCGCGCTATCGGGCTGCGTGACCTTCCGCACCGTTGATGACGGGATCGACCGAGCGCGGATCGGCCAGACCATCAGCCGCGGCGGCATCACTGTCATGCCGCTGGGCATCGTCGAAGACAGCCGCTGCCCGGTCAAAGTGACGTGCATCCAGGCGGGCACGGTGCGGATCACCGCGGAAGTGGGTGGAGCCCGGACCGAGCTCCGGCTAAACCAGCCGGTGGCGGTGCCGGGCGGCACGGTGAGCCTCGTCGAAGTTTACCCGACGCGCCGGGCGGACACGACCTATTATCCCGACGAATTCCGCTTCGGCTTCCGCATCGGGCGCTGATTACTCCCCCGCCATCTCAAGCACCTTGGCCCACTCAGCCGGCTGCAGCTCCGCCACCGACAGCCGTCCCAGCCGCACCAGCTCCATCTCCGCGAGCGCCGGCTCGGCCTTGATCTGCGCCAGCGTGACCGGCTGCGCGAGCTTGCGCACCGGCTTGACCTTCACCGCCGCCCACTTGCCGTCGGGATCGGTCGGGTCGGTCAGCCCGGCGCCGCTGATCTCGATGATCCCGACGATCTCCTTGCCGATGTTCGAATGGTAGAAGAACGCCCGCTCGCCCACAGCCATGGCGCGCATGTTGTTGGCCGCGCGGTGATTGCGCACGCCGTCCCACGTGCCCTCGCCCTCCGCGACGAGATCGTCCCACGAGTAGGCGTCGGGCTCGGACTTCATCAGCCAGAGCCGACCGGTAGGAACATCGTTGCGATTGGTCATGGTCGGCTCCCGCGCTCCTGCTATGAGCGGGCCCTTAGCCAACCACGCCGTGGACGCAAGACGACGCCATGCCCCTCTCCACGCTTCCCGTGATCACGCTGGCGGGCGATCCCACCGACCTCCCCGGGCAGCTCGGCGCCTCGTTCCGCGAATTCGGCTTCGCGATGGTCTGCGACCATGGGATCGACCCAGCGCTGATCGACCGGGGATGGCGCTTGACGCGCGAGTTCTTCGCCCTGCCCGAGGCCGAGAAGTTGCGCTGCTTCGATCCCGCGCAGGCTGGCGCGCGGGGGTATACGCCGTTCGGCCGCGAGATCGCCAAGGGGGCCGAGGTGTCGGACCTCAAGGAGTTCTGGCACGTCGGCCGCGACCTGCCGGCCGGCCACCCGCTGCGCGGGCCCTCGATGCCGCCCAACGTCTGGCCGGACCGGCCCGCAGGCTTCGCCGAAACCTTTCGCGCGCTGTTTGCCGCGTTCGACGCCGTGGGTGCGCGGCTGCTCTCGCACCTTGCCGTACACCTGGGGCTCGCCGCCGACTGGTTCGACAGCGCCATCGCCAACGGCAACTCGGTGCTGCGCCTGCTGCACTATCCGCCGGTGCCCGGCGAGACGGGCGGGGCGATCCGCGCCGGGGCACATGAGGATATCAACCTCATCACCCTGCTGCTGGGCGCCGAGGAAGCCGGACTGGAGCTGCTGGCGAAGGACGGCCGCTGGATCGGCGTGCATCCGCCCCCGGGCGCGCTGGTGATCAACATCGGCGACATGCTCCAGCGCCTGACCAACCATGTCCTGCCCTCGACCACGCACCGCGTGCGCAATCCTGACAGCACCCGCGCCGGGTTCAGCCGCTACTCCATGCCGTTCTTCGTCCACCTGCGCAGCGACTTCGAGATCGCCACGCTTCCGCAGTGCATTTCCGCGGCCAATCCCGACCGGTATCCGCACGCCATTACCGCCGACGACTATCTGCAGGAGCGGCTGCGCGAGATCGGCCTGCTGGGATGAGCCACTCCCGGCGGGGATCATTCGAAGCTGCGCGTTTCACCTTTCTTCATGCTTTTCCACGCGTTTACCGAAATTCAATCCTGCTGCGCCACATTAACCCTCGGGAAATGATCTGGGGGCAGCTCAGTTGGGTGGCAAATTGCAAGGAATAGAGGCTGATCCGCTGAGGTCCGACCAGGCCGGCGACGACAGCGTCACCCGCGCGGGTCGCGACGTGCTGGCGCTGGGCATCGCCATGGCCGCGATCATCATGTTCGTGGGCCAGGGCGGCAATCTCATGCCCCAGGTGGTCCGCTCACTTGCCGGCGTCGGCCTCCCGCCCGACCGGTTGCTGTCCAACGCGCTGATCCTCAACATCGCACTCATCATCTTCGGCCTGCGCCGCTACCGCGACCTCACCGACGAAGTGCGTGAACGCCGCAACGCCGAGCGCCGCGCCCGCGAACTTGCCGAGACCGATCCGCTCACCGGCCTGCTCAACCGCCGCTCGATCGGGCCTGCCACCGACGCCCTGATGCAGCGCAGCGTGCAGTGCGGCGAGCAGGTCGCGTTCGTGATGATCGACATCGACAACTTCAAGCTGATCAACGACGCACGCGGCCACAGCGCGGGAGACGTGATCCTCAAGGAATGCGCCCAGCGGATCCGCGCGCTGCTGCCCGCGCAAGCCCATGCCGCCCGCCTCGGCGGCGACGAGTTCGCCTGCGTCGTGCCGTTCCATCCGCGCGACGTCGAAACGGTCGACGACTTCGCCGGCCGGCTCACGCAGGCGGTCGCCCGCCCGGTCGAGATCGACGGGGTCAATATCGAGGTCACCGTCTCGGTCGGCATCTCCCGCTCCGATGGATCCAGCGATCCGGCCCGCCCCGTCGATGCCCAGGCGCTGCTGCACATGGCCGATGTCGCGATGTACCAGGCCAAGCGCGCGGGCAAGAACCGCTACTTCTGGTTCGAACGGCCGATGGAACACGAACTGCGGTTCCGCAGCGAGCTCGAACAGTCGATGCGCGCGGGCGTGCCCAAGGGCGAGTTCGTGCCGTTCTACGAACAGCAGATCGACCTCAAGACCGGCAAGCTCGTCGGCTTCGAAATGCTCGCCCGCTGGCAGTCGCCAACGTTCGGGCTGGTCGGGCCCGAGGTGTTCATCCCGGTCGCCGAGGAAATCGGCGTGATCGCCGAACTGTCCGAGAACCTGATCCGCCAGGCGCTGGCCGATGCCCGGGACTGGAGCCCCGAGGTGCGCCTCGCGGTCAACATCTCGCCAATCCAGCTGCGCGATCCGTGGTTCGCCCAGAAGCTGCTCAAGCTGTTGATCGAGGCGAACTTCCCGCCCAGCCGGCTCGAGATCGAGATCACCGAATCGGCGCTGCACGAGAACGTCGGCCTGGTCCGCACGCTGATCACCAGCCTCAAGAATCAGGGCGTCTCGATCAGCCTCGATGACTTCGGTGCGGGCTACAGCTCGCTCGCCCAGCTGCGCAGCCTGCCGTTCGACCGGCTCAAGATCGATCGCAGCTTCGTCACCTCGATGCCCGACAGCCGCGACAGCGCGACGATCGTCCAGGCGATTTCCTCGCTCGGCGAAGGGCTCGGCCTGCCGATCACCGCCGAGGGCGTCGAGAACATCGAGGTCGTCGCCGAGTTGCAGCGGCTGGGTCAGTTCAATGCGCAGGGCTACCTCTACGGCCGCCCCGAGCCGGCCAACAAGATCCGCGAACGGCTGGCCGACCTGGGCCTGCTGAAAAGCGCCGAGGGGAAGCCCTCCTCGTTGTCCGACGTCGCGTAACGATCGCCGCCACAGATACCGTCATGCTGAACCTGTTTCAGCATCCATGGCGCGCCTCGAATGCTCCGCCTGCCGCGCCGCGTTGGACGACGGGGTTGCGCTTGGACCCTGAACCAGGTTCAGGGTGACGGTTCAGGAAAGCAAGCCGCGATCCCCAACCCTTGCCCGAACCCCGCGCAGGCCCTAGATCGCGGGCCATGTCCGCTCCCCCTTCCCGCGTCCCGTTTGTCAAGATGCACGGCCTCGGCAACGACTTCGTCGTGCTCGATGCACGCGCGGGCGGCGTGCCGGCGATCGACGCCCGCCTCGCCGCCGCACTGGCCGACCGGCACCGGGGGATCGGCTGCGACCAGCTGATCCTGATCGAACCTTCCACGACAGCCGACCTGCGCATGCGCATCTTCAATGCCGACGGCAGCGAGGTCGAGGCCTGCGGCAATGCCACCCGCGCGGTCGGGCTGCTGCACGGCGGGCCGGCCCGCATCGAGACGCTTGGCGGCCTGCTCGAGGCCCGGCCGGATGGGCGCGGGATTGCTGTCGACATGGGCGTACCGCGGTTCGAGTGGAACGAGATTCCGCTTGCCTGGGCCATGGATACGCTGACCATGCCGGTCGGTTGGGAAGATCTCGCCGCGCCCACCGCGGTCAACGTCGGCAATCCCCATGTAATCTTCTTCGTGCCCGATTGCGACGCGGTCGATCTCGCCCGGCTCGGGCCGCTGATCGAGACTGACCCGCTGTTTCCCGAGCGGGTGAACGTCAACGTCGCCACGGTCGAGAGCCGTGGCGCGATCCGCCTGCGCGTGTGGGAACGCGGCGCCGGGCTGACACTCGCCTGCGGCACGGGCGCCTGCGCCACGGCGATCGGGGCGATGCGGCGCGGGCTGGTCGACCGCTCGGTGCAGGTCACGCTCGCCGGCGGCCCGCTCCACATCACCTGGACCGGGGCCGACCGCATCGAGATGAGCGGCCCCGCCACCGAAGCCTTTCGCGGCACCTTCGATCCCGCCGCCTACGGGCTCTGAAGCGTGGGGGTCGAGGTCGTCTCGCTCGGGTGCCGGCTCAACCTTGCGGAGAGCGAGACGCTGCGCGGCCTGCTGGCTGGCGCGGATAACCTCGTGGTGATCAATTCCTGCGCGGTGACCGGCGAGGCCGTGCGCCAGACCCGCCAGGCGATCCGCCGCGCCCGCCGCGACCATCCGACCGCGCGGCTGCTGGTAACCGGCTGCGCCGCCGAGGTCGAACGCGCCGAGCTGGGCACCATGCCCGAGGTCGACGGCCTCGTCGCCAACCCCGCCAAGCTCGACTCTCGAGCGTGGAACGTGCCCCCCGCGGCCGAGATGGCGCCCAGCCGCCACACCCGCGCCTATGTCGGCGTCCAGAACGGCTGCGACCATGCCTGCACGTTCTGCGTGATCCCGCAGGGGCGCGGGCCGAGCCGTTCGCTGGCGGTGCCCCAGGTCATGCGCGAGGTGGAGAACCATCTTGCTCAAGGCGCCCGCGAGGTCGTTCTGACCGGGGTCGACCTGACCTCGTGGGGACATGACCTGCCCGGCGCCCCGCGCCTTGGCCAGCTCGTCGCCGCGCTGCTCGAGGCCTTCCCCGCCCTTCCGCGCCTGCGCCTCTCCTCGCTCGACGGCGTGGAGATCGATCCGCAGCTGCACGAGTTGATCGCCGCCGAGCCGCGGGTCATGCCGCACGTCCATCTCTCGCTCCAGCATGGGCATGACCTGATCCTCAAGCGGATGAAGCGCCGCCATTCCCGCGCCGATGCGCTGGCGCTGGTCGCGGATTTGCGCGAGCGGCGGCCGGAGCTTGCCCTCGGCGCAGATCTCATCGCCGGCTTCCCCACCGAGGACGAAGCCATGCACGAGGCCAACCGCGCGATCATCGCCGAGCTCGGCATCGTCCACGGGCACGTGTTCCCCTATTCCTCCCGCGCCGGCACGCCGGCCGCCCGGATGCCGCAGGTGGACCCGGGCACCGTCCGCCGCCGCGCCGCCGAACTGCGCGCCGCCATCGCCGCCGAACGCTTGCGGTGGCTCCAGTCACTGTTCGGGAAGCCGCTCGCGGTGCTTGCCGAACGCGACGGGACCGGCCATGCGCCGAACTTCGCCCGGGTACGCCTCGCGCCCGGAACGCCTGCTGGAGAGATCGTGACCGTTTCGCCCACCCGCATCGAGGAAGGCCTGCTCGCATGAGCGAAGAGCTGGGTGACAGCGGCCAGAGCTGGTCCGACCGCCTGCTGGGCGGCCTGCGTCGCACGTCCGAGCGGCTGGGCGAGAACCTGTCGGGCATTGTCTCGGCCACGCGCCTCACCGATGCACAGCTTGACGAGCTCGAGGACGCGCTGATCCTTTCCGACCTCGGCCCGCGCGCTGCTGCCCGCATCCGCGAGCGGCTGGCGAACGAGCGATTCGAACGCGGGGCGGACAGCCAAGCGATCAAGGAAGCCGTCGCCGCCGAGATCGCCGCGATCCTGCGCCCCGTTGCCAAGCCCCTCGATGTCGTTGCCTTCCCGCGCCCGCAGGTGATCCTGGTGATCGGCGTCAACGGCTCCGGCAAGACGACCACGATCGCCAAGCTCGGCCACCTGTTCCAGGAGCAGGACTATTCGGTGATGTTCGCCGCCGGCGACACGTTCCGCGCCGCGGCGATCGGCCAGCTCGGCATCTGGGCCGAGCGGATCGGCGTGCCGATCGTCAAGGGCCCCGAAGGCGGCGATCCGTCCGCCGTGGTGTTCGATGCGGTCAAGCGTGCGACCGATGAGGGGATCGACGCCCTGATCGTCGACACCGCCGGCCGCCTTCACAATCGACGTGAACTGATGGACGAACTGGCCAAGGTTCGCCGCGTTCTCGGCCGGCTCAACCCCGAGGCGCCGCATGACGTCGTGCTCGTGCTCGATGCCACCAACGGCCAGAACGCGCTCCAGCAGATCGAGATTTTCAAGGAGGTTGCGGGCGTGACCGGCCTGATCATGACCAAGCTCGACGGCACCGCCCGCGGCGGCGTGCTGGTCGCCGCGGCCGAGCGATATGGCCTGCCGATCCACGCGATCGGCGTGGGCGAAAAGATGGACGACCTGCGCCCGTTCGACCCGGACCTCGTCGCGCGCGTGATCGCGGGGGTGGCATGAGCGAGCCTGCTGCCGCCACGCCGCCGACTTCGGGCAAGAAGTCGGGCTGGGCCAACCTCGTCGTCGACTACGGCCCGATCGTGCTGTTCTTCCTGGTCTACCGCCACTTCTCGCCCAAGGACCATGCCTCCATCGCGGAGATCACCGCGGTGATCTACGGCACCGCCGCGTTCATGGCCGGCGCGATCGTGGCGCTGGTGTTCAGTCTCGTCCGGTTCCGGCGGGTCTCGCCGATGCTCGGGCTCTCGACCGCGCTGATCGTGGTGTTCGGCGGACTCACCGTGCTGCTGCGCGACCAGTTCTGGATCCAGGTCAAGCCAACCGCGATCTACCTCTTGTTCGGCGCGGCGCTGCTCGGCGGCTGGTTGACCGGGCGCGCCCTGCTCAAGACCCTGCTCGAAGCCGCGTTCGAAGGGCTCGACGATGCCGGGTGGATGATCCTCTCGCGCAACTGGGGCTTCTTCTTCCTGGTTCTCGCGGCGTTGAACGAGGGGCTGCGGCATTACATGAGCTTCGCCGGCTGGCTTCAGGCCAAGCTCTGGCTGTTCCTGCCGCTCACGTTTCTGTTCACCTTCCTGCACATGCCGATGCTGCTGCGCCACGGGCTCGCGCAAAGCGCCGAAGACGACGTGATCGCGCACCCGCCTCACGAGTGACGGCAAGGCGTCGGGGGAAACCGCGCCGAGAGGGGTGACAACCTGCGAGGTATGCGCAATAACCCGCCGCATTCCCGCGAAAGTCATGCGCGGGAACGTTTTGCATGGTAAGAGAAAACAGGGGGAAGCAATGGCCAAGTTCTTCGGAAATCTGCACCTCGTCCTGATCGTCGGGCTGGTGCTCGCGGTCGTGGTGATGGTCACTATTCCGGGCAATCCGCCAGTTGACGTAAACGGCGTGCTGCGCTGGCTGCATGCGTTCTTCGGCGTGCTGTGGATCGGCCTGCTCTATTATCTGAACTTCGTGCAGGTGCCGACCATGCCCAAGGTTCCGGCCGAACTGAAAAAGGGCGTGACCGGCTACATCGCGCCGAATGTGTTCTTTTTCTTCCGCTATGCCGCCCTACTGACCGTCGTTCTAGGGCTCGGCATTGCTGGTTCGGGCCACGCCGGGGCGCCGGGCTACCTCATGGAAGCTCTTTCGCTGCAGGAAGGCTACAAGCTGATCGGCGTGGGCATGTACCTCGGCCTGATCATGGCTTTCAACGTGTGGTTCATCATCTGGCCGGCGCAGAAGAAGATTCTTGGCATCGTCGAGGCGACCGACGAGGCCAAGGCCAAGGCTGCCCCGCTCGCCCTCGCCGCCAGCCGCACCAACCTGCTGCTGTCGCTGCCGATGCTCTATTGCATGGTCAGCGCCAACCTCGGCTGAATTCCGGCGCCGCACAGGCGATTTATCTGAAAAGGGCGGTGCCGCGAGGCGCCGCCCTTTTTCATTCCCAATCAGCCAACCAGCGCCAGCAGGGGCTGCAGCGCAAGGTGTGCGGCCCAGTGGCCGACGAGGCCCGCCAGCCAGCCGTGGCGGCAATAGAGCCAGCCCCATAGCGTTCCCGCCGCGCCGTGCAGCACGATCTCGCGCACCACGGTCAGCGTCGATCCGTCAAGCGCGGCGATGTAGGGATGGGCCCAGAGTGGCCAAGCGACGAAGGCGGCCAGCAGGATCGCCGGCCACCACGCCCGCCAGCCGGTCAACCCGAACGCCGCGCGGGCGAGCCACGCGGCAGCGGTCACCACGCCGAGCCGCAGCACGATCTCGTCCAGCAGCGCCCCGCGCCACGCCAGCGCGATCCGCTCGCCCGTGCCGAGGTTGCCCACCATCCAGTGCTGCACCGCAGGCACCGCGCTGCGCAGCACCGTCGCATCCGCCAGCGCCATCCACGTTCCGAAGGCGAGGCCGGTGCCAATGGCAATGCCGAACGAACTCGAGCCATCGCGGAGTGTGAAGCTCAGGCCCAGCCTTCGAAGCACTGGCCAATTGGTTGGGGTCGGCATCATGTCACCCCCGGTCGCGGGTGAGGAGGGACTGAACCCGTATCGGTGAAGGCCCATCTCGAACCGCCCCACGCGTCGCCGGCCCTTCGAGACGGCAATTCAGCCATTCGGCGTCAGCGCCTCATCAGGGCGAAGGGAGCGTTGTCAGTCAGCGTGGTGCCCCCGCCCTCACCTCAGATCTCGACCTGGCTGCCGAGTTCGACCACGCGGTTGGTCGGCAGGCGGAAGAATTCCATCGCGCTCGCCGCGTTGCGCAGCATCCACGCGAACAGCTTTTCCCGCCAGATCGCCATGCCCGGCTTGGACGAGGGGATCAGCGTCTGGCGGGAGAGGAAGAAGCTGGTCTTCATCATGTCGAACGGCTGCCCGCACATGGTGACCTGCTTGAGGGCGGTCGGCACGTCGGTTTCTTCGAGGAAACCGAAGCGCAGCGTCACCTTGAAGAACTCCTCGCCGAACTGCTTGACCGAGGCCCGCTCGGCCGGGTCGACGAAGGGAACGTCCTGGATGGCGATGGTCAGGATCACCACCCGCTCATGTAGCACCTTGTTGTGCTTGATGTTGTGCAGCAGCGCCGAGGGCACGCCGGTCGCCGTCGAGGCCATGAACACCGCGGTGCCGGGGACCCGCGCCGCGCTCGAATGCGCGCTCTTGGCGAAGACCTCGAACGGGATCGTCCCTTCCGCCATCGACTGGCGCATCAGCGCCCGGCCCTTCGACCAGGTCGTCAGCAACGTGAAGATCGCCATGCCCATCAGCAGCGGCACCCACCCGCCATCGGGGATTTTGGTGAAATTCGCGGCGAGGTAGGCGGCGTCGAGGCTGAAGAACACCGCCAGCAGCGGCAGCGACTGCCACCACTTCCAGTTCCACAGGTTGAACAGCACCACCGCAAGCAGCACGTTGTCGATCGCCATCGCGCCGGTCACCGCGATGCCATAGGCCGCGGTCAGGTTCGAGGAGTGCTGGAACATCAGCACCAGCAGGATCACCGCGATCATCAACGCCCAGTTGATCACCGGGATGAAGATCTGCCCGGCCTTGAGGCTGGTGTACTTGATCGTCATGCGCGGGATGAAGCCAAGCTGGATCGCCTGGTGGGTCACCGAAAACGCGCCGGTGATCACCGCCTGGCTGGCGATCACCGCCGCTGCGCTGGCAATGACCAGCAGTGGCCACTGGAACCACTCAGGCGCGAGCAGGTAGAACGGGCTCTCGAGCGCGGGCGCGCCGACGCGAACCAGCAGCGAGGCCTGCCCGAGGTAGTTGAGCACCAGCGCGGGCAGCACGAAGACGAGCCACGAAACGCGGATGGGGGAGCGGCCGAAGTGCCCCATGTCGGCGTACAGCGCCTCGGCGCCGGTGAT
>Ga0068858_100002066_pt1 | contig 20435 bp, 16 predicted proteins | sample KBSSwiS12_FD_66589 | JGI IMG/M metagenome (GOLD analysis project Ga0068858, IMG submission 66589) | Switchgrass rhizosphere microbial communities from Kellogg Biological Station, Michigan, USA - KBS Switchgrass S1-2 | ecosystem: Host-associated > Plants > Roots > Rhizosphere > Soil ...
CGGCGGCGAGGCCGTCGCGGCCGGCGCGGCCGGTCTCCTGGTAGTAGCCCTCGATGTTCTTCGGCAGGTCGAGGTGGGCGACGAAGCGGACGTCGGGCTTGTCGATCCCCATGCCGAACGCGATCGTCGCGACCATGACGATGCCGTCCTCGCGGACGAAGCGCTGCTGGTGGCGTGCGCGCACGTCGGCGTCGAGGCCGGCGTGGTACGGCAGCGCGACGATGCCTTCGTCGTTCAGCCACGCCGCCGTCTCGTCGACCTTCTTGCGCGACTGGCAGTAGACGATGCCGGCGTCGCCGGCGTGCTCGTCGCGCAGGAACGCGAGCAGCTGGGCACGCGCGTTCTCCTTGGCGACGACGGCGTAGCGGATGTTCGGCCGGTCGAAGCTGCTGATGAAGACGCGCGCGCCGCCGAGCTCGAGCCGCTCGACGATGTCGGCGCGCGTCACCGCGTCGGCGGTCGCAGTGAGCGCGATCCGCGGTACCCCCGGGTAGCGCTCGTGCAGGACCGAGAGGCGCAGATAGTCCTCGCGGAAGTCGTGGCCCCACTGGCTGACGCAGTGCGCCTCGTCGATCGCGAACATCGACAGCAGCCCGCGCGCGTGCAGCGAGTCGAGCTGCGCGAGCATGCGCGGCGTGGCGATCCGCTCGGGCGCGGCGTAGACGAGGACGAGCCGGCCCGCCATCATCTCGCGCTCGATGCGCGCGGCGGCGTCGCCGTCGAGCGTCGAGTTGAGGAACGCGGCATGGACGCCGGCTTCCTCGAGGGCACCGACCTGGTCCTGCATCAGCGCGATCAGCGGGCTGACGACGACCGCGACGCCGCGCCCGGCGCGGTGGCGCACGATCGCCGGCACCTGGTAGCACAGGCTCTTGCCGCCGCCGGTCGGCATCAGGACGAGGGCGTCGCCGCCGGCGGCGACGTGGTCGATGATCTCTTCCTGCGCGCCGCGGAACTGGCCGTAGCCGAACACCTCGGCGAGGACGTCGCGCGCGACGTGTGCCGATCGCTTCGGCGCGAACAGGGTCTCGGTGCTCATGCGCGAAGCACTGTACGCGAGCGTCGCGGCGGCGCACCCCGGCCTCGGAGGGGCGCGGCGGAGGGGGCGCCGAGGTGTGCCGTCGCGCCAGGCCGTGCGGCCGATAATCGGAGCCAACCCCAGCAAGGAGCCGTCCATGGCATCGGTCAACAAGGTCATCATCGTCGGCAATCTCGGCCGCGATCCCGAGGTGCGCTACACGCCCAACGGCAGCGCCGTCTGCAACGTCAGCGTGGCGACGACGCGCACGTGGAAGAACAAGGACTCGGGCGACAAGTCCGAGGAGACCGAGTGGCACCGCGTCGTCTTCTACGACAAGCTCGCCGAGATCGCGGGCGAGTACCTGAAGAAGGGGCGCTCGGTCTACGTCGAGGGGCGGCTGAAGACGCGCAAGTGGCAGGACAAGGACGGCGTCGAGAAGTACACCACCGAGATCATCGCGACCGACATGCAGATGCTCGGCAGCCGCGAAGGCATGGGTGGCGGCGCGGCTGCCGACGACGGTGGCTACGAGCGCCCGGCGCCGGCGGCACGGCCTGCGGCCGCCGCGGCCAACCGGCCGGCCGCGAAGTCGTCCGGCTTCAGCGACATGGACGACGACATCCCGTTCTGAGGCACGACGAGAACGCGCGGCTCAGCGCCGCGCCGCGCCGCGAAAACGGCTGACCTCGAGCGTCGACACCGCGGCCGCGCGGTGCCCCCACGATGCGCGCAGGTGCGAGAGGACGTCGGCGACGTCCTGGTCCGAGAACACCGTCGCGTACGGCGGCATTCCGAACGGCCGCGGGTTGCCCGCGGTCGTCGGCGGAAAGCCGCCGCGCAGGACGACGTGGACGAGGTTGGCCGGCGGCGAGATCGCGACCGCGCGGTTGCCGGCGAGCTCCGGATACGCACCGGCGACGCCTTCGCCGCGCTCGCCGTGGCACGCGGCGCAGTGGTCGGCGTACAGCCTTGCGCCGCGCGCGTTCGCGACCGCGGTCGCAGCGTCCGGCTCGGCGGCGCGTCCGGCGCCCGGCAATGCGCGCAGGTACACGGCCATCGCCGCCAGGTCGTCCCCGCTCAGGTAGCGCGTCGAGCGCGCCACGACCTCGGCCATCGGCCCTTGCACCGAGCCGCGCGCCGAGACGCCGTCCTGCAGCAGCGCGACGATGGCGCGCTCGGACCAGTCGCCGACGCCGGCTTCGCGGTTGTCGTAGAGCGACGGTGCGTACCAGTTCTGGATCGGGATCAGGCCGCCGGCGAGGTCGAGCGGGCCCGCGGTCGCGCCGAAGACGTTGCGCCGCGAATGGCACGCGTTGCAATGGCCGAGCGTCTCGACGAGATACGCGCCGCGGTTCCATTGCGGCGACCTCGCAGGATCGGTGGCGAAGCGCGCTGGCCGGAAGAAGAGGGCGCGCCAGACCGCGAGCGCCGCCTGCTGGTCGAACGGGAAGCGCAGCGCGTGGCCGCGGTTTCCCTTGACGACCGGCGCGAGGCTTCGCAGGTACGCGAACATCGCGTCGCTGTCGGCGCGGGCGAGCCGCGTGTAGTTCGGGTACGGGAACGCCGGGTAGAGCAGTCGACCGTCGCGCGAGCGGCCGTTGTGCAGGGCGCGCCAGAAGTCGTCGCTCGTCCAGGCCGCGAGGCCGCTGGCGTCGGGAGTGAGGTTGGGCGCATGGACGATGCCGAACGGCGTCTCGATCGCGCGCCCGCCCGCGTACGGCGCGCCGCCCGGCTCGGTGTGGCAGCCGAAGCAGCTGCCGGCGCGAACGAGGTAGTCGCCGCGTGCGACCGTCGCTGCAGCGTCGGCCGTCCTCGCCTCGCCGGCGGGTTCGCCGACGTCGTCGCGGTTCAGCCAGACCACCAGCGCGGCGGCGAGCACGACGATGAGCACGATCGCAGCGAGCGCACGGCCGAGCCTCGTCATGGCTGCCTCGTCGCTAGCGTCCGGCGCCGCCGGTGGCGTTGGCGGTCGGCGGCGCCAGGCCGCCGCACGCGATCGGCAGCGCGCCCGCGACGTCGCTCGCCGCGCGCGCGTGCGCGGGCACCGGCTGCGCAGCGAGCCACGCCGAGACCGCACCGATCTCGTCGGGCGCGAGCAGGCGCGCGATCTTCGCCATGCAGTCGGGCTCGATCGCGCGACGCTGGCCGTTGCGCCAGGCGCCGAGCTGCGCGTTGAGATAGTCGCGCGGCAGGCCGAGCAAGCCGGGCACGAACGGCGCGCGCCCGGTCATCGCTTCGCCGTGGCACTCGACGCACGCCGGCAGCGATCGCGCCGGATCGCCGCGGCGGACGAGCGCCTCGCCGCGCTCGCGCAGCGACGCCGGCGCCAGCGCATTCGACGGCGGCGGATACGGCACGTCGAGCGCGGCGAAGTACGCCGCGATCTCGCGCAGGTAGTCGTCGTCGAGGAGCGCGAGCAGCCCGTTCATCAGCTCGTAGTGGCGGCGCTCGTCGCGGAAGTTGCGCAGCTGGTTGAACAGATAGCCCGCGGGCTTGCCGGCGATGCGCGGGTAATAGCCGTCGGGGCCGGCGCGGCCCTGCGGCCCGTGGCAGCCGGTGCAGGCGAGGACGCGCTGTGCAATCGTGTCCTCGAATGGCGCCGCGTGTGCTGCGCCGGTGGTCCCGAGGAGGAAGCTCGCGAACAACGTGCAGCACGCCAAGAGCGCGAAGCGCGCGCCCCGCGCGCGCCGGCACGCGGGAACGGGTCGCGCGGTCGCCATCGCTGCCGCTCCAGCAAGCGCCGCACCCGCCGGCGCGCGCGCTCAGGCGCCGCCGCCGGGCGTGCGCACCTGCTCGGCGAGCGCGCGGTCGCCGTGCTCGCGGAGCAGCCCGGCGACGACGCCTTCGCGGTCGGCGGCGCTGCGGTTCTGCGACACCTTCCACTTGCCGACGAGCGAGCTCAAGGTGATCTCGATGCCGACGATCGCGCCGAGCATCGTCTCGACGAAGTCGGCCGGCGCATCGGTCACCGCCCACGGTTCGTTGCGGCCCGCTTCGTGGCGATCGGTGAGCCGGGAGACGAAGTCGCGCAGCCAGCTGCGGTCGTCGACGGCGCGCAGCGCTCCGCGTGCCTGCACCATGACGTAGTTCCACGTCGGCACGACCTTGCCGTGCTCGGCCTTGCTCGGATACCACGCCGGCGAGACGTAGTCGTGCGGGCCCTGGAAGACGACGAGCGCGTCGACGTCGTCGCGCGCCGTCTTCCAGACCGGATTGGCGCGGGCGACGTGCGCGCGCAAAATGCCCGGGCCATCGCCGTCGGCGTCGAGCACGAACGGCACGCTGTTGGCGTCGATGCCGCCGGCGCGGCTCTGCGTCACGAGCAGGCCGAGCGGATGCTCGCGGACGAAGGCGCGCAGCACGTCGGGCCGCGCTTCGCTGAAGTGGGTCGGCAGGTACATCGTCGTCGCGCTGGGTGGATGCCGAGTATGGCCGCGTTCTTACCTTCGGTGACGGTCGCGTCGCGTGTCTTCGCTAAGCTGTGCCGATGCGAACGATCCTCGCTGCGCGCGACGTCCGGCGGTGCGGCGCAGCTGCGCGAACCGGCGCGGTCGCGGCGCTCGCCGTCGTCGTCGCCGCGTGCGGTGGCGGTGGCGGCGACGACGCGCCGGCCGCGCCCGGCACGGGCGCAGCGCCTGCGGCGAGCGCGCCCGCGAGCAGTCCCGCGAGCGGCGGCACGACGACGGCATCGACGTGCGGCCTGCGCGACTTTCGCGCGAGCCTCCTTGCGCGCATCAACCAGGTCCGCGCCACCGGCGCGAACTGCGGCAGCGACGGCGTCTTCGGCGCCGCGCCGCCGCTGGCGTGGAACGATCTGCTGACGACGGCCGCCGACGGCCACTCGAAGGACATGGCGGCCAGGAACTACTTCTCGCACACCAGCGCCGACGGCCGCACCCTCGCCGACCGCGTCAACGCGACCGGCTACGCGTGGACGTCGCTCGGCGAGAACATCGCCGCCGGCTACGTGGGGGTGAACGCGGTGATGGACGGCTGGATCGCGAGCCCCGGCCACTGTGCGAACCTGATGAACGCCGGCTTCGCCGAGGTCGGGGTCGCCTGCGTGCCGGGCACGGCCGCCGACACGTACCCGACCTACTGGACGATGGATCTCGGCCGGCCGCGCTGAGCGCGGCGGCGGGTCAGCGCTTGCGCGGCGCCGCGCCGCCGGCGTCGTTGGCGCCGGCGCCGGTGGCGCCGCGCAGGAGCGGTGCCTCGAGGACCTGCTCGCGCGATTCCTGGGCCTTGCCGTTCTCGAAGCGCGGCGACACCGTCGGTCCGGTGCGGAACTCGCGGCAGTCGCCGTCGTCGGGAACGATGATCAGGAACCCCCCCGGGTAGCTCTCGCGCATCGTCTGCGAGATGCGAGCCGACAGGTCGATCGGCGACACCGTCGACTGGAACGCGAGGCGGTTCTTGGCGTCGTAGATCGAATAGCAGTTCGCAGCGCCGGCGATGCTCGGCAGGGCGAGCAGGAGTGCGAGCGGGACGAAGGCCTGGGTCGTTCGCATGGTGGATCCGGCAGTCGACGAGTGCGCGAACATAGCGCCACTGGCGATTGTTGTCATGCCCGCTCGGTCGTCCGGCGCGAAGCGACCGGCGGTTGTTGCCGCCGACCCGACGGTCGCGGCGGCGTCGCGCCGGGCGCATCGGACGACGCGATGACGCCGCCGCCGAGGCAGACCGCACCGTCGTAGAGAACCGCCGACTGCCCCGGCGTCACCGCCCATTGCGCGTCGTCGAAGGCGAGCGCGACCGTGCCGGCGGCCGTGCTCTCGAGCGTGCACGCGGCGTCGGCCTGGCGATAGCGCGTCTTCGCCGCATAGCGGCCGGGCGGCGGCGGCACGCCGGCGATCCAGCTCGCGTCGTCGGCGACGAGCCGGCGCGACAGCAGCCAGGGATGGTCGTGTCCGGAGACGACGCGAAGGACGTTGCGCTCGAGGTCCTTGGCGGCGACGAACCAGGGCGCGTGCTCGCCGCCGCCGCGCCCGCCGTGCGTCGCCTTGATGCCGCCGACGCCGATCCCCTTGCGCTGGCCGAGCGTGTAGAACGAGAGACCGACGTGGCTGCCGACGGTGCGCCCGCGCTCGTCCTCGATCGGTCCCGGCGTGTTGGCGAGGTAGCGCGCCAGGAACTCGCGGAACGGCCGCTCGCCGATGAAGCAGATGCCGGTCGAGTCCTTCTTCTTCGCGTTCGGCAGGCCGATCCCGGCAGCGATCCGCCGCACCTCGGACTTGTGCAGCTCGCCGACCGGAAAGAGCGTGCGCGCGAGCTGCCCCTGGTCGAGCCGGTGCAGGAAGTAGCTCTGGTCCTTCGACGCATCGACGCCCTTCAGCAGCTCGAATCCGGACGCGCCCTCGCGCACGCGCGCGCCGTCGCGCGCGGCAGCGTGCGATGCCGTGGATCGCGCCAGAGGCGCCGCGCGCGGAGCCGGCACCTGGCGGATCCGCGCGTAGTGCCCGGTCGCGATCCGCTCGGCGCCGAGCCTGAGCGCGTGGTCGAGGAAGGCCTTGAACTTGATCTCGGCGTTGCACAGCACGTCGGGGTTCGGCGTGCGGCCTGCGCGGTACTCGCGCAGGAACTCGGCGAAGACGCGGTCCTTGTACTCGGCGGCGAAGTTGACGTGCTCGATCTCGATCCCGATCACGTCGGCGACGCTGGCGGCGTCGAGAAAGTCCTGCCGCGACGAGCAGTACTCGTCGTCGTCGTCCTCTTCCCAGTTCTTCATGAAGATGCCGACGACCTCGTGGCCGGCGCGCTTGAGGAGCCAGGCGGCGACGGCCGAGTCGACGCCGCCGGAGAGGCCGACGACGATGCGTTGCGGTCGCGCGGAGTTCATGGCGGCGGGTCGAGTCGTGAGGCGAGCGCGGTGTGGTGGAATTTGCCCGTGGCCGACCGCTTCTTCAAGTACGCCGCGGTGGGCGCGGTGGCGACCGCCGCGCACTACGCGATTCTCGTCGGTCTCGTCGAGGCCGGCTGGCTCGCGGCCGCACGCGCCGCCGCGGTCGGCGCGTGGGTCGGCGCGCAGGTCGCGTTCGCGGGCAACGCCGCGTTCACGTTTCGCGCAATGGGCTCCGGCGCGACCGTCGGCGCCTGGCTCCGCTTCCAGGTCACCGCGATCGTCGGTGCGGCGATCAGCTTCACGATCGTCCACGTCGGCACGCGGATCGGCGTGCACTATCTGATCGCGCAGGTCGTCGCGACCCTCGTCGCGCTCGTCGTCACGTTCGAGATCAACCGCCGCTGGAGCTTCGCTTCGCCCACGCCGGACCGATCGTGACGCCGGCGGCTTCGAGATCGGCGAGGAATGCGGCGCTGCCGAGGTACGCCGCCTCGCGCCGGCGCGCCGCGGCGATCGCGTCGGCGCCGTCGGCGACGTCGCCGGGATGGCAGAAGAGGAGCGCGCCTTCGGCCGGCGCTGCGGCGAGCCAGCGGCGCACGAGCGCGCGGTAGTCGGCGGCCGCGAAGCCGTAGGCGCCGAGCAGGACCGTGTTGTGCGCGATGCCGCGCGCGACCAGCTCCCGTTCGAGCGCGCGGCCGCCGCTCGCCGCGAGGACGCGCCGCTTCAGCGCCGCCGCCGGGCCGCGCACGTGCGCCGTGCTGCGGATCGCGGGAACGACCGGCCACGTCGCGACGACGTCGAGGACAGCCTCGCGCACGCCGCGCAGCGCGTGGACGTGCTGGTGGCCGTCGACGAACGCCGGCGCACGGCCGAGCGCGGCGGCGAACGCGTCGGTCTGGGCGCGGAACTCGGCCGCGATCGCGGCGCGCGGCAGCGCGCCGACCGCGGCGCCGGCGAGCAGCCGCGCGAGACCGGGAAAGGTCGGCCAGACCGCGCGCAGCTCGCGCGTGAGGGGCGCGCCTTCACTCAGGTTGAAGTGCAGGCCGAGCTCGGGCGCCGCGCTCGCAGTGCCAAGCACCGCTGCCGCGCGCCGCCAGCGCGCCGTCGTCGTGACGCACGATGCGGCGTGCAGCCGGCCGGCCGCCGCGAGCGCGACGACCGTCTCGGCGATGCCGTCGACCAGGCCGACGTCGTCGGCGCAGATGGCGACAACGCGCCGCGGCGCCGCGGTCAACCCTGGGCTGCGCGGTCGCTCGCCGCGCCGGTGTCGTGGCGCACGAGATAGACCGGCCGCTGCTTGACCTCGTCGAAGATGCGGCCGACGTACTCGCCGAGGATGCCGATCGAGAGCAGCTGGATGCCGCTGAAGAACATCGTGCCGACCGCCAGCGTCGCCCAGCCGGGGACGTCGGCGCCGAAGGTGTAGTGCTCGATGATGAACCAGACGCCGCCGAGGATCGCGGCGACCGCGATCAGCGCGCCGAGCGCGCTCCACAGGCGCAGCGGCGCGTTGGTGAACGCGGTGACGCCGGTGACGGCGAGGCGCGACAGGCCGCGCATCGAGAACGACGATTCGCCGGCGTGTCGCTCATCCGGCGTGTATTCGACGGCGACCGAGCGGAAGCCCACCCACGCGTAGAGGCCCTTCATGAAGCGGTTGCGCTCGGGCAGGCTCTTCAGCGCGTCGACGACCGAGCGGTCGAGCAGGCGGAAGTCGCCGGCGTTGGGCGGGATCTCGACGGCGGCGCCGGCGTTGACGACGCGGTAGAAGAGCCGCGTGCCGAGCTTCTTCACGAACGACTCGTCGCCGCGCGTCGTCCGCAACGTGTAGACCATGTCGGCGCCGGCACGCCACGCGGCCACCATCTCGGCGATCAGCGCCGGCGAGTGCTGCAGGTCGGCATCCATCAGCAGCACGATGTCGCCGCGCGCGCGATCGATGCCCGCGGTGAGCGCGGCCTCCTTGCCGAAGTTGCGCGACAGCGAGACATAGCGCACGCGCCGGTCGCGCAGCCACGGCACCATCGCGAGCTCGGTGTCGTCGCTGCTGCCGTCGTTGACGACGACGATCTCCCAGTCGTTGCTGTGCTGCGCCAGCTCGTCGCTCAGCTGCGCGAGCAGCGCCGGCAGCGTCTCGCTTTCGTTGTAGGCGGGCAGGATGCAGCTGATCGACGGCGCGAGCGCGCGCGTCACCGCTGCCAGTTCCTTGTTGGCGGTTTCGTTCTTCATGGCCGCACTCCCTTGGAAGTCGTAGCGATGCGGGGACACGTCTCGGGCGCGAGTCGCCAGAGCGATGCCCCGTTCGCGGTCGCGACGCGCGTCGCCTCGCCGAGAGCCGCGACCGCCGCCTCGTCGTGGCGCTTGACGACGGCCCACAGCGGCGCCTTGCCGCAGCGTAGCGCGAAGCCGTGCTCCGCGTCGACGAGCAGCGCAGCGGCGCGCCCGGGATCGAAGCGCGCGGCCTCGCTCAGCTCGCGCCGCCAGTTGTCGCGGCGCGCGATCGCCGGGTCGTGCCAGTCGGCGATCACCGCGACCGGCTCGGTCAGGCGCGCGTGCAGCGGCACGTCGAAGAAGTACTCGTCGACGAAGACGACCGGATCGGCCGGCGCGCGCAGTGCCAGCAGCGTGTGCGCGAGCTCGGTGTTGTCGCGCTGGTAGCGCGTCGCCATCCAGCAGACGGCGGCGGCGCAGATCGCGACCGCGAGTGCCAGGCTTGCCGCGACGGCGCCGCGCCACGGGGTGCGCATGCTGTGCCGGCCGGCCAGCGCCGGTTCGGCGAGGAGGAAGGCGAGCGGGAAGAGCGCCGGCATGATGTAGCCGATCGGCTTCGACTCGGGCAGCGAGAAGAAGACGACGACGGTGGCGAGCCAGATCCACATCAGCAGCCGCCAGGCGGCGCGGTCGTCGCGCCGCGGGTCGCCCGCGGTCTCGCGCGCCCGGCGCGCGCGCACCAGCCAGAGCGACCACGGCAGGGTCAGGCCCGGCAGGACGACGACGAAGAACCACCACGGCTGGGCGTTGTTGAAGCCGTGCTCGACGAAGCGCTCGAAGTGATGGTGGACGAAGAAGTAGCGCGCGAAGCCCGGATGGTGACGCTCGACGAGGACGAACCATGGCACCGCGATGAGCGCGAAGACGGCGACGCCGAGCGGCGAGACCAGCCGCACGATCGCTCGCGACTGCCCGGACGCCGCGAGCCAGGCGACGATCACGAGGCCCGGCAGGACGATCCCGATCAAGCCCTTGGCGAGGACGCCGAGCGCGGCGCACGTCCACGCGAGCAGGAGCGCCTTGCGGTGCGGCTCGCCGCGGCGAATCGCGAGCGCGGCGTCGGCGGCGAAGACGATCGCGAGCGCGATGAACGCCGCGACCGGCATGTCGAGGTTCGCGTAGTGCGCGGCCGCGAACAAGAACGGCATCGTCGCGAGCACCAGCACCGTCGCTGCGGCGAGCGGCTGGCCGGCGCGTCGGCGCGTCACCGCGAACATGCCGGCGATCGCCAGGCACGCGCAGACGAGCGGCGCGAGCCGCGCCGCGGCGACGTGGACGCCGAAGGTGCGCAGCGACAGCGCGGTCAGCCAGTAGAAGAGGGGAGGCTTGTGGAAGAACGGCAGCCCGTTCTGTGTCGGCACCACCCAGTCGCCGGAGCGCACCATCTCCCAGGCGACGCCGACGTAGCGGCCTTCGTCGGGCAGCGTCAGCGGATGCAGGCCCATCGACCACGCCAGCCAGGCGAACACGACGACGGCGCCGACGACGATGCGGCGGCGCTCGCCGAAAGCGCCATCGCGCGCGGCCGTTGCCGGCGCCGCGAGGCTCAGGCTTGCGGTGTCTTCGCGCGACATAGCAGTGGCAGGAAGAGCGCGGCGCAGACGGTCCAGTCGACCAGCGCCGACCAGAGCGTCGCGCTCGCGAAATGCGCGCCCTGGGCGATGCGCACGGCGCTGAAGGCGAGTCCGGCGGCGACGCCGATCGCGAGGCCGCGCCAGCGCCACGCGGCGCTGCCGGCGGCCCAGCCGGCGAAGTAGAGCGAGAGCAGCGCGTAGCCGCCACCGGCGTGGCCGCTCGGCAGGCAGCGGCCGGCGCTCCGCGGCGACGCCGCCCAGAACGGGCCGTCGCGGTCGGCGAGGTAGTCGACGACGCCGCCGAACGGCTGCACGTCGATCGGGCAGTGCTGCGTGGTCCACGACTTCATGACGTTGACGACGAGCGGACCGAGCAGCATCGCAGCGCCGACCGCGAGCAGGATCGGCGTCCACGGCCGCAGGCGCGGCACCGCGAGGCCGCCGGCGCCGCCGGCGAGCGCGAGCGCGCCGACGAGAAACGGCACGCCGCGCGCGGCGTGGTGGCCGACGACGTCGAGCAGCGCCGAGTCGGCGCCGACGAAGTGGCGGCCGGTGGCGTCGACGAACACGCGGGCGAGCGCCATGTCGGCGCCGCCGTGCTGGCACAGCCAGGCGACGAGAGCGATCGCGAGCGGAACGAGGACGAGGTGCGAGACGACGTAGCCGACGCGGTCGACCGCCGGCGGCCGCGGCACGGACGGCGTGCGCGCTCCGTCGTCGACGCCCGTCGGTCGCATGGGCAGGTTCGGGGCCGGGTCGTCCATGGCGGGCTCCACTCTACGGACCCCGGCGTGGGGCGCCCGTGCCCGGAACGTGAAAGTTCCGTGGAACGCCGGGCGTCAGGACGCGGCGGCGGCGTCGAAGACGAGCGTGAACGCGGTGCCGCGGCCGCCGTCGAGCGGCGAGCGCACCGCGAGCTGCCAGCCCTGCAGGTCGCACAGGCGCTTGGCGATCGCCAGGCCGAGCCCGCGCACGCGGCCGCCGGGTGCCGGCGCCTCGTCGACCCGCGCACCGCGCGGCCGCCGCTCGAACACGCGCTCGAGCCGCGCCGCCGGGATGCCCGGGCCGTCGTCGCTGAAGACGACCGCGTGGTGGTCGCCGCTGACGCGCAGGGTCGCCGGTGCGGCGTGCTCGATGGCGTTTCGGACCAGGTTGCGGGCGACGGTGAGGAGCGCCTGGCGGTCGCCCTCGACGCGCTCGCCGGGCGCGACGTCGACGACGATGACCAGGCCGCTGTGCTCGGCGCGGTCGCCCATCGCCGCGCCGGCGTGCAGCAGCACCTCGCGCAAGTCGAGCGGCTCGCTCGCGGTCGAGCGACCGGCGCTAAACGACAGCGTCGCCGCCGTCGTCTCGACGATCTCGTCGACCGAGGCGACGATGCGCCCGAGCCGCGCCTGCTGCGCCGGCGCGAGCGGCGTCTCGAGCGCGAGCAGCTCGGCGTCGGTGCGGATCGTCGTCAGCGGCGTGCGGATCTCGTGGTCGAGGTTGGCGGCGAACTGGCGCTCGCGCTCGACCATCTCGTCGACGCGGTCGCGAAAGCGGTGGAACGTCTCGGTCAGCACGTCGGCTTCGTCGGTGCGCGGCGACGTCGCGAGCGGCTGCCCCGGCGCCGAGCGCGCGATCGTTCGCGTCGCGTCGACGATCGGGCCGACCGCGATCGCGGCGACGCCGCGCGCGATCCAGACCGTCGCGCCGACGCAGACGAGCCAGAGCACCGCCATCGTGTAGCCGAAGCGGTGGACGCGTTCCTCGGCGGCGGTCGCGTCGAGCACGACGGTCAGGCGCCCTTCCTCGGTGTCGGTGACGGCGACGTGGAGCGTCCGGCCGGCGGTGTCGAGCTGGTACAGGCCGGGCCCGAGCGCGCGCATCTCGGCGGGCAGCGTCTCGTCGCCGCTGCCGGCGCGCGCAAGCCACGCCTCGACGCGGATCGAATCGAGGAGCTTGCCGACCGGCGTCACGCCGGGCTGGACGATGTGGGCGACGATCTGCTGCACCTCGCGCTGCAGCATCGTGTCGGACAGCTCGTCCTCCTGCGCGTGCATCGCGAGGTAGGCGAGCACCGACTGCAGGCCGACGAGCAGCGCGACCGTCGCGGTCACCGCCCAGACGACGCGCTCGGCGAGCGAACGGCGGCGCTTCATGCCTCGGCGTCGCGGCGCTGCGCGACCAGACGCAGCCCCACGCCGTGCACCGTCTCGACGCCATCGAAGCCGTGCTCGGCAAGGGCCTTTCTCAGCGTGTGGGTCTGGCTGCGCAGCGCATCGGCCTGCGGCGACGCGTCGGGCCACAGTGCCGCCTCGATCGCCTGCCGGCGCAGCAGCTGGCCGGGCTTGCGCAGCAGCAGCTCGAGCAGCTGCGCGGCCTTGGGGGTCAGATGCACGAGCGCGCCGCCGACGCGCACTTCGCCCGTGCCGCGATCGAGCTCGACCGGTCCGAAGCGCAGCACCGCGTCGACGACGCCGCCGCCGGCGCGGTTGAGCAGCGCGCGCACGCGGGCGCCGACCTCGGCGAGCGCGAACGGCTTGGTCAGGTAATCGTCGGCGCCGTGCTCGAAGCCGGCGAGCTTGTCGTCGAGCTCGGCGCGCGCCGAGACGACGAGCACCGGCGTGCTCGCGCGCAGCTCGCCGCGCAGCCGCTGCAGGAACGTCAGGCCGTCGACGCCGGGCAGGCCGAGGTCGAGGACGACGAGGTCGAAGCGCTCGACGCTGCAGCGGTGCAGCGCTGCCTCGCCGTTGTAGACGTTGTCGACGGCGAAGCCCTCGCGGTCGAGGAAGGTGTGCAGGTTGCTCGCGATCTGCAGGTCGTCCTCGACGACGAGGATCCTTGCCTGCCGCGCCTCGACGTCGCTGCGTGCCGCCGGCGTCGTCATCGCGCTGCTCCGCCGCGCGCGACGCGGCGCACGCTCTCGTCGGTGACGATGCGCTCGAGCGGCACTGCGCAGCCGGCGGCGGCGTCCTCGACCGAGCGCAGCACGAGGACGCTGCGGTGCCGCTCGCGGCAGGCGCGCAGCTCGTCGAGCGTCAGCCAGAGCGTGCCCACGATGCCGTCGTCGAGTCGGCGCGCCGGGTCGGCGGCGCCGGCGCTGCCGGCGAACGCGAAGCGCAGGTAGGTGACGTCGTCGTCGCCTTCGGGATCGTCGACGCGCAGGTGATAGACGCCGACGAGGCGGTCGGCGACGAACGCCGAGCCGGTCTCCTCGAGCACCTCGCGGGCGACGGCATCGACGAGCGATTCGCCCGCCTCGAGGTGGCCGGCGGGGTTGTTGATGCGCAGCCCGGCAGCGGTCTTTTCCTCGACGAGCAGGTATTCGGCGACGCCGCCGCGCGACCGGCTCGCGACCGCGGCGACGGTGACGTTCGGCTTCCAGCGCGGACGGCGGGCGTTCAAGCCTGTGATCCTAGACGGCAGCGTCGCGCCTTGCCGCTTGGCTCCGGACACCGACGTGCTCCTGGGGTCCACCCTTCCCCACCACAGGTGATGTTGGGGGGAGGTGACTTCAGGACCGGCGGCGCGACTTCGAGCGAGTTCGACACTTACAGTGATCGAGCTGATCGGGCAGCCGTTCAACGGAGGAGACCTGCGCGAATCATCGCACCGGGCGCGGCGCCCGAGGATGCGAGGGAGGGGGCCGGCCGGCCCGGTGATCCGGGCCGGCCTCGACCGCTTGGCCCGCACCTCGCGCGCACTGCTGGCGTTGCCGGCGCTTCGCGGCGGCCCCGGGCTCGGCCTTCTCCGGAGCGTTGCGATCGGCGTCGCCGTGCCGTTGGCGATGCTGGCGCTCATCGCGCCGTCTGAGGCCTCGGAGAAGTGGACGAACTTCGTCGCGGTGCCGGGTCAACCGGAACCGATTCCCGAACAGTGGCTGCAGGACGAAGAGGCGCGCATCGCCCACAGCCTGCGGCTGCCGGACGCCGTCGCGAAGACAGTCCCCTTCGACTTCGAGCGCGCGCGGCGCAAGGCCTCGTGGCCGGGCACTGCCGAGGTGGCAAGGCAGTACTTCGACCACCTGTGCGACACCGAGGCCGGCGAGTGGTTCCTCAAGCAGGGCGAGCCGCAGAGAGGTCTCTACGACGCACGGCCGCTGCGCAAGTACGAGACCGCCGAACTGCAGGCCCGCTACGAATTGGAAGCACCGTTGCTCGTGCGCCTGCATCGCATCGCGGACACGATCAACAGCGGTAGCTGGTTCGTGAACCCACCCGCTCTCACCTACGAGTTCGTGCAGGAGCCGCGTCGTGACGTCGACTGGCAGGCGGAGATCAAGCAGCCCTACATCGAGCTCTTCGGCTTTCAGGCGGAGAGGCCCTGGGAGGCAATCGAGGCCCGCCCGATGCAGATGAAGGGAATCGACCGGCCGACCGCGCGCTATGCGGTGACTTGGAGAGGGACGCGACGAAAGCTCGATCGCGAGCATTCGATCTCGGGCGTCGAGATCATCGTCTACGAACGCGCGACAAGCGAAGTCCTTGCCGTCCGACGCCAATTCGTCTACGCGCCACCTTACCCGAATCGTCCGGAGACGAATTCCTGGGCGCAGGGACGAACGTGCAGGCGGGTCGGCTACACGACGTACGGCGGTGAACACCTCTCGCGCTTGCCTGCTCTCGTCGTTCCCCCTGTTCGGCCCATGCGTGGCGTCGAACCGACGCTGAAGGTGCCCACGCCACCCGGTGCGTCCACATCGCGATAAGGAGGCTTCGGTGCCCAACACGAACGTCGAATCTCTGTATGACTACTACCTCCAGCAAGTCGCGGCCGAGTCGTACCTCGAGCAAGAGCAGGACTGGTCGGGAGATCGACTCCTCGCTCAATTGCGCCTCGGGTCCAACCGAAAGACGAGCGGCAATCTGATCAACGAGGGATACCCCGGATACACGCGTCTCACATCGGAGCAGGCAAAGGAGTTTCAGCAAAAGTTCGCCATCGTCCATCAATGGTCCGACAACCCGGACGGCGCCCGCCCGAACAACGACGGCATCCATAACCCGACCGACCTTGCGAACACAGGTCTGTCCGCGACGCTGATCTTCGACAAAGTCAGTGGGTCGTACACGCTCGCCATTCGTTCCAGTGAATTCCAACAAGCGGCCGACGGAGGCGACCGTGAGCGCGACATCGACGGCGCCGATATCAACGGCATTGTGTTGACGGGCTTTGCGCTCGCGCAGCAGGCAGCTCTCGAAAACTACTACAAGTGGCTCAAGGACACCGGCCGGCTGCCGTATGGCGCCGAGCTGAACCTCACCGGCTACAGCCTCGGCGGGCACCTGGCGACGGTGTTCACCGAGATGCACCGCAACGACTCGGACATCCGGTTCGGCGAGGCGGTCACTTTCAACGGTGCAGGACGCGGTACCTATGCTGCCGGCGACCTCAAGGCGATGGTCAAGTTCTTCCAGGATGTGCTGGTCGATCCGGCTATCGCATCCCCCTCGCCTTTCGACGAGTCAGCACTGTCGAAGTTCGCCGCGGCGACTGCAGTCTCCGGTCGTCCGTTCAACGAGGTCTCGATCTACGACGACCCGCGGTACGCATGGGCGATGGCGGCGACGAAAGCAAAGTTCGGGCTGACGAGTGGCCTTTTCGCGAACGACCCCGACGTCTTGTCGACGATGCCGATCACCGGCGTGTTCGGCTACGAGACGATTCGGGATTTGACCGCGACTGCGAGCTCGGGCTTGCGCGGACCCATGGTCAGGGTCGCCATCGAGTCGCAGCCAGCGGTGGAGAAAGCGGGAGGCGTCGGTAGTTTTTTCGACCCATCCAGCCGGTTCAGGAAGTGGCTGCCCGGTGACTTTGGCTCCGGCCACTCGATCACGCTGATCGGCGACTCGCTGGCGGTGCAACGTGTCCTGCACACCTTGGCGCCGACGTTCGCCTTGACGGATTTCGAGCCGATCCTGATGAAGGCGACGAATCGCGATCCCAGGAATCTGGCGGGCGCGAACTACGAGGTCGACGCCCTGGAGAACGTGCTCGATGCGCTCAGGCGCCAGCTCTTGGGCCCTGGGACGGCGAAGACGCCGGCGAAGGAAGGCGGCGGCGGCTATGGCGACATCGAGTCACGCGAAGACTTCTACGCCAACATCAAGACGCTGACTGCGGATCCGAAATTCCAGGCGATTGTTGGCAAGGTCTCGATCGTCGCCGCCGACGAGGCCGATCTGCGCGGGTCGGCGCGCAATTCGTTCAGCTCGTTTCTCGCGCTGCTCCATTTCAGTCCGATCGCACTCAGTGCGACGGGAAGCAATGCCACCGTCCTCGACGGTGCCCTGCAAGCACACTGGCAAGCGACGTTCAGCCAATGGCAGGCCGACCGCACCCTGACGCCGGCGCAGATGGCCGAAGGGGAAGCGACGTTCAGCGACGAATGGCTCAAGGACCGGGAGTCGATGCTGGAGTGGGTCGCGACACGCAATCGATTGAACGTCGACATCCCATTCACGGCAGTGGCTGCAGGACGTGTCGTCGGCGCACCGAAACTGTTCCGAGATGACGAGCTTCAAGTCACGGTTCGGCCAGGCATCGGACCTGAAAACGAGCGGGAAGAGATCATCTTCGGCAAGTCCACGGCCGACACGATCAACGGGTCGGTCATGCAGGACCATCTCTATGGTGGCGGCGGCAACGACACGATCAACGGCGGGGCGGAAAACGACTACCTCGAAGGCAACGCCGGCGCCGACAAGCTCTACGGCGGCGACGGTGCCGACACGCTGCTCGGCGGCGCCGGCGACGACAGCGAGATCAAGGGCGAGAAAGGCTCCGACTTCCTGCTCGGAGGTGCCGGCAACGACGACGTCGAAGGCGGCGCCGACTTCGACGTTCTGGTCGGCGGGACGGGCGACGACACGCTCGACGGCGGCACCGAGGCGGACTGGCTGCGCGGCGGCGACGGCGTCGACACCTACGTGTTCGCTTCGGGCTGGGGCATCGACACGATCGAGGATTCGGACGGCCAGGGCAAGATCCACACCGACTCGTTCGGCACGATCCGCGGCGACGGCGCCACCAAGGAGGCGGAGGGCAAGTGGAAGAGCGCCGACGGCAACGTCGTGTTCTCGCTCTCCACGGGTTCCGGCGGCAGCCAGCTCGAGATCAGCTTCACCGACGGGCGCACCGACAAGATCATCGTCAACAACTGGACGTCGGGTGCGCTCGGCATCGTCCTCGGCGGACAGGTCGCAGCGCCGATCACGAGCAGCACCTTTGTCGGCGACTTCTTGAAGCTGGCGATCAACGGTCGCTACCAGTTCTCCGGCAACAACTACGTCTCCGCCGGCTCGGTGCCGAGCGCCGACGACCTGATCCTCGGCAGCGCGGGAGGCGACCACATCCTCGGCCTGCGCGGCAACGACGGCCTCTCGGGCCTCGCGGGCGACGATCACATCGAGGGCGGCGAAGGCGACGACTTCCTCATGGGCGGCCTCGGCAAGGACACGCTCGACGGCGGCAGCGGCATCGATTTCATCTTCGGCTCGGGGGACGGCGCATGGGCGATGCCGACGAGCGTCAGCCAGCCGCCGCCGGTTGCGGGCGGGCCGGAGATCACGCGCGGGTTCGACTGGGTGTGGTGGGACGCCGGCATCGACGCCAACAACTTCCACGTCGAGCAGCCCACCGGCGGCGCGGTTCCCAACACGGTGCCTGGCGATGCGGGAAACGTCATCTATGGCGGTGCCGGCGACGACCGGATCAGCGCCGGCTCCGGCAACGATGTCGCGCATGGCGACGCCGACGACGACAGGCTGTCGGGCCAAGGCGGCTACGACACGCTCTACGGCGACGACGGCAACGACCAGATCGAGGGCGACGGTCCGCACATCTCCGGCTACATCGAGAGCACGCCGGGAGATCAGCAGGGCAACGATCTGCTGATCGGCGGCAACGGCGCCGACACGATCTGGGGCGATGGCGGCGACGACGCGCTCTACGGCGGAGACGACGACGACCGGCTCGAAGGCGACGATCACGACGAGAAGGTGACTCCCGTCGAGTACCACGGCAACGACGTCCTCAGCGGCGGCGCCGGCGCCGATCAGCTGGTGGGCAACGGGAAGGACGACCAGCTGTCGGGAGGCAGCGGCAACGATTCGCTCTGGGGCGACGACCTGCTGAGCATGCTCGACGGCAAGTACCACGGCCGCGACGTGCTGAACGGCGACGACGGCAACGACTATCTCGAAGGCGGCGGCAACGACGACCGGCTGTTCGGCGGCAAGGACGACGACACGCTGTTCGGCGACGCGGGCGCCGCTCTGAAGACCGCCGAGTACGGCAAGGATCTGCTGAGCGGAGGCGAGGGCAACGATGTGCTGATCGGCGGCGGCAACGCCGACACGCTCTACGGCGACGACGGCAACGACACGCTCAAGGGCGATGCCGGCTCGGACGAGGTCCCGTCCACCGACCACGGCGCCGACCGGCTCGAGGGCGGTGCGGGCGACGACGCGCTCTACGGCGCCGGCAAGGCGGACACCCTGATCGGCGGCGATGGCGCCGACAGCCTGGTCGGCGACGGCGACACGCTCCCGGACGTCGATCAAGGGGCCGACTGGCTCGATGGCGGCGAGGGCAACGACACCCTCCAAGGCAACGGCGGCGACGACATCCTCGAAGGCGGGGGCGGTGCCGACACGCTCGACGGCGGCCGCGGCAACGACTTCCTGAACGGCGGCGCCGGCAACGACTACCTGCTCGGCGGTGCCGGCGACGACACGCTCGTCGGCGGCGGCGGCGCCGACACGATGTTGGGCGGTGACGGCAACGACACGTACTACATCGCCGCCAACGACGCGCCCTTGAACGGTACGACGGTCGCCGAGATCATCCTCGATGACGTCGGTCAGAACCGGATCGTCTTCGAAGGTGCGGCGCTCGGCTCGGCGACGCTGCAGACGATGCCCGACGGCACGGTCGTGCTCCAGGTCGGATCGCAGGCGGTCGCGGTCATGAACGGCGTCGCGAACGCGGGCACCGGCTACCAGTTCGCCGACGGACGGACGCTGACGTACAACGAGCTGATCGGAACCCTCTCGACCGTTCCCGTGACCGGCGTCGACGCCGGGGGCAAGTCGCACAGGATCGGCGGCCGGGCGAACGACCAGATCGTCTCGACGACAGGCTCGGCGACGCTCTCGGGCGGGCAAGGCAACGACACGCTGACGGGGTCCGGCGGTGCCAACACCTATCGCTACAGCATCGGCGACGGCTCCGACCGGATCAGCGACACAGGACCGAAGACGATCGGCGGAGTGCCGACGCCAAACACGCTGGTGTTCGGCGCCGGCATCACGCCTGCCACCGTGCGTCTGCAAGGCGCGCCCGGCGCGCTCACGCTCACGGTCGGCGACGACCCGTCGGACCGGATCACGCTGGCTGGTTTCGACCACACCCAGCCGGGCGCGGTTTCGCCGATCGACGTGTTCGCGTTCGACGGTGGGCCGACGCTCACGTATGCGCAGCTGATCGCGGCGGGCTTCGCCGGCCGCGACACCGACGACGTGCTGGCGGGAACGGCGGCAGCAGAAACGCTGCGCGGCTATGTGGGAAACGACTCGCTCGCGGGCGGCGGCGGCGCCGACACGTACGTCTTCGAGCGCGGCGACGGCGCCGATGTCGTCACCGATTCGATCAGCACCGGCGCCAACCGCATCGTCCTCGGCGCCGGCATCGTCGCGGGCGAGCTTCGCCTGAGCGGTGCCAACCGCAACCTCACGCTGCGGCT
>Ga0068858_100002071_pt1 | contig 20405 bp, 14 predicted proteins | sample KBSSwiS12_FD_66589 | JGI IMG/M metagenome (GOLD analysis project Ga0068858, IMG submission 66589) | Switchgrass rhizosphere microbial communities from Kellogg Biological Station, Michigan, USA - KBS Switchgrass S1-2 | ecosystem: Host-associated > Plants > Roots > Rhizosphere > Soil ...
GGAGAAGATGCCGCCCATACCAATTTGGCGGGCGGGCCTTCGGATCGGCGATTCTCGAAATGGTACAACTCGGATACGCAGAACTGGCTCAACAGGACATACAAGAAGCTCCAGCCGAATTAAACGACTGGAGGGCATTTCAACAAGGCAACCGAAATGCAGGCGCTACTTCCCTCCCTCGCGAATCGTAACGTAGCGGTCGGCTTCGAAATTTCCCAACTCTTCGATGTTTCCGTTAGGCCACCGGATGCGGACGCGATCGACACGCCGGGCTTCACCCAGTCCGAAATGGATTCGCATGTCATCCTGGGACAGATAGTTCCCTCCGCTGCGCACTTCCGAAATCTGCTTGCGGCCACCCGCCTCAATCTCAACGCGAGCTCCGATTGCATCGCGGTTGCTTCGCGTGCCTTCCAATTTGAAAGCGATCCAGTGCTTACCATTGCCTCCGTCGTTCCTGTAAAGACTGGGACGATCGTTGAGATTCACGGTCAGAATGTCGAGGTCGCCGTCGTTGTCATAGTCTCCAATTGCGCTGCCGCGCGCGGATTTGCCGATCAGAAAGTCCGCTGAAACATCGCGGGCGATTTCCTGGAATTTCCCATCACCCAGATTTCGATATAGTTCCTTACGTTGTAGATATCGCTGCCCCACGTTCAAGCTATCCACCTGCGGATACACGTGACCATTCGCGACGAAGATATCCAGCCAGCCATCGTTGTCGAGATCCGACAGACTCGTTCCCCATCCCAGGTATGGCAGCGCAATTTCACCCAGACCCGCCGCCACGGTGGAATCCACGAAAAGCATGTTCCCGAGATTTTTGTAAAGCGTATTGGTATCACCAGCGAAGTTAGTCACGAAGATATCGAGATATCCATTACCGTCATAGTCGCCGGTAGCAACACCCATTCCGGATTGCGCCCGCCCGGACTCGCTGAGAGCGGTACCGGAGACGAGGCCAACCTCCTCAAACGTTCCATTCCGCTTGTTGCGGAACAGCAGGTTCGGCTGAGAGTCATTGGCCACGTAGATGTCCGGCCAGCCGTCGTTGTCGAAATCATTGAAGACGACAGCGAAACCATAGTAGTTGGGATCCTTGATGCCTGCCGCCAGGGTTACATCGGTGAAGGTGCCATTCCCATTGTTGCGGTAGAGAACGTCGGCTTCCCCAATCAATCCAATGGGGCCGCAAAAGACATCGGCTCCCATATAGCGACAAAGGTTGCTCTTGCCGCGAGCCGCAACGGTTTTCTCACTGAACGCCACGTAGTTTGCAACATAGAGGTCGACATCGCCGTCGCGATCATAGTCACCGAAAGCACACCCGGTGCTCCAGTGGGTGTCACCGACTCGAGCGGCCGATGTCACATCGGAAAATGTGCCGTCGCCATTGTTGTGAAACAGCGCGTTTGGTCCATAGGCGGTGACGTAGAAGTCAGAGTAGCCGTCGTTGTCGTAGTCCGCGACGCAGACGCCCATTCCCCAGCCCCTCGTCTGCAGCCCCGCGCTCGCGGTTACATCGGTAAAGCGATCACCGTCGTTTCTGTAGAGAGCAACCAGTGGATCACCACCATTCTTGTAGTGTTCGAGCGTCGAGCCGTTAACGATCAGCACATCGAGCTTGCCGTCCTTGTTGTAATCGAAGAATGCAGCGCCATTTCCGTTCGCTTCGACGATGTAGTCCTTGGCCGCACCGCCGTGCATGTTCATCAGCGTGATACCGGCATCTTTGGCGACGTCGCTAAATGTGGGGAAATTTGTTTCCGCGCCGACGCTCGCCACTTTGCACAGGACCGACGAAATCAGAGCCAAACAGAACCCATAGAAGATTCGTTTCATGGCGAGGGGGGGCCACTGCAAATCTGCTGCACGGTCGCGGTGTCGTCACGGCGTCGTGCTTCGGATCGGTAGCGCTCCCGCTGCCGATCTCGGGGCCGCGATGTCAGTTCAGTGGCTTTCTGGAGTGCGGATCGAGATTGATCCGCCTTGCTGAGCCTGGAATAGATCTCTGCCAATTGTGTGTAATGACGTGCATCTTCATCATCGATTACCAGCGCTTTCTGTGTCATCTCCAGCGCCTCGTTCAGATTTCCGAGACGCAGATATGCGGCGCCCATGTTGAAATAGGTTTCGGAATTAAGCGGATTCACAGCGAGTGACTGGCGGAAAAGCTCCAGCGCCGGTTCCACGTTGGCGCGATCAAGCAGTACAGTACCGAGGGTTTGAAGTGCAGGAGCATAACGTGGCGCCAGCTTCAGAGCTTCCTGCAGCATCTTTTCCGCTTCCGCCAGATCACCTGCCTCAGCGCGTTCAACACCTGCTTCAAACCTGGTATTCGTTTGCGTAATCCGCTCCTGTAGTTGCTGATAGTCGTCCAATACTTGACGGCCTTCCTTCAGGCGCCCGACTGCAAGCAGGGTCTGCGCGAGGATATAACGCGACTCCTGATCCGCGGGGTCCCGCTCAATGCCCTTTGTAAGAATTGCGATCGCAGATTCAGAATCTCCCGTGGCGCGATAAGCTCGGCCCAGCGCGGCGTGAAAGCCGTCAACGGCGGGCGCAATTTCGAGGGCGGTGCGTAGTTCGGCCAGAGCCGTTGCCGGATCGTTCCGGTCAAGATAGATCCGTCCGAGCGCCAGATGAGTTCCGGCGTCCTCAGGACGAAGACGGAGCGCGTTGCGGAAGGCATCAATCGCCGTGTCCAACTCCAGTAAATCGACGTGCGTATCGCCGATATGACGCCAAAGCGTAGCTTCCTCGTTTTTCATTCCCAGCTTCAGCGCCTGGTTGAATGCTGCCATTGCTTCAACCCGGCAACCTTCATACCGACGAATGAGACCGAGTTGATCGTAATAGGCGGCCTGCGAAGGGTTGTCCTGAAGCGCTGACGACAGATAGCGAAAGGCCATGTCGTATCGCCCCATTCGCGTATAAATCCCCGAGAGGTAGAAGTACGCCTGCGGCTGGGGAGTTTCCCGCAGTGTGAGCTTGAGCTTGTTAATACCTTCGAAGACGTTTCCTTTGTTCAACTCCTCGAGGGCCGAGGCTAGCGAGGTCTGGAACGCTGCAAAGTGAATCGGTGATGCGCAAGAAATGACGAGAAGAAGTAGCATCGCTCTGGTCGCACGGCGACGGGATTTGCCCTGCTTGCGCATTGCATTCTCAATTCTTCTTAAACGCCTGCTTGTCGGTAATCCCACGACCTTCCGTCACCGTGAGAATCTGGTTCCCTTCGATCTGTTCCAACATGGTGATCTCGCCACTCGGCCAGAGCACCTCAAGTCTTTCCGCCATCGATGCAGAGCCCATTCCGAAGTGGACGCGGAGGTCATTCTGCGACTGGTAACTGGAACCCGCTTTAACATGACGCATCACGGTTCGACCGCCAACTGTCAGCTTCAATCGAGCGCCGATACCGTCTCGATTACTTTTCGATCCCACGACTCGAATCAAGAGAGCGTTGTTGCGATTGCCTCCCTCGTTACGAAGCACATCGGCGGCTTGCCCGTTATTGGCGACCACGAAATCCAGATCGCCATCATTGTCCAGGTCGCCAACCGCCAACCCACGGCTTACCTTTTTCAAAGCGAACCCGGGGCCGGAGCGAAGGCCGACATCACGGAATTTGCCTGAGCCGTTGTTCTCGAGCAGGAGATTTCGCTGTTCATAGCTCGTATTGTCGCGAAAGCGACTGACGTTATCGGTGATATCGCCGTTGGCAATCGCCAGGTCGAGATCCGAATCGTTGTCGTAGTCCACGAAGGCTGCGCCAAAGCCCACGAATGGCAGCGTCGCTTCGCCTACTCCGCTCTCGAAACTAACATTCGTGAACAGGCCCTTGCCGAAATTTTTGAACAGGCTGTGCGTCTCGCGGTCCAGATTGGTCACGATAATATCGAGCAGGCCGTCACCATCCATGTCCGCTATATCGGTACCCATTCCCGCCAGCGGCCGTCCTTCAACGCCAAGCGCAACACCGGCCCAAAAACCGACTTCCTCGAAACTTCCCTTCCCTTTGTTGTGGAAGAGGAAATTCGGCACAGAGTCGTTGGCAACGTAGATATCGACCCATCCATCGTTGTCGTAGTCGCCGAAAACAACGCCCAGTCCATTGCCGTCTGTCCGATACACGCCCGCTTCTTTTGTGATGTCCGTAAAGGTGCCATCGCCGTTGTTGCGATAGAGGATGTTAGGAAGGCTATTGTAGACGTTGGGATGACAGTAAACGCGAATGTCGCCTGCCGCAGCGCAGTACTTGTTGTTATTGACCGTAAAGTCGACGTAGTTGGTCACAAAGAGATCGACATCGCCGTCATTGTCGATATCGCCAAAGGCGCAACTGGAGCTCCAGAGGCCTGTGCCGCCCACGCCCGCTTTGGCAGTGACATCAAGAAACGCACCGCTCCCGTTGTTGCGGTACAGTTTGTTGGATCCAACGCCCGTGATGTAAACATCGGGCCATCCGTCGTTGTCAAAGTCGGCCGAGCACACACCCATAGCGTAACCAGCCACGCCAATGCCGGAGTTTGCCGTTTTATCCGTAAACGTCCCGTTCCCGTTGTTCCGATAGAGCTCGTGACGCGCAGCGGCGGCCGCGCGGGTGTCGACAAACGAACCGCCGTTAATCAGCAGAACATCCGGCCATCCATCGACGTCATAGTCGAAAATCAAGACACCGCCGCCCATGGTTTCCGGCATGTATTTTTGTGGTGACGCGCCGTTTTGATGTTTGAAGTGAATGCCAACCTGAGCCGCAACGTTGGAGAAAGTCACGGGGGCAGTCTGCTGGAATGCGGTCCCGAGGACGACGATAGACGCAGCGATTAGCGCTGTCGCGTGAATCCCGAAAAAGTATTGGAACAGATTTCGCATTGCTTTCAGTCGGCCGCCCAATTGAGCGCCGACTCCAGCGCCGCGTCGAGTCTTTGAAGGTAGAGGACGTTACGCCGGCGACCGTTTTCCATCTCGCCAAGCGATTTGTACTCCTGAGCAAGATTCCAGTGCACAAGGAAATTGTCTTCTGTGCCGAGACTCAGCATCTTCTCGAACGTGGCAGCGGCGTCCTGATGGCGACCCAGTCTGCTCTGCACCCATCCAAGATTGAGATAAATTGCGGGTGCGTCCGGGTAAGACTCGACGAGCTTCAGAAATGCCGCGAGCGCCTCATCACGGCGCCCTTCAAGCCAGATCGCCGCGGCACCTCTATTAAGAACCTCAATCGTTCGGGCGCGATCCGTTGTGGATCGTGTGTCCGCTTCGAGCTTGCGGTAGAGCTCGAGCACTTTCTCCGCATCCTCTCTCCGGTCCATGCGGACAAGGGCCATAGCCTGGACGTAATGAGCCTTGTGGTGTGTCGGGTCGATAGCCAAAACTCTCTCGGCTGCGGCAGCGGCTTCAGAGAAACGCTCCATGCGCAAGTTGACATCTGCAATACGAAAGTACGCTGCTGCATTGCGAGGATCCGACCGAACGACATTATTGTATTCATTCAGAGCGTCCGCCGATTGGCCCATGCGCGAGTAGACGTCCCCCAACGCAAGGCGCGATTCCGCGCTATCCGGCATGATCTCGAGTGCCTTCTTGTACGCAGCTATCGCTTTGTCAGACTCAACAAGTTCCGCATGAATGCTTCCGATCTTCTGGTAGATCACGGTCTGCTGCAGGCGGTCCACGGCGGGATCGATAACGGAAGGTGCTTTCATTCTGGTGGTATGTTCAAACAGCTCAAGCGCTTTATTGACTTTGCCGATATGCCGGTAAAGCTGGCCCGCGTCGAATTCAACCTCTCTGGATTCCGGAAACACTTGCCCTGCGCGGGAAATAACCTTCTCTGCTTCAGGCATGAGTTCAGCTTTGAAGAGTATGCCGGCCATTGCCTGATAGAGTTCCCGGTTTGGAGACGCGGCGACCAAAGCCTCCTGGAACTTCTTGAATGCCTCATCAAACTGGGCATCCTTGAAGAAGGACTGAGCAAGCAGCGTGGAGAATCGGTCCAGCAATTCGGGCGTTCCTCGCCCACCCCAGCGAACCGCGATATAGCGACGATAGACAGGTTCAGCCTCGGCGTATTTCTTTTGGACGTGGTAGGCTTCAGCCAGGCCGTGCAGACTGTCCTCCAGGTGCTGAACCATCCCGGTGAGTTTCTCTCCATGCGCAACGGCTTCCTTGAAATGTTGGGCGGCTTCTTCATAGTGATCCTGCTGGTAAGCCTGAAGACCCGCGTCTTGTGCCACGACCCAGTTTGTTTCCTCTACGCTCAGGCGCTGCAGCAGAATGTAGTCACCGCGCATCGGTATGACGGCGCTGACCTGTCCCGCTGCCAACCTCTCGAGAGCCCGCTGTAGTTCAGGCGTCAGATCGGAAGGGCGAACAAGTCCGAGGTAGCCACCGTCCTTTGCGGATGAATCGGTGGAGTAAGCACTCGCCAACGCTTCGAATGAAGCTCCCGCCTGGTATTGACTGCGCAGCTTTGCAGCTTCAGCTTCGGTATGGACCGCAAGGAGGCGAACAGCGACAGGTTGTTGCTGGGCCTGAGGTAGCGTAGGCGAGACGTAAAGAAAGAGGACGAGGAGGAATAGGCAAACTCCCCTCCTCTGACGAGGAGGGGAGTTTCGCTTGCCTTTCACCTGCCGGCAACACTCAAAAGTCGAATCGCGCTTTGAGCTGGAATCTGCGATTGCCCGACTTGGTAGTCACGGCGCCGAAGTTGTTGAGGCCTTGCAGTCCCAGGTCCGACGCGCCAACCGCAGGAGCAAAGAGTCCGCCCTGGCCCGGCGTAGGATGGTTGAAGATATTCGTGGCATCCAGCCGGACGGTCACGCTTTTGGATTCGCTGACTCGAACCTGCTTTTGGACGGCCATATCGGCTGCCCAGTTGCCCAAGTTCTCAAAGCGATTCTGACCAAGAGTGCCGCGCGTTCCCGGAAGTGGAGTCTGCAACACAACCTGATTTGTTCCAACAGTCCTGACCGCATTGAGCGTGCAATTACTCTGTAGAGCGGTCATGACAAGGCTGGAATTCTGACATTGAGGATCTCTGACCCTTTCATACACCGCCTTGCCGTTGGCATCCGCAAACATGTTTCCCTCTCTCCCGCCTTCGACCCATTCGAAGTTCTGATTCTTGGGATCGAATGGGCCGACAACGTCCGGCACTCCCAAGGCGTAGAGCATGCTCTGACCTGTGAAGTTGCCGGGACTGCCGGAAGTCAGATTCAGGATCCAGCTCGCCTGCCAGTTTTCGGCAAGCCGCGCCCAGAATCCAGTCGCGTTGCTGAAGAAGCTTTTGTTGGGTCCGAACGGCAGACTGAACGTGCCATAGTTCACGAAAGAATGTTTGCGGTGTGAAGGTGCAAGAGTGTAATCCGCCATCCGATCCGTCGGATCTGTGAACAATGCGCCTGTTCCATTTGCTCCTCCACCTGGAGCCTGAGCGAGGTTACGGCTGAAGGTGTAGGTTGCCTGCAAGCTGAAACCGGCAGTTGGACGGAGCGAAACCTGGGTTTGGACGGAATGGTAGTTCGAATGTCCGAGGTTTGTTTCCATTACCGATGTGCTCACCTGCGGATTGGTCTTGATGAAGTTTTCGGGGAACTGCCCACTGTACCGGAGCACCGATCCGGTCTGGCTTCCGGACACCGCGTTGGTCAGGGTGTTCAACGTGTTCGCGATCGCCATGTAGTTCCCGTTTGCCAGGTTGTTTCGCGTTGCAGTTGCCGATCGCAAGTGCATTGCACCGGTCTGGAAAATGCCGGCGGAATTGAAAGTCCCTACCGGTGCACACGGGGTCGTCGCACTGGGGTTTGTAGCGGTGGGATTGATACAGGACACCGCTGGAGTACCCGCGATGTTTAGCCCCGCGAACATGGTATCGAGCAGCGGAGATTCATCGCCTCTTCTCGCGGCATCGAACGCTTCCTTCAGACCGTTGTAGATGAAGTTGGGGGCGTTCAGATCCATGTTCGAGTAGAGCTTGCGGCTGAGCGTGCCGATGTATCGAAGATCCAGGGTGACTCTCGACGTTATGTTGCGTGTCACCGACAGAGTGAGATTCTGGATGTACGGGGCGAGGTAATTTGGATCGAACGCATTGAGCAGCCCTGTGCGGTCCGTCACCGGTATGATTGTCGAGGTTGGCGACGGCAGGAATGTCGGCTGGACCGGTACCAGGCTGGGAGTGTTAACGAGTTTCTCGAGGCTGAAATAAGGATCCGTGGCAGGGACGACGTAATTTGCAGTGTTGCTGCTACCCGGGGGATTGCCAATGGCTGTGTCGAGAATGAATCCGCGACCGCCTCCGAGGTATTGGATCTGGTATCCGCCGCGCACAGTCGTTTTGCCCTGGCCGCCCCAGCCAGGTTGCCAGGAAAAGCCAATCGCAGGGCCGAAATTGTTCCAATCGCGCTTATAGATTTTCTGATCCTCGTTCGGCGAATTCGGACCGACATAGATCAGCTCCATCAGATCCGCACGCTGCCCGGGCTTCATCCACTCGTTAAAGCTTCGACCGGAGATTCCGAAAAGCGCGTTGCCTCCACCGGTCAAGGCAGTCGTCAATCCATTCCTTTCCCACGGCACTCCGTAGTAGTCCCATCGCACTCCGAGATTGAGTGTCAGATCCCGCGTTATCTTCCAGTCATCCTTAAAGAAAGTGCCGAGTTCATTCTGTGCAATATCGCGAATCTTCTGGCGTTCGTCGGGGAAGTTATTCCATTGCCCATTCAGCTCATTGATGAAGCGCCCCTGGGAAGGACTACCGAAGGTTCCAGAATTTCCGAGGGAGCCCGCCAGGAACGTGAGCAGGCTTTCAGCCGTGAACTGGTTTCCGGTAGCGACGGTGCCGGCCAAACCATTTCTCCCGATACCGGATACAGGGGCCAGGGGAGCATTCCCGATAAATGCCCTGGGACGGGTGGGTCCGCCCTGGACGCTGCCTCCCAGCGTGGATTTGGTACTCGACAATCGGTATTCACCGCCAAACTTGAAGGAATGTTTCCCCTTTGTCCAACTGACCGTGTCGCCGTACACCCATCGCGGACTGACTTCGCGGCTCTCATACAGAATACCGTCGATGATTCCATACCCGAAGGTGAGTGGGCCGCTGGCCAGGTTCGTATAGACCGGCTGACCGTTAACCTGAAGCAGCTGAGCTCGGACGTCTGCCCCAATATCTTCACGTTCCGGTGCTCCAACAGTATTCGCGCCCGTCCGTGAGAGTCCGAACCGCGCTTCGTTCAGGACCGAAGCCGACAATGTCGAGGTGAAGTTGACGGACAAGACTTGAGGGTGCCGGATATCCGCACCGAAATATCCCGTGGGCCAAATTGGGAGAGCAGCATCGTCGGACTTGTCGATTTCATAGCTGTACGATCCACCGATCTTGTGGCGATCGCTGAAGTTGTGATCGATTTTTACGTTGATCTGCCGCCGTTCATTGTCCTGGCCGACACCGAATAAGTTGTCAGCTCCGTGGTTCGTTCGAACCCAACGATGCGTGGCTGTGTTCAAACCATCGGGTATGCTAGCCGCCAGGTTGCCAGGGTTGTCGTATGCGTTCGGAAGAGGCATGGTGGCCAGCGAGCCGCCAATGAATCCACTTGGATCCAGTTGTCGCCGGAACTGATCAAAGCCCGATGACGCGCCATTTGGAACGAGCGTGGACGAATTGATCTGCGCATCGGAGCAATCAGGTTGCGTCGGATTGTTCAACAACTGCCCGAACACACTCATGTACTTGAGACTGCCGGTGAAAGGCGTTCCGTTCGGATTCACAGTCGGCGCGACAGGGTTGCCATTGACGTCCACAACGGCAGTGACCGGCGTGCCGCCCGTGAGAGTAGCTTGTCTGGCGTTGCCGTTATTCCATGAAGGTATTTGGTTACCGTTCGCGTCCAGTCCGCTGTCGTAGTACCGGAAGATGCCACGACGCGCACACGGCGTGAGGACCGTAGGCGTAACTGTGTTGCGCGTGGCGACGATCTGCTGATCCCACAATGTATAGAAGAATGTTTTGTTCTTCTGGATCGGGCCCCCAAACGCGATGTTGTACTCGTGAAGGTTTCTCCAGGGAGGCTCGATGCGAGGAGTCGCCCTGTTGTTTGCCCAGGAGTTGGCATCCAAAGCAGAGTTCTGGACATTCCAGACAAGAGCGCCATGGTACTGATTGGTTCCCGATCGTGTTTGAATCTGAACCTGTCCGTTACCGCGTCCCATTTCCGCATCGACAGGTGCAAGGATCATTTTGATTTCGCCAACCAGGTCCGGATTCATGCGCGTCGGTGAATCGAGACCGTTGGGCCATCTCTGGTTATTGATGCTGATGCCGTCCCGCTGCACATTCACATCGCGGGCACTGACCCCGGCAAAGTTGGTCTGCTCGGCGCCAAACACCGGAGAATTCGTCATCTGGACACCGGCCATGACTCCGACCAAATCCAGAATATTGTTGCTCACCAGAGGCAAGTCCTGGATCGACTGCTGCGGCAGAACTTCACCAACTGAAGATGATGACGTCACCAGCAGGTTTTGCGCCGAAATTGTGACTTCAACCGACTGCGCCACTGTGGCGACTTCAAGCGCAAAGTTCAATCGGATCTGCGCCGCGTTTCCGAGTGTTACATCCTCATACGTCTGAGTCCGAAAACCCGGGAGAGAGCCGCTAACCTTGTAGCGTCCCGGCAAAAGGCTGGGAAGCGTGTAGGCGCCGGCCTCGTTGCTAATGACTGTCGTGACAACTCCAGTCGCATTGTTTGTTGCTGTAATTGTGACGCCGGGTATTAGCGCACCGGTGGCATCACCGACTGTGCCGCTGATTGTGGCGTTACTGGATTGACTGAATAATGGTGCGGATAGAACAAGACACACCAATACCGCTGCGAAGAAACGGAAAGTTGCTGCCATGATCCCCCCGTGAAATTAATGAAGCAGTCTTCAAAGCACACGTACGCAATGTCCCCAAGTTGCTGTGCCGAGACGGCCTCATAAAATCACCGAACGTACCACGTGTCAAAATATTTCGACCCCCTCCGATGGAATTCCTCAAGTCGCGCTGCCTACGAACCATTACCATGAGCCGTGGCTGTCAGAGACTTTGATCGGAAGTTTGGCGCGGACTTTCTGGACTCACTCCCCGGCTCTCCGGGCATCTATCTTGTCTACAATCTGGAAGACGAGTTGATTTACGTCGGCAAGGCGAAGAACTTGAAGAGGCGTCTTTCGCAGTACCGCAATACCGCGCGCCGAAGAAAACATCGCCGGATGCGCGGGATTGTAAAGGAAGCAGCTCGCATCGAGACCCAATGCGCGAAAACGGATTTCGACGCATGCCTCACCGAGATGATGCTGATTCAGAAACATCGGCCCCGCTGGAATATCGTGGGCGCGTACTCGTTTCTCTATCCAATGATCGGGATCCGATCTACCGACGGCAACATCGAGTTTTGTATGACGACTACTCCGGACGCGGTGCTCAACCAGTATCCCGGCTTCGAATTTCATGGAGCGTTTCGTTCCAGGCGGATCACGGGCGACGCATTCTTCGCACTCATGCGGCTCCTGCGTTTTGTCGGTCATGTCAATCCCGTGAATCGCCGCAACCGCACCCCCAGGCACACCTACGTCTGGAGCTTCAGACGACTGCCCGGAAACTGGCCTCAGATCTGGGCCTCCTTCTATAGAGGAGAGTCTTCAGTCGCGATGGAAGAGCTTATCCTGAAGCTAGTCGAAAACGCGGGAGCTCGACGGAAACAAGGCAAAGTCCAGGAGCATCTCGATCAACTCAAGCGCTTCTGGAAGCATGAGGCCTTGACCCTTGCCAGGGTTCGGAGTGCGACAGGTTGTGGGGAGTGGCCGGTGCCTCAGTATCAGAGAGACTTTGTCTTTCTCTCGTATAAGGCAGGGATCACGTCAATCGAGGACTGTTTAAGGAGCCACATCAGGAGCGCGCCGGGAAGAAATTTGTGAATGTTCACTGTTCCACGGGGCCCTCGTCTAAGATTCTGAAAGGGAGGGTTTCCTTGAAGACTCGTTGGATTCTCATTGCGCTGATCGTGCTGAGCATCACTGCTCTGGGACAGCGAACAATCCTAAAACCCGGCATGAACAACTACAGCCCCGCAGACGACATTAAGTTGGGGCAGCAGGCCGCGAAGGAAGCCGAGAAAAGCCTCACGCTGATCAATGATCGTGAAGTGACGACTTACGTTGCCGCCCTGGGACAGAAGCTCGTCTCCAAAGCTCCCAATTCGAATAACTTTCCGTTCACCTTTAAGGTTGTCAATGAAAAGGAGATCAACGCCTTTGCTCTCCCCGGCGGGCCTGTTTATGTGAATCGAGGCGCCATCGAAGCGGCTGACAATGAAGCACAGATCGCGGGAGTGATGGGACACGAGATCGCTCACGTTGTCCTTCGGCATGGAACGAATCAGGCCAGCAAGGGTGACTTGCTGGGTAGCTTGGCCGGCGCAGTCGGGGGGCTCTTTGGCGGACGCACCGGACAGGTTGCCGCCGCCGGGGGTGGGTTGGCGGCAAACATAACGCTGCTACGTTACTCCAGGGATGCGGAAAGTCAGGCGGACCTTATGGGAACGCAGATCCTCTATGACCTGGGCTATGCCCCACGCGCAATGGCGGAGTTCTTCGATAAGCTCGCAAAAGAACACAAGGGCTCCTCAGTGGAACAATGGTTCAGCAACCATCCGATTCCTGAAAACCGAGTCGCCAAAGTGAATGCCGAAATCAAGAAGCTGGGGCCGGAACCCACCGATCCGAAGATTGATACGCCTGAGTTTCAGCGGATCAAGAAAGCCCTACTTGCGATGCCGGCTCCGAAGCCAAAGAGTAAAGCATCGGCGAATACGGGCGGCGACTGAATGAAGTCATGGCTCAGCTCCGGCCAATCTATCTTGAAACTGCGCCTTCCGCTCTCTCCACAACGAGCCTGAAGATCCTCACCATGCCGCTGACTCCTCGAATTTGCACTTCTCGAGGATCGAGAAACATCAGCCCCGCATCGGAGGCCACGGCGTCCTTCACAGCGTTCGAAACAATGATCGTTTCGGGCTGAGCATAACCGCAGAGGCGCGCCGCCAGATTCACCGTCGCGCCGATGATGGAATAGTCGAAGTGCTCGGGCGATCCGATATTCCCAACCATGACACGTCCGGTATGGATGCCCACACCAATCGGGAGTTTGTCTTCCTCGGGATTTCGGCCCGTCGCTTCCTCCATGATTGCCAACGCGCAAAGGCAGCACTTTTCCACCATGCCTGGACCATCGAAGACCGCCATGATTCCATCGCCGTTGAATTTGTCCACGTATCCGCCATTCTTGTAGACAAGCTCGACCTGGCGTCGCAGGTGTCCGCTCAACGAGGAGAAGAGCTGTTCAGGATCGAGAGTCTCCGAAAGTGCGGTAAAGCCGCGAATGTCCGTAAAGCAGATCGCGACCTGACGCTCGGTGGGCGGCGGAATCGTCCCCGTTTCCGAGTATTCCTCGGCAATGTCGGCGACGCGTGGCGAAAGGTATCGCCGCAGCATCTGCCGTGCGCGCTCGAGTTTCTGATAGTAGTCCGTCTTTTGCAGTTGCGATTTGAGGCGGGCCAGCAGCGAGACCAGGTTGATGGGCTTTCCGATGAAATCATCCGCGCCGGCGTCAAAGGCGCTGAGCAGCATGTCAGGGTAGTCCTGCCCTGTAATGCAAATAATCGGCGTCCGCCGATATAACTTCATAGCCCGGATATTCCTGCAGAGCTCGATACCATCGCCGTTGTCGATGTCCATCAAGAATGCGTCGAGGCGAACTTCGCCGCGCGCCAGTGTCAGGGCGTCGTCGCAAGTACCTGCCGCAATCACTCGATAGTGTTCGTCTTCAAGAAACGTTGTCAGCAAGTCCCGAATGGGCGGATCGTCGCCAACAACTCCAATCGTATACACACCCATGCAACGCAATTCTCGTTTTACATCGTGATTCTGTCGAGACGATCTCGATAGTAAACTATTACCGTGTCTGTGAAAACCATTGCTGAACCGGAAGTGGGACAGAAGTCCTCGTCGCGGACTGAAGGGCTCTATCACGTCATTATTCTTAATGACGACGATCACACCATCGAATACGTTGTCGAAATGCTGCAGGTGGCGATTGGGTTGTCCGCCTCTGATGCACTGGCGCGCACGCTGGAAGCAGACAGCACCGGGAGCAGCGTCGTTCGAACCTGCGCGCTTTCTGACGCCGAAAAAAAGCGCGATTTGATCCACGCGTATGGTCCGGACTGGAGATTGCCTCGCAGCCGCGCGTCGGTAACCGCCCTGGTTGAGCCTGCCGCTCTTTAACAATTCGATTAGGAGAATGGATGTCAACGTTGGAGCTGATTAATTTCACGCGGGGTGTCCCCGCCAATGAATCTTTCCCCCTCGAGGAAATGCGCGATGCCGCTACTGCCGTTCTAAAGGATCACGGAGCCGCGATTTTGCAGTACGGCCCGGCTGCAGGTTTCGCCCCGCTCCGCGACTGGATCGCCGCGTGGCAGGGAACGCAACCTAATCAGATTCTTCTGGGAAACGGGTCGTTGGAGCTCGTCGAGTTTCTATGCCGACAGATGGTGAAGCCCGGCGATACGATCTTTACTGAATCACCGACTTACGATCGCAGCATTCTCGTTTTTCGTCGTCATGGCGCTGAAGTCGTCGGAATCCCCCTGGAGAATGACGGCCCCGATATCGATGCCCTTGAGGCGGCATTGAGGAAGCGTGTTCCCAAAATCTTCTACGTCATCGCGGATTTCCAAAATCCTGCGGGGGCAACGTGTTCTAACGCGAAACGACAGCAGATCGCAGAACTCTCGCGCCGCTACAACTTCCTTGTTCTCGAAGATGCGCCCTACCGCATGCTTCGCTACCAGGGAAAGGAAGAACCGACAATCTACTCGCTCGCGCCGGAGCGGACGCTGCACATGAGTTCGTTCACCAAGCTCATCGCACCAGGAGTTCGCGTGGGATTCATGATGGGCGATCCGGGCAAAATTGCTGAAGTCGCAAAGGTCGCCGAAGATACGTACATTTCTCCAGGCTATTTCGCGCATGGCGTCACGTGGGAATGGTGCCGCCGAGGATTGCTGCCTCCTCAGATTGAACGCTTGAAGGCGCTCTATGCCCCGCGGCTTAACGCATGCCTCGCGGCGCTCGGGCGACACATGCCGGATGCAAAGACAACGAAGCCCGAAGGCGGATTCTTTATCTCACTGACTCTGCCGGAAGGTGTCTCGACAACGGATGTCCGGAATGCCGCAGCGAAACGGAATTTGAACCTGGCCGACGGCCTCGCGTTTTTCCCGAATGGTGGAGGCGAGCAATTCCTGCGCCTTCCGTTCTGCGCGTTGACCCCGGAACAGATCGAAGAAGGAGTGCGGAGACTCGCCGAGTGTGTGAAGGAAGTGCGACGCTAGCAGCAAATGAGAAGCAATTTGAAATCGGACGAGTCCGGGGAACTCAAAACCGAAATTACAAGAGGGTAGATTGGACGGCCGGCCCCTTGATGTCCCGTCCAATTTGAGATCTTGTAATTTCGGTTTTGAGTTCCCCGGACTCGTCCGATTTCAGATTCCCCCACAGATTTCCTCAATTCACCGAGCGAAGTCTCCTTCCAACACCCTTAATTCAACTTTCTCCTTCCCATTAACCTCCAGTTTGACGGGTGTTCCCTTCCCGGCAAATGCCTTCATGAACTCCACATTTCGAAACGCGCTCGCCGGCACATCAGCCCACGCGTACGCCTGATATGTCCCAGGCGTGATCCCGCCGATCTCGAATCCGCCGTTCTGGTCGGTCCGTGTTTCCTTGTACGCCCCGTAGTAATCTTTGCGTTCTCTCAGGGGTGAATCGGGAACCAGCACTACGAGGCCGTTATGCACGGGACTGCCGCCGACGTCCGTTACTTTCCCGTCAATCACGGCAGCGCCGGGGCTCACGAGGATTTCGAGAGCTGTCTCATCGCCTTCGACAACGATGTCTTCTTTCAGAACGTCCCTCGAACCTTGCCGTGCGCTCACGACAAAGGCGTCCGCCGGCAGCCCGCGCACATAGCCAAGCTGGTAACGTCCCGCATAGACTTCGGGCAGCAAGAACGCGCCGTCAGACCCGCTGCGCGCGAAATAAGAAATCTTCGGGCCAATGGCGACTTCGGCGCCGGAAACTGGGCGAGTCTGCCCGTCGGGTTCCCGTACCAGGACGTGTCCGGTAAGTTTCGTCTGCCCTCTGCGAATTGGGATTTTCAATTGGATGCTTTCGCCGCGATATTCGACCCGCGAGGTCCCCGTGAGGCGGCCTTTCGGTGAAGGCCATGTCGCGATGATGTCGTAAGTCCCGGGAGAATCCGGTTGAATCTCGTGAACTTCGTCGACGATGCGATCTTCGAACAAGGGATACTCGGAGCCAACCCAATTGGGCGGTTTGATGGTCCAGTCTCCGAAACCTTCTAACGATTCCCCGCTCTCGTTGATTATGGTGACGCGAATCCACGAACGGCGTTCGTTTTTGAGCTTGATATCGTTAAGCAAGGTTTCGCGCCCCTGCTTCACTTCCACAAGTTCTGCCTTCGAAATGTCACGCACTCCCGGGTACACCATGGGTGCCGAAGAGATGCCGCCGGGAATCCTGCTTTCAACCGTCAGCTCCTGGGGAACCAACCGAATTGCATATTTTCCGGGGTCGACGCCGACGGCGCGAAACTCACCGCGTTCGTTGGTTTCGACACGCGTTGCACGCGAAGTCCCGCCACGGTTGACGACACTCCACTGCGGTTTTCCCATGAGGTAGAGGTTTTGCAGAAGTTGGACCTCTACCCGATTCGCAGGTGTGCCATCCGGTCGGAACACGCGACCGGCGAGGGTGCCGGCAGGAATCATGCGGAAGACCGCGTTGTGAACGCGCTGGCCTTCAGTCACTCGAAAGGGATAACCGGAAATCTCCTGGCGGCCCGGAACGACATAGCCTTCTCGAACGAGCGCAACAAGATGCCGCCCCGCATTCAGGCCCTGCAACAAGAAGTGGCCTTCGGTATCAGTCGTCGTGCGGACCTGAACCTGATCTGAGGTGCGGACGAGGAAGACGCTGACACCAGCGATCGGAACATCGGATCCGGCTTCGCGAACCGTGCCTTCAATGGATGCCGTTTGCTCGACCTTTGCGGGCGCGTCGTGCGGCTGCGAGCTCGTGCAGGACACCATCAAAAAAAGAAAAGCTGCTGTAAGTAACCGCAATGAGACGTTAACGCATTTCTTGCTCGCACCCACCTCTGTCTACTTTTTCTCGGAAACGGGAGCGGGAGCCGACCCGGGAGGCGCTGTCAATGGAGCGGCGCTGGGAGCGCCGCCTGTCCGTTTCTTCTCGACCTTTTCGAGATAGGTCTGATGGCACTTTGTGCAGACTTCGTAAATATTTCCGCCGGCTTCCATTAGTTTGTCGGGATCCTGATCGTCAGCGGCCTTTGCTGCTTCTAAAGACGTCTCCGACATTTGTTTCACGAATTTTGCCCAATCGCCTCTATCCTCGGCTCTTCCTTCATACATGAGAAGCGTGGACGCTTCGGCAAGACCGCGTGCAGCATAGGCCACCTCCTGCCACTCTTCCTTACTCTTGGGGCGTGTTTCGTGGGTTCCCTTGTCGTCTATTTCGATCTTGACGGAGTCCCAGACTTTCTGGGCCGTATGCGCAACGAGACCCTCCATAACATCCTGCGTCGTCGACACGGCTTTGAACTCCGTCGCTGCATCCTTTGCCGCGGGCGCGCACGCTGCCGATGTCACGAGACACAACACCACCACACAAACCTTTCTCATGCGTAAATCCTTTCAATATTGGGTATCGAGGTTGAATGTGGGGCGTATTCTAGCCGACCCTCTGTGCAAGCGCACGAAGACTTTGCTTAAGTTTTCGTTGGAAATGCACCATAATTCTATGGACCGCGGCCCCATCGTCTAGCGGTTAGGACGTGGCCCTCTCAAGGCCAAAACACGGGTTCGATTCCCGTTGGGGCTATCGGATCGTCCCCGCGAGAAACTAACGTCGGTTCGACAACAATCCCATACGGCGTCACATAATCTTCTTCGCAGAGAGACATCGGCAACACACTTGCTTATGTAATTAAACAAAGCGTTCGTTTCCAACAAGCCCAGTGGGCCTCAGATGACAAATACCTAGTCGGGATTCAACGAAGGTTCCGACACGTAACTCACTCCGCAGAACAGAAGGAGAATCATGAACTGCGAAGAAAGAGCTGCACTTCTGGTTGCGTATCAAAAACGGGCGATATTGTTCTCACGCGCAGTTGACGATCTTCGTGATGCTCGAGATGGAAAATGGCAAGAAGGATTTATGACTTATTGGGACGCAGCACACGAAACGCTAACGGCGTGTATTAAAGCTCAAGACGAACTCGAGTCCCATATCGCCAGGCACCATTGTGAGGACGAAGTCCTCGAAAAGGCAATCGCGTGAGACGCGATCGGCAATCAAGACTGACTAGACTGTTTGGAATCTGAACAATTCTGCTCCGGGACACCAAGTCCCGGAGCCCATTGGTTCGTTCGCGTCGGCCGCCGGGTTGTCTCGAAAGCTAGGCCGTCAATCGCGACGAATTCCGCAACTTTGACGCTGCCAGCGCTCCGCAAACGACGAGACCGCAGATCAGCATGGCAACGCTGCTTGATTCCGGAACGGTCGTCGTAGTTCCACCGCCGAAAGTGAAATCATCGATCGTGAAACCTGCTGAGCCCAGACCGATGATCTTGAAGCCGCCGATGTCAGCGGTTGGCCGTGAGATACCCACAAAGTTACCTGCCGTGCCGCTACTCAGCGTCTCCAGCGTGGTTTCGGGTAGGCCGCTGAATGCAAAGTTCGTGTCTGCCGCGATTAGCAATGCATTTCCTAAAGAAGGATTCAGCCAGAAACCTACGCTGGATACTTTGGTTGGGAAGAAGATTTCGATCATCGCACCCGGACCGAACTTTGTGGTGAAGTCGAAATCAACCGGACCGAGCACTGTGGGCGCAGACTTCGCATCGCCTGCAATCGCCCCGCTCAAAGTATAAAGAGCCGGTGCATTGGTCCCGACCATACCACCAACTGAAAACTGAACTCCCGGAATTTGATTAAAGACGAAAGCAGTCGATGAGACCGCACTTCCGACGGTGTAGCTGGTAATCGTCTGAGGGGTACGGCCCGCAATGCTGTTGAAGTTCACGACGGTGGCGCCGCTCTGAAATGTAGCGACCTCACTAGCGTTACTCGTGTTAATCGTACTGGCGTGAAGGAATCCCTGAAACGCGAGGCATAACACAACGACGCGGCAGATTCTGGTCATGACAATCTCCTTGCGGTGGAACGTTAATCAGAATGTCAGTGCCCAATCAGAAGTCAGCAGCGATCAGTCAGAATGCGGTAAACGTTAAATCACTCGACCGGCATGGTCAAGAAATTGTGCGAGCGATCTTTAGCAGCTTTCCCCGGGGACATAGTAAGCAGTGCGTCTCTCCGAACCTAATTAAAAGATTGTCAATCGCCGACGCCGGATGACGCGGTTACGCGAAGGTCTTATGTGATGCGGGTTTTTGTGTAGCGTGCATGTGGAACCCCTACAAATAACGTTTTGAGGCACGGTCTTCCATCCGTTATAGTCAGGGCTCGCCGTTAGGAGGAGAAGAGTAAGCTCCGCACGAAGCGGGTGTAATCCAGTTTCGAAATGATGAACCGCGGAGTAGCGAATGCACGCAAGTTTTCGGGTGGCTCGGTTAATGTCGTTTGGGTCATGGGCACAGGCAGCGCCCCCGACCGGTAAGACAAGCCCCCGCTCGAAGCACGCTTGCGAATCTCCCAGGAGACACTTACCGGCGAATTTCTCGGCGCGAATTATCACTATCGCCGATTCGGCCGCTGTTCCCCCTCGAAGTCAGGCTGCATTGCTCACCTTCGACGCCGACAGCCAAGTCGGCATTGGTTTTGGCGCTTACCGCGATACGCTTTGTCCAGCGGGGAGCCCCGGCCAATTTTGCACACAGCTCCCGCCCGTCACGGCCAGTTCCGAGGAGTTTTGGTCCCTCAAACTCGCCAGAGGCGGGTCCACCGTAACATCGAAGTGGGGAGAAACGGGGATCACCATGTCCAAGAAACCTCCAAAGCCCCAACCCGATCGAAGTCACCTATGGGAACTGGCAGACCAGTTCCAGCGCAAAGTGATGGAATCCAAAGTTGCTGCTGTAACTGTTGTAGATTCAGAAGGCCGATTTCTGGCGGTAAGCCGGCGCGCCGTCGAAATCATCGGGTATTCCAACCGTGAACTGAAAGGAAAACACTTTACCTCTTTGGTCGTTCCCGAACATCGAGACTGCATCAAAGAATTGATCGATGCGGTC
>Ga0068858_100002075_pt1 | contig 20386 bp, 16 predicted proteins | sample KBSSwiS12_FD_66589 | JGI IMG/M metagenome (GOLD analysis project Ga0068858, IMG submission 66589) | Switchgrass rhizosphere microbial communities from Kellogg Biological Station, Michigan, USA - KBS Switchgrass S1-2 | ecosystem: Host-associated > Plants > Roots > Rhizosphere > Soil ...
TGATCGCCGGCCTGGCGCTGCTCGCCTTCGGCTCCGGGCCGGTGCGCGGCTTCGCCATCGTCCACTGCCTGGGCATCGTCACCTCGATGTTCTCGGCGGTCATGTTCTCGCGCGGCCTCGTCAACCTCTGGTACGGGCGGCAGAAGCGCCTGAAGAGCGTCTCGATCGGCCAGGTCTGGAAGCCGGGCGCCAACGTCCCGGTCGAGACCTGAGCTCTCCCTAGCCCCTCACCCCGTCCAGAGAAGCCGTCGAATGGAGTTCTTCCGCATCCGCCGCGACATCCCGTTCATGCGGCACGCGTTGGTCTTCAACATCGTGTCGGCGCTGACCTTCCTCGCCGCGGTCTTCTTCCTCGCCACCCGAGGGCTGCATTTCTCGATCGAGTTCACCGGCGGCACGGTGATCGAAACCGCCTACGCCCAGCCCGCCGACGTCACCAAGGTGCGCGCCACGGTCGAGAAGCTCGGCCTCGGCGACGTGCTGGTTCAGAACTTCGGCAGCTCGCGCGACGTCATGATCCGGGTGCCGTTGCGCGCCGACGTCAAGCAGGCCGACCTGGTGGCGCGGGTCTTCACCGAGCTCTGCCGTGCCGAAGGCGGCACGATCACCGCTCGCGAAGGCCCGGTCGAGCAGGGCCAGTCGGCGTCGCGCCAGGCCTGCAGCGCCGGCGCGGTCGAGCCGGTGCGGCTCTCGCGCAGCGAGTTCGTCGGCCCGCAGGTCGGCCGGGAACTGGCCGAGGACGGCGCCAAGGCGCTGGCCTTCGTCGTCATCGGCATCATGATCTACCTCGCCTTCCGCTTCGAGTGGAAGTTCTCGATCGCGGCGATCGTCGCCAACCTGCACGATGTCGTCATCATCCTCGGCTTCTTCGCCTTCTTCCAGTGGGAGTTCTCGCTCTCGGTGCTGGCGGCGGTGCTGGCGGTGCTCGGTTACTCGGTCAACGAGTCGGTGGTTATCTTCGACCGGATCCGCGAGACCTTCCGGCGCTTTCGCAAGCTCACCACCCACGAGGTGATCGACCACGCGATCACGAGCACGATCAGCCGGACCATCATCACCCACGGCTCGACCCAGATGATGGTGCTGTCGATGCTGCTCTTCGGCGGCCCGACCCTGCACTACTTCGCCATTGCCCTGACGATCGGGATCCTGTTCGGAATCTATTCCTCGGTGTTCGTCGCCGCGGCGATCGCCATGTGGCTGGGGGTCAAGCGAGAGGATCTGATCGGCACGACAGCGGTCAAGGCGCACGATCCCGACGATCCCAACGCCGGGGCGGTGGTGTAGAGTCCAAACCGACACTCGCAGGACCGGACACACCCCACAGCCCATGCCCACCCCCGCCAACCCGACGGCATTGGCGCAGCAGGCGAGGCGGTCATATGTGGAGCGGCTGATCGGCGGCATGCCGGCGGTGGTGCAAGCCGTCGACCAGGGCGCACGCGCCCTTGCCGCCTCGGTCGCCGAGCCGATGGTCGCTTTGAAGCGGCGCGAGCTGATTCCCACGCTCCAGGCCACCTTGCCGCTCTGGCTCCATGGCATGACGACGCTGCTGCGCGCCTCGCTCGAGACCGGCACGGTGGCGCAGACGCGACTCGGAGAGCTGCCGGTGTTGCCGGGCCAGCGCGCGGGCAAGCTGAGCCTCGTCGACGACGACACGATCGAGCACGAGATCCTCAGCTCGCGCCTGGCGCTGGCGATGATGGACCGGGCCTCCTGGGAGTTCACCGACCTGCGCTCGCGGATGAACGTGCTCGAGGGCCGCGAGGAGCTCGAGACCAACGACGTGCTGCGGCCGCACGTGCTGGCGCGCGTGGTCACCAATTCCTGGCTGACCGCGCCGCTCGGCTTCGATGCCTGGCGGGTGCTGCAGGCGGTGCTGCACGACGAGCTGTCGCACTTCGCCGAAGAGACCTACCACGAGACCAACCGCTTCCTGCTCGCCCGCAACGTGCTGCCGGAAGTCGATCTGCGTCCCTTCATCCGCCGCTCCAATCACGGCGGTCCGCCGCCGACGCGGCCGGGCGCCAGCGGCGGCTTCGGCATGCCGACCGGCACCGCGCCGCCGCCGGCCACCGACTTCCAGCAATCGGCGATCAAGCCGGCCGCGGCCGAGTCGCACGAGGTCGGCGAGGAGACGCGGATGATGACCCGCGCCGCCGGCCTGGCGCGCGGTCCCGATCAGGCCGAGGCCGTGCTCGGCCGGCTGAACCGGCTGGTCAGCCGGCAGCTGCCTGACTTCGCCCATACCTCGAGCGAGCCGCACCCGCCCTCGCCGCGGCTCAATGCGGCGATCGCCCAGGCGCAGGACAGCGTCGCCCGGCGCCTGTCCAGCGCCGCCGCCGCGGCCGCAAGCAGCGGCGCCCCGGCGATCGGCACGCCGGCGCTGCTCGAGGAGCTGCACCAGAGAAAGCAGGCGCTCAAGGCCGCCGCGTCGACGCCGGTCGAGCGGGCGACGATCGAGATCGTCGCCCTGCTGTTCCAGAGCATCCTGATGGAAGACGCCATTCCCGCGACGGTGCGGGTCTGGTTCGCCCGCCTGCAGATGCCGGTGCTGCGCGTCGCGGTCTCCGAGCCCGACTTCTTCGCCACGGTGGAGCATCCGGCTCGCCGCCTGATCGACCGCATGGGCTCGTGCGTCATGGGCTTCGATTCCGGCAGCCGCGCCGTCGGCGACCTGCTCGAGAAGGAGATCAAGCGCGTCGTCCAGGTGGTGGAGGCCTATCCCGACACCGGCCGGCGCGTGTTCCAGACCGTGCTCACGGAGTTCGAGAAATTCCTCGAGCATTACTTCAGGAACGAGAACGAGGCGTCGAAGAAGGGCGTCTCGCTGGCCCAGCAGGTCGAGCAGCGCGAGACCATGGCGATCCAGTACACGATCGAGCTGCGCAAGATGCTCAACGACGTGCCGGTGCAGGAAGGCGTGCGCGAGTTCCTGTTCCACGTCTGGGCCGACGTTCTCGCCACCACCGCGGTCAAGTCCGAGAGCAGCGAGGCGGTGAAGGAAATGAAGCGGGCCGCCGCCGACCTGATCTGGTCGGCGAGCGCCAAGGTGTCGCGCAGCGAGCGGGCCGAGGTCATCCGCCGCCTGCCGCCGCTATTGAAGACCCTGCGCGACGGCATGGACGAGGCCGGCATCCCGGTGCCCAAGCAGGACGAGCACATCCAGCGCCTCAACAACTCGCTGGCCGCCGCGTTCACCGCCAAGGCGGCGGCGATCTCGCACGAGCGGCTCGAGGAGCTGATGGCGCGGCTCGAGACGCTCGAAGAGCTCCTGCCCGAGGCCGAGCAGGTCGACATCGACGAGTCGCTGGTCATGGATCTTTCCGGCCATGAGAGCTCGGAGCTCGAGGTCGTGGCCGAAGGCGGCTCGATGCCGACGCCGGCGATGCTGAGCTGGGCGCGCGAGCTTCAGGTCGGCAGCTGGTACATGCTCGACTACCGCAACCGCAACGAGGCGGTGCAGCTCGCCTGGCAGGGCATGCGCCGGCAGCTGACGCTGTTCGTCTCGCCGCAAGGCCGCGGCGTGCTGTTCCAGCAGCACCGCCTCGCCGCCTTCCTCCAGGCCGGCCTCCTGGTGCCGGCCCAGGACGAAGCGCTCACCGTCCGCGCCACGCGCAGCGCGATGGCCAAGCTCGATGGGGATCCCAGCCGACTGCTCGGCTAGTGAATCAGGCGGTCTTCTTCGGCGACGAAGAGCTCGTCGAGGATCAGCGCATCCGGCTCTTCGCCCAGCGACCAGAACACCATCAGGACGATGATCTTCAGGTCCTCGAGGTCGAGCGGTCCGCCCGGAATCGCGCTGGCGCGATCGATCACCATCTCGCGCATCTGCGGCGGCAGCACGCCGGCCGACTCGAGGAAGCTGATGAAGCCGATCGATTGCTCGCCGAGGTGTTCCAGTTCGGCGGGAACGTAGACCCGGACGCTGTCGGCCTGCTGCACGCCGACCCGGGCCTCGGCCGCGGCGGCGACCCCGTCGAGCCAGGTCAGGGCGTCCTCGATTTCCTCGGATTCGAATCCGACCGAGCTGAGCTTTCGCGTCAGCTGCTCGTGCTCGGGGCACGCATCGGGGCGCCAGTAGTTCTCATAGAGATATACGAGCACGTCGAACATGAATCCCACTATACCCGAGCGAACCTTTCCGACACGGCGCCGCGGATGAACGGCGGCATCTTCACCAGTCGTTTCTAGCCGCGTTCGACCCGCTGGAACACCTGCCCGGGCAGGCGGGCAACGCGGCCCGCAAGTTCCAGGTCGAGAAGGCGGGCCGAGAGCTCGGCCGCGCCCATGCCGGTGCGGGCGACGAGGGCGTCCAGGCTCATCGGATCGAAGCCAAGTGCAGCCAGTACCGGATCGGGCTTGCCCGATCGCGGCGGCTCGACCGTCCCGGAGCGGCCGGCGGGCGCAGGCCGGGCGAGGCTGAACTCCTCGAGGATGTCGCCAGCGCTGTCGACCAGCTTGGCGCCCTGCTTCAGCAGGGCATTGCAGCCGCGCGCCTGGGGCGAGTGGATCGATCCGGGAATGGCGAAGACTTCGCGACCGGCCTCTAGGGCGAGCCGGGCCGTGATCAGCGAGCCGGAGCGCATCGCCGCCTCGACCACCAGGGTGCCGCGCGCCAGGCCGGCGATGATCCGATTCCTGATCGGAAAGTTTTCCGGCCGGGAGGCGGTGCCGATCGGGAACTCGCTGACGAGAAGGCCGGCGGCGGCGATCCGGTGCGCCAGCGCCCGGTGTCGCGCCGGGTAGACGAGGTCGAGGCCGGTGCCGACGACCGCGATCGTCCCCCCGGCAGCAGCCGCGGCCTGCCCGTCCAGAGCGCCCTCGTGGGCAGCGCCGTCGATGCCGAGCGCCAGTCCGGAGACGACCACCAGCCCGGCCCGGCTCAGGTGGCTCGCGAAGGCGCGGGCGTTCTCCAGTCCCTGCGCGGTCGGATTGCGGCTGCCGACGATGGCGATCGCGTCGGCGCCGAGGAGCTCGATCCGGCCTTCGACGTAAAGAAGCGTCGGCGGATCGGCGGTTTCGAGCAGCGAGGGCGGATAGCGCGGATCGCCGAGCACCAGCACGTCGCGGCCGCTGCCCGTCGCGTCGGCCGGGCGGTCGTCGAGCCAGGCGAGGGTGGCGGCGAGCAGGGCGGCGAACCCGGGCGGCTCGGCCGCCAGCGCCGTCGCGGCGGCGTCACCGACCAGCCGCCGGCGCGCCGCGGTCGAGGCGTCGAGAACGCGCTGCGGCGAGGCGAACTCGGCGAGCAGACGCCGCACGGCCTCGCGGCCGACGCCGGCCGTGCCGACGAGGCGCAGCCACGCGGCCAGCTCGTCGCGCTCGATCATCGTGAAGGCTGCCGCGGTCCGAGGGGCCGGGCAGAGGTCGCCAGGGTTGCGGCGGGGCCGCCGCGATCAGGGCTGCGCGAACAGGTCGCCGGGCGAGACCGGCTCGCTCACCGACAGGATCAGCGCGTACGACATGCGCTCGAACACCCGGAACACGAACAGCACGCCGTGGCGCTCGTCCGGGAGCTTGATCCAGGTCTTCCTCCGGCCGGTTTCGGTCGGGTCGACCACGACCTTGCCGTTGCGGTAGAGCGCGAGCACATGGCCGCGCTCGATGCCGTCGTTCAGGCCGCGGTTGATGGCGACGATCTGGTTCTGGCCGGCGGTGAGGGCGTCGCCGTAGATCGAGACGATCTGGCCGCTGATCGGCGCTGCCGGCGGGTGCGGGGCGTAGTTGGTGTACTCGCGTGCCGGCACCGGCGCGAGCCGGTCGCCGACGCCGGCCTCCATGCGGATGTTGGTCACCGTGAAGGTGGCCGGAATGATCTCGGCCTTGCCGTCGGGGCCGGTGCGGGTGCCACCCTCGACCGTGTACTCCGAGGCGCCGACGTAGGTGGCCTCGTAGCCGAGGACCTGCTTGGTGGCCGGGTCGACCAGCGGACGCGGCTCGCGGAAGATGCGGTATTCGCGCTCGGCGCCGAGCTCGCCGCGGACGTAGGCGGTGTCGCCGCGGGCGAGGATGACGCGACCTTCCTGGGTGGCGACGATGCGCGGTGCCGCGGCGAGCTGGTTGGTCTCGAAGATCACCGCCTCGTTGAGGAAGGGCTCGATCAGGTTGAACGGGATCGAGGCGATGCCGTAGAAGGCGATGTCCTTGGCGCGCACGTGCGGCTGCAGCTTGCCGTCGCCGCTGACGCCGCCCGCGCCGACCTGCTGGCCCATGCGCAGGCGCGCGCGGCCGTCCGACTTGTCGAGGAACAGCACCTGGCCGGGGAAGATCAGGTGGGGATTCCTGACCTGGTCCATGTTCATGCCCCAGAGCTCGGGCCAGCGCCACGGGCTCTTCAGGTACAGGCTCGAGATGCCCCAGAGCGTGTCGCGGCTCTTGACGGTGTAGATGTCGGGCGCATCCGGCTTGATCTCGCTGAGCGGTACGCCGGCCTCGGCCGCGCGCTTGGCCGTGGCCCGCTGCTCGGGCGTGATCGGATAATTCGGCTCGGCCGCGGCCGCGATTGCGGCCGTTCCGGCGATCGCGACGCCGAGCGAAAGGGCGACGGCGGTTCGGGCGGGAACGAGAAGCGGCGCAGAAGGGGTTCGACGGCTCATGAAGGCGGGTCTCGTTGCGCGCGGGCGCGTGCTCGCGGGTTCTCGGTTGCTCGGCCGTCCGTTCGCGCCAAGGGCGCAATCCGGGGTTGTTTTCACCGTCCCCACCGCAGCCACGGCGGTTCGGCGAAAATCCTCACTCTGTCTCGCAGATTCTGCCCATAAAGCCTTGATATCGCAACGAAACTGGCCTGCGCAGACGGCGCGGCGTGAGACGTTTCACACCCCTTTGCGTTGCGCTGCGTCCACAGTTGCCGACCGCTGAATCGATCTGTCACAAATGGCCCGTCTTTCGATCCTTCGCTACCCCGATCCGCGCCTGTACACCGTCGCCCGGCCGGTGGCCGAGGTCGACGCGCGCATCCGCCGCCTGGTCGACGACATGCTGGAGACGATGTACGAGGCCGAAGGCGTGGGCCTGGCGGCGACCCAGGTCGACGTGCACGAGCGGGTCATCGTCATCGACGTCTCCGAAGCGCGCGATGCGCCGCTCGTCCTGATCAACCCCGAGCTGGTCGAGACCAGCGAGGCGATGACGCTCGGCGACGAGGGTTGCCTGTCGGTGCCGGAGATCTACGACAAGGTGCCGCGCCACGCCCGGGTGAAGGTGCGGGCGCTCGACCGCAGCGGTGAGACGCGCGAGCTCGATGCCGAGGGCCTGCTTTCGGTGGCGGTGCAGCACGAGATGGATCACCTGCTGGGCAAGGTCTTCGTCGACTATCTGAGCCCGCTCAAGCGCTCGCGCATCAAGACCCGGATGCTGAAGAAGACGCGCGAAGAAGCGCGCGCCTAGCCGATGCGCTTGGCGTTCGCAGGCACGCCGGAATTCGCGCGCGTCGGGCTGGAGCGGCTGCATGCCGCCGGCCACGAGATCGCGCTCGTGCTTTGCCAGCCCGACCGGCCCGCCGGCCGCGGCATGAAGATCGAGCCTGCGCCGGTCAAGGCCTTCGCCCTCGCCCACGGCCTGGCGGTGGCACAGCCGCGGGGCCTGCGCCTCGACGGCCGCTTCGCCGCCGATGCCGCGGCGGCGCGGGCGGCGCTCGTCGCCGCAGCGCCCGAAGCGATCGTCGTCGCCGCCTATGGCCTGATCCTGCCGCCATGGCTTCTGGAGCTGCCGCGCCTCGGCTGCATCAACATCCACGCCTCGCTCCTGCCGCGCTGGCGTGGCGCCGCGCCGATCCAGCGGGCGATCGAGGCGGGCGATGCCGAAACCGGCGTCACCCTGATGCAGATGGACGCCGGCCTCGACACCGGGGCCATCCTCCTGATCGAGGCGACGCCCATCGCCGCCGACGACACCAGCGCGACCCTGCTGCCGCGCCTCGCGGCCCTCGGCGGCGACATGGCGGTGCGCGGACTCGCCGACGCCGCCGCCGGCCGGCTGCAGGCCCGGCCGCAGCCGGACGCTGGCGTCACCTATGCCGCCAAGATCGCCAAGGCCGAGGCGACGATCGACTGGCGTCAGCCGGCCGACGTGATCGAGCGGCGGCTGCGCGCCTTCGATCCCTTTCCGGGCGCGCGCAGCGCCCTCGCCGGCGAGACGATCACCTGCTGGCGGGGCGCGGTTCGCACGCTTCCCGCCGGCGCCGCCGCCCCTGGCGAGGTCGTGGCCGCGACGGACGGCGCGATCACCGTCGCCTGCGGCCAGGGTGCGCTCGCGCTTCTCGAACTGCAGCGCCCCGGCGGCCGAAGGATGACGGCCGCGGAATTCCTGCGCGGCCGGCCGCCCGCGCCTGGTGCGAGATTCGAGCTACCGTCGACGCCAGCCGGCGCCGGCGGGGCCGGGAGCGTTTGAACTCCGCGACATCGAACCCATCTACCGGATTGCGCCGATCGGGCGCGTTTCCATCCGAGGCTGAAGCGACATGTTCAACCTGCTGAAGACGGCAGTCCTGATGGCGGCGATCACGGCCCTGTTCATGGCCGTCGGCGCATTCATCGGCGGGCGACAGGGCATGGCCGTGGCGCTCGTCATCGCCCTCGGCCTCAACTTCTTCAGCTACTGGTTCTCCGACAAGCTGGTGCTGAAGATGTACAACGCCCGGGAGGTCGACGCGACCTCGGCGCCGCAGTTCTATTCCATGGTGGGCGAGCTGGCGACCAAGGCCGGCCTGCCGATGCCGCGCGTCTACGTCATCGACGAGCCCGCCCCCAACGCCTTCGCCACCGGGCGCAACCCCGAGCACGCCGCCGTCGCCGCCACCACCGGGATCATGCGCGTGCTCACCGACCGCGAGCTGCGCGGGGTGATGGCGCACGAGCTCGCCCATGTCGCCCACCGCGACATCCTGATCTCGACCGTCAGCGCCACCATGGCCGGCGCGATCTCGATGCTCGCCAATTTCGCCATGTTCTTCGGCGGGCGCGACGAGGAGGGGCGTCCGGCCAATCCGATCGCCGGCCTGGCGGTGGCATTCCTGGCGCCGATCGCCGCCGCCCTGATCCAGATGGCCATCAGCCGGGCGCGCGAGTTCGAAGCCGATCGCGGTGGCGCCGAGCTGTCCGGCGACCCGCAGGCCCTGGCTTCGGCGCTGCAGAAGATCCAGGCCTACGCTCGCGGCACGGCGTTGCCGGCGGCCGAGCGCAACCCGGCGACGGCGCAGATGATGATCATCAACCCGTTGCACGGCGGTGGCCTGAAGAGCCTGTTCTCGACCCACCCGTCGACGGAGGAGCGGGTCGAGCGGCTGCTGGCGATGGCGCCGATGTCGGGCGCGATCCGCCGGGCCTGAAAGGAGCGCCTCAAGTCGGCGGCGGGGCAACCGATATTGCGGACGAAGCCTTTCGTCCGCCATGCGCCACACCCCTTCCTTCTTCCGCCTCGCGATCGTCGCCGCCGCCGGCCTGCTCGGCGGCTGCGACATGCTGGGCATCGAATCGGCCGAGAAGATCGCCGCGGCGCGGGAAGCCGACGGCCGGGCGATCGGCGGCGCCTGCCGCCACGCCGGCCGGGCGATCGAGGACTGCTACGCGATCTACAAGAAGGCCGACCGCGCCTCGGTCTTTGCCGGCTGGCGCGACATGAACGACTACATGCGCGAAAACAAGATCGAGCCGGTCGTGCCGCAGCTTGCCGCCCAGGCGGGGCAGGCCCAACCGGCGGCGCCGGTCTCGCCGGCAGGCAAGGCACCGGCCGCTACCGAGACGCACTAGCGGCGTCGCTGTTGCGGCCGGTCAACCCGGAGCCTTCTTCACCTCGAATTCACCGACCACGACCCGCTGGCCGCTCTGGCTCCCGAGCCGGAGCGTCGTCCGCTTGTCTTGCTGTGCGGCGGTGCCGAAGCCGCTCGAGAGCCACAGCATCAGCCCTGTGCTCGATGTGAGCACCTGCTGACGATGGCCGAAGAAGTTGGCTTCGACCCGGTACTTGCCCGGCTTGGCGACCTTCAGCGCGAACTCTTCGGGACCGTAGCCGCCGGTCGCGTCGCGGCTGATGGTGCCGCCCTGCCAGGAGAGGTTGCGGCCGTAGTAGACCTCGTCGCCGTTCGGATCGATCACATGCAGATCGACGTCGGTCGCGTCGGCGTCCCAGGCGAGGACCACGCGCACGTCGAGCGGCAGGTTCCGGAGCAGCCGTGGCTCGATCGCGCCGACGTCGACCGGCCGGCCTTCGCGCGCCGCCCTGGCGACGATGCCGTTGAGCTCGGCGAGGGCGATCAGGTCGATGTCGGGAAAGCGACCGTCCCAGCGGCCGATGACCACCTCGTAAAGCCGGTCGACCGCCTTCTGCGCCTGGCCCGCTTCGGCCAGCGCCAGGCCGAGGTCACGATGCGACTGCGGCTCGTTCGGCGCCAGCTCCAGCACCCGCTCGAACAGCGGCAGCGCGTTCGCCACCTCGCCCGCCTGCTGCAGCCGGTAGGCGAGCAGGCGCAGCACCTGCCGGTTCTGCAGGTCCATCTCGGCCAGGTTGGACAGGATCCTGAGGCCGAGCGCCCGTTCGCCCTGGGCGAGGAAGAACTCGGCGGCGTCGAGGAAGAAGCCGACGTTGAGCGCATGGCCGCTGCGCTCGTCGAGATAGATGGCGCGGCGCGACCCCGGCTCGGCCGCCTCGAGGCGCTTCAGCCACGCGGCGTTGCTCGTCGCCGGCTGCAGGGCGATCGAGATGCTGGTCGGGCTCGAGCCACCGCCCGAGCCGTCCTTCTTCTCCGCCTCCAGCGAATTGCTCGCGGCCATGCGGCCAGCAAGCTGCATCGACGGCGCGGGGAGGCTCGCCGCCATCGGCTGCTGCCGGGCCTTGTCGCTGCGCGCGTCGTCGGCCTCGGCGGCCGGGCGCTCGCGGCGCGCCTCCTGCAGCGTGCCGATGGCGTCCTGCGGCCCGGCCGCCTTCGCGATCGCCAGCGGCATCGGCGCCTCCTTCGGGAAGTCGCGGTTCCACCAGGCGACGCGCGCCTCGAAGCGCTGCACCACCTGCGCCAGCCGGGCGGCGTCGCTCAACTGCTTCGTCTTCTGCATCGTCGCCGCCATCCGCTCGTAGGCGTCGCGCAAGGCCGGCGGCGGCTCGATCTCGTGGCGCACGTAGTCGTCGACGCGCTCGAGCACGAGCAGCGAGGTCTCGCGCGTCGCCAGGCCGAAGCGCTTGCCGAGCTCGCGGATCCGCATCTTGTGCAGGCGGGGCTCGGCTTCGAGCGACGCGAGCGTCAGCCGTGCCCATTGCACGCCGGCCAGGCGCGAGGCGTTCTGGCGCGCGTCGATGCGGACGACGCGATTCGCGACGGTGCCGTCGCTGCCGCGCAGGCGCAAGGTCAGCTCGGCGCTGCGCGCTGTCATGATGCCGGCGAGCATCAGCCGGCCGGCGGCCGCCTGGCGCGACTGGACGGCGATGTCCTTCGCGCCGAGCGCACTCGCCTCGACCAGCTCGGTGCCGCGGGAGAGCAGCAGGCTTGCCGCCTGCTCGGGCGTGAGCGCCTGCAGGTCGATATTGCGTCCGCCGCTTGCCTCGGCCAGCGCACGCAGGGCCGCCGGGTCGCCGCTGGCGGTGCTGGCGATCGTGAACACTGGCACCGGGAAGGACAGCCGCCAGGGCGCGCCGTAGTTCGCCAGGCCGTCGCTGAACCACAGGGCCTCGGCCGAGACGCCGTCGTGGCGGACCGCGCCCAGGTTGCTGGCGCCGTCGTACACCGTCGCCTGCAGGGCGCGGCGCAGCGCCGACCAGTCGCCGCGGCGGACGCTGAATCGCTCCGCCGGGAAGGCGACGTCGGCGACGCGCACCAGCGTGACCTCGGTATCGCCGGCGCGCCGGAAGTAGGTGTCGAGCAGCGCCTGCTCGCGATCGAGCTGGCGCCCGGCACCCGAGCCCGAGGCGTCCCAGACGATCTGCACGCTCTTCGGCAGCGGCCGCGGCGCGCTGCGCTCGGCCACCGGCACGGTGAGGGCGAAGAAGGTTTCGCCGTTGCGCTCCTCGGTCGTGACCTCGACCGCGTTGCCGTCCGTGGCCGGGGCGTGGATGCGGAGGCTCTCGCGCGGCAGCGTCGCGTCGGCGATCGACTGGCGGGCGCTGAAGCCGCCGCGCGGATCGCGCTCGAAGGCGAGGCCGAGCGGATTGCCGCTCTCGATCTCCGGCTGCATCTGCGCGCCGGCGTAGCGGAGCGTGAGGTCCAGGCGGGGCACCGAGGCGGCGTAGGCCAGCGGCAGCAGCAGCCGGGCCGGCGCCGCCTCCACCAGCGTCAGCACGACGGTGCGGCTCTTGCCCGGGTTGAGCGGGTAGACACGCAGCTCGTAGTTGTTGCCGAGCGTCGTCTGCAGCAGGCCGGGGTCGACGCGGCGCCGGGCGATGTCCTCGAACACCTGCTCGGCGCGCGCCTTTTCCACCGGCACCGCGTCGCGCATCTGGCCGTCGATGTCGAGGGCGAAGCCGCTCACCACTTGGCCGGCGCCGAGCGGGAACTGGAGCTTGCCCTCGAGCACGCGCGCGTTCGGGTTGAAGAATTCCATCTGCACCCGGGTCTCGGCAACGCCGGCGGCGACCTCGACATCGATGCGCAGCGACTGCAGGCGCACCGGTTGTTCGGCGCCGGCGACGACGAGCGCCGGCGGTCGCCAGCCGCCCGGCGGCGGCGCCACCACCTGCGGCCTCGGCTGGGCGAGCGCGCCGGTGGTGGTGGCGCCGAGGCCGGCGACGAGGGTGAGGATCGCGGTGCGTCGGGTGGTGGGAGCGAACATGGTCATGCGTCTTTCGCCGGAAGGTGAGGGGGCGAGGCGGATCGGCCTCGCGGTGTGGAACGTGTGACCGGACCGTTCGGGGTGAAACCGGGGGCCGGCAGAGGCTGGTGCCTAAAATCGTCGCTTTGCCGTCACGAATGACCTCCTTCCTCCGCCTCACCGATCTCGCCGCGCGCGGTGCCTTGGCCGGCAGGCGCGTCTTCATCCGTGCCGACCTGAACGTGCCCCAGGACGACGCCGGCCGGATCACCGAAGACACGCGCATCCGTGCCTCGCTGCCGTGCATCCGCGCCGCGCTCGAGGCCGGCGCGGCGGTGATGGTCACCTCGCACCTCGGCCGCCCGACCGAAGGCGCGCCCAAGCCCGAGGATTCGCTCGCGCCCGTGGCAGCGCGCATCGCCGAGCTGCTCGGCCGGCCCGTGCCGCTGGAGACGAACTGGGTCGACGGCGTCGCGGTCGCGCCCGGCGAGCTGGTGGTGCTCGAGAACTGCCGCCTCAATCGCGGCGAGAAGAAGAACGATCCGGCGTTGGCGAGGAAGATGGCCGCGCTCTGCGACGTGTTCGTCAACGACGCCTTCGGCACCGCTCACCGCGCCGAGGCGACGACCTACGGCATCGCCGAATTCGCGCCGCTGGCCTGTGCCGGCCCGCTACTCGCCGCGGAGATCGACGCGCTGACCCAGGCGCTGGCCGCGCCGGCGCGGCCGCTGGTGGCGATCGTCGCCGGCAGCAAGGTCTCGACCAAGCTCGCGATCCTGCAGACCCTGGCGGCCAAGGTCGACCGGCTGATCGTCGGTGGCGGCATCGCCAACACCTTCCTCCTCGGCGCCGGCCTGCCGATCGGCAAGAGCCTCGCCGAGCCGGCGCTGCTCGGCGAGGCCCGCGCTGTCGGCGAGGCGATGCGCGCCCGCGGCGCCGACGTGCCGGTGCCGGTCGACGTCGTCACCGCCAAGGAGTTCAAGGCCGACGCGGCGGCGACGGTCAAGCCGGTCGCCGCGGTCGAGGCCGACGACCTGATCCTCGACATCGGCCCGAAGACCGCGGCGACGCTGGCCGAGATGCTGAAATCGGCCGGGACGATCGTCTGGAACGGCCCGGTGGGGGTGTTCGAGTTCGACGCCTTCGCCGCCGGCACAGAAACCATCGCCCGGGCGATCGCCGCGTCGAAGGCATTCAGCATCGCCGGCGGCGGCGACACGCTGGCGGCGATCGCCAAGTACGGCATCGAGAAGGACATCGGCTACATCTCGACCGGCGGCGGCGCCTTTCTGGAGATGCTCGAAGGCAAGACCCTGCCGGCGATCGAGATCCTCGAACGCCGGGCCCGCGATCCCCAAGGAAGCTGATGGACATCACCACGCCGCGCGCCACCAAGATCGTCGCCACCCTCGGCCCGGCATCGAGCTCGGCCGAGGTGCTGGAGCGGATGCTGCGCGCCGGCGTCGACGTCGTCCGTCTCAACTTCTCGCACGGCACGGCGCAGGACCACATCGACCGCGCGGCGCTGGTGCGCGAGGTCGCGAAGGCGGTCGGCAAGGAAGTCGCGATCATGGCCGACCTGCAAGGGCCGAAGATCCGGGTCGGCAAGATCGAAGGCGGCAAGACGATGCTCGAGGCGGGCGAGAAACTGGTGCTCGACGCCGCCTACGCCGGGCTCGGCACGAGCGAGCGGGTCGGCCTCGACTACAAGGAGCTGCCGCGCGACGTCCGCCCGGGCGATACCCTGCTGCTCAACGACGGCCTGCTTCGCCTGGTGGTCGACGCGGTGCGCGGCGAGGAGGTGCACACCCGCGTCGTCGTCGGCGGCGTGCTGTCGAACAACAAGGGCATCAACAAGGCCGGCGGCGGCCTGACCGCGCCGGCGCTGACCGCCAAGGACATGGAGGACATCAAGGTCGCGATGTCGTTCCAGTGCGAATACCTGGCGGTGAGCTTCCCGAAGAGCGCCACCGACATGGAGATGGCGCGCCAGCTCGCCAACGTCGCCGGCGAGGCCTCGCGGCACAAGCCGCAGCTGATCGCCAAGATCGAGCGCAGCGAGGCGATTCCGGCGCTCGAGGCCATCCTGAAGGCCTCCGACGGGATCATGGTGGCGCGCGGCGACCTGGCGGTCGAGGTCGGCAACGCGGCGGTGCCGGCGCTGCAGAAGCGAATGATCAAGATGGCCCGGGAGATGGACCGGATCACCATCACCGCGACGCAGATGATGGAGTCGATGATCGTCAACCCGGTGCCGACGCGCGCCGAGGTGAGCGACGTCGCCAACGCCGTGCTCGACGGCACCGACGCGGTCATGCTCTCTGCCGAGACGGCGGCCGGCCGCTACCCGGTGGAGACGGTCGAGATGATGGCCTCGATCTGCGTCGAGTCCGAGCGCTCGGAGGAGATCTCGCTCGACGCCGGCTTCACCAACAAGACCTTCGGCCGGATCGACCAGTCGATCGCGATGGCGGCCCTCTTCACCGCGTTTCACCTCGGCTGCAAGGCGATCCTCGCCCTCACCGAGTCGGGCTCGACCGCGCTCTGGATGAGCCGGCAGAAGATTCACGTGCCGATCTTCGGCATCACCTCGCAGATCCGCAGCCAGCGGCGGATGGCGATGTACCGCAACGTCACGCCGCTCCTGATGCCGAGCTTCGCCGATCGCGACGTGGCCCTCAAGCACGCCGAGGAGCTCCTGGTCGAGCAGGGCGTGCTCAAGCCCGGCGATACCTACGGCATCACCTGCGGCGAGCCGATGGGCTATCCGGGCGGGACGAACATGTTGAAGGTGGTGCGCGTCGGCTGAGCGCATTCCCCCGCGTTCGCGGGGTCGGTTTTCAGCCCTTATACGCGGGGTGCGCAGGTCGTGGGCACTTTCGCACGGCATCGCATGGCACGACGATTGCCTGCCGCCCTAAACTCAGCGGGGCATCTCGCCAGGAGACGGCTTGTCCGCAAAAAACTCATGACCCCACGCGCGCCCCGGCCCCTTCATCTTTCAACCCGCTCGCTCGCGGTCGTCGTCGTGACCTTGACGGCGGCACTCGCCGGCTGCGGCGACAAGGGCAAGGAAAAGCAGGCGAGCCAGACCGCGGCCAAGGTGAACAAGGAAGAGATCACCGTCCACCAGATCAACCTGGCGCTCAGCCAGCAGCGCGCGGCGGCTTCCGCCCAGGGGGCCTCGGCGGCCGGCATCGTGCTGGAACGCCTGATCGACCAGGAACTGGCGCTGCAGAAGGCGAGCGACCAGAAGCTCGATCGCGATCCGCGGGTCATGCAGCAGATCGATGCTGCGCGCCGCGAGATCATCTCCCGGGCTTACGTCGAGAAGATCGGCGAGGGTGCACCGAAGCCCACGCCGGCCGAGATCCAGGGCTACTACGAGCAGCATCCGGCCCTGTTCGCCAACCGCCGGGTCTACAGTTTGCAGGAGCTCGACATCGAGGCGGCCCCGACGCAGTTCGATGCGCTGAGGGCGGCGTTGACGGCGGCCAAGACATTCCCGGCGTTCGTCGATTACCTCAAGGCGAACAACATCAAGTTCCAGGGCTCCGAGGGCGTTCGTGCCGCCGAGCAGCTGCCGCTCGCCAGCGTCGAGCAGTTCGCGGCGCTCAAGGATGGCCAGGCGGTCTTCGTGGCGCTTCCGAAGGGGGCTCGCGTCATCCATCTGGCGAGCTCGCGCAGCCAGCCGGTCAACCTCCAGGCCGCCACCCCCGCGATCGAGCAGTACCTGCTCAACGAACGCAAGCGCAAGCTCGTCGTCGACGACCTGCATGCCCTGCGCGGCGCCGCCAAGATCGAGTACGTCGGCGAATACGCAGCCAACAAGCCGCCGCCGCTGCCCTCGCCGCCGCCGGACGCGCCGCCGCTGACGTCGATCGCTCCGCCGCCGGCTTCGGGCGTCGAAGCGGCGCCCCAGATCGACGTGGCTCCGCGCGAGGCCGTGCCGGCGTCGATGCCGACAAGCGACATACTCGACAAGGGTCTCAAAGGGATGAAATAGGGCCGGTGCGCCGGCGACCGATGGGTAACGGGACGACTGCGCTCCCGGGGAGCGCGGCGGATTCGTATCGCCGTCGGGTTCGATTCACGTTGAGGACCACATGCGGTATTTTCTGAAATTTGCGCTGCTGTTCTGGATGGCGGTGCCACTGGCACTGGCCCAGGCGCCGAAGGCTGACACGACCAGGGCCGACACGACCAAGGCCGACACCGCCCGGGTCGAGACGATCCTCGGTCCGGGCGACGTCGTCCGGGCGACCGTCTTCCAGAACCCGGACCTCACGGTCGAATCGCGCATCTCCGAGAGCGGGCAGATCAACTTCCCGCTGATCGGCGCGGTCACGGTCGGCGGTCTCGCCATCCCGGCGGCGGAGAAGCGCATCGAGACCTTGCTGCGCGAGCGCGGGTTCGTCCTCCGGCCGCAGGTAACGATCCAGGTCGTGCGGACCCTGAGCTCGCAGGTGTCGGTGCTCGGCCAGGTGGGCAAGCCCGGCCGCTACCCGATCGAGATGACCAGCAGCAAGGTCTCGGAAATGATCGCCGGCGCCGGCGGCGTGGTCCCGGGCGGCGCTGATGTCGTCACCCTCGTCGGCACCCGCAATGGCGAGCCGGTCAAGCTCGACATCGACCTGCCGGCGATCCTCCAGTCCGGCCGCGCCGAGCTCGACGTCCAGGTGGAAAACGGCGACATCATCTACGTCGACCGGGCGCCGACCATCTACATCTACGGCGAAGTGCAGCGCCCGGGGCAGATCCGTCTCGAGCGCGGCATGACGCTGATGCAGGTGCTGGCCGCCGCCGGCGGCCTGTCGGCGCGCGGCACCGAGCGCGGAATCAAGGTGCACCGGCGGGACACGCAGGGCCAGGTCATCGTCCTGGAGCTCAAACCCACCGATCATTTGCAACGCGACGACGTCGTCTACGTCAAAGAATCCCTTTTCTGAGGGGCCTGAGGGGCAAGCCGTGGATCCAAGCCAGTACCTTCGTATCGTCTGGGCGCGCAAATGGCTCGCCCTGGGCCTGTTCCTGTTCGTCGCCGTGGCGGGAATCGTGACCACGCTGCTGTGGCCGAAGCAATATACCGGGCAGAGCTCGCTGATCATCGAGATGCGGATCGATCCGGCGCTCGGCGCGCTCGCGCCGGCCCTGGCGGCGCCGAGCTACATGGCGACCCAGGTCGAGGTGCTGAAGAGCGACCGGGTCGCGTCGAGGGCGGTCAAGATCCTCGGCGTCGAGCGCTCGCCGACGGCGGTGGCGCAGTGGCGCGAGGCGACCAAGGCCAAGATCCCGCTCGAGCGCTACTTCGCCAACGTGCTCGAGAAAGGGCTCGCGGTCGAGCCGAGCAAGGGCAGCAGCATCATCAACCTCAACTACACCGCCGCCGATCCGATCTTCGCCCAAGCCGCCGCCAACGCCTTTGCCCAGGCGTACATGGATGTTTCCGTGGACCTGCGAATCGCACCGGCGCGCCAGTCCGCCACCTTCCTCGAGGACCAGTCGAAGACGCTGCGCGCCAACCTGGAAAAGGCGCAGGCGACGCTGTCGGCGTTCCAGCAGTCCAAGGGCATCGTCGTCAGCGATGAGCGGCTCGACCAGGAGAACGCCCGCTACTCGGCGCTGCTGGGCCAGCTCGCCGTAGCACAAGCGGAGCGGGTCGAAACCACCACGCGGCAGCGCAATACCGGCACCGAGACCTCGCCCGACATACTGCAAAGCGGGTCGGTGCAAAGCCTCAAGTCGCAGCTCGCCGCCGCCGAAACGAAGCTCAGCGAAGCCAGCAACCAGCTCGGCAAGAACCATCCGACGCGGCAGCAGCTCGAGGTGCAGGTCGCCGAGCTGCAGCGCCAGCTCGCGGCCGAGATCCGGCGGGTCTCCGGCGGCGCCTCGGTCAGCAACCGCGGCAGCTCGCAGAAAGTGGCCGAGCTGCAGACGCTGGTCGACGAGCAGAAGAAACTGCTCCTCTCGCTGCGCGCCGACAAGGATCAGATCGCCGTCTACGTGCGTGACGTCGAGTCCGCGCAGCGCTCCTACGACGCCGTCGCCATGCGCCTCATCCAGAACAACATGGAGGGACAGAACAATCAGGCCAACACGCGAATCCTCAGCCCCGCAGTCGAGCCGATAGAGCCGTCGCGGCCGAAGGTCCTGGTCGGCATCGTCGCCTCGCTCGTCGGTGGCCTGATCCTCGGCCTCGGCGCAGCGCTGGCGAGGGAGGCGGTCGACCGCCGCGTTCGCCGGCCCGAGGATCTGATCGTGACGGCCGGCGTGCCGGTGATCGGCGTGCTGCGTCCGGCCGGCTCGTCGTTGCCGGTATTCCGCAGGCTGCTGATGGTGAGCAACGCACCGGCGCATCGTCCGGTGATGGCCGCTCTGCCGGGGGCACGCTCATGAGCAGCGTCCTTTCTCCGGTCGGCAGCTCGCCGCGCGCCACCCGCACCCTCGGCGCCATCCTTATCGACAGCGGCCAGCTCACGGCAGAAGAGGCCGAACGGGTGCTCGTCTATCAGCGGACGCACAACCTGCGCTTCGGCGAGGCGGCGGTACGCCTCGGCCTGATCAGCGAGCCGGAGGTGCAGTTCGCCCTGTCGCGCCAGTTCGCCTATGCCTACCTGCGCAAGGTCCCAGGCGAAGCGCGCGGCCTGAGCGACGAGATCGTCGCCGCGTATCAGCCGTTCAGCGCGCGCGTCGAGCAGCTGCGCGCGATCCGCAGCCAGCTGATGCTGCGCTGGTTCGACCGGGCCGAGGAGCGCCAGGTGCTGACGATTCTCGGTGCCGAGCGCGGCGAGGGTCGCACCTATCTCGCGGCCAACCTCGCCGTCGTCTTTGCCCAGCTCGGCGAGCGCACCCTGCTGATCGACGCCGACATGCGCTCGCCGCGGCAACACCTGCTGTTCTCGCTCGAGAACCGGACCGGCTTCTCCACCATGCTCGCGGGACGCCTGCGCGAGGAGGCGATCGTCCGCATTCCCGACCTCGCCGGCTTGTCGGTGCTGCCCGCCGGGCCGACGCCGCCGAACCCGCTGGAGCTGCTGAACCGGCTCAATTTCGAGGAGTTCATGATCGGCGTGCGCGGGCTGTACGACGTCGTCATCGTCGACACACCGGCGATGACCGTCGGCGAGGACGCAGCCATGATCGCCGTCAAGACCGGCGCCGCCCTGGCCGTCGCGCGCAGCGGCTCGACCCGGGTGGCGGCCTTCACCGACCTCGTCCAGGGTCTGATGGATGCGGGTGTGACCATGGTCGGGTCGGTGCTGAACGAGGTTCCGCTGCTGCCGAAGAAGAAGGGCAAGTGAGCAGCGTGCTGCCGCCGTCGCTGGCTGGCCGGCCGGATGTCCGGCGGGAAGCGCCGTGGCTATGGGTCCTCGCCGGCTTCGCGGCGATGTACGGGCCGCTCTATTTCACCGCGGCGACGGGCCTGTGGCAGACCGACGATCACGCCCATGGCGCCCTGGTGCTCGGCGTCATCGTCTGGCTGTTCTGGCGGATCCACCGGCCGCTGATCGAGCTGCCGGCGAAGCCGGCGCCTCTGGCCGGTTGGATGCTGTTCGCCTTCGGCCTGCTCGTCTACCTCGTCGGCCGCGTCGTCGGCATCTCGATCTTCGAGTTCGGCTCGCAGCCGTTCGTGGTCGCCGGCGTGCTGCTGCTGA
>Ga0068858_100002076_pt1 | contig 20381 bp, 18 predicted proteins | sample KBSSwiS12_FD_66589 | JGI IMG/M metagenome (GOLD analysis project Ga0068858, IMG submission 66589) | Switchgrass rhizosphere microbial communities from Kellogg Biological Station, Michigan, USA - KBS Switchgrass S1-2 | ecosystem: Host-associated > Plants > Roots > Rhizosphere > Soil ...
CCGGGCATCCTGCTGAACGGCGGAGACGACGATGGCGGCTGCCGCGAAGATCGCGATCAGGAGCGGTCGCATCGACGCGAGTATGGCACGCGCCGCCTACTCCTCGCGCAGCGCCTCCGTCGGTTGGAGGCGAGACGCGCGCAACGCCGGCACGTAGCTGGCGAGCATGGCGACCAGGCCGAGTCCACCCGCCGCCATCGCGAGCGTCACCGGATCGCCGGGATGCAGGCCGAACAGCAGCGTCGCCGCGGTCCGCGCCGCGGCGATCGCGAGAGCGGTTCCCACGAGCACGCCCGCAACGAGCAACACACCGGCCTCTCGCATCACCATGCGGACGACGTCGCTCCGCGCGGCGCCGAGCGCCATGCGGATGCCGATCTCGTTGCGCCGGCGCGCGACCGTGTAGGACATCACACCGTAGAGGCCGATGGTCGCGATCAGCGCCGCCAGGGCGCCGAAGAAGCCGGACAGCGTCGCCATCAGCCGCTCGCGCAGCAGCGACTCCTTCACCAGTCCCGGCAGCGTCTGGAACTGCACGATGATGTTGCTGTTCGCCTGGCCGACCACCGACGTCACCTGCGGTGTGATGGCGCCAAGCGGTGCCGACGATCGCATCACGACCTGCAGCAGCGGAAAAGGCTTCTCCTCCTGCGCGGCGGCAAGGAAGACCAGCGGCGTGAACTCCTCCCTCAGGTCGGTGTACTTCGTGTCTTTCACGACGCCGATGATGCGATGGATGAAGTGCGGCTGATCGGGAGGTTCGTCGAGCTGAAAGGTCCTGCCGATCGGATCCTGCCGGGGAAAGAACGTCCGCGTGAACAACTCGGTCACGATGGCTGATTGCTCGGCGCCCGGGCGATCGCGGCCGTCGAAGTCCCTGCCGGCGAGCAGCGGCGTCCCCATCGTCCGGAAATATCCGGCGCTCACGCGATTGAAATTGACGTTCTGCTTGTACTTCACGCCATCGACGATGATCGTCTCGTTCCATCCGCTGCCGCTGACCGGCACGATGAACGCCTGAGCCGCGGACTCGACGCCTGGCAGCGAGGCGAGCCGCTCCGTAATCTGCTCGTAGAGCGCGGGCCGCCGCGCTTCGGCCACGCCGGCACGGCGCATATCCATGTTCACGACGAGAATGCCGTCCTGTCGGAATCCGGCGTCGAGCGTCATCAGGTTGCGGAGGCTGCGGACGAACAGCAGCGCGCCAACGACCAGCACCAGCGAAAGCGCCACCTGTGCCACCACCAGCGCGCGGCGCATGCCGAACCGTTCCCGCGTGTCGGTCGATCCCCGGCTGCCGGCCTTCATCGCGATGCCAGGCGCCATGCCTGTCGCGCGCACCGCCGGCACGAGGCCGAAGATCAGACAGGTCAGGACGCCGAGCGCCGCGGTAAACGCAAAGATGCGCCAGTCGACCGAGAGCTCGACGAAGATCCTGTTGTTCTCGGTGGTGAGAAACCCCACCATGAAGCGGCTGAGCCACTGTGCGAGCACGGCCCCCGCGACCGATCCGATCGCGGCGATCAACAAACTCTCGGCGAGCAGCTGGCGGACGATCCGGCCGCGAGAGGCGCCAATCGCGAGCCGGACGGCCAGTTCGCGCTCTCGCGCCGTCGCGCGCGCGAGCATCAGGTTCGCGAGGTTCGCGCACGCGATCAACAGCACGAGCCCTGTCGTCGCCAGCAGCAGCCAGAGCGGCGATTCATACTGGCGCCGCAGCTGAGAAATCCCGGTTCCCGCCGGATACGCACCCAGCCTGAACTGCAGGTAGTGCTGCTCGTCTTCGGGCCGGTAAGTCGGGAGCGTCGCCCGGAAGATTCCCGATGAAATCGACGCGAGCTGGCTGCGCGCCTGATCGATGGTCACACCCGGCTTCAGGCGCCCCATCGCGCCAAGAAACCAGACGTCTCGCTGGTCCAGATACGTTCGCGCACCGCGCGTGAACGGCTCCGCGCAGAGCGGCACCGCGACGTCGAACGACCGGCCCACCTCGACGCCGAAGAAGCTTGCCGGCGTCACGCCGACGATGTCGTACGAGTGACCGTCGAGCATGATCGAGCGGCCAATCACCGAAGGGCTGCCCGCGTACTCGCGCTGCCAGAATCCGTAGCCGAGCACTGCGGGCGGCGCCGCGCACCCGCGTCGATCGTCGTCTGCGGTCAGGGTTCGGCCAATCAACGCGGAGACGCCAAGACCTTTGAAAAAACCACCGCTCACCCACAGGCCCTGGGCAGACCGCGCCTCGCCGCCAGTGGTGAGATTGAAGCTCGGCGCGCTCCACACGAAAATGTCGCTGAACACCTGCTGGCGATCGCGCACCTGCTCCCAGAGCGGATTCGTGAGACTCGGGCGCCGGCCCGTGAACTGCCCCGTGCGTCCACCGACGGGGTCCGCGATGCGCACCTCGGCCAACTCCTCGGCATCGCGGACCGGAAGCGTTCGAATGCGGACGGCGTCGAGCAGTTGAAAGATCGCGGTGTTCGCGCCGACGCCGAGCGCCAGCGACAGGATGGCGACGATCGCAAAGGCGGGGTTCAACCGCAGCAGGCGCGCGCCGAATTTCAGATCGCGCCAGGCGCTCTCCACGAGCTTCACGGTGTTCATCTGATAGATCTCCTCGCGGACCAGAGTCGTGTTGCCCAGCTTTCGCCGCGCCGCGTCCCGTGCGTCGCGCGGACTCATTCCCCGGGCGATGTTGTCGTCGACCTCAATCGCCAGGTGCGCCTCGAGCTCACGCGCGCGCTCGTCGTCCCATCGGCCCCGGCGGAGAAAGCGGGTCAGGCTCATTCCTACTCTTCGCGCAGCGCTTCGATCGGAGACAGCCTCGAGGCGCGGACCGCCGGCACGCAGCTCGCCAGCGCCGCAACCGCCGCAAGCAGCGCCGCCGAGGCGACGAGCGTCGAGGGATCGTACGGCGAGAGCCCGAACAGCAGGGCCTGCGCCGACCGGGCGGCAGCGAGTGCCGACAGCGTGCCGATGACGAGACCGGCGGTGAGCAGCCGACCCGCCTCGCGCATCACCATCGCGACGATCTCGCGCCGATCGGCACCGAGCGCCATGCGAATGCCGATCTCGTTGCGGCGGCGCGCCACCATGTAGGACATCACACCGTACAGACCGATCATCGCCAGCAGCGCCGCGAGGCCGCCGAAGAGTCCTGACAGTGTCGCCATCAGCCGCTCGCGCAGCAGCGAATCCCTGACCTGCGACTCCATCGTCCGGAAGATCGCCACGCTCGACGGATGCAGATCGCGCGCGAGCGCCGTGACCGCAGCCGTCACGTCGCCCACCGGCACGGTCGACCGGATGACGACGCGCGCGATCGTCGCGATCAGGTTGTCCTGTGCTACCGGCACGTAGATCAACGGCTCGAACGGATCGCGCAGGTCCTCGTAAGTCGAGTCGCGGGCGAGCCCGATGATCTCGTACGCCGGCATTGGCGTGCCCGGCGGCTGATCGATCTGAAACGTCCTCCCAATCGGGTTCGCGCCATTGAAGAAGACTCGCGCGAACGACTCGGTCACGATCGCCACTCGCGGCGCGGTGACGCTATCCTGCCGCTCGAAGTCGCGCCCGGCGAGCAGCGCCGTCCCCATGGTCGAAAAGTAGCGATTGCTGACGGAGTTGTAGTTGACGTTCTCTGTCCGCTTGACGCCGTCGATGACCACGTTCCGATTGGAAAACGAGCCGCCGATCGGGACGTTGCGGACCTGGGCCGCGTCCTGCACGCCGGGAATGTGTCGCAGGCGATCCAGCAGGTCGCCGAATCGCGAACGCAGGCGCTCGTCGGACTCGCCGGATCGGCGGAAGTCGAGCGTGGCCGCGACCAGGCGTTCCTGCTTGAAGCCGGCGTCGAGGGTGAGGAGATTGCGGAGGCTGCGGACGAAGAGGAGCGCGCCGACAACCAGGACGAGCGACAGCGCGACCTGGACGACGACCAGCGCGCGGCGAAGGCCGAAGCGCTCGCGCGAGTCGGTGGCTCCGCGGCTGCCGGCCTTCATCGCGGCGCCGGGACTCATCGCCGTCGCGCGGACCGCAGGCAGCAGCCCGAAGATCATGCAGGTGGCCGCCGCGACGAGCGCGATGAACGCGAACACGCGCCAGTCGGCGGACACTTCGACAAACACGCGCTGGCGCCCGGTCGCCAGCGATGCGACCAGCATCTCCGAGAGCCACTGGGCCAGCACGGCTCCCACGCCGGCGCCCGCCACGGCAATCAACGCGCTCTCGGCGAGCAGCTGGCGGACGATGCGCGGACGGGACGCGCCGAGGGCCAGGCGCACGGCGATCTCACGCTCCCGCGCGCTCGCGCGCGCCAGCATCAGGTTCGCCAGGTTCGCGCATGCGATGAGCAGCACGAGCCCGGTCGTCGCCATCAACAGCCAGAGCGGCGATTCATACCGGCTGCGCAACTGCGACACGCCGGTGCCCGCCGGGACCGCTTCCAGCCGGAAGTTGAGGTAAGTCCGCTCGTCCTCGGGGCGGTAGGTCGGGAGCGTCTCGCGGAAGATCGCCGGCGACAGCGCGTCGAGATGCGCCGTCGCGCGTGCGATCGACCAGCCCGGCTTGAGCCGGCCGATTGCGGCGAGGAACCAGCCGTCTCGCCGATCGAGCACACTCTGCGCGCCGCGCGTCAGCGGTTCGGCACAGAGAGGCACCGCGACGTCGTAGCTGCTGCCGACCTCGACGCCGAAAAACGGTGCCGGCGTGACGCCGACGATGTCGTAGGCGTGACCGTCGAGCGTCAGGGACCGGCCGAGCGCCGACGGGCTGCCGCCGTATGCCCGCTGCCAGAAACCGTAGCTGATCACCGCGGGCGGCGACGCGCAGCCGCGGCGATCGTCATCCGCCGTCAGCACTCGTCCGATCACGGGCCGGACGTCGAGGGTGCGGAAGAAGTCGCCGGTCACCCACAGCCCCTGCGCGGTGCGGCTCTCGCCGCCTTCGCTCAATTCGAAGGCCGGTGCATCCCAGGCGAACACGCTCGAGAAGGCCTCCTGCCGATCGCGGATGCGCTCCCATTGCGCGTTGGTCAGGATCGAACGATTGCCCATGAACGCGCCCTCGCGTCCGCGGCCGCCGCCCTGGAAGCGGATCTCGACGAGCTGCTCGGGATGAGAGACCGGCAGCGTGCGCAGCCGCAGCGCGTTGAGCAGCTGGAAGATCGCGGTGTTGGCGCCGACGCCGAGCGCCAGCGAGAGGATGGCGACAGCGGCGAAGCCGGGATTGAGCCGCAGCAGCCGGACGCCGTAGCGCAGATCCTGCCAGATGGTGTCGAGGATGCCGAGGGTGTTCATGCGATAGATCTCCTCGCGGATCTGCGTCGTGTTCCCCAGCTTCCGCCGCGCGGCGTCGCGTGCGTCGCGCGGGCTCATGCCGCGCGCGACGTTCTCGTCGATCTCGATGGCGAGGTGCGCCTCGAGCTCACGTGCACGCTCGTCGTCCCAGCGGCTACGTCGAAAAAAACGCGACCAAGACATTTCAGATTTCGGAGTTCAGATTTCTAATTTCCACTTCTAACTTCTAACTTCTAACTTCTAACTTTCTAAGCGGGCCTGAGAATCCTGTTCACGGCCCGCACGATCTCATCCCAGCGGCTCGTCTGCGCGGCGAGCTGCTTTTTTCCCGCCGGCGTGAGCCGGTAATATCTGGCTCGGCGGTTGTTTTCCGACGTCCCCCAGAACGACGAGATCCATCCACGGTTTTCCAACCGGTGCAGCGCGGGATAGAGCGAGCCGTGCTCGACCTGGAGCACGTCTTCCGATCGGTGCTCGATGGCATAGGCGATCGAATGACCGTGAGCCGCGCCGAGCACGAGCGTCTGCAGAATCAACAGGTCGAGCGTCCCTTGGAGCAATTCCCCTTGAATAGGCACATTTCCGCGTTTCGGCATGATGTGACGATGATACTCCCATAGATCATCTACCGGAAGGATTGGACGGAATTCAGTGCCCGCCGGTTTGCAGGCTCGGGCGCTGCTCAGCCTTTCGCACATAGCACCTAGTGCGGACCTTCAGGTCCGCCGTGATGCGACGGCAGGCCTACGGCGTTTTTTTTCCAGAACTGTGTAGTGTCCGCCTTTAGGCGGACCGCCGAAAGTCCGGCTGAAGCCGGACACTACCGACTACACGGAAACGGCCTAGCGCCCCGGGAAGAACGACGGCAGGGCGAGATCACGCATCGTATGCAGGCCGGGAGTTGCCTGCAGGACCTTCGGGATGGAATTGACGACGATCGACGCCGTGGCCACGTCGCCGTGGATGCCGCCGGCAATCTTGGACGAGATGGACGGCGATCCGTCGATCTCGACCGAGTCGTACGACTCCGGCGCGCCGAGGTACGCCTCCATGTGAAGGCGGATGACGGGCTCGTTCTTCCGGTACCCCACACCATCCTGGATGATCCCGCAGACATAGCCGGGATCGACCGCGAGAAATTCGCTGGAAATCGTGACCGCGGCAATCTTGGGCTGGATGTCGTCGGTGATGCGATCGAGCGTCCAACCCATCGCATCCGCGATCATCGCGATCGACTCGGTCAGCCCCACGTGCCGCACGCTGCCATCGTCAACCTTCTTCTGAAACTGTTCGGTGGTCAGGCCGGCGCCGATCTTCTGCTGGAACGGCAGACGGCGAATCCTGGCGTCCTGGACCCGGTGGACGGCGATGCGATCGACGCGCTCGCAGACCGCAGTCAATGCAATCGGCAGCGCGTCCATGGCGAAGCCGGGGTTGACGCCGGTGCCGAGCACCGCCACCTTCGCCTTCTTCGCGAGCGCGTGAACCTGCCGGGCCAGCCGGATATGCGTGTAGCCGGGGTACGACAATTCCTCGGTCGTCGAGACGATCGCCGTCTTCGATTTGAGGATCGTATCGATCTGCGGCATCACGCTCTTCAGCGACGAGCTGGTGCACAGGATGACGACGTCGGGCTTCGCCGATTTGAGCGCCTTCGCCGCGTCGCCCGACACCTTCGCGCCAAGGCGCTTGGGCAGGCCGACGACGTCGCCAAGATCGCGGCCGACCTTCGCGGGATCGATGTCGATCGCACCGACGATCTTGAATCCGGGGCGCGCCGCGACTTGTTTGACGATGGCGGCGCCAATCGGGCCGAGCCCGAAGTGCATGACCTTGATGTTGGGCATAACCTTCGGATTATACGCAACCCCAGCTGCGGCGCGCCACTCGGCCGATGGTACGATGCCGGCCATGTCGCCAGAACATCCCGGCGGATTGACCCGCGATCATGTCGTCTGGGCCTATCGGCTGCTGCTGGATCGCGATCCCGAGAGCGAGGACGTCATCGGTCCCAAGCTCGCCGGTTCGAGAAATACCGCGGAGCTCCGCCACCACCTCATCACCTCGGCCGAGTTTCGGGAGAAGAATCCCGACTTCGCCCAGACGAACGATTCGACCGTCGTGATCAAAGAGATCGCGCCTGGCGTCCGGCTCTTCATCGATCTGTCCGACCACACCATCGGCCTGAACATTCTTCGCGGCCACTACGAGCAGGACGAGATCGGCTTCGTTCGCACGCTGTTGAAGCCCGGCGACTCCGCCGTCGACGTCGGCGGACACATCGGGTTCTTCACGATGCAGATGGCGGAGGCTGTCGGGCCCGAAGGCCGGATCTACGCATTCGAACCGTTCGATGCCAACGCCGATCTGCTGGAGCGATCGATCGCCGAGAACGGCTTCGGCGATCGCGTGATTTTTCAGCGTGCCGCGGTCGGCGCGGCCAACGGAATGGCCACACTCACCTTTCCAGTGGAAACGCTCAACTCCGGCGGCGCGTACCTCCTGCCTGACGGCGGCGCACCGCTTGCGGGCAACCTCAAGAGACAGGTGCCACTCGTCGCACTGGACGCGATGAACCTTCGCCGCCCGATTCGGTTCATCAAGATGGATGTCGAAGGCGCCGAGCCGCAAGTCCTGCGCGGCGCACACCAGATCCTCAGAGACGACCGCCCGGTCATCCTGTCGGAGCTGCATCCGACGCAACTCGAGCGCGCATCCGGCGTCAGCGGCGATCAGTTTCTCGCGCAGGTCGCGGCGCTCGGCTATCGGGCGCACCGCCTCGAGCATTCGACGGTCGCGGCTCCGATCGACCATGCGCCGAGCGACGCACTCGTCTCCATCGCGCTGATGCCGGCATGATGACAGTGCATCGTGCGCCAGATGTGCTACAATGTGCTACATAATGATCGAGATGGACCAGGTCGGCGTGCGTGAGCTGCGGCAGAATCTGAGCGTGTATCTGGCGCGCATCGCGCAAGGCGAGACGCTCGAGGTCACCGATCGCGGCCGGGCCGTCGCGATCCTCGCGCCCCTGCCGCCGGCGGTGGGCATCCTCGATCGGCTGAAGGCTGAAGGCCGTCTGATTCCGGCAACCGGCGACCTGCTCACGCTCAAACGGCCCCGGAGAACCGTGTCGCGCCGAGGGACCGAGGCGCTTCAAAAGGTCCGCGCGGATCGCCGCTTGTGAGCGAGGCCGTCCTCTATCTGGACTCGTCGGCCATCATCAAGCTGGTGTTCGAGGAGCTCGAAACTTCGAGTCTTTCAGACTTCCTGCAGGATTGGCCGACCCGCGCGTCGAGCACCGTCGCCAGCGTGGAGGTTCTTCGCGCCACAACACTCGTTGGCGACGATCTCGTCACTCGTCACGCGCGCGCGATCCTCACCCACCTGCACCTCGTCCGTCCCGACGACGGACTGCTGGCCATCGCGGCCCGAATCGAACCGCCACTGCTTCGAGCGCTCGACGCCATTCACCTGGCCACGGCGCTGTCGCTCGGCCACGACCTCGGCGGCATGGTCGTCTACGACCGGCGGCTCGCCGACGCGGCACGCGGGGCGGGTCTCACCGTCTGGTCGCCGCGCTGATCGCGGTGATAGCATGCGTCGGATGCGCCGCCGCCTGCTGACCGCTTTGCTGATTGTCGCGGCTGCGATGGCTGCGCCGGCGGCTCAGAACGCCGACGTCCGCGGCGGCGAATCGCCGGCCACCTCCGGAATCATTTCACCGCCGCTCTCTCCGCGGAATGCCAGCTACACGATCGCGGCGCGGCTCGATCCCGCGACTCGTACGATCACGGGCACCGAGACCATCCGGTGGCGAAACATCACGAACCGGCCGGCCGCGGATCTGCAGTTCCACCTGTACTGGAACGCCTGGAAAAATACGCGTTCGACGTTCATGCGGGAGCGCGCGCTCAGCGGCGGTGGAGACGATCACCGCCGGCCTGACGAGTGGGCGCACATCGACATCACGTCGATGACCGTGGGCGGCCTCGAACGCACCGCATCCAGGCGCTTCATCGCGCCGGACGACGAGAACGCGGACGACGAGACCGCGATGTCTGTCCCGCTCACTCAGCCTGTCGACCCAGGCGGCAGCGTCGAGATCGTCGTCTCGTGGAACGCGCATGTGCCGCGGACGTTCGCGCGCACCGGCGCCATCGGCAACTTTTTCTTCATCGCGCAGTGGTTTCCCAAGCTCGGAGTGCTCCAGGACGCCGGCTGGAACTGTCATCAGTTCCACGCAGGCACGGAGTTCTTCTCTGACTACGGCGTCTACGATGTGTCGCTGACGGTTCCGGCCGGCTGGCCTTTGGGCGCGACCGGCGTTCAACGCGAGCTCCGCGACAACGGTGACGGCACCGCGACGCACCGGTATTACCAGGAAGACGTCCACGACTTCGTCTGGACGACGAGCCCCGACTATCTCGTGCGCACAGCGCACTTCGATCATCCCCGGCTGCCAGCAGTCGAGATGCGGCTGCTGCTGCAGCCCGAACACGCGGCGCAAGCCGACCGCCACTTCGACGCCACGCGCACCACGCTGAAGTACTATGGCGAGTGGTTCGGCCCGTATCCGTACGGGCACATCACGATCGTCGATCCCGCGTTCCAGAGCGGCGCCGGCGGCATGGAGTATCCGACGCTCTTCACCGCGGGCACGCGCTGGATCGCTCCCGCCGGCGTGACGACGCCTGAAGGCGTCACGGTCCACGAAGCCGGTCACCAGTTCTGGTACGGCATCGTCGGGAACAACGAGTTCGAGGACGCCTGGATGGACGAAGGGTTCAACACGTTCTCGACGGCGCGCGCAGTGGCGCAGGTCTACGATCCGAATTTCCTCGCGCTTCGCTACTTCGGCGGCTTCGTGCCGTGGGTGGTGCGGGACATCGCGCTGAGCCGCGAGACCGAAGGCAACCGCCTGAGCGGGTACCGGCGCGATGCGAAGAGCGACGTTCAGGCGACGCCGTCGTTCCGGTACTTTCCGTCGACCGGCGGAAGCATCACGTATAACAAGACCGCGCTCTGGCTGAACACGATGGAGCGCATGCTCGGCTGGACGATGGTGCAGCGAATCCTGTCGGCACATTTCGACGCCTGGAAGTTCAAGCACCCGGCGCCCGCCGATTTTTTCGCGATCGCCAGCAAGGTCAGCGGCGAGGATCTCAATTGGTACTTCGATCAGGTGTACCGCAGCTCGAACGCGTTCGACTACGGCGTCCAGGAGCTGAGGAGCCAGCGTGAAGGCGACCACTATCGCGCGAGCGTGGTCGTGCGCCGCTTCGGCGAGGCCATTTTTCCGGTCGACGTGCTCGTCACGTTCGCCAATGGCGAAAAAGTGACCGAGCGCTGGGACGGCAAAGACCGGTGGAAGCTGTACACGTACGAGCGGCCGGAAGCGGTCCGCTCCGCGCAGGTCGATCCGAATCACGTGCTCCTGCTCGACGTCGACTACACGAACAATTCGAGAACGCTCGAGCCCAAAGGCGCGGCCGCGGCTGCGAAGTGGTCGACGGCCTGGATGGTCTGGCTCCAGGACTGTCTGCTGTCGTGGGCGGCGCTCGCATGAGCGCGCTCTCCGCCTGGCTGGACGGCGCCCGGCGCGTCAACCGCGCGCCATCGATCCTGATTGGCGTGTGGGCGCTCACGCTCCTGGTCAGCGTACCGCTCACGCTCGCCTTGCGGGGAATGCTGGCACAGCATCTTGGCTCGAGCCTCGCGGCGGACACGGCGGCAAGCGGCGTGAACTACGACTGGATGCAGGAATTCAGCGAGCAGGCGGCCGGGCTCGGCACGACGTTCAAGCCGACGATCATCGGCTTTGCCGCGGTGCTCGACAACGCGAGCGCCTTTCTCGATGCCACGCCGCGCCCCGTGGTCATCGCGGGCGCTGCGCTTGTTTACGTCGTGCTCTGGGTCTTCGTGGCGGGCGGCATCATCGATCGCTACGCGCGCGACCGCTCGACTCATGCCTTCGGGTTCTTCGCCGGCGCGGGAGAATTCTTCTTTCGATTCCTGCGGTTGGCCGTCGTCCAGGGGATCGTGTACTCGGCGCTGTTCGGCGGCGTGCACCGGTGGCTGTTCGATGTCCTCTATCCGCGCCTCACGCGCGAGATGACCGTCGAACGAACGGCGTTCGAGGTGCGAGTCCTGCTCTACCTCGTGTTCGGCGCGGCCGTCGCCCTGTGCACGATGATCTTCGACTACGCGAAGGTCAGGGCCGTAGTGGAGGACCGCCGCAGCATGCTGGGCGCGATCGGCGCCGCGGGCGCATTCATCCGCCGCAACGCCGGAGCGGCCGTCACATTGTTTCTGCTGAACTTCGCGGCCTTCATGACGGCGATCGGAGTGTTCGCACTGGTTGCGCCAGGAGCAGGAGGCGCAGGACTGATGATGTGGCTCGGCGCCGCGGTTGGACAGGTCTACGTGCTGGCCAGGCTCTGGGTGAAGCTCACGTTCTGGGCGTCCGAGACTGCCCTGTTTCAGGGCCGGCTCGGTCACGCGGGGTATGTGGTCAGGCCGCAGCCGACGTGGCCTGAATCGCCGGCCGCGGACTCAATCTGAATTCTGGATTCAAACCGTCGCGGCGATGACGGCCTTGATGCCCTGCGCGTCGAGCGACTCGACCACCAGCAGTTCCTCGGCCATCGCACGGACGGCGTTGCGGTTCTTCCCGATGATCAGGCGCGCAGTCTCGTAACCCCGCATCACGAGCTCGTGGACTTCATCGTCCACGCGCTGCGCGGTGGCCTCGCTGATGCCGACTCCCTTATCGGTCTCCCACGGATTTCCGGGCGTGCGATAGGCCAGCGGGCCCAGCGCGGCCGACATGCCGAACTCGCAGACCATGCGTCGTGCGATGTCTGTAGCGCGCTCGATGTCGTTACCGGCGCCGCTCGTCATCTGGCGAAGGAACAGCTCCTCGGCGACGCGGCCGCCCATCAGAATCGCGATCTGCGCCTCGAGAAACTCGCGCGTGTGCGTGTGCCGATCGCCCTCAGGCAGCTGCATCGTCACCCCGAGTGCGCGGCCGCGCGGGATGATCGTCACCTTGTGCAGTGGATCGGCGGCGGGCAGCAGCGCGGCGACCACCGCGTGACCCGACTCGTGGTAGGCGCACGTAATGCGCTCGTGCTCGGTCATGGTCAGCGACTTGCGCTCGGCGCCCATCAGGACTTTGTCACGCGCCTGATCGAAATCGTCGTTGGTGACCAGCTCGCGTCCGCTGCGAACGGCGAACAGCGCCGCCTCGTTCACCAGATTGGCCAGCTCCGCTCCGGAGAAGCCGGGCGTTCCCCGCGCGACCTGCCGAAGATCCACGCCGACGCCGACGGCAACCTTGCGCGCGTGGATGCGGAGAATCTGCTCGCGGCCTTTCACGTCCGGCGCGCCGACCGTCACGTGACGATCGAAGCGGCCTGGCCGCAGCAGCGCAGGATCAAGGATATCGGGGCGATTGGTCGCGGCGATCACGACGATGCCGGCATTTGGCGCGAACCCGTCCATCTCCACCAGGAGCTGGTTCAGGGTCTGCTCGCGCTCTTCGTGGCTCAACGAGCTGCCGCCGCGGCTGCGACCGACCGCGTCCAGCTCGTCGATGAAGACGATGCACGATGGATGACGGCGAGCATCCTTGAACATCTTGCGGATGCGCGACGCGCCGACCCCGGCGTACATCTCGACGAAGTCCGATCCGCTCGCAAAGAGGAAGGGGACCTTCGCTTCGCCCGCAATCGATCTGGCGAGCAGCGTCTTGCCGGTGCCTGGAGGCCCGACCAACAGCACGCCTTTCGGGATCCGGCCTCCGATCGCCTTGAACCGCCCGGGGTCACGAAGGAAGTCGACGAGCTCTTTCACCTCTTCCTTGGCTTCGTCGACGCCCGCCACATCCTCGAAGGTGATGGTCATCGTCTCCGCGTCGGCCTCGCGCATCTTGCTCTCGAGCGCGGGAATCCGGCCCGAGGTGACGCGATACATCATGAACCCGAGACCGATGATGAAGGCGACGCCGAGGACGGGCGCGATGAAGTTGTAGGCGGACGGCTCGGACAGCGGCTGCACTTCGATCCGCACGTTCTTCTTCGCAAGATCAGCGACGAAGGTGGGGTTGGCCGTCACGTAGTTGCCCGGCGCGGTCGTGCGGAACGTCTGGCCGTTCGAAAGGCTGACGTCGAGGCTGTCGCCCGCGACGAGAATGGCCGACACCGTGCCGCTCTCGAGGTGCCGTAGCAAATCGGAGAACGGCGCCTGGACGACCGGAGGCGTGTGGCGTTGACGCAGGAAGAAGAGACCGCCCGACACGGCGGCGACAAGGAGTATGGCCGCGACGACAAGCGTGCGACGCTGGGACCAGCGGGAAAACACCTAGAACTCCGTTGTCCGGCTCTGGCCGAACCCGTTTGCCTATCAGTTGGAAGAAGGATGGTCCACGTTGGGGGGCGCGGAACCTGGACTCATCTTAACCGAGACGGGCTGGAATGTAAACTGTGAGTACTCAGCAATTTAACGCCGCGTGAAGCGGGCGCGTTAGAATTCAGTCCACGTGCCAGCAGCTGAACGAATCGCGGCGTGGATGCGGCGTCAGCTGACCGCAGCGGGCGGACGTGGATTCGTGGTCGGATTGAGCGGTGGAGTCGATTCCGCCGTGGTCGCCAGACTCGCGCAACTCGCGGCGCCCGGGCACGTGGTCGCGGCGATCCTTCCCACGCACAGCGATCCCAGGGACGAGCAGGACGCGGCGCTGATCGCGAAGCATTTCTCGATGACCACGGTGCGCGTGGATCTCTCCGCCACGTACGACGCCGTCATCGGCGCACTACTGCCTGCGATCCAGGAACTGCCCGCCGCCACCCGCCCGGTGGCCGACGATCCAGTCCAGGTGAGGCGGCCGCTCGCGAACATCAAGCCGCGCCTGCGCATGACGGCGCTCTACTTTCTCGCGAACCGCCTGGACTATCTAGTGGCGGGGACCGGCAATCGAGCGGAATTGTCGATCGGCTATTTCACGAAGCACGGCGACGGAGGATCCGACCTGCTGCCAATCGGCCGTCTCGTGAAGAGCGAAGTGCGCGCGCTTGCGAGGGCCCTCAACGTGCCCGCGTCAATCACCGAGCGAACGCCGAGCGCAGGGCTGTGGCTTGGCCAGAGCGACGAAGAAGAAATGGGTTTCACCTACTCGGATCTCGAGCGCTACCTGGAAGAAGGTCCGCAGGGCGTTTCACCGGCGCTCGCGATGAAGATCGAGCGACTGATCCGATCGAACGAACACAAACGCGCGCTCCCGCCGATGCCGGACGACGAATAAACGAAGAAGAAGGAACCGCGGTTTCTTCTTATACGTCAGCGAACTTGTAGCCCACGCCCCACACAGTCAGAAGAAATCGCGGATTCGACGGATCGCTCTCGATCCGCCGCCTGAGACGCTTGACGAGCGTATCGACGCTGCGGACCGTGACGTAGGTATCGCCGCGCCAGATCCTGGTCAGCAGCGCCTCGCGGCTGAACACGATGCCGGCGTGCGTCGCGAGCAGGTGAAGCAGGCGGAACTCTTGATCGGTGAGCTCGACGTCGCGGCCGTTGATCCGCACCCGGCGGCGGGCCATGTCGATGTCGATGCCATGAATATGCACCGGCGGTCCCGCTGCGTCATCGTCGCCATCGAGGGTGGGCACCGGGACGCTCTTGCGCGGCCGCCGCAGCAGCGCGCGCGCCCGGGCGACCAGTTCGCGCACGCCGAACGGCTTGGTGAGGTAATCGTCGGCGCCGCTCTCGAGTCCGATCACTTTGTCCGACTCCTGATTGCGCGCGGTGAGCATCAGAATCGGGACATCCTGGTTCATGCGGCCGCGGCGCACGGCGCGGCACAGCGAGACGCCATCGAGGCCCGGAAGCATCACGTCGAGGACGAGCAGATCGAAGCGCTCGGACTCGGTGCGCGCGAGCGCGTCCTGGCCGTCGGGCGTGCCTTCGCAGGCATAGCCTTCGAGACCGAGATGGAGGCACACGAGCTCGCGGATGTTCGGCTCGTCTTCGACGACGAGCACGCGAAGAGCGTCGGTCACAGTTTTTTCACCGTTTGTCCATGTCGGGTTCACTGGGCCACAGTCCAATCTACTAGAAGGAGACGCGAAATGACTGCATCCGTTAAACGCATGGCCCTCACTGTCGGTGCCGGCCTCATCGCCCTGGGCTTCAGCGCCGGGGCCTACGTGCACGCTCAGGATCAGAATACGAATCCACAGCCGCCGCCGTTTCGCGGCCGCGGGATGGGACCGGGCCGAGGGGCGGGCGGACCGATGGGCATGCTGCCCATGCTCGGGCCACGCCTCGCATTGACCGACGCGCAGAAGGATCAGATCAAGGCGATCGCCGACTCGCACAAGGTCGACTGGAAGGCGCTTGCCGATCGGGAACACGCGGCACGCATGGCGGTCGACGCCGCCATCTCCGCCGACACGATCGACGAAGCGACGATTCGCCAGAAGAGCGCCGACGCCGCGGCTGTCGATGCTGACGTCGCCGTCGCGCGCGCGCATGCCCGTGCCGAAGTGATGCAGATCCTGACGACCGATCAGAAGGCGCAGCTGAAGACGATGCAGGCCGAGATGCAGAAGCGGATGTCAGGCCGGCAGGGCGGCAAGAGCGGATTGTAAGAGCACGCACCCGCCAAACGCGAAGAGGCACAGCGGGGAACACTTACTTCCCTCCCCCTGTGCCTCGGTAGAGATTCTCTCTCGTTCGATCGTTACTTGCCCGCCATCACGGCTTCGACAGCTTCGGCAATGTGCGCCGCTGAAATCCCGAAACGCTCGACGAGCTCCTCGGGTTTGCCGCTTCGCGGAATCTCGCGGACCGCGAGACGATGAACGGTGAGCCCCGCATCGGCCACGGCCTCGGCGACGCTGTCGCCGATGCCGCCGGCCGCGTAGTGATCCTCGACGGTGATCAGGTGTCCGCCCGTCGCCTTGCCCGCCGCGATGAGCGCCGCCGTGTCGACCGGCTGAACCGAGTAGAGATCGATGACGCGAATCGAAGTGCCGGCGGCCTTCAACCGATCGTACGCCTTCAATGCTTCGAATAGCGTCACGCCGGCGCCGATCACCGTGACCGCATCGCCGGCGCTCTGGCGCAGCACCTTCAAGCCGCCGATCGGAAACTTCTCCTCGTTGTCGTAGATCACCGGAGTCTTCGGCCGGCTCGTGCGCATGTACGCCGGACCGGCGTGGTACGCCATCTCGACGAGGAGCCGTTCGGCGCAGACGGCGTCCGACGGGTACAGCACCGTGTAGTTCGGCTCGGCGCGATACATCGCCAAATCTTCGAGCGCCATCTGCGAGGGCCCATCCTCGCCGATCGACACACCGGCGTGCGAGCCGGTGAGCTTGATGCCGACGTTGCTGATCGCCGCCATGCGGACGAAGTCGGCCGCACGCGTCAGGAAGCACGCGAACGTGGACGGGAAGGGGATCGCGCCCGGGCGGCCAGTCCCATCGCGGCGCCAACCATGACCTGCTCGGCGATGAAATTCTGGAAGAAACGATCTGGCGCGATCGCCTCGAAGCGATCGCTGAACGTGGAGTTCTTCACGTCGGCGTCGAGCGCGACGACGCGCAGATCGGCTTCGCCGAGCTTCGCCAGCGCGGTGCCGAACGCTTCGCGCGTGGCGACCAGGTCGCCCTTCTTGTAGGCCGGCGCGGCGACCGGCTTCGGGGTGTCGACACCGCGCGGTTTCGAGGCAGGCTTCGGGATCCGTGCGGCGAGGTCCGCGCCAGAATCGCCTTCCGCTGGAACGAACTGTTTTTCCAGCTCCGCGATCGCGCGATCGAGCTCCTCGCCTTTCTTGAACGGCTTGCCGTGCCAGCCATTCTTTCCTTCGACGAACGAAACGCCCTTACCCTTGATCGTGCGCGCCAGGATCATCGTCGGCTGACCCTTGGTGGCCTTCGCCTCGGCGAAGGCATCCAGGATCTGCGCCATGTCATGGCCGTCGATGACGATAGCGTGCCAGCCGAACGCCTTCCAGCGGCGTTCGAACTGCCCCATGTCGTGCTCCCACATCGTGGGACGGCTCTGGCCGAGCGCGTTGACGTCGGTGATTCCGCACAGGTTGTCGAGTTTGTCGAGCGCCGCGACGTCGGCGGCTTCCCAGACCGAGCCCTCGGCCGATTCGCCGTCGCCGAGCAGGACGTACGTCCGGTAATCGGATTTGATGCGGCGTGCGTTCAGCGCGGTGCCAATCGCCGCGCAGATGCCCTGGCCGAGAGAACCGGTGGCCACGTCAACGAACGGGAGCCGCGGCGTCGGGTGGCCTTCGAGATCCGATCCGATCTCGCGGAGCTTCATCAGCTCGGCGCGATCGAACGCGCCGGCTTCCGCCCACGCCGAGTAGAGAATCGGCGCCGCGTGCCCTTTCGACAGAACGAAGCGATCGCTCTCCGGATTCTTTGGATCTTTGGGATCGAAGCGCATTTCCGCAAAGAAGAGCGCGGCCGTCACGTCGGCCATCGACATGCAGCTGGTCGGGTGACCGCTGCCGGCCTCCGACGTGGACCGCACGGAATCGATCCGGAGTCGTGTGGCGATGTTTTTCAGAGCGGGAACAAGCGACGTGCGATCCATATTCATCACAGTGTCGAGATTCTATCGTACGTCCCGCAGCAGCTCGCGCAGGGCGAGGCCGTAAGCGGCGGCTAATGATGTTGAGCCAGCGCGCGCGCGCGCCGACTGAGCCGAAAGAATGCGCGCGGCGTGCGCGCGGTAGTCGGCGCCCGTCGCAATGACGGCCGCGCCGCGATAGTCGGGATCGTCGTGCAGTCGTGCGAGACGGCAGAGCGCGCGCGCGGCTTCGCAGTGGATCACGAGGTCGGCGTCCGCGAACGGCTCGCGGACAGCGATCGCGATCAGCTCTTCAGCCAGCATGGAGTACGGGAGACGTCCCGTCAGTTCGAAGGCCGTAAGGAGTGCGGACGCGGCGCGCACGTGATCGGCAGCGTCACAGCGCTGGCGGACGCCGCCTCGATCGCGAGCAAGCCCCTCCCCGGGACGGTAGGCGCCGCCAATCATTCGCTCGAGTTGATCGACGGCGTCCTGCACCAGATCGCGCGAGTCGAGCACCAGCGCGGCACGAAAGCACGCTTCGAGCGAGGCCGACAGTTCATCGATTCGCGCGTGAGCGGACCATTCCGCACGCAGCGCGCCCGTGAGCCGGTCGATCGCGGGATGGATCCGCTCGTCGTCGGCAACCGCGGTGGCTTCGACAAACAAGGTCAGCCACGCCGCGCGTCCACAAACAGTCGCGTCGTCATCGGCCAGTGCCAGCGCTTGAGCCAGTGCCAGACCGAGCACGTCTTGCAGCGGCGCGGCGTCAGCGTCGGCATCGAGATAGCGGCGCAGGACCAGCGTCGCCGCGGCGGCGTCGGCCGGTTCACCGGCAGCGACCGCGGCTGTGACGAGCGCCGTCACCTCCTCCAGTTCGGCGATCCGGGAATCCTGCAAGCCCGCAATTATAATGAGGAGATGATCGTCGTCAGATATGCCACGCTTGTGGCGCTGGTGATCTGGATTGCGGCCATGGTCGACGAGCGTTTTCCCGACGTGCTGCACCGGACGCTGCCGATGACATACGTGTGCGGGGCCGCAACTGTAGTGGGGCTGTTCATGCTCAAGTTCCTGGGACCACCGCCCATCGCGTTCGTCATGCGCGCCGGCATCGCGGTCCTGATGCTGGCGATTGGCATCGCCTCGGCGTTCATCGCGCCGCGGGATTCATCCAACCTGTTGATGATCGTCAACATCGGTCTCGGCCTGGTCCTCCTCATCTGGTACGTGCGCGAATGACCCATACGATCACGCTGATTCCCGGCGACGGCATCGGACCCGAAGTCACCGAGGCGGTCGTCCGCATTCTGAAAGCATCCGGCGTCTCCATCGACTGGGAACCGCACATCGCCGGCGTCGTGGCGTTCGAGCGGACCGGCCACGCGCTGCCGATCGAGCTCATCGACTCGATCCGCCGGAACAAGATCGCGCTCAAAGGCCCTGTCACCACGCCGATTGGCGAGGGGTTCACGAGCGTGAACGTCGGGCTGCGCAAAGCGCTGGACCTGTACGCCAACCTGCGGCCCGTCTGGAACCTGCCGGGCGTGGATGCGCGCTTCAACGGCATCGATCTGGTGATCGTCCGCGAGAACACCGAAGACCTCTATGCCGGACTCGAGCACGAAGTGGTGCCCGGCGTGGTGGAGAGCCTGAAGATCATCACGGAGAAAGCGTCGACGCGCATCGCGCACTTCGCGTTTCAGCATGCGAAGAAGCACGGACGGAAGAAGGTGACCGCGATCCACAAAGCGAACATCATGAAGCTGAGCGACGGGCTGTTCATCGACAGCGTCCGCCGGGCCGCGCGCGACTACATCGGGATCGCGTACGAGGAGCGGATTGTCGACGCGGCCTGCATGCACTTGGTGATGCGCCCCGATCAGTTCGACGTGCTTGTGCTGCCAAACCTGTACGGCGACATCATCTCGGATCTGTGCGCGGGTCTCGTGGGCGGTCTCGGAGTGGTCGGCGCCGCGAATCTTGGCACCGACATCGGCGTATTCGAGGCGGTGCACGGCAGCGCGCCCGACATCGCCGGCAAACATCTGGCGAACCCCACTGCGCTGCTGCTGTCCGCGGTGCTGATGCTGCGCCACATCGACGAAGGCGCGGCGGCGGATCGCATCATGCAGTCGCTCGGGGCGGTACTCACGGCCAAGACCGTACGGACTCGGGATCTGGGCGGCACCGCGTCCACACTGGAGTTCGCGGATGCGGTCTGCCGACAGATGTAACCGCCTGACATCGGGGAGATCCGCCCGCTTCGCCTTCACGTGTCGTGCTATAGTCCGGAGCGGTTGTCTCCATGCAGGATGAAATCTCCGAAGCGGTGCTCGCGAACCAGGATGTCCTCAAGTACCTGCGCGGCGGTTATGGCGACAGCGGTGAGCAGGCACGAGAGAAGATCAACGAGTATCTCGACGAGCTGCGCACCACGCAGCGCCACAAGTTCTATCGCGCGCTTCAGCATCCGCTCTATCCCATCCT
>Ga0068858_100002087_pt1 | contig 20315 bp, 16 predicted proteins | sample KBSSwiS12_FD_66589 | JGI IMG/M metagenome (GOLD analysis project Ga0068858, IMG submission 66589) | Switchgrass rhizosphere microbial communities from Kellogg Biological Station, Michigan, USA - KBS Switchgrass S1-2 | ecosystem: Host-associated > Plants > Roots > Rhizosphere > Soil ...
TTCTTCCGTTCCAATTCTGTGGTGCGCTCTTTGACGCGCAATTCCAGTCCAGTATTCAACGCACGAATCTCCTGGTGCGCCATTTCGACCAACTCGGCATGCCGTCGGGCATCTCGCTCCGCCTGTTTCAGGCGTAATAGAGCGCCAACGGTGGCCAGAAGTTCGGCACGATCGATCGGCTCCGCCAGATATCCATCCGCGCCGCCCTTCAAACCCTGAGCACGGTACTCGGGCTCCACGAAAGTTGAAGACACATGCAATACCGGAATATGGTTTGTTGCCGGATTGCTCTTGAGGCTCTGACAGACTTTGAAACCATCGATGTCAGGCAGGTTGACGTCCAGTGTGATCAGATCAGGCAATGTGGACGCGAGTTCCAGCGCTTCGTTTCCACTTTTTGCCTCAAGTACCTCATACCCAGCATCACGCAGGGTCCGCACCAGCGAATAGCGCAGAGCTTCGTTGTCATCTACGGTCAAAATTGTGGTGCGGGTTTCTGACATAATTTTTCCTGGTTGCTCTAAGTATGAACTTCCGTCAGTTTCTCCGAATTCAGTTTCAGGCCAGCCTTGGCAAATGCCTGGGCGAAGTTGGCCATCGCCACTTCGCGCGACTGCGTGTTCTTGGAAACAATGGCAACGGCATTTGCCAGTAGGGAACGCTCACTCGCATCCAGAACTTTCGAAGTATGAACGATGACGGGAATTTCGGCGGTCTCGCGATCCTGCTTCAAATTGTCAAGAACTTCGAAACCAGAAATATCGGGCATGCTCAAATCAAGGATCACCAAATCCGGTTTATATTGCCGCGCGTGACGCAAACCCTCGTTTCCGCCCTTTGCCTCCGCGAGACGAAAGCCGGTTTGGGCGAGCAGTCCCTTCAACAGGTAACGTGAGACTTCATCGTCGTCGACGATTAAGACGTGCGGACGGGTATCTCTGTTGGCTGCCTGCTGAAGTTGTTGTAAGAGCCAGACACGGTCTACTGGTTTGGAATGGAAAATGTCTGCGCCCAGAGTGAGAGCTTTTTGCTTGTTATCTACCACCGTCACTACATATACAGGAATGTCTTTCGTTTTGGGGTTGGCCTTGATTTCCTGCAAGAGCTCCCAAGAATTTTCTCCCTCCAGCAGAACATCCAGAACAATGGCGAGCGGACGGAATTCCTGCATCAACTGGCGGGCTTCCTTGAGGTTTTTTGCGGCCATTAGCTGGAACTGCGTGTTCTTCAGATATTTGTCGTAGACAAAAAGAGCTTCGCGGTTGTCCTCCACCACCAGGACCGGCAGCTTGCTGGAATCGATGTCGTGGGATATTTCGGGCACGAAGGCGACCTCAGTTGCACCCGAAAAGCTGATTGGAATCGACACAAAAAAGGTCGAGCCTTCGCCCACTTTGCTTTTGACGTAAATGTTTCCACCCAACAGTTGAGCCAGTTTCTTGGAGAGAGGCAATCCCAGACCGGTTCCCTTGGCCGTTTTTTGCAGTTTGCCTTCGACCTGTTCCCACTCCTTGAAAATACGTTCCTGATTTTCTGGAGCGATGCCGATGCCTGTATCGGCCACAGAAAAGACAATCGTGTCGTCATGCCCGCGCGACACCGATACGCGGATTTCCCCGCGCTCGGTGAACTTCAAAGCGTTGGAAACAAAATTACGCAGAATCTGCGACACCTTTGCCTCGTCAGTGTACATCTCTGGCATCTCTGTCGGATCTTCGAAAACCAGCGAAACCGATGAATTCTGCGCCACCAGCGGACGCAACATACCGCGCAGCGCACCGAACAAGCCATTCACCGAAAAGTGGACCGGGCGAATCGTGACCTTGCCCGCTTCCACCTTGGCGATGTCCAAGAGATCGTTCACCAGGTCAGTCAAGTCCTGCGCTGATTGCCGTATGTAGCGGATTTGCTTTTCCTGCTCGGGGCTTAAGTCGCCATCCAGCCGATCAAGCAAAATCTGGCTTAATGCCAGCACAGAATTCAGCGGAGTACGAAATTCGTGGCTCATATTAGAGAGAAAATTGCTTTTCAACTCCGAGGCCCGTTGCAAAAAATCCGCTTTGTCGTTCAGCTCGGCGTAAAGCGCCACGACGCCGCGGTTGGTTTCATCCAGTTCACGGTTTAACTGTGCCAGCTCCATCTGCTTGTCGCGCAGCTCATCCATGGTGCGCAGCAGTTCTTTATTCTGCTGCTGTAACTCTTCGTAGGGATTGTTGGAAGAAGTTTCGATCTGTGACAAAAGCCGAGTAATATCGTTTGCCTGCGGCCGGGAAAATTTCTGCGGCACCTTTTTCCCCAACACGACGGTGGTTCCCACACCGGGTTTGGTTTCAACATGGAAGGAGTCCATGAGCCGCTTGGCACCAATCATGCCTACACCCATTCCGGTTGGTGAAACATAGCTACCACTGAGGATGTGGTCCAGGTTGGAGATGCCCTTACCTTTGTCTTTTATGCTGATGACCAGCATCTTCTCGGGCGTATCGTCTATGCGGAATTCCACACGCCCACTGCCAACGTATTGAAAAACATTCCGCACAATTTCTGAAACTGCGGTGGCAATGCGCGTCTGGTCCTGACTATCAAACTTGAGGGCGGCAGCAATGGTGCGGGCCTTCTGGCGGGCCAGCACCACATCGTGTTCATATCGCACATCCACTGTAAGAATGTTGAGTGTCATGACCGATTTTTCGCTACCAATACCGTGGAATCGTCACGCCCGCGAACGAAGTCGCGATAGAGCAAGCCCGCAATTAGCGCAGGCTGCTTGTTCTGAATGCCAGGATAATCATTCAAATTCCACCGCGTGTTCACGCCGTCGGAGTGCATGATCAAAATGCTGTCCGTGTTCCAGGGATAACTGAACTCATGAATGTTGTGGACCAGGTGCCCTAGCGTGCCGTTGTTCGACGGAAGTGAACGCGAACCTTCGGGCGAAACAACGGCGGCCACGATATTTCCCACGCCGGCGTAATGCAGTACTTGCTGCTCCCAGTCCACAACGGCGCAGGCCATGGCCGCTCCCCGCGTTTTTTTCAGCGCGTCATGACAATCTCGAAGAATCGCGTTCGGGGTGGCCTCACTAATTACGCTTACAATTCGCTCGGCTTCGCGCGCCGCTTCGGCAGCGGGTGGGCCGTGTCCCAAACCATCCACGACCATGAAAATCGCGCAATTGGCAAATTGTCGAACGCCCCAGCCATCGCCAATCACTTTCTCGCCGGGGAAAGGCAGAGTCACCGTCGCCGAGCGCCAGGCCGTATCATCGTTCGGCTGTTTCCCTCCCTGCCAGAATTCAGAAACAAGGACTGTCCCCGATTCCGCCGTGAAAATTTCGAAATTGTGTGACAGGCGGCGAATTGCCCCAAGTCCTGTTCCAGGCGTGCCAGCGGTGGAGTGTCCATCTTCCAGAGCATCACTTAAGTTGCGGATGCCGGGCCCTTTGTCCAGCGCCAGCACTCGTACGGCCTGGCTACCGTTGCTGCTGAATTTGGAAATGATGATCGAACCCTCGCGCGCATGCTTGATCAAGTTTGTGACCATCTCTGTGACCACAATGGCCAGTGCGCCCCGCGCGGATTCGTCTAGCGCAATTTCTTCCGCACAAACCATCGCCAGACGGCGTGCTTCCCCAGCATGGCTGGCGTCCCGGACCTCGATAAGCATGGGTACCCCTGGAGTTGTTCTTGATTACTACTTCCAACGCGTGATCATGACCTTCGTTCCCTCGCCCACCCGGGAATCGACGGAGAACTCGTTGGCTAACCGTTTAGCTCCGCCAAGTCCAAGTCCAAGCCCTGTACCGGTCGTATAGCCGTCGCGTAATGCTAATTCGATGTTAGGAATGCCGGGGCCGTTATCTTCGAAGATCAGCTTTAATCCCACCCGTGGGCCGTTAAGAGTTTCCAGGTGCATGGTCCCTCCTCCGCCATGAATCAGGGTGTTGCGTGCGAGCTCACTGGCGGCTGTGACCACCTTAGTTTGATCCACCAATGAAAACCCTAATTTGGCCGAGATTTCGCGTACCCGGCGGCGAACGGCTACAACATCCGGCTCGGAGGTCAAAGCTATGGTTTCAGTGGAAACGGTCACCATTGCCTAAATTCCATTCATCGACGAACGCAAAAGTTCCATGCCTGCATCTACATTGAGCGCGGTACGAATCCCGGGCAAAGAAAGCCCTAATTCCACCAAAGTGATGGCCACCGCCGGCTGCATGCCAACTACAACCGTCTCGGCATCCAGCACGCGGGACATACCGGCGATGTTGGACAACATCCGCCCGATGAAGGAGTCGACCATTTCCAGGCTGGAAATGTCGATCAGTACACCGTGTGCTGAAGTTTCGCTGATCCGTTTTGTGAGGTCATCCTGTAAAGCCATAGCAAGGCGGTCGTGCATATCCACCTGAATTGTGACCAGTAAATAGTCACCCATCCGAAGTATGGGAATTTTTTCCAAGTATTCTCCTATTTCTGGTCGGTTTTCTGATCGTCGCGTTTCTCACGCGAAAAAGTGATACCCATCTTCTTTAAAGAAAGCAGAAATGCATCTGCCAGAGTCGCCTTGGTGGTTACATCGAGAAGATTAATGCCCAGATGAACGATGGTCTGTGCAATCTGCGGACGAACTCCGCTGATAATGCACTCCGCCCCCATCAAGCGTGCTGCAGTTACGGTCTTTAACAGGTGTTGTGCGGTGATGGTATCAACTGTGGGCACGCCAGTGATGTCGATAATGGCGATTTTGGAGTTAGTATCCACGATGCTCTGTAGCAGGGATTCCATGACCACCTGCGTGCGCGCGCTGTCCAGTGTGCCGATCAACGGCAGGGCCAGGACCCCATCCCATAGCTTGACCACAGGGGTGGAAAGTTCCAGCATGTCCTCCTGCTGGCGGCGGATGACTTCCTCTCTGGTTTTAATGAACATTTCGAAGGTATAAAGCCCCAGTCCGTCCACAAGCTCAGTCGTGGACCACAAGGCGGCGGTCAACGCTTGCGGATCACCGGCGTATGCCGCGCGTACCCGATCGAACAGAGGCCGTTTGAGTGAAAAGACGAACGTCGCCGTCTCCGATGGGGTAAATCCCTGTTGCGCCCGGCTGCTGGAGATTTCGTTAAGCATTTCCTTGGTAGCACTCCAGGCTGGTGCATGAGTGTCGTAGCCAGCGGTTTCAGTCGCGTCCGAAATCAGTTTCAAAAAGCGCGACGCCTGGCTACGTAACTCGGACTCTTTCATCAAATCCGAACGCCGGGTTGCGCCCGTCATGGCTTTCAACCATTCTTCCAGGATCGAATTCTGATGACTCCGCAAAATTTCTGCTACATTCGCTGCATCATTTTTGGACACAACGGCCATAGACACCTCTTGTCTTTGAAGAATTACGTGCGTCCAACGCCAATACGGAACGCTTACACGACGGTCCAATATAGCGGCTTAAATGAAATAGCGAGATACAGTGTTTCCTGTAAGAACTTTATCCTGTGGATGTAGTGGTAGGGTTAAATTATTTTTTTTCTCTGACGCTTTCGGCTTCACCGGCTGTAGCTATCCAATACCGCCGAAGCAAAGCAACAACGCGAATGGGCAAGGACTGATACTCCTCAGGCAAATCCGTAAGGCTTATCGCAGCTGAGAGAAAGAATCATCGCAGGCATACGCCGATTCAAAAGCGAAACTAAGGAAATACGCAAGCCTAGGGGATTGGAATCCGGTATAACATGGCCATGTTAATACTTCTGAGATAAGAGAATTTCCCGTTCGTATGATCCCCTCAGTCTGAAAACAGGTTTCATTCGCGATTACAATAGGCTCTTCAATGCCCAAACGCCCTCCCGCCAAACGTCGGCCTCGCAAAGCCAAGCCCGGCACCAAGGGATTGACACCTGGCGAATCCATCGTGGAGAAACTCGAGGGACCGGCGGCTGATACTGCGGCCATGATCGGGAAAGTCGGTGGCCACCTGGTCGCCGCCTACAAAGAACCTCTTGGCGGTCATCCTGTGCTGTTTGCGATTCTGCCGATTGATGCGATCGAGCCCACACCGTTTCAGCGCGATCTCTCCGATACGCATCACAAGCGGCTGGCGGATGTGATCACAAAGACCGGACGCTATCTCGATCCGGTGATAGCGGTCGTGGCCCCGACGCAAGGGTTCTGGACTCCCAATGGCCGTCATCGGCTGGCGGCCATGCGTCGTCTCGGCGCGAAATCAATCGCCGCCCTGATTGTGGTTGATCGAGAAGTCGCATGGCAGATTCTTGCCCTGAACACGGAAAAAGCCCACAACCTGAAAGAGCGTTCATTGGAAGTAATTCGCATCTACCGAGGGCTGGTGGAAGACGATGCTTCCCGGAACGAATCCGATTTCTCCTTCTATCTGGAAGAAAGTGCTCTGGTCACGCTCGGGGTTTGCTACGAACGTGTTCCCCGCTTTGGCGGAGGTGCCTACCATTCCATCCTGCGCCGACTCGAAGAATTTTCTGATGAACCCCTTCGGTCTGCACTGAAGGCACACGAGAAACGTGCCACGATGGTCCTCGACCTCGAGGAGAAAGTTGCTGCGGTCGTCAAGAAGCTAAAAGACCGTGGATTGGTCAGCCCTTATTTGCGCTCATTCGTTGTGGCGCGCATCAACCCGCTGCGCTGGATCAAGGGAGATCCACCGCCACTCGCTGAAGTGTTCAAGACAATGCAGGAGCGCGTTGTGAGATTCAATGTGGAAAAAGTTCGGCCGCAAGACCTCGCCGGGGCTGCCGGACCACCGGATGATCAAGGTTAACCGAATAGCTCGGACTGCGTCGTCTCTGTGTCGGATGGTTCGTCGAAATTACTCAAACCCACACCCACCAATCGAAATCGCTGCTTTGGTCCGAGACCGACTTTGTTTCGTAAGGTCAGTGCGATGCTGGTCAACTCTTCGCACGAGGATGGCGGCAAGCTCGGCGTATGGCTACGGGTGAGGATTTTGAATTCTCTCGTTTTCAATTTAAGTACCACTGTCCTTGCGATTCGAGTTTCCTTACGCGATGCAGCCCAAACTTTTTCCGCTAAGCGACGGATCATCGGCTCTGTCTCAGCGATCGGAACGTCTTCCTCAAACGTGTCTTCGGCGGAAATGGACTTGGTTGGTCTATCGGGAACGACCTCATTTTCATCGATGCCGCGAGCGAGTTCATGAAGCCTTCGCCCAAAGCGCCCGAACTGTTCCTCGAGCGTGGAAACTTCGAGCCTTCTCAGATCTCCCACCGTTTTGATCTCGAGCTTTTGAAGTTTTTCTTCGGTGACTTTGCCTACTCCAGGCAGACGACCAATCGGAAGCGGAATGAGAAACCCATCCACTTCCTCCGGTTGAATCACAAAAAGGCCATCCGGCTTTTTCCAGTCAGAGGCCAGTTTCGCCAGGAATTTGTTGGGTGCTACACCCGCCGAAGCTGCGAGATCTAGCTCCTGCCGTATTTGTTCGCGAATCGACCGCGCAACGAGGGTGGCCGTCGCCAGTCCGGTCTTATTCTTTGTGACGTCGAGGTAGGCTTCGTCAAGCGACAACGGCTCTATCAGATCGGTATGTCTTTTGAAGATCTCTCGCACTTGCTGGGAAACAGCTCGATAACGCGTGAAATCGGGTGGCACAAAGATGGCTTCCGCGCACAGCCGTTGAGCCCGGACCGCGGGCATGGCCGAGCGCACCCCAAATGTTCTGGCTTCATACGATGCAGCGCACACCACTGAACGCTTACTTTTCCAAGCAACAACCACGGGCTTCCCACGCAGATCTGGATTGTCCCTCTGCTCGACTGAGGCGTAGAACGCGTCCATATCGACATGGATGATCTTTCGCATGGTCAGCTGGGCCGCCCTATGTTCAGTCTATCCGGGATTAGTGCCCGGCCATGTCGGCATCAGCCATCGCATTCCGGGGCTTGCCACTAATTTTGTATTTCAACCGCAGAAATTTCTGCAAGGCCGCGACAGTGACCACCACGACATTGCGAACTACCCACCAGATGGGCACATGGTCTTGTTGGAGTCGACATCGAAGGTTTGTGCCGGCCAAGATCAGTCACCAACATGTTTATGCATTTCCAGATGACACTCTGCCGCGAGGAGCTTCTAATTAGGGATGACACGGACGAGGAATGAAGCCGGTAGACCGCCAACGACTTTGAAGTACCATTTCGTCAACTGCCAAGGCCGCCGCGACTGCTGCTGAGACGGCCAATTTCGCAAGGGGCGAATGAAAATAGGCTACCCAACCCCTCCCCCGAGTTGTTAAGTAGCCCCCTGGCTAGCGGCCAGATTTGCTTTAAAGCATTCGTACGATAGCGAACGTCTAGGAGCAAACACATACAGTCTTCGGTGTAAAGACGGCGGATATTACATTGAAAGTAGTTCAAACGTTAGTCGGGCAAAAGCCAAGCACTAAGTAAGAAGGATGATCACACTAAGTCCGATGCAGTTAGAAGTAGTAAGTTACATAGTAACGCTTTCTAATTGCTAGACCGTGCGGGTGGAAGCGGCTTTATGAAAGTTTTCCGAGTGTGCCCATCGCGATTTTAAAATTGACTTCGTGAAAGACGGCGTAAGCCACGACTTCGCCCTCTTTAAGCGTAAGCGATGCGGTCTTGAATTTGCTTTTCTGCTAGATGCCGATGGCAAGGGCCATGAAATTTTGGGGGAAGTGAACCGAACGAAAGCAACAAACCACCAGCAGAGAAGAAGTTTGTGCAATTAAGTATTATGCTGGTGCGTCTTAGGCGCTAAGGCATCAGATGTATTCATTGCTCTACGCTTGTTCGATACTATACGCAGGCTGTGCCCCACTTCACTGAAACACGTATCCGCAAACTTTGCGGTGAAGCAGTCGCCGTGAAAGACGACGATGTAGAGCGGGTTGTAAACGAGCTTCGTTCGGCGTTAGAGGAGCACATCCGCCTAGCTAAAGAATCACTCTCCGCTCAGGCTGCCGCAATTTCCATGCTTGATTCTGAAAGAACCGCCTAACGGTCCCGCTTCGATAGGTTCTTGATTTTTCCACGTAAGAATGAGAGCGACGAAATGGCTTCTTTTAGGGTTCTCAAATCTGTTTATTCCGATTCTGCTCTAACTCCAGGGCAGCAGTATTGCTGGGCCCTAATTGTTCAATGCCGTACGATTACATCCTAGTGTGTATAGACCGTGGCTACGCGGGGGCATCCGATAAGGCAGACATATTCCGCTCCGCTCCCCGGAGATATGTCGGGTCCGCACGGCCCAAGGAACCGGTGGGGCGCGAGCCAACCTTGGTCCGTTTTGAGGTCAGGCATGAAAAAGCCTCCGACCAATGACACTGAGGTCCCGGTATTTCAAGACCGACCGTTTCTCTGTCCACATTGCGACAAGATTACAGCAGTCGAAACCTCAATGGAATTCGTCTTTCTGAAACGGGTATCCTGCAAACATTGCCACAAGCAATTCTTAATCAGGAATGACAAGCCAGAAAAATAATTCCAAGCATTGAGATCACGACAATTTCTCTCGTCACTAAACCTCCGAGAGACTGCGATGGAATTATCCATGCGAAGAGGACGGTGTGCTGGCATTGCGGGAAGGGCTTTCTGATCAGGAACGATAAGCCGAAAGCAGGAACATGATTTTAGTCCTCACCACAGTTAGTTGTTTGATTTTCGGATTGAGGGCCGATTTTGTTCTAAGGCGATTGCGGTTACCCGTTTGCTCTGTTCTTCCGCCAAGGCGTAGCTTTTCCCGCTCTAACATGCAAAGGGCGCTCTAGGCTTCGGTCAGCTGTAATGAATGGATGATGCAAACGGTGGGCCGGCCCCGCTTGCCCTCTCGATAGCAAAGAGCCGCCAATCAAGCCCGTAATCGCACCGGTTGTGGACACCACTAAAATGTTGAACGGTGCCCCATCGCTTCATCGAATTGTGCTGCTGACACTCGAGAAAACATTGCTGGTGTTTGCTCCGATCAGGCGGACGGTGCCAATCACAATAATCATAAGCACGACCAGCATAATTCCGTATTCGGCAACATCCTGGCCATCATTCCCATACCACACCGCGCGAAGAAACTTCAAAACTGCTCTCCCTAAAATTTCAAATCTCAATTGGTTTGAGTGACTCTTAACAATCAAGATTGAATGATTCAAGACCGTTGAACAATGGCACGTTCCGGCAATTACCGTGGTCATCGCGTAACGGATGACTTTTGGAAGACAGATACCTTCTTCACGAAAGATGTGCACAACAAGATAACGCTCGTCATACGCGAGCTTTAGAAATTTGATTCGAACGCTCTGCCGGTAAGACCGTCTCGATAGGACAAGTTTGCCATTGCACGCCCTTATTATCGCGGGTAAGACTCGGACGCTCTAGTGCTCCTTTCAATGCGGCTCTGTAGCGAAACAGAAGCTAAGGGGTCAGCGTCCTGCCTTAGAGAAATACAATCCCGGTGCTGGAGGACCTGCGAACGATCGCCACCCAGAGGGAACATCATCATCAAGCGATTACATGAAAAAAACACAAAGCGTCCTTACTTGTCTTGTCATTTTTCTGTTCTTGACCGTATGGTTAAGTCAAGCTCAACCTACAGTCGTCGTGCAGGGACATGCGCTGGTACGTCTCTCTCTCTGGCCACGGGAACATCGGATGGGAATGGGTAGCGGGAAAAGGCGTCACGGTCGAACTGGATTGCCCTGGCTGAACTGGCCTCCCGGGGGTGTTCCCAGCTGAGAAGGCAAAGTATTGGCTTTCTTGATTGGTCATGCTTCCTCGGGGACCTAGCCCTGGATCTTCCGTCGAGAAATCGGAGTCCCTAGCCTCTTGGAAATAAACGGGATAATTCTCGCGGGAAGTTAGTCGAATCGTGCGACGGTGGCCCGGTATCCGCGGCGCCATGTTGGGGCTTTCGTTTCCCCGCGGCCAGTCTGCCAGCCTCTGGGCGCAACTTTCAGTGATATTTGACCGATGTTTTCAGCGGACGTTTTGACGAATGGCCTAAAGACATCGCAACGGAAAAGGTTTTGTTCTGCAATTGCAAATTGAATTCGGTGATAGCAAAATCCAATTCACGAGCTAGCTTTTGCAGCCGATCACGATCGTTTTCCGCACCGATCAGGCGACAGAGTTCTCTAATCCAAGCTTCCATGGCCGACGTATCGTAGCGAACAATGCTCGATTCAGGGATACAGGAAATGCCGTAATAAATTCAGTGAACCCCTGTAAATTTGACTCAAAGCAATGAACCCGTACCAAACGGAGAAACCTGAATGGGATCGCCGCCCTACAGGAAACCCTTTATTTTGCCACTTTGTAGCTCAATTCCAGTGATTTAGGCCAGTACACGAAGATTTGGCATTGCGTGTGCTTTTGCTGACCTGTACTTCGGAGGATTAGGTGGGCGGCATTCAAGCGGAGAGCTTAATACAGCAACGGCTTGCGACTCGTGAGATAGAAAGCGAGGCAAATCGTCGTATGAAGGACCAAACGCGGGAACCCTGGATGGACCTTTGTGAACAAGCGGCAGTCGAAGAAGACTCGGAGAGACTTCTTCGTCTAGCGCAGGAAATTGTTCGTTTGCTCAACGAGAAAGAGGAACGGCTGAAGAGTCAATGTTTGAAGCCGGACGATCCGAAAACGCCTCGTTCCGATTCCCGTGCAGCATAAATTCGGAGGAGGAATCTGCTTGTTATCTTCTTCCCGGCATGTGGACCACGTCATCGGTGCTACCCCCGTGGTTCCATTTCACAGCGCCGATACTGCACAAAGAAATGGAGCCCAGTCTCGAACTCCATCAGCTCCATGTCGAACGGCTGGTTCGTAAGTTCTCTTGAGAGCTCATCTGAAACCACTTTGTTTTGATGCGGGTTCGTGTCCAGCAGGAGAATGAGATGACGGCCAGACGCGAACTCAGCTTGGTTTGCGACTGACGCAGTTTCACCCCGGGGACGCTGACAGCGCCAAAACACCAACCGCAGCGCAAAGAATTAGTCCGATAACGGAGATCGTTGATTTGAGGAAGTGGTTTAGCATTTGCAGTGAGCAGGCTTTTTCCCCTTAATTTCTCGGCATTTCAACCAATCGCGGTGAATAGTGATCTTGGTGGCTTCGATGATGCCGTCCTTATCGATATCTTCGACCGTAACCAAATCATCCATTTCCAAATCAGTAGTCTTCAGGAGGTGCTTTTTGCACCGAACCAATGTCAGTTCCGAGAGATGAACATTGATTTGCGGATAAAATCTGGTCTGCAAGATGAAGCCATCCGGTCGCAATTGGACAATGTGTCCGTTGAGCCATGCTTTTGCATCGAGGCCCGGCGGAGTCGTGAAGAGCACAATCGCTATAGCCAATCGGCAGGCGATCCGGACCCGATGGCGCCACACCATTTCTAAATTCCGCATCTGGATCTCCCAAATAGCCGAGAAGCCTTGTTTCCAACTGTCATCGCGTCAACCCTTCGGCCTGCCGCAACTGCTGTACGGCGGACTGGTAATTCGCCAACGCCTGGCGATAGGAAAACTCCGTATTCCGATAAGTACGTTCCGCGTCGAGCAAATCAATGAGTGATGCAGCACCTTGGCCGAAGGCAAAGCCCGTGATTTCGCGGGAGTCTTGCGCTTGCTTCAAGTAACCGGAACCATAGAGATCCACGATGCTCCCGGCTGCCTTTGCCTGTTCATAGGCACTCTGCACATCGCTGAGTACTGTCTCCTCAGCCGCTTTGGCATCGAATGTCGCCTGGCTTTCTGCGAAACGAGAACGTGCGATCTCTCCTTGATTGCGATTGAAGACTGGTAGCGGGATATTGAAGAAGAACGATGCCGAGCTCGCGCCCCCAGTGTGGGAATAGTTGACACTTGCAGTCGGGTCCTGTTTTGCATTCGCCTGGGCAAGCACGGTCTGACTTCGGGCGGCGACGATACCCTGTCGGGCAGCAGCGAGGTCGGGACGTTTCTCGAGTGCAGTGGCTTGGGCATGTTCGAGAGTCTCAGTGACTGGCTGATAACTAAGTTCGCCCACGAGTCGATAGTCAGCGGCAACAGAATCGAAGCCGATCAACTGACGCAGTGTCACTCTGGCTTGTTGAAGGGCAACTCGGGCGGCGCTGACGTCGGTCTCGAATTGCAAGCGCTGTACTTTGATCCGTAGCAAATCTCCCTGGCTGATGTCGCCGGCTTGCTGGCGTGTCTCGCTGATCTCAACTGTCTTGCGGAAACTCTCGAGATTCTGGATAGCAAAATCGAGATTGGCCTTCGCCAATAAGGCAGCCGTGAATTGCCGTGCCACTGAAAATGCCAGATTGCGCTCGGCGTCACGAACGTCGGAGCGCGTCACCTCTGTGGCGTCGCGAGCGGCCTGTACTCTTTTCTGGCGCTTGCCGCCTCGCTCAAACAGATATCCAATTCCAACGTCGTACTGCTGGTCTTGGCTGAAGTTGTCGGAAGAAAATCTGTTGGGAGTAAAGATAGGTAAGAATTGGGCGTCACCTTGCAGCACAGGGTTGGGCCTCAATCCGGCAGTCGTTTCCTGGCCGCGGTTCTGATCAATCTGTGAGCGTGCAGCCTTCAGTGCAGGGCTGTTGGTTAAGGCCAGGTCGATGGCCTGATCGAGTGAAAGGGTGTGCGTCTGCGCAGCCGCAGGACCAAGCAATAGCACTGCTGAAACAGCGCATTTCAAAAAGCTCGCGAGCTTCCTCATAGATCTGTTGCCTCGCTCGTAACTAAACCCAGACTTGCGATCACGGGAACTACAATCAGGATGGCGAGCGCGGTGGTAATCATTCCACCCACCACAACACGAGCGAGCGGCTGCTGGGCTTGAGCGCCGATGCCGTGTGAGACTGCGGCGGGCAGCAGTCCAAGACTTGCCGCCAAGCACGCCATCAGGACAGCGCGCATTTCTCCAACGCTCGCGCGGATGATGGAGTGTTTGATCCCGTGCTCATGTGCTTCCGCTCGGCGAATGCCCGCAACAAACACCAATCCACCCAAAGTCGCGACGCCGAACACTGACGCAAAACCCACTGCGGCGGAGATACTGAAGGGAGTATGCGAAACCAAAAGAGCGAGGATGCCTCCTGCGATGCCGAAAGGCAGCACCGACAGAACCGCAAATGCGTCACGGATGGAATTGAATGAGACATAGAGCAGTCCGAGGATCATTGCCAGAGCGGCGGGAATAATGATGGTAAGTCGCTCTTGTTCTTTGCGAAGGTTGTCGTACTCCCCAGCCCACTCGTAGTGATAGCCTTCCGGCAGATGCACCGAGCGGGTGAGCTTGGTTTGGGCTTCCTGAATGGCTCCCGCCAAATCTCGTTCGCGGACGCTGAACTTGATAGGGATGTAGCGCCTGCCATTCTCGCGATAAATCATGAAGGCACCTTCGCGAATACCGATACTGGCGACCTGCCCAAGCGGTACGCGGCTGCCGTCAGGAGTCGCAACCAGAATGTTTTTCATCACTTCAGGGTTCTGGCGAAATTCCGGTTTGTAGCGGACCACAAAATCGAACCTCCTGTCGCCCTCCAGAATCTGTGTAACCGCAGTCCCGCCTATTGCAGCCTCGACAGCGGCATTGACGTCGACAGCCATCAGGCCGTATCTCGCCGCCATCGCCCGGTCGATGGAGACAACCAGGTTGGGTTGTCCAGTCTCCTTTGCGACACCGAGGTCAGCGATCCCTCGTACGTCGGCCATTACGTTCTCGATGCGTGCAGCTGTCTTCACCAGAACATCAATGTCGTCCCCGAAGAGCTTGATTGAGTTCTCGCCTTTGACGCCCGACATGGCCTCGGCCACGTTGTCCTGAATGTTTTGTGAGAAGTTGAAGGCAATTCCGGGATAGCGCTGGAGCGCTTCATTCATCTTCTTGATCAGTTCATCCTTGCTGCGAACTGTTTTCCAGGAGGACTCCGGACTCAAATCCACCTGAAAGTCAATATTGTTGAAGGTGGTAGTGTCGGACCCATCGTCAGGACGTCCAACTTGAGAGACCACCTGGGTCACCTCGGAAAAGGAGCCCAGAATTTTGCGGATCTCGTCTGCAAGATGAACCGCGTAGTCAAACGAGATGTCTTGCGGCAGCGTGGTACGTACCCACAGATTGCCTTCCTCCAATTTCGGCATGAACTCTCCGCCGATGACCAGAAACAGAGACAACGAAACGACGAGGAAAACTGCAGCCCCGGAAACGACAAATCTCCGACGTGAGATAACGCGAATCAACAGTCGCTGATAGTGGTGCTTTAACCAGTGCACCAGGCGGGTATAAGCCGCATGTCCACTGCTGATGCTTCGCCGGTACGAGGCCAAGACAGGAGCGAAAATCAATGCGTAAATCAACGCCCCGGTCAACGCGAAGCCGTAGGTGACAGACATTGGAGAAAAGATTCTGCCGGGCACACCCTGCATGGTGAAAAGTGGAATGAAAGCGACCAAGATGATGAGGGTTGAGAACAGAACCGGCTTGGCTGCTTCGGCGGTTGCCTCAGCGATCAGATCAAACCTGTGTTCCTCGGATGTCGCTTCGTGCATCCGCCGATAGATGTTTTCCAGTACTACGATGGCGGAATCCACGATAATGCCGAAGTCAATTGCACCGATCGAGATCAGGTTGGCAGAGCGGCCCGTCGCCGACATTAAGCCGAAAGCAAACAGCACCGCAAACGGAATGGTCAGCGCAGTCACCAAAGTGAGTGGTACATCACCCAGAAACACCAGTAGCAAAACGGTTACAAGAACAAGCCCTGCCAGAACGACGTGGCGCACCGTTTCCGTGGTGACATTGATCAGGGCCTCGCGGTCATAGATTGTGTCAATCTTCATGCCCCGCGGAAGTAGTCCTCCATTCAGCTCGGCAACTTTCTGCTTCATACTTTTGAGTGCCGGCAAGGACTGTTCTCCACGTTGCAGCAAGACGGTTGCCTTCACGATGTTGCTTTCGGCATCGCGCCCCACTTGTCCAAGCGGCGGTTGAAAGCCTTCGTGAATGTCGGCAATGTCTCGCAGATAAATCGGCGCGCCATTTCTCTCAGCAATCAACACCGCTCCGAGATCCGACATACCTTTGAGCAGCCCCAATCCGCGCACATTGACGTTCTGGTCGCCGAGCTGAAGGTAGTTGCCGCCAGCGTTTTGATTGCTCGCCTGGATTGCCGTGAGCACCTGAGGAAGGGTGACGTTGTATTGCAGCAACTTCCGTGGATCGATCTCGGCCTGATACTGCTTTGTAGTCCCACCGAATGTGGTCACGTCGAGAATCCCGGGCACTTGTTTGAGTTCGCGACGCACGAACCAGTCCTGGGTGGCTTTGATCTCGTTCAGGCTGTAACCTTCGCCTTTGAGCTGATAACGATAGATTTCTCCAATAGCCGACCACGGCGAGAGCTGCGGTTCCAGGTTCTGCGGGAGAGAAACCGTTTGCAGTCGGTTGAGGACTTCTTGACGATCGAGAAAATACTCGGAGTCAAAATCGAAGTAGAGCTTCACATCACTCAGTCCAAACATGCTGATCGAGCGGACGTATTGCAATCGGGGAATGCCGTTGAGTGCGGTTTCAATCGGCACGGTGACCTGCTGCTCCATTTCTTCGGCAGACCAGGATGGATTTTGCGTAATCACATCCACCAAAGGCGGAGATGGGTCGGGATACGCTTCAATATCGAGACGGAGCAAAGCCCAGACTCCGGCGGCAAGCCACGCTGCCATACCGATCAACGCAATAACCCGATAACGGAGGGCGGTTCTTACCAGGCCACGCATTACTCGCTCGAGCCTCCTTGCAACAGTTCGGCGCCTTCCGCCGCGACTTCCTCACCACCATGCAGGCCGCTCAGAATCTCGACTTTGCCATCCACGCTTTGCCCTGTCGTTATTGCGCGCTGCTCCGTTTTCCCGTTGCTGTGGACGAAAACCGTCGTGGCATTTCCTTCTCGGATCACTGCCGCTGCTGGAACAACTAGAGCCTTGTGCGCGCCCACCTTGACATGGATCGTCCCGAACATCTCTGGCTTAAGCAGTTGTTTAGGATTAGGCAATGCGACCCGCACTTTAAGAGTTCTTGTGGTGGGATCGAGCGCGCCAGAAATGGAATCGACGTGGCCGCTCCATTGCTGACCTTCGTACGCCTGGAGAGTGACTGTGACCGGCTTCAGACGGCTCAACTTCGCCGCGTCTTTTTCGTAGAGATCACCGATGATCCAGACGTTATCGAGGTCGGCGATGGTGACCAGCGGGTTCGCGGAGTCCAATGACCTGGAAAATTCGCCCGGGGCGGCGCTGACATCGAGGACCACGCCGGCGGCGGGAGAGATCAATGACACACGGTCTGTGTCCGATGAGAGGCTGACGTTGAACAGCTCCAGCCGTTGTTGCGCGCGCGCCAGTTCTGCACGCGCGGAGTCGGCTTGCGCGCGAGCGTCAATGTAGTCTTTCTCAGGCGCAGCCCCATGCTCCAGCAGAAGTTTCTGTCGGTCTGCGGCATGTCCTGCGCGATCGGTTTCGATCTTGGCTTTTGCATAATCAGATCGCGCGCTGGCCACATCGCTGCTGTTCAAAGTCGCAACAGTTTGTCCATGCCGAACGTGATCACCGGGCTTCACTTCGATGGTTGCGACGCGGCCGCTTGCAGGTGGGAAGATGCGTACTACCTTGGTGGGATCGGCTTGCACTTTCGCCGTGAGATCCAGAGTTTCAGGAATGAGTTCTTCGGTCACCCTCGCATAGTGAACAGGCCCTTCAGGCAATTGATCTTTGACCGACGTCGTGTTCGACTGACCCGAGGAATGGCCGCAGGAAAAAATAGACACCACAGCTCCAAAGGAAATTAGAGCCAGAGCAAAGTTCAGGCAACGGTCTCGATCCAGCATCATGGTTAACGCTCTCTTTTCACAGCCCCAAAGTGCGGGACTGAAAGACAAAGGTCTGGCGAGTCAGTAGTTTTCGCCGAAGACACGACGAGGGGAAAACAAAATGGCACTCCCGCGCACGCTTGATGGCGCGAGAATCAAATCGTGTCAGTGAGAGTTAGGAGAGCGGTGGGGCTCGGGAAGCAGCGGAGGGAAATGCAGAGGAGTCCGTGAATGCGGTTGTTGCTAGAAATGCAAACTCATGGCTTGAGGGAGGCCGTCCTGCTACATGGCAAACCTTCAGCATTGTTTCCACAAGACGTTGTGGAGGCAATGAAATGGCCGGGATATTAACTTCTTCCCCCGTTGTTATCTGCTGGCCGGTCGGCGCGGAGGCCGAGGGAAAATCTGCAATCCGACCTTTCTCAAACTCGCCATGCCCATTGTTCAGCCAGAGTTGAAGCCTCTCATGGGTAATGGACTGCTCCACGACAAGGTCAAGGTCGCCATCCTGGTCAATATCAATTCCGTAAATTGACAGGTTCGTTTCGGCCGATTGGAACGTGAGATCAACATTTGGACGACTTGTGAAATGGAGCTCTATTTGATGGCTGCCTTGAGGACCAACAAAATCAGAATCTAAAAGCACGGCACCATCGGGCTTTTTGTCGTTGTCGAAGTCGGCAACGGCTAGGCTAGGTCCGAGTATTGGGCTAAATGGTTGCCGAAACGAAGCCGTTCGATTGGCTTGTGTCAGCGCGCCCTTAAGGCCGTCCTGGGCAAGAACGACCCGGGATCCCAGCAATAACATGCTGGTCACGGCAAGCTTCACCCATAGAGATTGCCCTCTCATTGTCGGTTTTCGAAATATAGCACACGCGTGATTTTAGCTGAAAGACCCCGAAAAGCCTGACGACGATCTCGAGAGTCGATTTCATGTCTTCCATACACCCACAATTTTCTTGTTTCGCGAATCCTCGCCAACGAGGATTCCGCCGCCGTCGGATCGATAGACTCGGGCAGATTGCCGCAGAGGCCCAAGGATCACCGCCCGCTCAGTGCCATGCCCTTGCCCTGTTAACGCAACCGATCCAAAAAGCTCTGCTTGAATTGTTTGGTTGACCTCAATACACCCTTGGCCGCAAGCAATGCGCCAAACTCGAAGCAGCTCTCATAGGCCCCATGGTGTGAGAGCTTGCTGGACGTATGCCAATCTTAAAAATTATTGACACGGCCTTTTACCATAAGCTTGCAGGTTGATGTCTTCGCCGAGTTTACCGTCGTCAACCAGCATCCTGATCAGCTGTACCTGTCCCTACAACGCCACGGACTTATACAGTTGGACGAGCCAGCAACCACCGCGCTACAGCCAGCGACGTACCGAAGCCTTGTAGGAGACGTAGTCCGAAGGAAACCGCACCTCGAGGTAACGCTCTTCCCGGGGGATGACCACAAACGACATGAGCGCAATGGCTGGAATGAGCGTGAGCAGCAGGCCCAGACTGTTTACCCAAACGGCGAGTCCAAGCTGAAAAAGTGAAAAGGCAAAATAGATGGGGTTCCGGCTGAAGCGATACGGGCCTGCGCGGACGATCGTTGTTGTGGGCTGGTTACCCGGGATAGGCGTTGCGGCCGCGCGGAAGGTGCGAGCCGCATAAATGAAGAGTGCGACAGCTGCTAGAGTGAGAAGAGCACCGACCGGCGTACCAAGGGAATGCGGCACAATGTGCACTGGCCAAAGAACATGAACTACAAGCCCGAGTACGATTGTGGTTGCGTAGACGAGCGGGGGCCGAACCAGCCCGAGGTTTGCGGCCTCCAGCACAGGAGACCCCGGACCGTCGCTTCTTAGAGATTCGCCACCCACACCAGTTCTCCGCAGGGCGCCGAACGCTGTGCCTCAGCCATACCGTAGCGGAGACTGGCGGTTGGTTTAAGTCTCATGTGAGTGTACCTTTGGAGAGGATCACTCAATTTCAAGCTTAGGGTTCCATCTTCCACGATTTTCGAAAAAGCCTGCACTGAGCTCGTCGAAAATGGGATTCGGATCAGCGCTACGGAACTGTGTTTGGACTGTGGATCAGGGCGAAGCAGAATCAAGATCCAAAAGATGTTGAAGACAGTGGAACCCACGGTTCGAAAATCATGAAATGTGGGGTTACCCGTCCCGCTGAAACAACACGAGTCAGTTGTCTGGCACGAATGTGCCACGTACTAGTAGCGGCTTGCCACAGTCAGCCGCTCCGCCGGATGCTCCGTTTCGTGCCTCTAAAACGTCACCAGCCATGACCTCGGGCGGCTGTTCTCCGTCATCGGTGCGAATACTTAATTCAGCAACCATCCGTTGGTCTTCCAAATGGACGTTGCCTACTGCAAGAGGAACGGTGTTGCCATCTTGCACAAGACAGAAGGTGACCGGCGTGCCACTCGGCAGGTTGATGTCCTCCAATTCGCCATCGAGCCGGGTGC
>Ga0068858_100002093_pt1 | contig 20270 bp, 20 predicted proteins | sample KBSSwiS12_FD_66589 | JGI IMG/M metagenome (GOLD analysis project Ga0068858, IMG submission 66589) | Switchgrass rhizosphere microbial communities from Kellogg Biological Station, Michigan, USA - KBS Switchgrass S1-2 | ecosystem: Host-associated > Plants > Roots > Rhizosphere > Soil ...
TCGTGGCCAAGGCCATTCGCAAGCAGAAGACCCTGGCTTTCGCCGACCTGGGCATGGAGGCGATTTACGAATTCGAGGTCAAGGACATGCCGGTGACCGTGGCCGTGGATTCCAACGGCACCTCGGTGCATGCCAGCGGCCCGGCCGAGTGGGAAAAACGCATCCGGGAATTCAAGATCCCGGTCGCGGTGGCATGAGGTCGCTCTCTTCATGCCGCGGCTGAAAGCGCATTACCGCGTCTGTTGCTCCGAGCGCGACATCGAGGCGTTCGCGCAGTCCATCGCGCTGGAACAAAGCGTCGAGGTGCCGCTGGAGGTGGTGCGCGAAGCGCACATCCGCGAGCGCATCGTCGGCGCTGTGCAGTCGATCGAGAAAACCGCCGACGGCGACTACCTGCTCAAAGTGGCGCTGGCGGCCGAGACCATGGACCGCGGGCGCGGCCAACCCGACGTCGCGCAGACCTTCAACATGCTGTTCGGCAACGTTTCCATGCACGCCAACGTGGAACTGGTGGACGTGGAATTTCCGGAGTCGTTCGCGCAAAGGTTCGGCGGCCCGCGGTTCGGGCTGGCGGGGCTGCGCAGCATCACCGGCGCATCGGGCCGCGCGCTCACCTGCGCCGCGCTGAAGCCGCAAGGGCTGCCGGTCGAGCGCCTGGCTGAAATCTGCAAGACCTTTGCCCTCAACGGCGTCGACGTCATCAAGGACGATCACGGCCTGGCGGACCAGGACTATTCCCCCTTCAGCGAGCGCGTGCAGGCCTGCCAGCGCGCCGTGCTCGAGGCCAACCGATCAACGGGCGGGCGCTCGATTTACGCTCCCAGCCTTGTCGGTTCCGCGTCGCGGCTGTTCGAGCAGGCGAGACTGTTAAAAAATGAAGGGGTGGGCGCGGTGTTGATTGCGCCTTCACTGGTCGGTTTGCCGCTGTTCCAGGAGCTGGTTTCAGATCACTTGGAAGTGCCGGTGTTGGCGCATCCTTCGTTTTCAGGAGGGGGCCGCATCGCCCAGCCGCTGCTCATGGGGCGGTTCTTCCGCATGCTGGGCGCGGACGCGGTGATCTACCCGCATTACGCCGGGCGTTTTGCCTATCCCGAAGCACTTTGCTCCGCCATCGCCAGGGAATGCCTGGCAGACTGGGACGGCATCAAGGCCGCGGCGCCTGTTCCGGCAGGAGGCATGACCGTGGAGCGGGTGCCGGAACTGATGCAGTTCTACGGCCGCGATGTGATGCTGCTGATCGGTGGCTCATTGCTTCGAGCAAAAGACGCCGCGGAACTTGCCGAGAGAACAAAGACATTCGTGCGCGGTGTTGCGTCTGCCGGCGCTGCCGATTCAGCCGCCGTCACGGTTTGATCAGGTTCTAACATGGACAGTTCGATCGTCCGGCGTTTCCAGGCCGGGTTCCATTGGACCGGCGTGGACGTGCTGAATTACAAGGTCGAGGGTTCCGCGCCGTTCAAGGACGTAACCCGCCAGGTACTGTTTAGCGACCCTGATCAAGCGGCCCAGTTGCGCTATTTCGAAGTTCAGCCCGGCGGCTACACCACGCTGGAACGGCACGAACATGTACATTCCGTGATGGTGGTGCGGGGCAAAGGCCGCTGCCTTGTCGGCACGGAAGTGCTCGACATCGGGACACATGACCTTGTCACCGTTCCTCCCCTCACATGGCATCAATTCAAGCCGGAGGGCACCGAACCGCTGGGATTTCTCTGCATGGTGGATGCCACGCGAGACCGGCCGCAATTGCCCAATGAACAGGACGTCCAAGACTTGCGCAAGCATCCCCACATAGCGGCCTTCATCGCCGTCTGACACCCGAATGTCCGCTGTTTCGATTGATATCAACCCGTCTGCGCGCCCCATGACTTCGGCCGGAAGTCGGTCTATTGCCATGTGGTTGTTGATCTGTTGTGCCATGGTATTCGGGATGATTGTGGTGGGCGGCGCCACGCGCCTCACCCACTCCGGCCTGTCCATCACCGAATGGCAGCCCATCCTGGGCACGCTGCCGCCCCTGTCGGCAGGTGATTGGCAGCAGGCCTTCGACAAGTACAAGGCCACGCCCGAGTACCAGAAGGTGAACAGCGGCATGACACTCTCCGAGTTCAAGGGCATTTTCTGGTGGGAGTACTGCCACCGCCTGCTCGGCCGCACCATCGGCACGGTGTTCCTGCTGCCGCTGTTGTGGTTCTGGTGGCGCGGGCTCATCGGCCCGCCGCTGCGGCGGCGCCTGATCGCCATTTTCGTCCTCGGCGGCCTGCAGGGGGCGCTGGGCTGGTACATGGTGCAGTCGGGCCTGGTGGACGAGCCGCGCGTATCGCAGTTCCGCCTCACCGCGCACCTGCTGCTGGCATTCACGCTCTACGCCGCCATGCTGTGGACGGCGCTGGGGCTGCTGCGGGCGTCCGCAGCGCCCGAGGACGCGGGGCGGACGCGCCTGAGCGGACTGGCGTGGCTGGTGTTGGCCGTGGTGGTGTACATGGTGACCACCGGCGGCTTCGTGGCCGGCATCCGCGCCGGCTTTGCCTACAACACCTTCCCGCTCATGAACGGGCACGTGGTGCCGCCCGAGATCATGATGATCGAGCCGTGGTGGAATAACTTCTTCTACAACATGGCCACGGTGCAGTTCGACCACCGCGCCGGGGCGTGGCTGCTGGCGGTGCTGGTGCCCGTTCTCTGGTGGAAGAGCCGTGCGGCCGACGTTTCGTCCCGCGTCCGTGCTGCGGCCAACCTGCTGTTGGGCATGCTGGCCATCCAGATCGCCCTCGGCATCTCCACCCTGCTGCTGGTGGTGCCCGTGGGCCTGGCCGCGACGCACCAGGCGGGCGCGGTGCTTTTGTTCAGCGCTGCGCTGAGTCTCGTCCACGCCCTGCGGGCTGGACGCGTACCGAACCGGTAATCACCTCTGGCCGGAGGCCAAGGCCAACCAATCAACCAGCTTCAGGATTGTAGCGGGAATGGGCGCCTTACCCGCCAAGGCGTCTTCGGTCCACCGGGCGGTGGATGCGGCGCCGATTTCGGGCAACGGCACTTCGTCGGGCCGCGCTTCACTCAGTTCCTCCCACGCATTGCCGCGCCAGCATTCAACGCTTAATGGCCGCTTGGGTCCCGCCGTGGGCTCTCCTTCGCTGCCGCGCATGAGCAACGCCGGCGTCGCCGAAGCTGCCAGGCATTCGCGCATATTGGGAAAATACGGCGGGTGCGTGAGCGGCACCACGCGCACTGACCTTCCCCCGAACGGGTCGATGAGCTTGGCCACGGTGTGGGCCGGCCCACGCACACCCAGCCGTTGGCGCGTGGCGATGAGCGCTGCGAGTCCGGGACATAGCAGCTCCAGCGAAGCGTATGCAACGCGGCGTTCTACAAGCGCTGCTTCCGCTTCGGCAACGTTCTTCGCTCGGGGTATACCCAACTCGGCCATTACCGCTTCTGTGGTCACGCGCCCGTGAGTCTCGCTGACCCCATGGATTAGCGAGGAAACGCCCTTGCTGGCCAGCAACAAGGCAGTCAGTGGCGTCAGATTCGGCAGCTTGCGCGCGCCGTTGTAGCTGGGCAGCAGCACTACTCGTGTTGTTGTCCGGGTCTTGATCCGCCCCGTCCTCTCGGCCGTCGCCTGCTCGAACCCAATCAGCTCCTCGGCTGTCTCGCCTTTTATACGGTAGGCGAGCAGGATGGCGCCCAGTTCCATGTCGGGCACGGCACCGTCGAGCATGGCTCCGAAGAGTTTCTGCGCCTCCTCGCGCGCCAGCGCACGGGCACCATGCGCGCCCCGGCCGATCTCCTTGAGGATCGAGCGCAGGTCGGTGAGTTCGGCGGCAGACTTGTTCATTTCTTCCCTACCATGTCCTCGGGGCGCACCCAGGCGTCAAACTGCTCGCCGGTCACATAACCCAGCGCCGTGGCGGCTTCACGCAGGGTGGTTCCCTCACGGTGCGCCTTCTTCGCGATTTCGGCCGACTTGTCGTAGCCGATGTGGGGATTGAGCGCCGTCACCAGCATGAGCGAGCGCTGCACCAGCTCGGCGATGCGCTCGCGGTTGGGCTCGATGCCGCGCACGCAATGCTCCTCGAAGCTGGCCGTGCCGTCGGCCAGCAGCCGCACGCTCATGAGGAAGTTGTGGATGATGACCGGCTTGAACACGTTCAGCTCGAAATTGCCCGAGGCGCCGCCGATGTTGACGGCCACGTCGTTGCCCATCACCTGGGCGCACAGCATGGTCAGCGCCTCGCACTGGGTGGGGTTGACCTTGCCGGGCATGATGGAGCTGCCTGGCTCGTTCTCGGGAATGGAAATCTCCCCGATGCCGGAGCGCGGACCCGAGGCCAGCCAGCGCACGTCGTTGGCGATCTTGGTCAGCGAGACGGCCAGGGTCTTGAGCGCGCCGTGCGCGTGCACCAGGGCGTCGTTGGCCGCCAGGGCCTCGAACTTGTTCGGCGCCGATACGAACGGCAGGCCGGTTTCGCGCGCCAGCGCCTGGGCCACGCGCGTGCCGAATTCCGGATGGGCATTCAGTCCGGTACCCACGGCCGTGCCTCCCAGCGCCAGTTCGTAGAGGTGCGGCATGGCGCTCGCCACGTGGGCCATGCCGTGCCCAAGCTGGGCCGCGTAGCCTGAAAACTCCTGCCCGAGCGTAAGCGGCGTGGCGTCCTGCAGGTGGGTGCGGCCTATTTTGACAATGTCGGTGAACTGCTGCGCCTTGTCCTGCAACGTTGCCCGCAACCCCTGCAACGCCGGCCGCAGGCCGCCGTGCAAGGCGCGAACCGCGGCCACGTGCATGGCGGTGGGGAACACGTCGTTGGAGGACTGGCCGCGGTTGACGTCGTCGTTGGGATGCACCAGCCGCTTCTCGCCGCGCTCGCCGCCCATGAGTTCGGAGGCGCGGTTGGCCAGCACCTCGTTGACGTTCATGTTGGTCTGGGTGCCCGAGCCGGTCTGCCACACCACCAGCGGGAATTCCTCCGCGTGTTTTCCCGCCAGCACCTCGTCGGCCGCGGCCATGATGGCTTCGGCTTTTTTCGCGTCCAGCACGCCGAGTTCGCGGTTGACGGCGGCGCAGGCGCGCTTCACCAGCGCCAGGGCCAGGATGAGCTCGCGCGGCATGCGCTCGCCCGAGATGCGGAAATGCTCCAGCGAGCGCTGGGTCTGCGCGCCCCATAGGTGGTCGGCGGGCACCTCGATGGGGCCGAAGGTGTCGTGTTCAATCCGGGTAGCCATGCATCATCCTGACATGGCCGGAGTGAAGCTGCAATCGAGGCGACGGGTCATTGCCGTCTGTCTCTTTTAGCAGTCAGTCTCGCGCATCGACTCTGTCCAACGCATGCCGCCATCCAAGCAGGCGGTCGTCGGCCGTCATCAAGGTTGCGCCCTCCGCCAGGGCCGTCGCGGCTACGAAGCGGTCTGCGGGGTCACCATGCAAACCCGAGAGCTCGGTGGCACGGATGGCGATTTCCCCGGTAAGCGGCAATTCCAGAAGTCCGGCAGCAATCAGCGCCAACCGCCAATCGCGCACAGGCAGGGGCAGCCGTACCCGGCCATTGGCCTCCAAAAGGCCAAGTTCCCAAAACACGATGGCTGGAGCGGCGACTTCGCCGGCGGGCCACAATTTGTTGAGTGTCGCGCGCGCTTTCCGGCCCAGTTTGCGATCGTCTCTGTCTGCCCACACCAGTGCGTGGGTATCCAAAACAATCATTTCAGAACTTCCCAAAGATCTTCGCCGATCGGGCTGATAATGTCGCCGAGAATTTCGATCTGGCCCTTGTGCAATCCGATGAGCGACTTCGCGCGCGGCGGCCTGTGGGGACGGAGCTCCGCAACGGGTTTGCCGTTTTTTGTCACGACGATGGTTTCGCCGGTACGGGCGACCTGGTCCATCAAGGCGAGGCACTTGGCCTTGAATTCAGAAGCTTGTATTGTTGTCATGGTTAACGCGCCTGGTCGAAATGACCACTATTATGACCATAGTCAATAAAGTGGTCAATAGTGGCCCGCCGGCGTTCTTTTACTTGGGGAATATGAGCGAGGTGCAGTCCAAATTCGAGTTCTTCTCGAAAGTCGCCTCGCGGCTGAAGATCGACGAGCAGTAGCCGGCCCCGGGCGCCCGCGGCGACGGGCGCCCGCCGGCCGGTTATTTCGGCGCCTGGATCTGGTCGCGGATCTCCCCGCCCGGGTGCGCCGCGCTGTGCACATTAACGTACAGCTTGCCCGCCTTGTAGGCGGCGTACTGCTCGTCGGTAAGCTTGGCGCCGGGCTGGGCCACCCAGGCGTCGCCCTTCTTGACGAAGGGCACGATCACCGGGCCGTTCTGCCCCGCGGCCGCCATGTGGATGTGGGCCATGGTGGCGTCGATGCCGCTGGTGGTCACGTTCACCGCCACGGTCTTGTCGGGATTGATGGTGACCGTGCCCGAGCCCTTGGCCGAGGTGGTGACCGGCGGCACTTCCTGGGAGCCGGCCAGATTGACTTTGATCTCGTCCGCAAGCGCGAGGCCGGCGCCCAGCGCGCATGCGGCCGCCAGCAGGCAGCTTGGGAGTCTATGCGTTGCCATGACATCTCCTTTGCAACAGTTATGGATCTCCCTGGACCGCATTATCGTCCGCTTCGAGCCCCCGCGCCATAGCCGGGCTCGCCTTGGCCGGGCCTCGCCATTGGCCGGGCCTGTGCCGGACGCCGGTTCTGGCTGATAATCCCAGCCTGGAACCAAGGGGGGAACATTGAGCGCAACCACAGACCATCCATCCGTCCAGGTCCTTTCCGATCCCAAGGGCGGCACCGACCTCGCGGGCCAGGTCCGCGCGCTGTCGGCGGACGACGCTGCTACCGCCATCGAGCAGGCGCCCATGACCGTGGCCCTCGATGCGCTGCTGCACCTCAACCCGGCCATTGTCCAGGAGATTCTCGGCGGCCTGGATTCCGCCCGGCTGGGCGCGCTCATGGCCGCGGCGCCGCCGGAAGTCGCCGCCCAATGGGAACGCAACCGCCATTACCCGGCCGGCACGGTCGGCCAGTTGATGGAGCCGCCCCTGGCCGTGTTCAGCCCCGACATGAGCGTGAGCGAGGCCATCGATGCGCTGCGCCCGCTGGTGCGCTCCACGCTCATCACCTACGTGTATGTCGTGGATTCGGGCGGCAAGCTCACCGGGCTGGTCACCATGCGCGACCTGCTGTTCAACGAGCCCGGCAAGCGCCTGGCCGACATCATGCTCCGCGACCTGTTCGTGCTCTCCCCGGAACTCGACACCGCGGCGGCGATGAAGCTGGCCGTCAATCGCCACTATCCGCAGTATCCGGTGACGGACAGCCACGGAAAGCTGGTGGGCCTGGTGCGGGGGGCGGCGCTGTTCGAACTGCAAGCCTTCGAGATCACGGCCCAGGCCGGCAGCATGGTGGGCGTGGAAAAGGAAGAGCGCATTGCCACGCCGCTGGCGCAGAGCTTCAAGTTCCGCCATCCCTGGCTGCTCATCAACCTGGTCACCGCCTTCGCGGCCGGCGGCGTGGTGGCGCTCTTTCAGGGCACGCTGGACAAGCTGGTCATCCTGGCCACGTTTCTGCCCGTGCTGGCCGGCCAGTCGGGCAACACCGGCTGCCAGGCGCTGGCCGTGACGGTGCGCGGCATCACCCTGGGCGAGGTCGAACCCGGCAAAGGGGCGCGGCTCATCTCCAAGGAAGCCGTGCTGGGTTTCCTCAACGGCGGCGTGACCGGCCTGCTGTGCGGACTGGCCATGTTCCTCTATGCGTACTCGCAGCACTCGGAGCATGCGCCCATGCTGGGCGTGGCGGTGGCGCTGGCCATGATCGGGAGCTGCGTGATCAGCGGCATTTCCGGCACGCTGGTGCCCATCATCCTGAAGAAACTGGGCGCCGACCCGGCCACCGCGTCCAGCATCATCGTGACCACGGCCACGGACGTGACCAGCATGGGGATGTTGCTGGGGCTGGCGGCGCTGCTGATCCATTGAGCGACGGGCCGCGCCAACGCGGCCCGGGCTCCCCTCACCAGGCGGTGATGCTTACCACGCGTCGATCATGGGCCGCTTCTTGCCCTCGCGCGGCAGCAGCGGCGGCACCGAGCGCAGCAGGCCCGACAGCCAGGCCCGCGTCTCGGCCGGGTCGAGCACGTCGTCGATCTTTTCCTTGGACGCCATGTTGAGCGCCGTGCCCTCGCGGTACTGCTCGGCCACTTTCTCGTCGTAGAAGCGCTGGCGCTCGGCCGGGTCCTGGATGGCTTCCATTTCCTTGCGGTAGCCCAGGCGCACGGAAGCCTCGATGCCCATGCCGCCGAACTCGCCCGTGGGCCAGGCCGCGGTGGCGTGCGGGGTCTTGGGCGCGCCGCCGTACATGACCACCCCGCCCAGGCCGTAGAGCTTGCGCAGGATGACGCTGAAGAACGGCACCGTCACCGTGGCTCCGGCCAGGAACATGCGGCAGGCGTGGCGCACCAGCGCGGTCTTCTCGGCCTCGGGCCCCACCATGATGCCGGGGTTGTCGATGAGCGACAGGATGGGAATGTCGAAGGCGTCGCAAAGCTGCATGAAGCGCGCGCCCTTGTCGGAAGCGTCGGAATCGATGGCGCCGCCTAGGTGCTGGGGGTTGTTGGCCAGCACGCCCATGGGCCGGCCCTCGATGCGCATCAAGCCGGTGCAGATGCCGATGCCGAAGTCGCGCCGGAGCTCCAGGAAGGTCCCGGTGTCGGCCAGCAGCTCGACGACCTTGCGCGGATGGTAGGCGCGGGTGCGGCGTTTGGGAATGGCGCTGCGCAGCAGGCGCTGGTCGGCGCAGGTCCACTCCCTGGTGCGGCCCTGGAAGTAGGACAGGTACTGCTTGGCCACGCGCACGCCCTCGGCCTCGTCGGCCACCGCGATGTCCACCACGCCGTTTTTGGTCTGCACGTCGATGGGGCCGATGTCCTCGGTCTTGTACACGCCCAGGCCGCCGCCTTCCACCATGGCCGGGCCGCCCATGCCGATGCTGGAAGAGCGCGTGGCGATGATGACGTCGCACACCCCGAGCAGCCCGGCGTTGCCGGCGAAGCACGGCCCGGAGTTGATGCACACCATGGGGACGAGGCCCGACAGGCGCGGGAAATCGGTGAAGGTCTGCGAATCCAGGCCGCTGGGGAAATCCGTGTCTCCGGGCCGCCCGCCGCCGCCGGTGGAGAACAGCACCATGGGCAGGCGCAGGCGCCGCGCCACGTCGATCATGCGGTCGGTCTTGCGGTGGTTGTTGGTGCCCTGGGTGCCGGCCAGCACGGTGTAGTCGTAGGCCATGACGGCCACGCGCGAGGCCGGCTCCTCGAACAGGTGGCCGTTGACCGTGCCGATGCCGGTGATGATGCCGTCGGCCGGGGTCTTGTCGATGAGTTCCTGCAGCGGGCGGCGCAGGCGCTGCCCCGCCACCACCAGCGCGCCGTACTCGATGAAGCTGCCGGCATCGACGAGGTCGTCGACGTTCTCGCGCCCAGTGCGTTCGCCGCGGGCGTGATGCCGCGCCACCGCGTCGGGACGCGCCGCGTCCAGGGTCTTGGCGTGGCGGTCCATCACCTCCTGCAGTTCGGGCCGGATGGCGTAGAGATCGTCGGCCGTGGCGGCGGCCGCTTGGTCCACGCCGGCCTCGCCTGCCTCGACGTCCTCTTCAATATGCACCAGCGCGCTGCCTTGGTACACCACGTCGCCGGCCTGCACGTCGATGCGCAGCACCTGGCCGCTGACGTGCGCCGCGACCTCGTGTTCCATTTTCATGGAATCCAGCACCACAAGCGGCTGGCCGGCGCGCACGCGGTCGCCTTCCTTCACCAGCACCGACACCACCGTGCCCTGGATCTCGGTGCGCAGCGCAGTGGTGCCCTCGGGCGCCTGTGCATCGGCGGCCTGCGCCTGGGCGGCCTTGGCTCCACCCGACCCCTCGAAGAACAGCCGCGGCGCCTCGGCCTTGGCGGCTTCCAGCAGCGCGCCGGCGTGCTCGTCCAGCCAGCGCGTGTACAGCTTCGCGCTCGCCACATCGTCGTGGCGCAGGATGGCCGCAAGGAAGCCCAGGTTGGTCTCCACGCCTTCCAGCCTGAACTCGGCCAGCGCCCGCCGCGCCATGCGCGCGCAGGCGGCAAAATCGCCGCCGCCGTCACTATGCACGATCACCTTGGCCAGCAGCGAGTCGTAGCGCGGATTGATGCGGTAGCCGGCATAACCGTAGGTGTCGGTGCGCAGCCCCGGGCCCGAGGGCGCTTCGAACGCCGACAGCGTGCCGCCCGAGGGCATGGGTGAGCCGTCGGCGCCCATGGTTTCGGCGTTCACGCGCAGTTGTATGGCGTAACCGCGCGGAGTCACCGAATCCGCGCCGGTTGGGTCCAGGCGCAGGTCGGCCAGGCTGGCACCCTGCGCCAAGGCAAGCTGGGCCTGCACGATGTCCACGCCGGTGACGGCCTCGGTGACGGTGTGCTCCACCTGCAACCGCGGATTGGCCTCGATGAAGGCGAACTCCGCGGCGTCCTCGTCCACCAGGAATTCGAACGTGCCGATGCTGTCGTATTTCACCGCCGCGGCCAGGCGCACCGCCGCCGCGATGATGTCGGCGCGCAGCTTGGCCGACAGCCCCGGCGAGGGCGCGATTTCCACCAGCTTCTGGTGGCGGCGCTGGATGCTGCAATCGCGCTCGCCGAGCTGGGCCACGCCGCCCTGCCCGTCGCCCAGTATCTGGATTTCGATGTGCCGCGCGCGCGTCACTAACCGCTCGCCGTACACCGCGCCGTTGCCGAACCCGGCCTGCGCCTCCGACGAGCAGCGCGCATAGGCGTCGGCGATCTCGTCGGCGCTGCGCACGATGCGGATGCCGCGCCCGCCGCCCCCCGCCAGCGCCTTGATGACCATGGCCGGCTTGCCTTCCTGGCCGCCGCTCCTGGCACCCTTGAGCAACGCGAAAAACGCTTTCATGTCCTCCAGGCTGGTCGCACCGGAGGTGCCCTGCATCACCGGCACCTTGTGGCGCTGCGCCAGGGCGCGCGCCTGCACCTTGTCGCCGAACAGATCGAGCAGGTCAGGCCGCGGCCCCACGAAGCGCAGCCCGGCTTCGGCACAGCGACGTGCGAAGGCGGCGTTCTCGGACAGGAAGCCGTAGCCGGGGTGCACGGCATCGCAGCCGGCCTTGAGCGCGGCGACCACCACCTGCTCGATGTCCAGGTAGGCGGCGACCCCTTTGCCGGGGATGAGCACGGCCGCATCGGCCTTGCGGGTGTGCAGCGAGTCGGCGTCGTCCTCGGGATGGATGGCCGTGGCGGCGATGCCGTGCGCCGCGGCGGCGCGCATGACCCGGATGGCGATTTCGCCGCGGTTGGCGACCAACAGCCGTTGGATCGCGGTGCCCTTTTGCTGGTTACCCGACTTCACTGCCGATGCGCCGCCCTTCGCCATTCAGTCCTCGCCTGTGCTCAAAGTTTGTGCTCAAAAAAAGCGGCGCCGAAGCGCCGCGGGGGTTCGGCTCGGAATCAATTCGGCGTTGGAGTGAGCGCCTTGGACTTGTTCAGGCCAAAGTAGCGCACGGGCGTGTCCACCAGCACGCTTTGCTTCACGTCGGCCGGCACGCCCTTGAACATCTTTTCGATCCAATCGCGCGAATCCGGGAACGAGCCCACCGAATGCGGGAAGTCGCTGCCCCACATGAGGTTGTTCTCCACGAAGCCCTTGGGCATGAAATCGCGCAGGCCCACGGCCAGGGGGTCGCGGATGAAGCTGAACAGGAAGTGCTTGCGCACGTATTCGCTGGGCGCCATCTTGAGGTCCATCTTGAACCAGTGGCGGAAAATCTCGTAGTTGTCGTCGAGAAAGAACAGCGCGCTGGGCACCCAACTCGCGTTGGTCTCGGCCACGTATATCTGCAGTTCGGGCAAGCGGTCGAACACGCCCGAGGCGATCATCTGCGAAATGGCGAACAGCAACTGACTCTCGGTGCGCTGCTGCAGGGCATTGGCGAAGCCCTGGAAGCCGGTGTTGCCGCCTTGCGCTCCGGCCAGGGGGCCGCCGAAGCGCAGGTGCGGCGTGAGCCGCATGCCGTTCTTGAGGGCGGCCTCCCAATAGCGGTCGTCCTCGGGCTTGGGCGAGCCGCTGCCGTTGGGAAACTGCGTGAAGTTCATGCAGGTGAGGCCCAGGGACTTGCAGTGCTGCAACTCGGCAACGGCATCGTCGATGCCCGTGGTGGGCGTAATGCCGGCGCCGATGAGTCGGTCGGGCGCGACCGAGCAATAGTCCTTGGCGAGGAAGGTGTTGTAGGCAGCGACCACGGCGCGATAGGCCTCGCGGTCGGCGATGGTGGAACTGAACGTCGAGATCAGGCTGGGCGGAAACAGCACCTCGGCATCGATGCCGTCCAGGTCCTGCTCGCGCAGGCGCTGCGCCGCGGGGCCGCAGCCCTCGCGCCACGAGCCGTCGGCGTTGCGGTAGGACTCGCCGCGAAAGCGCACGGGGTGGCGCCCGGTGACGTGCTGCCCCAGGTAGCGCAGCGGCTGGCCTTCCACCAGCCAGGCCACGCCGCCCTCGGCCACCTCCACCAGGCGCGGCGCGCGCGCGCGGTGCTTCTCGGGCACATAGGGCATCCAGAAATCCGGCGCTGTTTCGCAATGGCCGTCGGTAGAGATCGCTTTGTAGGTCCGTGTCATGGTCGGCTCCTTGGTTCCTGGTCAGTCCACCACGATGTTGAACTGCTTGGCCAGGTTGATGTTGTTGCGCAGGTCGCGCTGGATGATGGCTCCGAATTCCTCTGCGCTCATGGGCGCGGGCTCCAGGCCGTAGCGCTGCATGAGGTCGCGCATCTTGGGCTGGGCCACCAGCGCCGTGAGATCGCGGTGCAGTTGATCGATGCGGTCGCGCGGCATGCCGGCCGGCCCCAGGATGCCATGCCAGGCGCGGCTTTCGAAGCCCGGCGCGAATTCGGCCGAGGCCGGGATGTCGGGATGCTCCTTGGTGCGCTGGGCGTTGTTGGTGGCCACCACGCGCACCACGCCGCCGCGCGACAGCGCCTTGACGTCGCCCGTGTCCACGGCCAGGTCGACGATGCCGCCCATCAGCGCCGTGGCCGCCTGGCCCGTGCCCGGATAGGGCACCACCAGGAACTTGGCGCCGGTCAGCGATTCCAGCATGGCCACGTTGAGGCGCTGCGCCGCCCCCACCACGGCATAGCTCACCGTGCCCGGCTTCTCCTTCGCGATGCGGAAAATCTCGCCCATGTCCTTGGCGGACTTCATGGAGGGGCCGGCCATGATGAAGGACTCGCCGCGGCCGATCATGAACACGGGCGCAAAATCCTTGGTGGCGTCGAAGGGCACGTTCTTCTGCACCGCCGGCAGCACGGTGGTGGGGCTGATGTTGGTGAACAGCAGGGTGTAGCCGTCGGGCTTCGCATGCGCCGCCGCGCCCATGCCGATAGCGCCGTTGGCGCCGCCGCGCGGTTCAATGACGAATTGCTGGCCGTACTTGTCGGACAGGCCCTGCAGCAGGGTGCGGATGATGGGCTCGGTGCCGCTGCTGATAGAAGCGTATGGCGTGATCACGATCACGCCATGGTTGGGGTAGGCGTCCTCGGCCCTTACGCCTTGCAACGAGCTTGCAAGCAGCGCCGCCAGAATGGCGCGCAAAAAGCGGCTCGCGCCGCGCGGTGAACGCATGGTCTCCTCCTCGTTGCTCTCCCTTAACCGCAGTTTAGTCCGCAGTTTAGTTTTAGTCATTGGCGAGAATCGCCACCGCGCCATCGCCGAAATCGCCGTTGCCCGTGATGACCAGCGGCGAGGGCTGGGCGATCTGCGCACGCCCGGCCTTGCCGCGCAACTGCTTGACGGCCTCGGCAACGTGATTGATGGCCGACATGGAATGCGCCTGGGAATGCAGGCCGCCGTGGGTGTTCACCGGCAGCTTGCCGCCAAAGCGAATGGCGCCGGACTCCACGAACGGGCCGCCCTCCCCCGGCCCGCAGAAGCCCAGCGATTCGAGCTGCGAGATGACGAGGAAGGTGAACGGGTCGTACAGGAAGGCGGAGCGGATGTCCGAAGGCTTCACGCCCGACATGGCGTAGGCGCGCGGCGCGGCCATGGCCACGCCGGTGCGCAGCAACTGCTTGCGCGTGGCCACCGACGTGGGCGAATCGGGATGGCCCTCGGCCACGCCCAGCACGTAGGCCGGCTTGTGCGGCATGTCTTTCGCGCGCTCGGCCGAGCTGACCAGATAAGCTGCCGCGCCGTCGGATTCGATGCAGCAGTCCAGCAGCCGGAACGGCTCGACGATGGGCCGCGATGCCTGGTGGTCCTCGATGTTGATGGGCTTTTTCATCAGCGCCTTGTCGTTGAGCAGGGCGTGCTCGCGCATGGTCACGGCCACCGCGCCCATGTGCCGGCTGGTGGTGCCGTATTCGTGCATGTGGCGGCGCGCGATGAGCGCGTAGAAATGCATGGGCACCGTGGCGCCGAACGGCCCTTCGAACTCGCGGGTGTCCGCGAAGTTGGCCGCGGGCAGCGCCGGCCGGGTGGAAATCTTGGCCGCGCCCGAGTAGCCGTTGCGGCCGGACACCACCACGACGTGGTTGGCCACGCCCGAAGCCACGGCCATGGCCGCGGCCTGCAGGCCGGTGATGCCGTTGGCGCCGCCGAAGTGCACGGTGACGGAGAAGCGCAGGTCCTTGAGGCCGAGGTTCTCGGCAAAGCCCTCGACGGTGAAGCCCGGGCCGATGGGCGTGGGGATGAGGCCGTCGATCTCGTCGCGGCGCAGGCCGGCGTCGGCAATGGCGCGCTCCACGGCCTGCAGTTGCAGGGCCTTGTCGGACAGGCCCGAGCCCTTGGTGTAGTCGGTCTCGCCGATGCCGGTGATGGCCGCCTTGCGCTGCAGGCTCATGGCCGGCCTCCCGGCCGCGCGGCGCCCTTGGCCACCCGGAATTTGGGCAGCGAAATGGTGTCGCTGGCGTCCTCGAACTCCACCTGCACCGGCAGGCCGATGTACACGTCCTCGGGGTCGATGCCGATGACGTTGCTCATCATGCGCGGCCCCTCCTCCAGTTCGATCACGGCCACCACGTAGGGCAGTTCAGGCTTGAAGCCGGCGTGGAAGGCGCGCTGCGCCACCACGAAGCTGTACACGGAGCCGCGGCCGCTCATCAACGCCCAGTCGAAGCCGTCATGGCCGTCATTGGGGCAGTGGACCTTGGGATAGTGGATGAGCAGGCCGCATTTCCGGCAGCGCTGTATGCGCAGCTCGTGGCGCCGGCACGCCTCCCAGAAAGGGCGGCTGACTTCGGTGGGCTCGGGCAGGGGCTTGGCCGGGAGAACGGACGACATGCGCCCTCCTATCAGGGTTGAACAACGGGCGCCTATGCAGCGCCCTTGTCCCCGCATCAGCGGGGAGCCGGTTTCAGTACAGCTCTTTTTTCAGCACCGGGAAGTCGAAGCGCGGCATGACCTTGGCCAGTTCCTCGGGCGTGAACAGGCCGTCCTTGAACGCGGTCTTTTGCGGCGCCATGGCGGGAAAGGGTCCCACCGCGCCCGCCTGAACGAACAGCGTCTGCCCGCTGAAGCCGCACGCCTCGGTGCACAAGTAAGCGGCCACCGCTGCCACGTGCTCGGGCCCCTGCGCCAGCGTGGCCATGCGCGCCCGCATGGCCTCCGGTACCTGCTCGGTGATCATGCGCGTGATGGTCGCCGCCGGATTGAAGGCGTTGACGTTGATGCCATGCTCGACCAGGTCGCGCGCCGCGCAATTGGTGAAACCGTAGATCCCGCCCTTGCCGGACCCGTAGGCCGTGGCGCCGGCCGCGCCCACCAGCCCGCCGCGCGAAGTGACGTTCACGATGCGGCCGTACTTGCGCTCCATCATGTGCGGCACCGCGTGTCGCGTGCAATAAAAAGTGCCGAACAGGTGAACCTTCACCACGGATTCGAAGTCATCGCGCTCCAGCTCCCAGATGGGTTTGTTGAGCATGGTGCCGGCATTGTTCACCAGCGCGTCGATGCGGCCGAAATTCGTGAGTGCGGCATCGATGATGCGCTTCGCGCCGTCCCAGTCGGCCACGGAATCGTGGTTGGCCACGGCGCGCCCACCGGCGTCGCGGATTTCCTTGGCCACCTGCTCGGCGTGCGAGGCATCGCCGCCGGCGCCGCTCAGCGCGCCGCCAAGGTCGTTGACCACCACGGCCGCGCCCATTTGCGCCAGTTGCAGGGCGGTGGCGCGGCCGATGCCGCGTCCCGCGCCGGTGACCACCGCGACGCGGTCTTTCATGCTGGTTGTCATTCGCTCCTCCTCGTGGGTTTCCTGCGGGCCAGCATAACAAATGGGCAGGGTGTTTGGTAAGATCGCGGACAGACGAGAAAATCATGCCCGAGTCCAGACGCTATACGCTGACCATTTCCTGTCCGGACCGGGTGGGCATTGTGGCCGCGGTGAGCGGCTTCATCGCCCAGGCCGGCGGCTGGATTGTGGAAGCCAACAACCATGCCGATCCCGAGGCCAGGCGCTTTTTCATGCGCCAGGAAATCCTGGCCGACTCGCTGCCGTTCAATTCAGAGGAACTGCGCCGGCGCTTCACCCCCATCGCCGCCGAATTCGGCATGGAGTGGAACGTGACCGACAGCGAGGTGAAAAAGCGCGTGGTGCTGCTGGTGTCGAAGCAGGAGCACTGCCTGTACGATCTGCTCGCGCGCTGGCAGTCGCATGAGCTCGATATCGACATTCCCTGCGTGATTTCCAACCATGAGACCTTTCGCGGCTTCGTGGAATGGCACGGCATCCCCTTCCACCACGTGCCGGTGGCGGCCGAGACCAAGCCGGCCGCCTTCGCCGAGGTGCTTCGGCTGTTCGGCGAGGCGCGCGGCGACGTCATGGTGCTGGCGCGCTACATGCAGATCTTGCCGCCCGAACTGTGCCAGGCGCTGCCCGGCCGCATCATCAACATCCACCACTCCTTCCTGCCCAGCTTCGCCGGAGCGCGCCCCTACCACCAGGCGCACGCGCGCGGCGTGAAGCTGATCGGCGCCACCTGCCACTACGTGACGGCGCAACTCGATGAGGGACCCATCATCGAGCAGGACGTGATCCGCGTGGACCACTCCGACAGCCCCGAGGACCTGGTGCGCTACGGCAAGGACATCGAGAAGGCCGTGCTGGCGCGCGGCCTGCGCTACCACCTGGAAGACCGGGTGCTGGTGGACGGGGTGAAGACGGTGGTGTTCCGCTGAGCATGGCTGAAAAACAGGGGCGTGCGCCCTTTTATATCCCCCCACTTCAGAGGAAGATCTGCCGATCTTCCAGAGGCTGTTTTTTCGGGAGACGATGATGCGCAAATTTGCGGCGTGGACGGCGGGTCTGATATTGCTGCTGCTGGCCTCGGTCGCCGCGGCACAGTCGACAGCCGCGCAATCCACCCCGAAATACCGGGTGGTGTTCCAGGTGAGCGACGCCGACCCGGCCAAGTGGCAGCTCGCCCTGGGCAACGCGCGCAACGCCCAGATCGACCTGGGCAGGAACAACGTGCAGATCGAGATCGTGGCCTACGGCCCGGGCCTGGGCATGCTGCGCGAGGGCTCCAAGGTCGAAGGCCGCCTGGCCGAGGCGCTGGAGAGCAACATCGGCCTCATCGCCTGTGAGAACACCATGCAGGCCCTGAAAATCACCAAGGCCGATATGTACCCCGGCATCAGCTTCGCGCCGGCCGGGGTGACCCACCTCATGAAGCGCCAGATGGAAGGCTGGACCTACATTCGGCCGTGACGCCGTCCCCGGCGTCGGGCTCTAGCCTGGACAACTACTTCTGTGCGCCCTGCGCGGCGCGCATTTTCTCCATGGCCTCGCGGATGCGTGGGTCATTCATGTCGATGCGCTGGCCGCCGGGGGTGCTCACCACCATGTCGCCCGGCTTCTGGTTGGCCGCGCACGGCCCGGTCCAGCGCGCATCGATGTTGATTTCCGTGCTGCTCACGCCGTTCTGCGGCGGGTCCATTTTCGAAACCAGCTTGCCCTTGTAGGCCGAGTCGAAACTGCCCGTGAACTCGCCGTCGGTGGTCACGGTGCGCGCCTCCATCTTGCAGACCGAGTGAACGCGCACGCCGTTGGCCTGCCGCGTGACCTGGGTGGCGCTGCAATCGGCGTGCTGGCGGTCGCGCGCCTGGCGCGCCATCAGGTCATCCGAGCCCGGCCCCACGCATTGCTGCACCGAGGAGTTCATGCCCATGACGGTGGATTTGATTTCCCACAGGCCAGGTTTGCGCTTGGGGCCTTCCTGGGCAAGGACGGGATGGATAGCCGCCGCGGCAAGCGCGACGACGAGGGTGGAAACGACACGTTGCACGGTTTTCTCCTTTTTCGCGCCGGCGGGCGCCCGCTGGTATTTTAGGTGAACCGGCCTGCTCAAGGCTCATCCGGCAGCGTCCGGACAGTATGCCCGGACAGCGCCGCATCGCTTTCATCCTTGAGGTCCACGCCCGTCCTTCCGAGCCGGCGCGCGCCTGCCATCAAGCCGGCCAGCTTGCGCGCGGCGCCGTCATAGTCCAACCCCTGCGGCCTGACGTTGGAAATGCAGTTGCGCTCGGCGTCGGTCCGACCCACCTTGGGGGCGTAGGTGAGGTAGATGCCCAGGCTGTCCGGGGACGACAGCCCCGGGCGCTCGCCGATCAAGACGGCCACCTGCTCCACACCCAGCAGTTCGCCGATCTCATCACCCAGCGCCACCCTGCCCTGTGTGGCAATGACCACGGGCAGGGTCCTCACGTCGGCGATGTGGGGTGCCAGAGCCAGCAGCAACGGCATGCTGTGGCGCTGGACAGCCACGGCGGACAAGCCGTCGGCGATGACGAAAGCCAGCGCGGAAGGAGTTGCGGCGTGAGACCGCGACAAGCTTTCGGCGTCGGAGGCGTCCAGCCGCCTTCCCCAATCCGGCCGGCGCAGATACGCCGCACGATCCGTGGCGCGGCTGCGCACGGCCACGCTGGCGAAGCCGGATCCGGCCAACTCGGCCTGCAAGCGCGGCACGTCGAGCGGCTCGTGCACGGCATCGCGCGCCTGTGCGTGCGCGAGGCCGAAGCGCAGAATTTCCTGCGTGGGCAGGCTCGCCCCGGCGCGGCCCAGCGCGATGCGCGCCGGCGTGAGTTGCTTCAGGCGCTGCCAGAGGTCGGGGATGACGGGAACCGGCTTGTCCATGTCCGTCCTCAAAGCCCGGCATGGCGCAGCAGCAACTGGCCGCGCTGGGGCAGCAACCCGCCCTCGCCGTCGGTGATGCCCATGCGCTGCAGCCAGTCTTCGAACTCCGGCGCGCGCCTGCGGCCGAGCAGCCGCCGCAGGTACAGGGCGTCGTGGAACGAGGTGCTCTGGTAGTTGAGCATGATGTCGTCGGCGCCCGGCACCCCCATGATGAAATTGACGCCCGCCGCCCCGAGCAGGGTGAGCAGCGTGTCCATGTCGTCCTGGTCGGCTTCGGCGTGGTTGGTGTAGCAGATGTCGCAGCCCATGGGCAGGCCAAGCAGCTTGCCGCAAAAATGGTCTTCCAGACCCGCGCGGATGATCTGCTTGCCGTCGTACAGGTACTCCGGGCCGATGAATCCCACCACGGTGTTCACCAGCAGCGGCCGGAAACGGCGCGCCAGCCCGTAGGCGCGCGCCTCGATGGTCTGCTGGTCGGCGCCGTGATGGACGTTGGCCGACAGCGCGCTGCCCTGTCCGGTCTCGAAATACATCAGGTTGTCGCCCACGCTGCCGCGGCCGAGGCTGTGGGCGGCGGCCTGCGCCTCGGCCAGCAGCGCGGCCGACACGCCGAAACTGGCGTTGACGGCCTGGGTGCCGCCGATGGACTGAAACACCAGGTCCACGGGCGCGCCCTGCTCGATGGCGCGTAGCGTGCTCGTCACGTGCGTGAGCACGCAGCCCTGGGTGGGCACCTCGTAGCGCGCGCGGAAGTCGTCGATCAGGCGCAGCAGCGCGGTGATGGCGGGCAGGCTGTCGCCAGCCGGGTTGATGCCGATGACGGCGTCGCCCACGCCGTAGAGCAGGCCGTCCAGCATGGACGCCGCGATGCCGCGCGGATCGTCGGTGGGGTGGTTGGGCTGCAGCCGCACGGCCAGCCGTCCCGGCAGCCCCAGCGTGTTGCGAAAGCGCGTCACCACGCTGCACTTGGAGGCGGCGATGATCAGGTCCTGGTTGCGCATGAGCTTGCTCACCGCCGCGGCCATCTCGGGCGTGAGGCCGGGGGCGATCGCGGTGAGCGCGGACGTGTCCGCGACATCGGAAAGCAGCCAGTCGCGGAACTCGCCCACGGTGAGG
>Ga0068858_100002094_pt1 | contig 20263 bp, 16 predicted proteins | sample KBSSwiS12_FD_66589 | JGI IMG/M metagenome (GOLD analysis project Ga0068858, IMG submission 66589) | Switchgrass rhizosphere microbial communities from Kellogg Biological Station, Michigan, USA - KBS Switchgrass S1-2 | ecosystem: Host-associated > Plants > Roots > Rhizosphere > Soil ...
CCTCTAACAGCACACTCACAGGCATCGCCAACACGCTCCGGCCTGACGTAAGAGGACCGATCGCGATCATCGGCAGCGTAGATCGTTGGTTCGATACCTCGGTATTTTCGCCTGTTACGGGTTTTGGCAGCCTGGGCCGGAATGTGGTCATCGGGCCAGGGTTCTACAATACTGACTGTTCGATCATGAAGAACACTGAACTGAGCGAGAAGATCCGCATACAGTTTCGGGTCGAGGTTTTCGATCTTTTCAATCATGCAAACTTTGGCCAGCCGGGGAGCGTCGTTGGCACCCCGGGCTTTGGGCGTATCACGAACACGCGCTTTCCAACCGGCGAATCCGGGTCGTCGCGGCAGATGCAGCTTGGCATCAAGCTGATTTTTTGATGAGAACATTATTGAAGCTAAATCGAACGGTGTTGCTCACTTTGTCCGTAGTCTGGTTGTTGCCCTCGGGCATGTGGGCGCAGCAGTCTGTAAAGCCAAAACGGGTGCTGGTGTTGTACTGGGATGAGAAAGACCACCCCGCCAATGAGGCCTTCGAACGCCGTTTTCAAGGAGCTATGCAATCAGCCGCATCTGGGCCCATCGAGTTTTATTCCGAATTTCTTGAATCCAGCCGGTTCCCGGGAGAGGACCAAGCCAAGTTATTGCATAACTATATTCGGCAGAAATATGCCGGCCGCACCATCGATGTTGTGGTTCCTACTGCGACTGCGCCCTTGGAATTCCTTTTCAAATACCGCAGTGACTTCCTTCCGCATACTCCCATCGTCTTCGCCGCTACCAGTTATCCCAGGGCGGCGCAGCTTAAGTCAGGAGCTGGGGCCACCGGAATCGTCTTGGTAAACACCTACAAAAAAACGTTAGATCTGGCGCTGCGGTTACATCCCGCTACAGAGCACGTGTTCGTCATTAGCGGAACGCCGGAGCATGACAAAGTTTACGAGACCATGGCACGGAGCCAACTCAAGGGCTATGAAAACAAAGCGGCCATTACATACCTCACGGACGTGCCTCTTGAAGAGTTGATGGTCAGAATCAAAGACCTGCCGGAGCGATCCATCGTTCTTTACGTATGGCAGCAGGCACGGGATAGCCAAGGTAAGCTCTTGGAGTCTCAGGATGTCCTTAAGTTGATTGCCCCCTTGGCGCGAGTTCCCTTCTACGGGATGTCCTTCGCCAATGTCGGCCTCGGAATCGTGGGCGGCTATGTTTGGACCATGGAAGCCAATACCACCAGATTGGCGGAGATGGCCTTGAAGGTTGCCTCCGGAACGCGGGCTTCGAACATTCCCGTCGAGAACGCTCCGGATACGCCGATGTTCGACTGGCGTCAACTTCAGCGGTGGGGCATCAGCGAAGACAGGCTGCCGGAGGATAGCGTCATTCATCTTCGCGACGTGAGCCTGTGGCAACAGTTCAAGTGGCGCATCATCGCCGCGATCGCCATGATCGTATTACAGAGCCTGCTGATTGGGGCGCTTCTCTTTGAGCGTCGCCGGGCCCGGCAGAGCGCCGCGGCGCTTTCTAAAGCGCAACGAGTGCTCCGTGAAAGCGAGGAGCGGTTTCGGGACATGGCTGACACGGCGCCGGTGATGCTGGTCGTTTCTGGTGCGGACCGGCAAGCCACATTCTTCAATAAGGGATGGCTGGATTTTACCGGCCGCACCATGGAGCAGGAATTAGGCATGGGTTGGACGGCCGGAGTGCATCCCGACGACCGGGAGGCATGTTTCGCTGGAATCGAGGCTTCGTTCCAAGCGCACAGGGAGTGTCATATTGAATACCGCTTGCGACGCGCCGACGGGCAGTACCGATCCGTGATCTGCAACGGAGTTCCGCGCTTCGAAACGGAGGGAGTCTTCACCGGCTACATCGTTTCACTGATTGACATAACCGATCTCAAGACAGGCCAAGCCGAAGCGCTTGCCAACCAAAAACTGGAAAGCCTGGGAGTATTGGCTGGTGGGATCGCACACGACTTCAATAATCTGCTCGGCAGCATTCTGGCCAACTTGGAACTGCTGCTATCGGATATTGCCGACGCCTCACCGACTAAAAAGGGACTGGAGACAATCAAGGTGATCGCGACACGAGCATCCGAAATGGTGCGGCAATTGATGGTATACGCTGGCGAGGAAAGTGCCGTCTTCGAAAAAATCGATCTGGCGGGACTCGTGCGCGAAATGCTGCAACTGATGATGGTAACCATTACAAAGAATGCCGCGTTGAAGATCGATGTTCCCCCGAATGGTTTTTCGATCCGCGGGAATGCCGCACAACTTCGTCAAGTGGTGATGAACCTCATAACCAACGCCTCGGATGCGCTCCGCGAGAAGGGAGGGGAGATTTCGGTCACTCTGACACCGGTTCAGGCGCCACAGCAATCGGCAGGAAACCTCAGTGCAGATTTCCTCCGGCTAGAGGTCCGCGACTCCGGATGCGGCATGTCCGAAGAGATCCAGGCTAAGATTTTCGACCCGTTTTTCTCCACCAAAGAAGCTGGCAGGGGCATGGGGTTGGCCGCAGTGCGGGGAATTATCTTGACTCATGGCGGCGAGATTAGAGTGCGGACCGCGGTCGGGTCGGGTTCGTGTTTCGAAATTCTATTGCCATGTGTCGGGCAAGCTGAACAAGAGTTTCGCGACCTGGTGATACCCGCCGTAGCCAGTGGAAGTGAGAACGAAACGGCAACAATTTTGATCATTGACGATGAAGACATGCTCCGGCTGCCGATCGCAAGCATGCTGCGGAGAAAAGGGTACTCTATCCTGGAAACCCGCGATGGCGCCACAGGCGTGGATGTGTTTAAAGCCCAAGCAGCGGAGATTGACATCGTTCTTCTCGACCTGACTCTACCTGGGATGTCTGGAAAAGAAGTTTTGGCAGACTTGCGGAAGATACGCCCCGGTATCAAGGTTGTTCTGTCAACGGCATACGGCCGAGACAGAGCCTTCAGAGATATAACTGAGCCCGAATCGGTCTACTATCTCCGAAAACCCTATAAAATCGACGATCTCACGGCCTTGCTACGGAGAGTGCGCCTGGAGGAACCGGCCGCGATGCAAGCCACTACCCGCGGCGCAGGGACTTACTAGTAACATCCTGGTAAGCGATAGAATCTTTAGTCAAAGTGAAGCCCAACAAGGACACCTACCGCCGGATTGTCGGAGCTGTGCCCGAGGGCATATGGGTAGTCAATCCTCAAGGGGGAACCACGTTCTGCAATGAACGTATGGCGCAAATTCTGGGAACTGATGTCGAGTCCCTGGAAAAGATGTCGTGTTTCGATCCTGTGTTTCCAGATGATTTAGAGGAGGCACAGCGTCAGTTTGCGCTGCAGTTGGTCAGCGGCGGCCCGCCCTTTGATTTTCGTCTGCGTCGCAACGATGGATCGGCCGTGTGGGTCAGTATTTCATGCAGGCAGATGTACGATGATGCGGGCGACATCATAGGGCTGCTGGGTTTGTTCACGGATGTCACCGAGCGCCAGCGTGCGCAGGCCGCGCTGCGCGAAAGTGAAGAGCGCTTCAGGACCATGGCCGACACCGCGCCGGCCCTGATTTGGGTCTCCGGCCCCGACAAGCTTTGTACCTTTTTCAACAAATTTTGGCTGGACTTCACGGGTCGGACAATGGAGCAGGAGTTGGGCGACGGCTGGGCCGAGAACGTGCATCCTGAAGACCTGGAACGTTGCACGGACATCTACTCATCTTCGTTCGATGCGCGCCGCAGCTTTCAAATGGAATATCGTTTACGGCGGGCAGATGGAGAGTACCGCTGGGTATTGGATAACGGTGTCCCGCGCTTCGAAGCAGGCGGCAGATTTGTGGGTTACATCGGTTCGTGCGTTGATGTCACGGATCTCAAACGCGCGCAGGAACTAGATCTTGCCCGACAGAAACTGGAGACAGTAGGATCAGTAGCGAGTGCTGTTGTACATGATTTCGGCAATCTGTTGTCCGGGATCATGGCTTACTCCGAAATGTTGCTGGACGCCTTCGCGAGCGGCTCCATCCCTACTAAGGAGGTAGAGGGCATCCGTAATGCAGCAATTCGCGGTACTGACATGGCGCAGCGGTTGATGGGTTACGCCGAGCCAGAGAGCCAGGTTCTCGAACTCGTCAACGTCTCTGGAATCGTGGAAGACATGCTTGAAGTGCTCAAAATGTCATTGTCAAAACATGTGGTGCTGGAAACTCATCTCAACAAACAGCTTGGGATGGTGCGAGCGAACCCAGTTCAAATCCGGCAAATTGTCATGAACCTCGTCATGAATGCATCAGAGGCGATCGGCGATCGCGATGGAGTGATCCGCGTGACCACGGGGCAGTTGACGGTAGGCCACGAGTCGCATCTGGAAAGCTCCGACGGCCCCACGGCGGGTGATTATGTGCAACTGGAGGTCTCCGACACAGGACGAGGCATGGCACCCGATGTGCAGGCCCGGATCTTCGACATGTTCTTTACAACGAAAGGATCGGGCGTCCATGGCCTGGGGCTGACAGCGGTCCATTGGATCGTTGAGCGTATGCGGGGGACTATCCGGGTTTCAAGTACGCCGGGCCGGGGAACCACACTCCAGGTCATGCTGCCCTTTGAGGAACAGACGGTCGAGGTAAGACGCAGCGTGACCGCGCGCGCCGCAGACGTAGCACTGGCATCTCAGAGCGCCACGATCTTACTTGTGGAAGATGACAGTATGTTGCGGCAAGCGGTTTCAACGATGTTACGTATGAGAGGCTTCTCCGTTCTTGAGGCAAGCGACGGATCTGCCGCATTGGACGTGATCCGGGCGCAGAGAGAGCACATCGATGTACTACTCCTGGACACTATTCTGCCCGGGACCCCCAGTCGCGAGGTCTATGACGAAGCCGCGCTTCTCAGACCCGGCCTAACCATTATCGCGATGAGCGCGTACAGCAAGGAGATGGCCACGGCTTCGCTGGGCAGGACTATGGTACGGTTTCTTCGGAAGCCCTTCAGCGTCCATGAACTGATAGAGATGATTCGGGAAGACTCACTTCCGCAGCGCACGCAAGCCTCTCGAGCCTAGGGGCGCGCCCAATGCGCGTATCGCCCCAGTTCCGATTCTCCTGAATGGGAACGCTGATGAGGTCGGCCACCGGACTCCGTGCGGCTTTGTGCGATTCGACACAGCCGAGCGCACGTGATGAGCAGAACAATCCAATGAACGCCGGCGACTCTTGGATTCTGGAAGGATTTACAGGCTCGCAGGCTCGACTCCGACGGCGCTGACCGAATTCTTGCGGAGGACCGGAATTCTGTCGCTGTAACGGCCGCGACCTCGAATTCGAGCGAAAAAATGAACCTTATTGGCTGCCAGCAGAATCGCTGTCATGCCTTTCGAAGGGGCGCAAATTTGGCCGTGGAGATGCCGCATGACTGTGGAAAGTATCAGACTTGACGAGGCCAGGGATCGGAAAGTCCCTTGGAAGAAGTGGGGTCCCTACTTGAGTGAACGGCAATGGGGAACCGTGCGTGAGGACTATAGCGAAGGGGGTGACGCCTGGAATTTCTTCACCCACGATCAGGCGCGCTCGCGGGCCTACCGCTGGGGCGAGGACGGCATCGCCGGCATTTCCGATGACAAACAGCGCCTGTGCTTTGCGCTGGCCCTGTGGAACGGCAAAGATCCGATTCTCAAGGAGCGGCTTTTCGGCTTGACGAATAGCGAAGGCAACCACGGCGAGGATGTCAAGGAGTATTACTTTTACCTCGATAGCACGCCGACCCACTCGTACATGAAGTATCTCTACAAGTACCCGCAGGCGGCCTATCCCTACGCCGACCTGGTGGAGACGAACCGGCGGCGTTCCCGGAACGAGTTTGAATACGAATTGCTCGACACCGGCGTCTTCAATGACGACCGATACTTCGATGTGTTCGTCGAGTACGCCAAAGACGGGCCGGAAGATATCCTGGTGCGGATCACGGCAGTCAACCGGGGACCGGACGCGGCAGAACTGCATCTGTTGCCGACGCTGTGGTTCCGCAACGACTGGTCGGCGTGGATTGCCGCTTCCAACAGGGCTGCCGAGAAACCAATCCTCAAGCAAGTCGAGGCCGCGGCGGGCACCAGCGCGGTCGCGGTAACGCATCCGGTGCTGGGTCAATACATTCTTTCCTGCGAAGGTAACGTGCCGCTGCTCTTCACCGAGAACGAAACCAACCACGAGCACCTCTTCCCCGGGCAAAAAAACGAGAGCCCGTACGTCAAAGACGGCATCAACAATTACGTAGTGCAGGGCCAACAGGGCCCGGTGAACCCCGGCAAGAAGGGCACCAAGGTCGCGCCGCACTATCAGATCAATCTAGGCGCCGGTCAGACGAAAGTGATTTGCCTGCGGCTCTCCCACAGTTCTGCCCGCCAGACGGGCCAACCCTTCGGAAAACAATTTGATGAAGTCTTCGCTGATCGGCTTCGTGAAGCCGATGACTTTTATAAGTCGGTCACACCGCCATCGGTGAGTAAAGACGGGGCCAACGTGATGCGCCAGGCCATCGCCGGCATGCTTTGGAGCAAGCAGTTCTTCTTCTTCGACGGCGACAACTGGCTGGACGAGCACAACTCCAACCCGCTGCATACGGGCTATCGGCATGCCCGGAACTCGGAATGGTTCCATATGCTGAACGAGGACATCATCTCCATGCCCGACAAGTGGGAGTACCCCTGGTACGCGGCCTGGGACCTGGCCTTCCACACGCTCCCGCTCTCGATTGTGGATCCCGCCTTTGCCAAGGAGCAGATGGACCTGATGCTCCGCGGAGTTTACTTGCACCCCAACGGCCAGATGCCCGCCTACGAGTGGAACTTCAGCGACGTGAACCCCCCGGTCCACGCGTGGGCGACCTTGTTCCTGCATCGCACCGAGCAGGCTCTGCGCGGCGAGACGGACGTGGATTTCCTCCGATCGACGTTCAACAAACTCTTGCTGAACTTCACCTGGTGGGTGAACCGCAAGGACCGCTTCGGCAAGAACGTGTTCGACGGAGGCTTCCTCGGTCTCGATAACATCGGCATCTTCGACCGCAGCGCCCCGCTTCCCACTGGCGGTTACCTCGAGCAGGCGGACGGCACAGCCTGGATGGCCCTGTTCAGCCAGAATATGGCGGAACTCGCATTCGAGCTCACCCTCCACGACCCCGCCTACGAGGGCATGATCATGAAGTTCGCCGAGCACTTCTACTACATCGCTGCGGCCATGAACCGGCCCGGCCAGGATGGCATGTGGGACGAGGAGGACGGCTTCTACTACGACTTGCTGCGGCTCCCGGACGGCAGCGCCCAGAAGCTCAAGGTTCGCTCCATGGTGGGGCTCTTGCCGCTGTGCGCCACGGCAATTGTGGAGAAGTCTACGCGAGAGCGTGTCCCGCGGACAATGGCTGCCGTGCAGGAACGTCTGCGCCGGATGCCCGAACTCCTGAACACCATACACCCCACGGGTCCGGGACATTTTGGGGTAGCCGAGCGCGGGATCATGGCCCTGGTTAACCCGGAGCGTCTCCGCCGGATCCTAACCAAGATGCTCGACGAGAACGAGTTCTTGAGCCCCTACGGCATCCGCTCGCTTTCCAAGTTCCACGAGCAGCACCCGTACGTCTTTCAAACGAACGGTCAGGAATACCGGGTGGACTACCTTCCAGCCGAGTCGAACACCGGCATGTTCGGCGGCAATTCCAACTGGCGGGGACCGGTGTGGATGCCGGTGAACGCTCTCCTCATCCGGGCGCTGTTGAATTTTTACATGTACTACGGCGACAACTTCAAGATCGAATGCCCTACGGGTTCAGGGAAGATGATGAACCTCTTCGAGGTGAGCAAAGAGATTGCCGGCCGGCTCACCCGGATATTCACCCGCGACGAGCATGGCCGGCGGCCGGTCAATGGCGGTAGCGAGAAGTTCCAGAGCGATCCCCACTGGCGCGATCACATCCTCTTTTACGAGTACTTTCACGGGGACAATGGTGCAGGACTCGGCGCCAGCCATCAGACCGGCTGGACGGGGCTCGTGGCCAAATTGATCGAGCTTTACGGCGTCCTGGATCCCAAGCAGGTCCTGGAGTTGGGCAAGCAGGCCGCGTTCGTCAGGGATGCTGCAAAACCAGTGAAAGCAGATGAAGTCATGGTCTAACCACCCGGTTCTCTCTGGCTGCAAGAATTCGACCCAAAACCCTAGAGGCGGTTGAATCTCGTCACGGTTCGGGAGCAGGAAAAATGCTTCGCAGCCCGATTGTGCGGGAGTCCGCTGCATAATTTCCTCCGGCGCATCATTCCGAATGGCGATATCGGAAAGTACATGGCCACGACCCATCAGGGCTTCGCGCTCCATTACCGCCCGCACGATATGTACGTGGGCAACCTGGTCACCGCGCTTGGCTGTATCGATGCCGGAATCACCTGTATCATCGATAACTCTCACAATTCGCGCTCATCCGCTCATTCCGACGCGGCCATTCAAGCGCTCATCGATGCCGGCATCCGCGCTGTCCACGCATCCGGTGCGCCAGCGTCGGCCCTGGTCCGCTCTATCCTTCGGCGGGTGGAGTGCGTCTCATGTTGACAGGACAACGATTCAAGCTGAGACAGTCGGCGCTCGCAATTGAGGTTGTCAATGGCATGCGTCTGCGGGTCACCATTCCTACGCGAACGATTCTCAAAGTGATCGCCGGTCCAATTGATGGTGATCAAATGGTAGACGTTCTTTGGGAAGACAAGCGAGTAAGTATGTTCGCTGTTGACTTAATCACGCGCGGAACAGAGATCCCGGCCCGAAAAGCGCGGGCGAGGATTCCGATAATGCGACACATCAGGCGGCAAGTGGCCGCCTTCGAAGGCTTGCTGACGACACGGCCATTGGATAACTTCTCAGTGGCCGACCACACACTCGGCTCTATCCTTTGCACTCTCACGATTCCGTATCGTGGTATTTATAGCCGTGGCCTTTGACTGTGCCGATTACCCAAGCGTTGCCGCCCAGTTTTCTGCGAAGGCCTCGAATGACCACATCGACAACATTGCTTCCGCCGAAAGGTTGCTTCCAAACCTCACGCAGCAATTCGTCGCGTGTCACCACGCTGCCGGGACGCTGTGACAGGTAGGACATCAACTCGAACTCCAGTTTTGTGAGGTTGAACCGGCCGCCGGAATGGGTTATCAACTGCCGGCGGGAGACATCAAGCTCGACTTGAGTATTCGAAGAACTAACCGACTCCCGCGACAGGTCGCTGCCGACGAACTCCAACATCCAATGCATCGGACCCTGTGGCCCAAACGGAAGCACGGCGGTGTGAATGGGCGACTGACCGATCGAAACACTCAGGCTTGGTTCGAGTTCAAACCCGAGGTCCAGCACAGCCTGTGGAACCGACGCAGGTTCCCGGATCGCCGTAAACACCGCCACTGCTCGCGGATTCTCCAGATACGCCCGCTTGGCATCCAAAACGCAAGCCGCCCACTCCGGACTTTGGCGTTCTCCCAGGGCGCGCGACAGCAGCCAGCGAATAAAAAGGTAGGGCCGTCGCGGATCGCTAACACGGGCCTGCACATAACTCAGCCAAACCGACAGCAGCTGGTCGCAGTCGGCCAGAGATCGCGGGATATCCTGAGGCCGCGCCATGACGTAAAATCCGACCACTTCTCCAGCGCTTCCTCGAACCACCGAGAACAAGTGCGCGGTTTGTTTCCACCACTCGGACACGATGGCAGCGCCACTGTCACCATCATGGGTTCGTGCTATGTCCAAAATCGGGTCGCGATCGGCGGGTCTGGCCCTTTCGACGGGTAGCGTAGCCCCGGAAGGAAAGAACGCCTCGCGTAGGACCGGGCGCTCCAACAGGAACAACAAGTCGGCTGTGTGCCGCCAAGTATCTCGTGCTCCCCCAACCACCAACTGATCTCGCATAGATTGCCAGGCTGCTCGTTTCAGTTTCCGGGTTCGGACCGGGTCCATAGCCGCCATGCGGGACTCAATCGCCAGGCGAAAGGCATCGTGGAACGCAAGCCCATCGGCCGCCGCCTCGACGAATGAAAGCTGGCGCAGATTCGCCAAAATGTTCTCGGCGGAATGGTCCGGCAGCATCGCTCCGAGAACGGGTCTGGTAACCCGGCGAACGAGAGATGCGGCTTCGATCGCTTCCCTCAGCGCGGGGTCGGCGATTTCGTTTACGCACGTGAGCGCCAGGTAATCGATAACTTCATTGAGTTCCAGGTCGCCACTGAGGGCGTCGGGTTTGTCCGCAAGACTGGCCGTACACAACTGGAGAGCGAGAGGATTTCCTCTAGAGAAGCGGGCAATCCGGTCCTGGACCGCTTCCGTGAACCCGCGGCTAACCAGGAAGGCTGCGACATCTGCCTCCGGAAGAGGACCCAACCGTAAACTCAGCACATGGTCCGCCCAACCGGGAGCCGCTATCCAAGGGGCGGTAGCAAGAGAACGCCCCATGATAATGAACCTCGCCGATATGGGCAGGGCCGGAAGGAACTCTGTGCGCAACCAACCATCCAGAAGGCGCAGGGCTTCGTAGTTGTCCAAGGCGAAAACAATCGGCTCGGCTAAGGCACCAACCGCAGCCGCCACTTCGGAGACATTTCTCAATTCCACGCCGAGCGAGGTTCCGATGGCCCCCAAAAGGCCGAGTGGAACCGGCTCGATGCCGCGGCAATCGAGTAGGCGCACCTGCCGGCCCCGAGCAGCCGATTCTCGCTCAAATACGCGCACCAGACTTGTCTTTCCGATGCCACCAACGCCATGCAGGAGCACGATGAGGGGTCCTGTGGGGTCGAACAGCGTGGCAAGCCGCGCCAACTCGCGCTCCCGCCCGCTGAAACGGTCAGCGTGAGAGCGCTCAAGACTGTCCTTAATGGTACTCATACGGCATCGCATTCCATTGAAATACAGAGAGTTATCGATGACTTAATTTCTCATCCCGATCTCATCCCAGCCTCATGCTGGCCGGGCCAACTCGCCCCAAACTGACAGTGTAGAGCGAAGAGCTCAGAAGAGGAAGAGAGGATACGTTATGAATATCAACGAACAGAAACTGCACGCGCTGCTGGGCAAGGTTGTGTCGGACTTCGGTGCCGTATTTCAAGCCCCGCTGATCCTGATCGGGGACAGCCTCGGCCTGTACCGCGCGATGCGGGATGGCCAACCGACCACTCCGGCCGCGCTCGCAGAACGAACGGACTCGGCCGAACGATACGTCCGGGAGTGGCTCAATGCACACGCGGCGGCGGGCTATGTCGACTATCATGCGGAAAATGGAACATACTCACTCTCGCCGGAGCAGTCCATGCTGTTCGCCGAGGAAGGCGGCCCCGCGTTCATAGTCGGCGCCTTCCAGGTGGCGACGGGAGCGGGGGCCATCCGCCCAGCGCTGGAACAGGCGTTTCGAACTGGCGAGGGGCTACCGTGGCACCAGCACGACCACCAGGTCTTTCATGGTACGGAGCGCTTCTTTCGCTCCGGCTATATTGCCAATCTGGTCTCGAACTGGATACCGTCGATCGCCGGAGCTCAAGAGTCTCTGACGAGGGGTGGCTGCGTGGCAGATATTGGCTGTGGCCATGGGGCATCTACTGTCCTGATGGCGCAGGCATTCCCGAACTCGCGGTTTTTCGGCTTTGATTCTCACGCCGCTTCCATTCAAGCGGCAGAGGAGCGGGCCGCGGCCAAGGGTCTGTCAGACAGGGTCCAGTTCGCCGTCGCCGGAGCCAAGGACTTTCCGGGCACGGGCTACGATCTGGTAACGATCTTCGATGCTCTCCACGACTTGGGAGACCCGGCAGGCGCCGCGGCGCATGTCCGCTCCACACTGAAGCCGGACGGAGCCTGGATGATCGTCGAGCCCTATGCGGAGGATCAGTTGGAGGCGAACTTCAATCCGATTGGCCGCGCGTATTTCTCGGCTTCGACGCTGCTGTGCACGCCTTGCTCCCTGTCACAGGAAGGCGGACTTGCGCTGGGAGCGCAGGCTGGCGAGGCGCGCCTTCGAGCGGTCCTCGCCAACTCAGGGTTCCGTCAATTCCGCCGAGCCGCGCAAACACCATTTAATCTGATCTTTGAGGCCCGCGCTTGAAAGGACTGTTCGCCGGCGGCATGCAGTCCATGCCGCCGGTCAACCTACGAGGAGACGCATTTCAGTTGATTCTACAGATTCATTTCGATCTCAATATGCCGATCGCGGAATATCAGAAGATGGCTGATTCTGTCGCGCATGCATTTCTCGATGTATCTGGACTAAGCATGCTAGAGGTTACGGCATGACCTGCGGCCCCTTCGAAGCGGCATTGCCGTCCAACGCATAACGATCGCCAACCGAATGGGTGACCGCACGGACGGCTCCGATAATGCTCCTTATTGGGCGGCAAACTTTGTGGGGTTATCCCGGCTTCGCGGCCAAGTGGTCAACGAAGTCAAGATTGGCCATGGGCCAAGTCAATGCCGCCTCTTCTCGGCGCCGCTCGCTGCTGAGTCTCCACACACAAAGCGGCCAAGCCCGACTCGATATCCACCGTCATAGGTATCACAGTATTTAGGCGTGTGATAGCGAGCACCTCGCGGATGCGGGGTTGGGGGTTCACGAGAACCAACCGTCCGCCCGAAATCTTGTAGAGACCTATGATAAAGCTGAGTCCGGCGGAGCCGAGAGACGCGACATCCCCAAAGTCTGCCAGAAACGTCCTGCATGCGAGGGTCTTGATTTCATTCATTTTGGCGTTTAAATAGTCTAAATGCGCACCTGCGTGCAGGTGCCCCGCAAAATGGAGAAGGCATACGTCGCCACGTACTTCGACATTGATGAGGATCGGATTGGGAACAGTTCCCATTGAGCCTGGTGGGCTGAGACGTTGCATTACAGTCTGCGCATTCATATTCTGGTTTCCTTCCCACAGCTAGTGAAGCGAGCGATTATGGAAAGATCCGCCACAGTATAAAGGGCTTCCCGCACGCAAAACCGGCGGGACCGCCGGGTTCTATGCCCCTGGCACGAGAGTGCGGCGCATGATCAAGGGACCCTCACACCCAGGTCGCCAGAAAGAGCATCACTGCACTACGGGTCGATAGGGAGGAGTGGGCGGGAAAGCGAGCAATTCTTTAGCCTGCGATGCGAGCTGTCTCAGAAAGTCGATCAGCGGGTATGCCGCCGTCGGATCGATTGGCGAATTGTTGAAAGTCGTCCCCAGGGTCAGGTATGGAATGATCAAATCCACTTGGGGTACCGTCGCTTTCAACCAGAACCCTTCGATGGAAAGCCCGTTGATTCGCAATACCCTTAGTTCGTACGCGGAAGCATCCACTTCTTGGGAGGTTTGAATCTGACGCGGAAGGTGATTTTGTATGCCAACGGCTGCTCGTTGGACGGCATCGATCCCGTTCCCGTAGGAAACTCCGGTGACTGCCCCGGCGTCATTCAGATAGACCGCCCACGCGACGCCTACCTGTGGCGGCTTGGGTGCGAGGAACCTCCACCCATAAGGAAGTGCATCGAGGTTAACCGGATTGATAACCTCCCGCAGACCAAGGTTGAAGAAGAGCTGGGCCTCATAGTTCGCGGGAAGTGCTGGAGGAAATGTCGCCGAATCTTCAGGGTCTACGAACTTTGGGAGACCCTGTTCGAATGCTTGCCAAGGTACGACCAGGTTCGAAGGTTTCCAAGGCATTCCATATCTCCTTTACGTCACTAGAAAACTATCGATCCATTTACCGCCCGTGCCGGTGGAGCTTTGATAATTGTAAAGCGTCTTAAATTCGTCGAAGTTCATCCAGCTAATGATCGCTGCAGGGCCGTTGGGATCATACACCTGCACACGCTGAACCGCAGCATGTGCACCGTAGCCGGCGATTGCCGCGAAATGGAAGTAAGCTCCGCCAAACCATTCGATCTGAATCCCTACCGGGCGGCCCGCGTCGATTTCCGTCATGATCGCCGGGAAAAGCAGAGGACCGGCCCCGGTTCCCGATCCCGGCGCGTTATTGAGCCTGCCGAGGGCGCTCAAAGCCTCGCGCAAATACCAAGGCTTGTTGCAAGGCGTGGGATTGACGCAGCAATCGCCGAGCCCTCGATAGGCGAGACTAAGCACGGTTTTCGCAACGGTGCACTGGAGCTTTGCACCTTCGGTCCGAAAATCGTCGATGCTAACCGCCACGGCGTCCCAGCACCAGTTGGATTGCTCCTGAGGCTCCATCGAGAAATGCTGAAGCTCACAATGCATGATTTATCCTTCATGCGGTCGCGGCGGCGTTTTAAGCCACCGCAACCGCGCATTTGCCAACTAGTTGCCGCCGCCAGTGGGGGGCGTACCACCTCCGCCGGGATTCGCAAAGGTGATGAGATATCCGGTGCCATCCGCCAAGGCGGAAGCTCGAATCTCGGAAGACGGGATCGGATTGGCGCCGACTTCAATTTCTACCGCATTGGTGGTTGTTACATCGGCCAATACCCGGCTGCCCGCCGGCGCATCGAATTGAATCACATCGCCAGGCTGCAGAATGACGCCGCTGATCTGATTCATGATAGTACCGTCCTTATTGGTACCCAATGTTAAGTTGACTGTTGCCATCGCGGTTTCTCCTTTTCCTTTACTGCACGTGTTTTGAAGCCAATATTTGTAGAAAGCGCGAATCGCGCCGTAAGTCCGCCACTTCGGGATAACGATTTAATTGGTACACCATGCCAGCAGGAGACCTCGCCAGAAGACCGAGGGTATCGTCCCGACGCCCCAGAGCTTCATAGGTTAAGGCCGCCATCCATCGAGTCTCGGTGTGATCGGGCCAGAGTTGGAGGGCCTGCGCGATCTCGGAGGCCGCGCGCGGGCGGTCGCCCAATTTAGCAGCCAAATAAGCGAGATCCGCGCGTTCCCTGCCATTACGCGGATCCGTCAAGTCTCTTTCCGCCACGGCAAGTCCGTGCCGGAACGCGGAGGTCGCTTTGTTGGAAAGGCCCGTACGTTCGTAAGAAATCCCAAGATTCAGCCACAGGAGCGCGGTTTCCGGCCCAATCTCGAGCGCCTTCAGATAGTGAGGAATTGCGTCATTATCCTTACCTTGCAGCATCAGCAAATAGGCAAGTGTATGTTCGCTGTCAGACGTGTCGCCCAAACCGATCGCTATTCGGAGTTCATTCTCGGCTTCGGGATAATGCCCCGAATCCAAGTACGCAGTGCCGAGCCCAAAATGGGCGTCGGACATTTGGGGAACCAGTTCTATCATTCGTTTGAAGGGCGGTACGGCCTGCACGTAGTCGTCCCGATCCACATAGAAGGACCCGAGTTCCCGGTAATTCCGATAGTTCTGCGGTTGAACCGCAATAGCCCGTCGGAATGCTGTCAGCGCCTCGTCCAATTGACTAGAGTTGCCGTATACGATCCCCAGACGGCGATAGGCGTCACCGTTATTGGGCTGAATTTCGATAACCCGCTGGAAGTCCGCCACCGCCTGCTCATACAAGCCGACACTTGCCTTGACCAGTCCAGCAATCAAATGCACTTCGGGCAGATCCAGATTTCGGAGCTCCGCCTGTCTTAGCGCCTCCTCCGAGCGCTCCCTCGCGAGTTGCTGGCTCGTGACCAGATACTTGGCCCAATAGGCTTCGGCCAGTCCTGCAAAAACCAGCGTTGAATCCTGGTCTGCGGCCGCTGCGCGCTGCATTCGTACGATCGCATCGTCTGGTGTCGTGCCGTTGGATAAAAGGGATAGCCCCGCCTCATAATCAGGGCGCGCCGCTGCGTTCACGGTCGCGGTATCTAAAAGAGGAGGCAGGAGCAGAGTCCCGCTCACCATCCCCGCCAAGGCCACACCGGCGTAGCGCACTTCTTCTGGCGCGTAGACCACAGTCCAGTCCTTGGTATTCACCTGGGTGCGCGTGTCCGTCAGGAATACATGCAGCCGAAGCCGGCCCTGATCCTTCTCCAGAGTGCCTCGCAAGACGTGCGTGGCGCCCAGCGAGGCCCGGGCCTTCTCTGGCGTGTCTACTTTATTGCGTACGGCGGTGGTCAGAGGAATGAAGGAAAACCGGGTGCGCCGGTTACCTTTTAAGCGGCCGACCTGAGCCGCGCCATCACGAACCACGCTTTCCGCGATGGCTGTGGAATCCGGGGTGGATAAAAAAGGCAGCAGGGCGAGGCGGACCGATTCCTGTGGAGCAGTGGCTCGTTCATACGCGAACACAGCCGAGGCGACCGCCAGTACCAGCGCCGCTGCCAGACCGATGAGCCGACGACGGGTCAGTGATGGCTCGAACGTGCGCGCCACTTCATCGGCGGTGCGAAATCTGCGCGAGGGATCAGGTTCCAAACAGCCTGCAAGCGTGCGATCCCACTGGGGATGCGCAGCAGGCGGCGGGAAATTCGCCTGTGCAGAATCCTGCGGTTGCGGTGGCCGCCCCCCTGAAACCAACTCATACAGAATGACGCCCAGCGCGTAAATGTCTGATGCGGCAGAAGCCTTCTCGCCCTTCCAAAGTTCCGGCGCCATATAGTCAGGCGTCCCGCCTAATGGACCGGTCTGCATTGTGCGCTGGGAAGACTCCCGCCTTCTCGCCAAGCCAAAGTCGGTAATCACGGCCCGTGTAGAGCCGTCTGCATTGGTGGTCAAGATAATGTTGTTGCTCTTGAGGTCGCCGTGAATCACTTGATTACGATGGGCTTCCGCCAGTCCCTCGCAGAGTTGCCGTGCGATGAGGCGCGCTTCGCTTTCAGGCAAGGCGCCGCGGCGGAGCCGCTCTGCTAGCGTCTGGCCATCAATAAATTCCATCGACAGAAAATCGAGATCCCCCTGCCGCGTGGAGGCGGTGTGAATTTCGAAAATCTTGCACACATTGGGATGGCTGACCTCGCGGGCGTTGCGTACTTCCGGCGGCAGACGTTTGCGGAAACCGGTCTTGGCGCACTTGATGGCAATACGCCGCTCCAGTCTTTCGTCCATGGCCTCGTAGACCACTCCCATTCCGCCTTGCGCGACTTCACGCAAGATGCGGAAACGGCCTTCCAGAAGCTGTCCCGGCTCAAAGGGGTGTTCGTTCAGGGGGGGCGGATACAGGGGGTCCAGCAGGAATCCTTGCATGCGAGCTTCCCATTGGACGTACTCCCAGGCCTGATCAAATAATTGAGAATCGCCGTCGCAGGCGCGCTCTAAATAGGCGCGGCGCTCCCGCTCCGGCAAATCGAGCGCAAGCTCGACCATATTCATGACCAGATCATCGTCCTGCGCTTTGTTTTCCATGGCCGGACTCTGTCTGTTCAAACAACCAGCGGCGGGCGTCACGCCACATGCGCTGCATGCTGCGCAGTTTCATTCCCAGGACCTCAGCCGCTTCTTCGTCGGTGAGCCCGAGGAAGTACTTGACTTCCACCAGGTCGCACCATTCTGGCCTGGTATGGGCAAGCTCGTCCAGGAGCCGGTCCACCGTAATCGCCAGGTCCACTTTGGGGCTTTCAGCGGGAAGGAAATTCTCCATCCCGTTAATGGCTACGAACTCCGCGTCCGGACGGCCGCGCGCGTGGTCGATTAAGTATCTACGCATAGCTCTAGCAGCTATAGCGAAAAAATGGCGCCGGTTCTGCCAATCTTGGTTTTTAGCAGCCACTAGCCGGAAGTAGATTTGGTCAACCAGCTCTGTCGGCTGCAGGCTATGGCCCTTGCGCTCGCGCTGCATCAGGTAGTGGGCCAAGCGCCGAAGATCGGGAACCACCAGATCGAAGAGCTGGTTTTCCGCGCCAGGACTGCCTTCACGCCACTCGTGCAAAAGCCTCGTGATGTCGCCCATGCTCTCGGACATGCACCACCCATTACGGTTTCGAAAGTATACCTCATCTAAGTCAGGAAAGAGAGGGGCACCTTAAAGATGGATTCGCAAAAAAAGCTGGCGGACTTTTTCGCCGCTTGCGCTATCTGGGGCGAGGTTCAATAGCCTGGTTCAGCGATAACCAGTAAACACCCAATACAAAGGAGCAGAATATGACACGACTCATTCTTGCAGCGGGGCTGTTTGTTGCGACGGTATCCACGTCTCTCTATGCCCAGACTATGGATATGCAAGCGAACATCCCTTTCGACTTCCGCGTTGGCAGCACCGTGCTTCCAGCCGGTGATTATTCGATTCGCCACAGTGACGGGATACTGTTCGTCTCACAAACCAGCGGGGCTCGCAAGAGCAGTGTAGTCTTAACCGTCGGTGCGGATCATCCCAATGCCGCGATCGGAAAGGGAACCCTTCAGTTCAACCGGTACGGCGATTCCTACTATCTGTCCAAGGTGTGGACGCCGGATTCGGAGAGTGCGCGGGCTCCTCTGAAGACTCCACGCGAAAGGGAGTTAGCCAGTCACATCGGTCTGGCTGGCACAGCCAGCGTGGCACTTCGCAGCAAGTAGAGACAACGCGAAACCTGCGGGCTAGGGAGGACGGCAGCGCCAAACGGGAGTTTGGGGCTGCCGCCCCGTGGCGCGATCGCCCTTGAAGAGAAGGATGGTAGCTACGGGCGGAATTTGAGTGCTGACCGGTCACCCAATTAATCCATTCCCAATGCGCTTAAGCAGCCGAGTTGACTTGATTAGAATCGGCCAACCTCTACGAATATGCGACATGCCGCAGCTGCGCACGCCGCGCCTACTATCAGTGGATATCCCGCCGATCCTTATCTGTCCCTTTAGCCAAGGATGCGCCTGCCTTGCGAATTACTTCCTCCCGCACCATTTCAATGTGCGATCTCAGCCAATACAGCAGAGGTCTGATGGATGCTGGCACGGATTGACGACCTGCCTTAGCTTCCATCTGGTCTAGCCGCTCCATGAAGTCCTTGGTGATTCCAGGAGGAGGAACAGCGGTCAATTGGTCTTCGAGACGCTTCAATTCGGAGTACAGCCTATAGACCCGGCGCCGTCCCAACCAGCCATAGATTGCCGGCGCGAATCGCAGCACGGGGAAAAGCACGCCCACCAGAGGAAGTGCCAGCACCAACAACTGCTGGACAAGCACTGCCAGCCAAAATGGCAGATTTCGTAGCAAGAACGGCGATCCCGTTTTGTAAAATTGACGCGCGTGAGTGCTCAGCGGAAGGTCGATTGATTCGGGTGCTGGAAACTCGCCTGCTTTGTGGAATAGACCTGGTGCCGAGTGCATCTCTTCCGCGGCCTCGAGCAATAGGTATTGAATGGCCGGATGAAGGTTGCGCCGCACCACCAGACTAGCTTTCGGTGCAAGCAGTAGTACATCCGCCGGCGGCCGGTTCTCGGCCAAATCAGCTACGCCGGCGGGCAGCACCAATTTATTTAAGTGTGGGTACAAAGCAACGAATGCATCCGCTCGGCGCATACTCTGCAGATCTAGGTTTTCGGTGGTAAGAAGTTCGTGAACCACAGGGCTTTCCCAGGGATCAAGTATTACCGCGCCGTTGAGTTCTCTGCGGTGAAGCTTTTGGATCGTCTCCTCCGGTGTGTTCGAAGACAGCTCAGCGGACTTCTGGTCAATGATTCCGACACGTCTGAAAAATTCCACCGAGAACGCGTGAGAGGCACTGCCTTCTGGGCCAATCGAGAGGCGGAGCCCCCGCAACTGATCGTAACTTTCCAATGCTCCACCACGCACAAAGAACCAAAGTGGTTCGTAGAATAAGGTGCCTAGAGACACCAAATGAGGCGAGTCTCGCTGCGTTGTAATTCCGCTCGGAATAATGGCAATGCTGATGTCTGACTTCGGGTCTTGCAGCCGAGTCACGCTTTCGACCGCACCTGCTGTCGGAACCAGTTTGAGCTCGATCCCGTTTCGCGCAAAAGACTCGCGGTAGTGCTTTGCCAGATCGGCATTGAAGCTACCCTCGGGATCCGTAGCCATAGTTACGGATCGCGGCGGCGTCGGCCGCAGAAGGCTAAACGCCTGCCAGATCAGCACCGCCGTGAACGCTCCGACAGCAATCGATGCGATCGCGAGATATCGCCAACTTGCACGCTTGTTCTCGAAAGCAGTCATCTCGGAGTATCAACTACAAGAATAGTAACGAGGGAAAGAATCCGACACAACCGACTGTGGTCCAGTCAGTGCCTGATAAAAAGTTGGCCGTCCGAAGCCTACCAACATGAATGTGCCGCTGCGCAGCAGCCAAGTGCGAGGAGTTGGCGGGCCTGCGCGGTATAGGGAATGGCCCGGAACCGGCAGAGTTGAGCTCACCTTGTTCGTTGCACAAGACGTGACATTTCCCGAGGGTCAATGAGTTGCCAGATACCTCGAAGACGTGTAAGCAA
>Ga0068858_100002099_pt1 | contig 20232 bp, 18 predicted proteins | sample KBSSwiS12_FD_66589 | JGI IMG/M metagenome (GOLD analysis project Ga0068858, IMG submission 66589) | Switchgrass rhizosphere microbial communities from Kellogg Biological Station, Michigan, USA - KBS Switchgrass S1-2 | ecosystem: Host-associated > Plants > Roots > Rhizosphere > Soil ...
GGCGGGCTGTTTGGCTACATGCATCCGTGGCTGTTCGACTCCGTGTATCCGGACCTCACGCGCGAGATGACGGTCGAGCGAAGCGCGTTCGCGATCCGCGTCGTGTGCTACTTGGGGTTTGGCGCCCTCCTGGCCGCCTGCAACATCGTCTTCGACTACGCGAAGGTTCGCGCGGTCGTGGAAGACCGGCGGAGCATGATCGGCGCGCTCCTCGCGGCCATCCGGTTCATTCGACGGAATTTTCGAGCGGCGGCCGGACTCTATCTCGTGGACGTGCTGCTCTTCGCGATCGTGCTGGCGTTGTACGCGGTCGTTGCCCCCGGCGCAGGCCGCGCCGGCTGGTCGATGTGGCTGGCCTTCGCGATCGGCCAGGGCTACGTGCTGGCCCGACTGTGGGTGAAGCTTGTGTTCTGGGCTTCGGAGACGGCGCTTTTCCAGGGCCGTCTCGCGCATGCCGGTTACGTCGCCTCGCCCAAGCCCGTGTGGCCCGAATCCCCGATGGCTGATGCGATCGGACGTTAGGGCGGCGAATCTAAGAATCTAAAGATCTGAGGATCGAACGAGATTCTCACATCCTCACATCCTCACATCCTCACATCCTTAGATCCTCAGATTCATGAAGAAACGGTAGCCGCCGCCGTCATGACCGCACGGATCCCGTTGGCGTCGAGCGATTCGACCAGGAGCAGCTCTTCGGCCATGGCGCGCACCGCAGCGCGGTTCTTCGCGATGACCTGACGCGCGGTTTCATGGCCGCGCATGACCAGTTCCCGCACTTCCTCGTCCACGCGCTGTGCGGTCGCTTCGCTGATGCCCCCACCCTTGTCTGTCTCCCACGAGCCGCCCGACGCACGGTAGGCCAGCGGCCCGAGCGAGGACATTCCGAACTCGCAGACCATCCGTCGCGCGATATCGGTCGCGCGTTCGATATCGTTGGCAGCGCCGCTGGTCATCTGCCGGAGGAACAATTCCTCCGCAATCCGGCCGCCCATCAGCGTCGCGATTTGCGCTTCGAGGAACTCGCGCGTCTGAGTGTGGCGATCCGCTTCCGGCAACTGCATCGTCACGCCGAGGGCGCGCCCGCGCGGAATAATCGTCACTTTGTGGAGCGGATCGGCATGCGGCAGCAATGCGGCGACGACGGCGTGCCCCGACTCGTGGTAGGCGCATGTCACGCGCTCGTGGTCGCTCATCGACAGCGACTTCCGCTCCGCGCCCATCAGCACTTTGTCGCGCGCCTGGTCGAAGTCGTCGTCGCCGACGACCTGGCGTCCGCTGCGTACAGCCAGCAATGCGGCCTCGTTCACCAGGTTCGCGAGCTCAGCGCCGGAGAACCCCGGCGTGCCGCGCGCGATCTGCCTGAGGTCGACGGCGTCGTCGACCGCCACCTTCCTGGCGTGGATTTTGAGGATCTGCTCGCGGCCCTTCAGATCGGGGGCGCCGACGGTCACCTGACGATCGAAGCGTCCGGGACGCAGCAGCGCGTCATCCAGAATGTCCGGGCGGTTGGTCGCCGCAATCACGACGACGCCCGCGTTGGGCGCGAAACCGTCCATCTCGACCAGCATCTGATTGAGCGTCTGCTCGCGCTCCTCGTGGCTGAGCGAGTTGCCGCCGCGACGGCGACCGACGGCATCGAGCTCGTCGATGAACACGATACACGCGGGGTGCCGACGGGCGTCGCGAAACAACTTGCGAACCCGTGACGCCCCAACGCCAGCGTACATCTCGACGAAGTCGGAGCCGCTGGCGAAGAGGAACGGCACCTTCGCCTCGCCCGCGATCGACCGCGCGAGCAGCGTTTTGCCTGTGCCCGGAGGGCCGACGAGCAGCACCCCTTTCGGAATGCGACCGCCAATGGCCGCAAAGCGTTCGGGCTCGCGCAGGAAATCGACGATCTCCTTCACTTCTTCCTTGGCTTCGTCCACCCCCGCGACATCCGCGAAGGTCACCGTCGTCTGGCGCGGATCGGCCTCACGCGTCTTGGTTTCGAACGCGGGAACCCGTCCCGACGTCACGCGGAACAGGGCGAAACCGAGGAAACCGACAGAGACGACGCCGACGAGCATGGCGCCGTAGCTGTACGGCGTCGGCTCGGAGGTGCTGCGCACCTCGATGCGGACGTTTTTCTTCGCAAGTTCGGGGATGAACGACGAGTTCGCGGTTGCGTAATTGGCCGGCGCGATAGTGCGGACCAGGCTACCGTCCGTCATCCTGACATCGAGTGCGTCGCCGTCGACCGTCACCGCGGCGACTCCGCCGCGCTCGAGCGCAGTCAGCAGATCGGAAAAGGGCACCTGGGGTGTTTCGGTCATCATCCGCGAACGCGCGACGAGACCGATCGCCCCGACGACAACCAGGGCACCGAGCAGAACGAATGTGAGATGGCGACGAAACCACGGCCGAGCAGGCACGAGACGCTCCACACAAAGCAGACGACCGACCAGCAGACGATCGTCTGCCGGACATTCGCGCTTCGTTGATTATGCGGGTTTGCGGCAAACCCGCGTGTCGTTGAGGAGACTTCCGCGCGGGGACGCGGAAGGCCTCACGATCCTACCCGAGCGAGAACGAAATGTAAACGCCATCGGCTCAGTGTGTTACAGCTCAGCCGTTCACAAAGGACCGTATCAGATTGCCGTCAACGGCCTGGGCGACGAAACGAATGTGCTACGGTTCTTATCGGCCGTTCTCCTTCAGTTTCAGGTGTCAGCCCAATGAAGAGGTGGCTCGTCTGGGTGATCGTCGGTGGACCTGTGCTCGTCTACGCGATCGGCAAGCTGCTGGCGCGTTAGGTCCGGCCTGCCGAGATTCTTGAGTTCGTCCTGCCCGGCGAACTCCGCCGACCGGCGTTTCAAGTGCTCAGAGGTCCGCGAACTTGTAGCCGACCCCCCAGACGGTCAGCAGGTAGCGCGGATGCGCGGGATCCGGCTCGATCCGACGCCGCAGCCGTTTGACGAGCGTGTCCACGCTCCGTACGGTCACGAACGTGTCACCCCGCCAGATTCTGGCGAGCAGCGCCTCGCGGGTGAACACGATGCCTGCGTTCGACGCGAGCAGATGCAGCAGGCGGAACTCCTGGTCGGTCAGCTCGACCTCGCGGCCACTGACCCGTACACGGCGACGGGCAGGATCGATCTCCACGCCGTGGACCGTAAGCGCGTCACGCCCGTCGTCGTTGCCCGCCGACTGCAGGGCGCTCGGCCTGGGCCGTCGTAGCAGCGCGCGGCTTCTCGCCACGAGTTCCCGCACGCCGAAGGGTTTCGTCAGGTAATCGTCGGCCCCGCTCTCGAGACCAACGACCTTGTCCGACTCGTCACGGCGTGCCGTCAGCATCAGAATCGGCACGTCGTGGTTCATCCGGCCGTTCCGGACCGCGCGACACAGTGCGAGGCCGTCGAGGCCCGGAATCATCACGTCGAGCACCAGCAAATCGAACCGGTCCGCCTCGACGCGAGCAAGCGCGTTCCGGCCGTCTCCAACACCTTCGCAGAGGTACCCCTCGAGCCCGAGATGGAGGGAGACCAGTTCGCGGATGTTCGGTTCGTCTTCGACGATCAACACACGCGGAGGTTTTGCCACCGTCTTTTCACGGCCGATCCACGGTTCGGTCACTGGCATCGCGTCCAATCGAATGAGACGCGGGACATTTCCCGCACTCTCATCAAAGGAGAAGCGTCGATGTCACTCAATTCCTGGCGGATCGGCCGGACTGTGGGGGCCGCGATCCTCGTGTTGGGCATGGCAAACACCTGGGTCTCTGCTCAGAATACGAACGGCGGTGCCGCCCCGTTTAGCGGTAACGGTCCCGGTCGAGGGCGGGGCCCGGGCGGGCCCGGCGGCCCTGGCGGACCGATGGCCTTCCCCGGGCCGCTGCGAATGGCCGCGTCGCAGCTAGGCATCACCGACTCTCAGAAGGAGCAGATCAAGGCGATTGCGGACTCACATGCAGACGAGTGGAGGGGGATTGCCGACCGTGAGCGGCAGGCGCGCCAGGCGCTGCAGGCCGCCATCGCCGCGCCGCAGTTCGACGAGGTGACGATTCGTCAGCGCAGTGCCGAGCTCGGGGCAGTCGAAGCCGACGCGGCAGTCGCTCAGGCGCGGGCACGGGCGGAGGTGTTTCAGATCCTGACCGCGGATCAGCAGGCCAGGTTGAAAGAGATCGAGGCGCGGATTCCGCCCGGTCGTGGGCGGCGCGGGTAGTCGCGGCGTCAACCGCCGAACAGGCGGGCTGAACAACGCGGCGAGTCTCGGGTCGAGCGACTAGGGATTAGCCTTTTTCGTGATGGCGTTGACCGCCTCGACGATGTGCCGCGCGGAGATTCCGAATCGATCGAGGAGCTCGTCCGGCTTGCCGCTTCGCGGAATCTCGCGGACCGCGAGGCGGCGGACCGAGAATCCCGCCTCCGCCACTGCCGCCGCGACCGCATCGCCAACGCCGCCCGACGCGTAGTGGTCCTCGACAGTGATCAGACGCCCGCCAGTCGCGCGCGCCGCTGCCACCAGCGCGTCGCCGTCCACGGGCGACAACGAATAGAGATCGATCACGCGCACCGCCGTGCCTGACGCTTTCAGTTGCTCATAGGCCTTGAGCGCCTCGAACACCGTGACCCCCGCGCCGACGACGGTGGCCACGTCCGCGCCGCTTTCCCGGATTACCTTGAGACCACCGATCGTGAACGCTTCGTCGTTCGAATAGATCACCGGCGTCTTCGGGCGGCTCGTCCGCATGTAGGCGGGGCCCGGATGATACGCCATCAGTGCCACGAGCTTTTCGGTGCTGACCCCATCGCAGGGGTACAACACGGTGACGTTGGGCTCGGCGCGGAAGGTGGCCAGGTCTTCCAGCGCCATCTGCGACGGACCGTCCTCGCCGATCGAGACACCGGCGTGAGAACCCGCCACCTTGATGCCGACGTTGCTGATCGCGGCCATCCGCACGAAGTCGGCGGCGCGCGCGAGGAAACAGGCAAACGTGGACGGAAACGGAATCGCGCCGCGGGCCGCAAGTCCCATGGCGGCGCCGACCATCACCTGTTCCGCGATGAAGTTCTGATAAAACCGCTCGGGCGCCACCTTCTCGAACTTGTCGCTGAAGGTCGAGTTCTTGACGTCCGCATCGAGGGCGACGACACGGGGATCCGAGGCGGCCAACTTGGCGAGCGCGACGCCGTACGCTTCGCGCGTGGCGACCTCGTCTCCCATCTTGTACGCAGGCGGAGCCATCGGCGATGGCGCCTCGGGCTGACGGGATGTCGCGGCCGGCTTCTGAATGTTCGTGATGATGTCGACGCCCGGCGGATCAGGCACGAGCTGCTGCTTCAGCTCGGCGAGGGCGCGATCCAATTCCTCGCCTTTCTTGAACGATCTCCCGTGCCAGCCCTGCTGACCTTCGGTGAACGAGATGCCCTTGCCCTTGATCGTGCGCGCCAGAATCATCGTCGGCTGCCCCTTCGTGGCGCGCGCCTCTGCGTACGCGTCGAGGAGCGCACCCAGATCGTGGCCGTCCACGACGATGGCATGCCAGCCGAAGGCGCGCCAGCGCCGGGCGAACTGCTCCATGTCGTGCTGCCACATGGTCGGGCGGCTCTGGCCGAGCGCGTTGACATCCGTGATCCCGCACAGGTTGTCGAGCTTATCGACGGCGGCGACATCCGCGGCTTCCCAGACCGAACCTTCCGCCGATTCACCGTCGCCGAGCACGACGTAGGTGCGGTAGTCCGATTGAATACGTCGCGCGTTCAACGCGATGCCGACGCCCGCACAGATGCCCTGCCCGAGCGATCCGGTCGCCACGTCAACGAACGGAAGGCGTGGGGTCGGATGACCTTCGAGATCCGATCCCAGTGTCCGCAACTCGAGCAGCGCGGATCGCGGAAATGCGCCCGCCTCCGCCCATGCCGCATACAGAATCGGCGCCGCATGACCTTTCGACAGCACGAAGCGATCGCTGTCAGGGTTTTTCGGGTTGGCGGGATCGAACCGCATCTCCGCGAAGAAGAGCGAGGCGACGATCTCCGCCGCCGAGCAGCAGCTCGTAGGGTGGCCGCTGCCGGCTTGCGAGGTCGACTCGACGGAGTCGATTCGCAGGCGCGTCGCGACATTTTTCAGGGCGGGAAGGAGAGACGATCGGTCGAAAGTCGGCATTTCAGAAATCTTAGTTCAATCCCGTCGCAAGGCCACCCATTCTTGCAGCGCGAGTCCGAACGCGCCGCGACACTCGCTCGTTTCCCGCGAAGCGCGCTCGTGTGCGCGCAAGATGCGGGCCGCGTCGTCCAGGTAGGCCGCCTCAGGCGTGATGACGGCTGCCGCTCGATAGCCGCCGTCGGCGTGGAGCGCGGCGAGCCCGCACAGCACACGTGCCGCGTCGCAGTTCAGGAAGCAGCTCTCGACCCGGTCGAGCTGCGCGTCCGTGAAACGGGCCTCGGCCTCGTCCCACAGCGTCCGCCGCGCAAACTGCATCAGCTCTTCAGCCAGCATCGAATACGGCAGGCGACCGCTGACGTCGTAGGCGGTGAGGAGCGCAAACGACAGCGCGACATAGGCTCCGAGTCCGCCGGGAACCGCGACGCCGCCGGGGCCATGAGGAGCCAGGCCCGCCCCAGGCCGGTACGCGGCGGCGACGATTCGCTCGAGCTCGTCGATCGCATCCTGCACGATGGCGCCGGGGTCCAGCGATCGCGACGCGCGGAGGCACGCATCGACGGACGCCGCGCCACTGACGACGTCGGATGAGTCTCCCCACCCGTGTCGCAGCATGGTGACAAGACCGGTCGCGCTATCGAGGAGGCGCTCGTCGGGGGAGAGGACCAGTGCGTCGGACATGAGGACGAGCCACGCCGCTCGTTCGGCGACGGACTGCGCGAGGGCCTGGCGCTGAAGCGCTTGCGCCAGCCCCGGTTCGAGCGCGTCACGGATGTCGGCGCGGTCGGTCGCGCCGTAGCAGCGGAGCAGGAACGTCAACGACCACGGATCGACCGGCTCGCCGCGCTCGAGCGCCGCTACGGTTGTGTCGATCAGCCACTCAATCCCGGTGCGGTCCACCGGGCAATTATAATGACGGGATGTTCGTCGTCCGGTTTGTCGCCCTGATCGCGCTCGCCATCTGGGTGGGGGGCATGGTGACGTCGCTCTGGCTGACAACCGGTGGCTCTGCCGATCCGGACCGTCAGATGCGCATCCTCGGCTACACGTGCGGCGGTGTGCTGCTGGTCTCGCTGTTCGTCATGAAATTCGTCGGACCGCCGCCGCAGCGCTTTCCCCTTCGCGCCGGCACGGTGGTCCTGATGCTGTTCGTGGTGCTCTATGCGCACGTGATGCACGTGGTGTCGGTGGCGCCCACGGCAATCAACATCGTGCTGGGCCTGATGCTGCTGGCCTGGTACGGACGCGAATGACCCACACCATCACGTTGATTCCCGGAGACGGCATCGGGCCTGAAGTGACCGAAGCGGTCGTCCGCATCCTGCATACCGCGGCGGTTTCGATCGAGTGGGATCACCATCTCGCTGGCGTGCTCGCGGTTGCACGGCACGGGCTGGCCCTGCCATTGGAGCTCATCGACTCGATTCGCCGCCACAAGGTGGCGCTGAAAGGCCCGGTGACGACGCCCATCGGGGAGGGGTTCACGAGCGTCAACGTCGGCCTGCGCAAGGCGCTCGATCTCTACGTCAATCTTCGCCCGGTGTGGAATCTGCCGGGCATCGACTCGCGGTTCGCCGATGTCAACATGGTGATTGTCCGCGAGAACACGGAAGATCTGTACTCGGGACTCGAGCACGAAGTCGTGCCCGGAGTCGTCGAGAGCCTGAAGATCATCACCGAGCGCGCCTCGACGCGGATCGCACAGTTCGCCTTCGCCCACGCGCGGCGTCACCAGCGAAGGAAGGTGACGGCGATCCACAAGGCGAACATCATGAAGCTGGGCGACGGGCTGTTCCTGCACAGCGTGCGCGTCGTTGCCCGCGAGTGGCCCGATATTCAATACGAGGAGCGTATCGTGGATGCCGCGTGCATGCAGATGGTGATGAAGCCCTCGCAGTTCGACGTTCTGGTGCTGCCGAATCTGTACGGCGACATCGTCTCCGATCTCTGTGCGGGCCTGGTGGGCGGCCTCGGCGTCGTCGGCGCGGCAAACCTCGGCGCCGACGTCGGCGTCTTCGAAGCCGTGCACGGAAGCGCGCCGGACATCGCCGGCCAGAACCTCGCGAACCCGACGGCGCTGCTGCTCTCGGCGGTGATGATGCTGCGGCACCTCGATGAAGGGCAGGCGGCGGATCGGATCATGGCTGCGTTGGCGCGCGTCCTCACCGAGCGCCAGGTGCGCACACGCGATCTCGGAGGCTCGGCCACGACGATGGAATTCGCAGATGCCATCCGCAAAGCCATCGAGATCGGGTAGTCTGGTAATCGGGCAATTTGCGGCAATTACCCGATTACCCGATTATTCGATTGCTGATATAGTCCGGCACGGGTTTGCATGCACGACGAGATTTCCCAGGCAGTTCTGGCGCGTGAGGAAGTCGTCAAGTACCTGCGCAGCGGGTACGGAGGCGAAACGAGCGCCCGCGCGCGCGAACGTATCACTGAATACCTCGACGAGCTCAAGACCACGCAACGCTACGGCATGTACCGTGCGCTGCAGCACCCGCTCTATCCCATTCTTCGCAAGATCGAGCGCATCGGCGAAAATCTGCTGCGGGTCTCGGCGGCCGCGCGCGAGCAGCGCATCATCTACGTCTCGAATCACCGAAGCCATATCGACTACCTGGTCCAGCCAATCGTCCTCGACGACAGCGGCATCAGGCCGCCGCTGATTGCCGCGGGAATCAACCTGTTCGGAGGCCCGCTCGGTCTGATTCAGCGGCACGTCACCGGTGCCATCCCGATCCGCCGCAACACGAAGGATCCGGCCTACCTGATCACGCTCAAGGCGTACGTCGCCGAAGTCCTCAAGAAACAGGATCTGTTCTTCTACCCTGAAGGCGGGCGCAGCTACAGCGGCGAGCTGAAGGCGTTCAAGACCGGACTGATTCACGCGGCGCTGATGGCCGATTGCGCCAATCTGGTCATCATGCCGAGCGCCATCGCGTACGACCTCGTCCTCGAGGACCACATCCTGGCAAGGCAACGCGTCAAGAAACAGCAGCGCCCCTTCGCGCGCGAGCTCGCCGAGATGGTGCGCTACGCCGTCGGCTACCGCTCGCGGGCCGTCATGACCTTCGGGGCGCCGATTCCCGTCGACCATGGCATCGCGGAGTCGCGGAGCGACGTGCTCGAGCTGACCCGACTCGTGCGGGCGAAGGTCGGGGCGCTGGTCAAAGTGCTGCCGACCGCGGTCTTTGCGTGGGCGATGCGGCCGTCGGTGACGCGGCGGGACCTTGAAAGCCGAATCGATCGGCTGATTGGCGAGCTGGCCGCGCGCCACGCCAACCTGGGTGTCACCTCGGGACGCCAGGCGGTGGACGAGGCCGCCGGACCCCTCGAAACTCGAGGCATCATCGTCGCCGAGCGCGGCCGGTTCCGCGTTCGCGAGCGGAACGTGCTGCGTTACTACGCACGCACGATCGATCATCTGCTCGCGACCCCCGGCCGGACGCACTGAATGCTCGAGAGCACCTCGAGGCAATTCTTCCACCTGCTCGCCCGAAGCCGTTTCCTGCAGCGCCTCGCGTCGCGTGTTGGCATGCGCAAGCCGACCAGCTTCGCGCGCCGGTTCATCGCCGGAGAAACCATCAACGACGCGATCGACGCCGCTCGGGCCGTCCAGGCGAAGGGACTTCTCCTGACGCTCGACTATCTCGGCGAGAACGTCACCACCCTCGCCGAGGCGGACGCCGCCACATGCATCTACCTCGACATCGTGCAGACGATGATCGGGGCCGGCACCGATCGCAACATCTCGCTCAAGCTGACGTCGCTCGGACTCGACGTGGACAAGGCGAGCGCGGTCGACAACCTGCGCAAGATTCTCGAGCGCGCCGAGCCAGCCGGGTTCTTCGTGCGCCTCGACATGGAAAGCTCCCACTACACCGAGATCACGCTCGAGATCTTCGAAACGCTATGGCGGCAGGGACACCGCTGTCTCGGCGTGGTGCTGCAGGCGGCGCTCCGCCGGAGCGAACAGGACCTGCAGCGGGTCACCGCGATCGGCGGGCGCATCCGCCTGGTGAAGGGCGCTTATACGGAACCCACCTCGATCGCCTACCAGAAAAAGGGGGACGTCGACGCGGCGTACGCGCGCATGATGGACGTGCTCCTCGCGACCGGCCACTATCCGGCCATCGCCACGCACGACGAGGCGATGATCGACCGGGCCCGCCAGCGGGCGGCCGAGTGCGGCGTCACGCCAGACCGGTTCGAATTCCAGATGCTGTACGGTGTCCGGCGCGATCTCCAGGCCAGGCTGGTCGCCGCCGGCTTTCGAGTCCGCGTCTACATCCCATTCGGCCGCCAATGGTTTCCTTACTTCATGCGACGCCTGGGCGAGCGACCCGCGAATCTGGCGTTCGTCGTGAAAAGCCTGCTTCGAGAAGATTGAGTAACAGGACGCCCAGCAACTGAACAGGCGCTGCATCTTTTCGTACAGCCACAGGCTCAGCCGTTCGATGGTTGACGCCGCCGCGCGGCGGCGTTCACCGCCCAAATCTCCTTACAAGTTACCAAGCTCCAATCACTTAGCGGCGCGCGTCATCGACAGGCACGTCTTTTGAACATCAGCTGAACCGAACGGAGGCCGGAAAACGTCCTTTACTAACAGGACCCGGAGGAGCAAGGACATGGCGAGTCAAAGTGCCCACCTAATCGCGTTGCCTACGAGGTCAGTTGATCGCGACGCCGCCACAGGAACGGATGGTGACGGCATCGGCGGGCGAATCGTCACCCGGATGCGGCAGTTGTACTGCGGACTGCTCGGGCACGACGCCCTGATGCAGTTCGAGAAAGGGCGCGTCTTTCTGCAGTGCGCCTCGTGCGGCCACGAAACTCCAGGCTGGACCTTGCCTGACGCCGCGCCGAGAATTCGGTTTCGGGGCGACGCCCGCCGCCATGCGCTGGTGCGGCCGCATCTGGTGAGCGCCCGCCACACCGCGTAACACGCGGTCGTCGCGCGTGGCGCACGCTACTGTGTCGTGGAACGCCAGTAGTCGGGCAAGTCCCGTTTGGTGTCGAGGAGAATCTCGAATACGGCGCGGCGATCGGCGGCCGACAACGACAGGAATTGCTTGCTCGTGTCGACGCCGGTGACTACGTCGAAGAGACGCTGGTAGACCCGGCGGCGAATGCCGGCCGGCAGCCGATCGAACGCCTCGCTGTAGACCAGATAGGACAGCGGGTATCGGAACAGCCGAGTCTGCAGATCGAAGTCGCGCAGCGATCGGCCCTGGCGGTCGCGCGGGCCGCGCTGCGGGAACGTCTTCGCAAAGGTAGAGACGCCGTTTACCGCCTCCCGAAGCGGCGCCTCGTCGACGAACAACATGTAGCGGACCATCTCGTCGATGACCTCATCGAGGCTGCGGGCGGCGCTGTCGGTCATCGCAAAGCGCTGGGCACGCTCGAACTGCCACGCGATCCGCGTCATGTAGTTCGTCATTCCGGCCTGATGCTCGAGGGTCATCAGCGCAACGAGATCGCTCGTCGGCGCCAGATAATTCGTCGCGTCGAACCGCCCGGCGAGGGTCGCAAGGTTCTGCGTTCCGGACTGGTCCAGATCCGCCGGACGATCGAGATCCGGCGCGACCGCATTTCCCAGATGGGTTTGCGATCCGTGAGCGCCGGTGACGTACCAGCCTCCCCAGCGCTGTTCGAACGGCGTCCGATGATCGGTGGTATTGAAGAAGGTGCCGCTGAAGAACGGCAGGCCTTCGGCGTTCGGAATCACGGACGCGACCACCAGGCCCGGAACACCGTGATTGCCCGGTGCGTGACAGAACGCACACTCCACGCCGCGGCGCTGGAACTGCGGCGTGTCGGACTGCCGCACGCTGAGCGTATAGAAGTTCAGACCCCGGTCGGGATCGACCGCCACAAGCTCGAAAACATCACCGTTCTGTACCGATCCGACCGCCACCTTGTCGTTGAAGAAGATTGCCCGCGGCGCCCGGGGTGAAATCAAGGCTTGCTGAAAACTGGTCTTGGAAAAAACCAGGACCTGCGAGTCGACGTTGACGTCGAGGCGGTCGAGGAGGCTGCGCAAGTAGCCGGATCCCGGACGGAATTCGAGGGATGTTTCGCCGCGCTCCATCTGTCGCGCCAGAAGTGCGACTGGATCGTTTGAAGGCGGCCCGGCCGCCGTCTGGGCGAGGACGCGCTGGTCGCGAGCCACCGCGACAGCCACCGCCAGAAACGCCGAGACCGCGAAAAGCATCATGACCGGGCGGCGAGCGTGGGTTCTCATAGTGTTATCCTGCCTGCACAATGTCTGCTCAGAAGGTCGTCGCGATCACCGGCGCGTCGGCCGGCATCGGTCGCGCAACGGCGCTCCGTGTCGCCCGTGACGGTGCGTCGGTGGTCGTCTCCGCGCGCCGCCGCGATCGACTGATCGCGCTCGCGCGCGAGATCGGGGCCTTCGGTGGCCGCGCGCTCCCGGTCGTGGCCGATGTCACCCGCGAAGACGACATGCGGCGACTGGTCAAGGCGGCCGTCGACGAATACGGTCGCCTTGACGTGATGATCTGCAACGCGGGATTTGGCGTTGAGGGATCGGCCGATGAGGTCGCGACCGAGCACATGCGCCGGCTCATCGACGTCAACTACCTCGGGACCTTCTACGGGGCCAGGGCCGCGCTGCCGGTTTTCCGGCAGCAGACTGCCGGACATCTGATATTCGTGTCGTCGATCGTCGGCAAGCGTGGTGTGCCGCACATGGGCGCCTATTCGGCCACGAAATTCGCGCAAGTGGGCCTCGCTGAATGCCTTCGGGCTGAGCTCGTCGGATCGAAGATTCACGTCAGTGTGGTCCTGCCGGTGTCCACGGATACCGAATTCATCGAGGTAATGCAAAAAACGTGCGGCGTGGCGTCGCGCGCTCGCGGGCCGCGTCAGACGGCGGCGCAGGTGGCAGACGCCATCGCGCGCGGGATTGTCCGCCCGACTGCGGAAATCTACCCGTATCGCAAGGCGCGCGGCCTCGTCCTGCTCAACGCCATCGCCCCGGGGTTGTGCGACCGGTTCGTGAAAAGATTCGGTCGCCAGCGGGTGACGCTCGAATCTGGTCAGCGCGTCATTTAGTCATCTGGTCATCTGGTCATCTGGTCAATTGATTGATTCATTGAACTCAATCGACCAAATCAATGCCGCCAATGACCAGTGACTCAATTACCAATGATCAATGACCAAAGACCAATGACCAAATGAGCAGATGACCAGATGACCAGATGACATGGAGCCGAAGCAACCCCCGCTCGAACGAGCGACCGCGATAGCGGACGCGGTTCGACAGCATGGCGGCCGGGCGCTGATTGTCGGCGGCTGGGTGCGCGACCGGCTGATGTCGCGTGATTCGAAGGACATCGACCTCGAGATCTACGGGATCGACGCTCCCCGGCTTCGCCGGTTGCTCGAGGAGTGGGGCCGCGTCGAGACAGTCGGCGAGAGCTTTCAGGTCTACAAAGTCGGCGGCCTCGACGTCTCCCTCCCGCGACGCGAATCGAAGGCGGGCCGTGGTCACCGCGGATTCGACGTCACCGGCGATCCAACGATGTCGGTCGAGGACGCGGCGCGTCGTCGCGACTTCACCGTCAACGCGATCGCGTGGGACCCGCTCACCGACGAGTACCTCGACCCGTTCGACGGCCGCGGCGATATCGTGCGGCGGCTCCTCCGCGTCGTCGATCCGGCCCGCTTCGGGGACGACAGCCTGCGCGTGCTCCGCGCTGTGCAGTTCGCGGCTCGCCTTGAGTTCACGCTCGACGACGCGGCGCGCGAGCTGTGCCGCGCGATTCCGCTCGACGATCTGCCCGCGGAACGCGTGTGGGCCGAGATCGAGAAGCTGTTGTTCGCGCCGCAACCTTCGACCGGGTGGCTGCTGGCGGCGGATCTCGGGATCGTTTCGAAGTTGTTTCCGGAACTTCACGCGCTCGCCGGGTGTCCGCAGGAACCGGAATGGCATCCGGAAGGCGACGTCTGGGGACACACGCTTCAGGTGATCGACCAGGCGCGTGGACGCCTCGACGGGCTGGAGCGGCCGCAGCAGATTGCGGTGTTACTCGGCGCGGTCTGCCACGACTTCGGGAAGCCGGCGACGACGGCGGTGATCGAGGGTCGCATTCGATCGCTCGATCACGAGGAACAGGGAGTGGCACCGACGATGTCGTTTCTGGATCGGCTGAACGTGTGGTCGATCGACGGCTATGACGTGCGGCGCCAGGTCGCGGGCCTGGTCGCGCAGCATCTGAAACCGGGCGCATGGTTCAAGGTCCGCGACGAAGTCGGCGACGGCGCGTTCCGTCGCCTGGCGCAAAAAGTGGACCTCGAGCTGCTGGCGCGTCTGGCGAAGGCCGACTGTCTCGGACGCAGCCCGGGTCGCTTCGATTGCTCGGCCATGGATTGGTTTCTCGACCGCGCGCGACGCCTCGGCGTCGAACATCATCCCCCTGCGCCGATTCTGCTCGGGCGTCATCTTCTCGCGCTCGGATTGACGCCGGGCCCGCGCGTCGGGGAAATCCTGAAGGCCGTTTATGAACGGCAGCTCGATGGGACGGTGACCGATCTCGATCAGGCGACCGCCGCCGCGAAAACTCTGATCGCAGGGCGCAACGGTAAGCCTGAAGACGGCTCCCTCACGGGAGTAACCTGACCTACGCGACCCACCCGACCCACGCGAACCACCCGACATATCCGCCCGTCCAGCCCTTGTACAATCCAACCATGGCTCGCTACACGATCGTTTACGGCGTCCGGCTGGTTCCTGAAGGATCGGTGGCAGGACTCGAAGACGGACAGATCAAACTGGCTGACGGATCGACCGGGGGCGTCACGCTTCACACGGTCGACGGCACCATCCCCCAGCTCCGTCGGGCGCTCGATCGCAGCCTCGATGCCTTCTTCGATCTGCTGCCAGGCGCCGACGCGGACGACAAGGAAACGTTCGGCGACTGATTCTGCATGCGAGCCGCTCTTGTTGCGCTGCGCGACAACCGCCTGAACCTCCTGGCGATCGCGGCCCCGATCAGCTGGGCATTACGGGCAACGTCGCCCGACTCGCCGTGGGTGTTCTTGACGGCGGCGATCTCGCTCGTGCCGCTCGCCGGCGTCATCGGCCTTGGCACCGAGCAACTCGCGCTGCGTTCGGGCCCCGTGCTCGGCGGCCTCCTGAACGCGACCTTCGGCAACGCCGCGGAGCTGATCATTGCCGTCGTCGCGCTCCACCAAGGTCACGTGGAGCTCGTCAAAGCGTCGATCACAGGCAGCATCGTGGGCAACCTGCTGCTCGTGCTCGGGCTCTCGTGCTTCGTCGGCGGTCTGGGACGGCGCGAGCAGCGATTCAACCGCACGGCCGCCACCAATACGGCGGTGATGCTCTTTCTGGCGGTGGTCGCGCTGGTGATGCCGGCGGTGTTCGACCTCTCGCTCTACGGCAGCCTGGCGCCGCAACCCCCGGCCATCGGCCGTTTGAGCGTCTGGAGTGCGCTTGTCCTGATTGCGGCGTACGCCGGCAACTTGATCTATGCGTTCACGGCCCAGCGCGACCTGCTTCGCTCGAGCCACAAGGGCGAGCACGGGCTGCTGTTCACACCGGGAGTTGCGGTCGGACTGCTGGCGGCGGGGACGCTGCTGACCGCGATCCAATCCGAGATTCTCGTTTCTGCACTGCAGCCGGCGCTCGGGCAGTTCGGCTTCACCGAGCTTTTCGTCGGCGTCATCGTCGTCGCGATCGTCGGTAACGCGGCCGAGCATTATTCGGCAATCGTGGCCGCGAAGCGCGATGACATGACCCTGGCCATTGAAATCGCGGTCGGCAGCAGCGCACAAATCGCGCTGCTGGTGGCGCCTGTCATCGTGCTCTATTCGTACGTGATCGGCCGGCCCATGTCGCTGCTCTTCAACGCGTTCGAGATCGTCGCGATCGCGCTGTCGGTATCGGCGACCGTCATCGTGGTCATCGACGGGGAAAGCAACTGGGTCGAAGGCCTTCAGTTGATGGCCGTCTATTTGATCCTGGGGCTCGCCTTCTACTTCGTGCCGTGAGGGCAACCGAGGGGCCCTCGCGCGTCAGTCCTGCGACGCGCGCCACTCTTCGAGGAGACGCGCCGCGTTCCCCGACACAGAATGCAGCGTTGGGGCCCAGCCGAGAGCCCGCGCGCGCGGGCTGCGCACGACCTGATCGAGCGCCAGCGCCTCCGCAAGCGGACCCATCTTCGTCCGCGCTTCCTCGATGGGCACGTGTCGCACGTCTGGACGCACGGGCACGTAGGGCGAAATGGCCGCGACGATATCGTTGACCCGTTCGTCGCCTTCGTCGTTAGCGTGGTAAATGCCTGACGCGTCTTGGTTTACGACGAGTTTGGCGTACAGGTCCGCCAGGTCGCGATCGTAGATCAGCGGCCAATGATTGTTGCCGTCGCCCACCACGCGCACGAGCCCGTTTGTGGCGGATTTGAAGAGGTCGCTCACCGTCCCGTTGCCTCCGCCATACACGACGCCCGGCCGCACGACCATCGTCCGCAACTGATCGTTGGCGGCTTCGAGCACGAGCCGCTCGTGTTCCGGGCGGTGTGCCGCCATCGCGATTGGGTTCAGCGGCACATCTTCAGCGACCGGGTCGGGCGCTTTCCCGATCACCCAGAGGCCCGACGTGAAGATCACGAAGCGCTTCGCGGGCGCAATCGCTCCCCCCGTTCGCGGCCGCTTGGCTGCGGCGATGATCATCTCCAGCGCGAGTCTCTCGATCGACGGACCGCGACCCGGCACTTTGTCGATCGCGGTGTGCACGTAGCCGTCCTGCGCGTCGGCCGCGCCGCGGAACGATTCCGGCTCCGCGAGGTTGCCGACGACCGGTTGACCGCCGCGTGTCGCGACGCGCTCCGCTTTCTCGTTGTCGCGCACGAGGGCCGTGACCGTGTGTCCGCCCCGGATGAGCGCGTCGAGCACGGCGGCGCCGACATGACCGGTGGCGCCAGTGAGAAAGATTCGCATCGAGTCGGTAGCTTACTACGTTGAACGGCTTTCCAGCATAATTCAAACGTGGCCCGCGATACGCTCATCGATTTCTTCGATGATCTCGCCCGCGCTCGCGGGGAATTTCTCGTTCACGACGATGGATTCCGCACGCGACGTTACACGTATCGCGACGTCGGCCGCGCCGCGCGCGGGTTCGCCGCGCGGCTGCAGCAGATCGGACTCGTCAAAGGCGACAAAGTTGTCTTCTGGGCCGAGAACCGGCCGGAATGGATCGTCGCCTTCTGGGGCTGTCTCCTCAATGGCGTCGTGGTGGTCCCGGTCGACTATCGCGCATCCCACGAGTTTCTCGCTCGCGTCACGCACATCGTGGCCGCAAAGCTGATCGTCATCGGCCAGGACGTCCGGTGGCCAACGGACTGGGAAACCACGCCAATCTGGAAGCTGCACGAACTGGAATGGGATCCGCCGGATGCCGGGCTGGCGAAGCGCCCTCCGGGCGCCGACGCCGGCAGCCCCGCGAAAATCGTGCGGGACGATGTCGCGGAGATCATTTTCACGTCGGGCGCCACCGCCGATCCCAAGGGCGTCCTGATCACCCACCGCAACATCCTGGCGAACATCGTCCCCGTCGAGCGCGAGGTGCTGAAATACCGCTTCTGGGGCCGGCCGTTTTTTCCGCTGCGATTCCTGAACCTCCTGCCCCTCAGCCACATGTTCGGCCAGGCGATGGCGACCTTCATTCCGCCGATGCTGCCGGGGACCGTGGTGTTCATGCGCGGCTACAACCCCGACGACATCGTCAGGCAGATCAAGACTCGACGCATCTCGGTACTGGTCTCGGTGCCGAAGATTCTCGACGTCCTTCGCGAGCACGTCCTGCGGCTGGCGCCCGAAGCGGGCGTCGCCGCGCCAAAAGCGCATGTGGCTCGGCGCTGGTGGCGGTACCGGCGGGTGCATCAACTGTTCGGCCTGAAGTTCTGGAGCTTCATCGTCGGCGCCGCGCCGCTCGAAGCGGAGCTCGAAGCGTTCTGGGGGAGGCTCGGATTTGTCGTCGTGCAGGGATACGGGCTGACCGAGACTGCACCGATCGTCACCTTGAACCATCCGTTCGGCACGCGGAAGGGATCGGTCGGGAAAGCGATTGCGGGTGTCGAGATGAAGATCGCGGCCGACGGCGAGATCCTGGTGCGGGGCGACAACGTCACCACGGGTTACTTCAACGCGGCTGACGAGGATCGACGGGCGTTCGAGGACGGATGGTTCCACACCGGCGACGTCGGGGAGCTTGCGCCGGGCGGCGAGCTGTTCATCCGCGGCCGCAAGAAGGAGATGATCGTCACGCCGGAAGGGTTGAACGTCTTTCCCGAGGACGTCGAGCGTGTGCTGAACCATCTGCCAGGGGTCCGCGATTCTGCGGTCGTCGGCATTACCGCCGGCGGGCAGGAGCGCGTGCACGCGGCGCTGGTCGTCGACGCCGGCGTCGACCCCGACGCGATCGTTCGGGCCGCGAACGCGCAGCTCGACGATCACCAGAAGATCAGACGCGGCGTGGTGTGGCCGGACGCCGAGCTGCCGCGCACCGAAGGGACCGGGAAACTGAAGCGTGCGGCGATCCGGGACTGGATGCGCACGGGGGCGCCGGCGCCGCCTGCGCCCGGTGGTGCCGACCCGCTGACGGAACTGATCTCAAAGCACGCGGGCCGGGCCAACCTGTCGCCGGGCACCACGATCGACGAGCTCGGCCTGAGCTCGCTCGAACGCGTCGAGCTGATGATGGCGATCGAAGACAGATTCCAGGCGCACATCGACGAAGGGGCATTCTCCGACGTTCGAGACGTCCGACAACTGCGCACGCTTGTCGAGCGCGTCTCGACCGGTGAGATCGCCGCGGCGGCGGAACCCATCGATTTCCCATCGTGGAACCGATCGCTGACGGCCCGGGCCGTACGGCGCGCGAGCCTGCCGACGTGGCTGTTGCCGCTCGCGCGCGTGTTCGCGTGGCTCCGCGTCGAGGGGCGGGAGCATCTTCAGGGAATCGAAGGCCCTGTGATCTTCGCCGCGAACCATCAGAGTCACATGGACACACCGGTGATCCTGGCGGCGCTCCCGCGGCGGTTCCGCTACCGTCTCGCGGTGGCGATGGCGAAGGAGTTTTTCAAGGCGCATTTCTTCCCTGAGCAGTACGGACGAGCCGCCAGGTTCACCAACGGCCTCAACTACTATCTCGCCGCGCTGATGTTCAATGCCTTCCCGCTTCCACAACGCGAGGCTGGCGCCCGGCAGACGCTCCGATACATCGGCGAAGTGTTGACGGACGGGTTCTCGGTGCTCATCTTTCCCGAGGGACATCGAACCGAAGCCGGCGAGATCGATCGCTTTCGTCCAGGGATTGGGATGATTGCTTCGCGGCTGAACGTGCCGGTGGTACCGGTCCGACTCGATGGGCTGGAGCATGTGCTGCACCACACATGGCGCATGGCCCGGCCCGGCCGCGTCCGTGTGGCGTTCGGCCCGCCGATGACGCTCAGCGGCGAGCATTATGAAGCGCTGGCGAAACAGGTTGAAGACGCGGTCCGCGCTTTGCACCCGAATTAAACCGCCGGGTCGCGAGCCCGGTCTATAGGAGTGATGAGGCGGAACGCCTCGGGAGGCTGGCGATGACTCTGGGACATTTCTGGAAGTCGACCGCTGCCGCGCTGTTCGTCGTCGTCGCGATCGGAACTGCGCCGGCGTCGGCCGCAAGGCGCCCCCATGCTTACCTGCGCATCGGGCCGCCCGCGCCGATTGTCGAAGCTCGAGTGGTGGCGCCGGGTCGGAACTATGTCTGGGTGCCTGGATACTATCGGTGGAACGGCTACGACTACGTCTGGGCGCCTGGCAACTGGCGGCGCCCGCCGCGCGCACGCGCCGTCTGGCTGCCCGGACATTGGGCTCACGAACGCCGCGGCTGGTTCTTCGTGCAGGGGCGCTGGCGCTAAACATTTGGTCGTCTGGTCATTTGGTCATCTGGTCATTTCGGTCGCGTCGGTATTCCGACGACTCGACCAGATTAAGTAAATGACCAGCTGACCAGATGACCAGTTGAGATGACTAGATGACCACATGACTAGACGA
>Ga0068858_100002102_pt1 | contig 20214 bp, 14 predicted proteins | sample KBSSwiS12_FD_66589 | JGI IMG/M metagenome (GOLD analysis project Ga0068858, IMG submission 66589) | Switchgrass rhizosphere microbial communities from Kellogg Biological Station, Michigan, USA - KBS Switchgrass S1-2 | ecosystem: Host-associated > Plants > Roots > Rhizosphere > Soil ...
CTGATCCCGACGGTGCTGCAGGGCGCGGCGATGGCGTTCTTCTTCATCCCGCTGCAGGCGGTGATCTTTTCCGGCCTCACGCCCGATCGCCTGCCTGCGGCAGCCGGCCTGAGCAACTTCGCGCGCATCACCGCCGGCGCGATCGGCACCTCGATCTTCACCACCGCGTGGGAGAACCGGGCGATCCTGCACCACGCCGAGATCGTCGAGTCGGTCAATGCGGGAAGCAGCGCGACCACGCTCGCCCTCGGCCAGCTCGGCGCCGGCGGCTACGACCCGGCGCAGTCGCTGGCGACGATCAACCGCCTGGTCGACCAGCAGGCCTACACGATGGCCGCGAACGACCTGTTCCTCCTCTCCTCGACGCTGTTCCTGCTGCTGCTGGTGTTCGTCTGGATGACCAAGCCGGTGCAAGGCGCGGCCGCGGGCGCCGGCGGCGCGCACTGAGGGCTAGAGCCGCAGCCGGCCGGCGTACCCGGTCATCTCGAGGTAGCCGCTGCCGACCGTCCGGCCGGCGGCGTCGCGCAGGAGGGACAGGCCTTCCCAGTAGATCGAGCCGCTGCTGGCGCGGCTGTCGAGCTCCTGGTCGTCCTGCAGGGCCGCGACGCTGAAGATGCCGGCCGGTGTCGTCACGGTCCACTCGACCGGATAGGCCGCCTTCGACGCCGGACTGCTCCAGCGCCGACCGGCGGCGAAGGTGACCTCCGAGGCTGCGAAGGCGCGCACTGCGCCGCCCGCAGGCCGATGGCTGCCGCCCGCCCAGAGCGTCGTGCCGTCGCCGCGGCGCAGGCGAAACGCGGTCAGCGCGCCGCCATCGTCGAGGTTCATGCCGATCCAGTCCCAGCCGACCGCGTCGGGCGCGAGCAGCGCATCGCTCCATTCGTGATCGAGCCAGGCACGGCCGGCGACGGCAACGGGCTCGCCGCTCTCTAGCGCCAGCGTGCCGCGCACGCGCAGTTGCGGCTCGCTGTAGTAGCGGCTGAAGTGGGCGGCATCGGGCCCCTTGCGCGAGATCCCGCGCACCCCCTGCAGCAGCAGCGGCTGGCTGGCCGCGAGCTCGAGGTCGAAGCGGAAGCCGGCAGTGTCGCTGGCGGCGCGGGCGCGGTAGCGGCTGCGGCCGTCGCCCGTCGCCGCGCGCTCGAGACGCCAGTCGCGCAGCACCAGGCCCGTGTCTGCGTCCGACGCGGCGGCAATGCCGAAGCCGCTGCGTGCGAGGCGCTGGTCATGCAGCAGGCGGCGGTGCTCGAGATCGGTGACGGCGGCATGGGCGAACACCAGCTCGCCGGCGCGAAACGCGCTCGCCTCGGCGCCGATGATGCCGGTCGCGGCGCGGAAGAAAGTGATCTGGAAGCCCCAGGTGCGCGCCGCGGCCGTCAGCATGCCGGTCACGTACCACCACTCGATCCGCGACTCAGGATGGGCGCCGAAGTCGCGCGGAAACGTCAGGGACGCAGGGGCATCGCCTCCATCGGTGGCCAGCGAAGACGTCGATGCCCTCGCAGCGAGCAGGGCCAGGACGAGGTCGCGACGCGAGAGCATCAACCGAGGATCGCACAAGGCGGATGAGCCCGGTGCGTGCGTTTCATGCCGATGTCGCGGGGAAGGCCGCTTGAAGGGTCATCGCCTTTGCACTAGTCTGGGCCAGCGGCTTCGCTGGTGCGAGGCCTCTTCGATTGCCAACAAGAGGAGAACCCGATGCGCTCGAAACTCGTCCCCCTGCTCGCGGCCACTGCCGCTGCCACCGTGCTCGCCGCCTGCGGAATGATGAGCGGCGGCTCGAAGTCCGACATGACCTTCTTCGTCTCGAGCACGGGCTCGGGCAAGGGCGCCGACCTCGGCGGCCTGGCCGGCGCCGACCAGCTCTGCACCAGCCTCGCCAACGCCGCCGGAGCCAGCGGGCACGAGTGGCGGGCCTACCTCAGCGCCGTGCCCGCGGGAAGCACCCCTGCCGTCAATGCCCGCGACCGCATCGGGCCGGGACCGTGGAAGAATGCCAAGGGCGTGGTCATCGCCCAGAACGTGACCGAGCTGCACGGCGCCAACAACCTCAACAAGGCCACCGCGCTCACGGAAAAGGGCGAGGTGGTCAACGGCCGCGGCGATACGCCGAACATGCACGACATCCTCACCGGCTCGCAGCCCGACGGCACGGCGATCCTCGGCGCGGTCGACACCACCTGCGGCAACTGGACCAAGAGCGGCGACGGCGCGGCAATGCTCGGCCACTCCGACCGCACCGGCCTCGACGAGAGCGTGCCGGCGAAGTCGTGGAACTCGTCGCACCAGTCGCGCGGCTGCGGCATCGACGCGCTCAAGGCCACCGGCGGCGACGCTCGCATCTACTGCTTCGCGCGCAACTGAGGTCGCTGCGCGGAGCCATGCCGAAGTTCAGCACCCTGGGCATCGAGAAGGACCCGGCGCGGCCGCGCATCGCCCGGCTGCGCCTGTCGCGGCCGGATCGGCTCAATGCGATCGACAACCGCATGCCGGGCGAGATCGAGGCGGCGGTCGCCTGGGCCGAGGCCGACGAGGAGGTGCATGTCATCGTCGTCGAGGGCGAGGGCCGCGCCTTCTGCGCCGGCTACGACATGGTCGTGCTCGCCGAGGACACGCCGCTCGCGCCCCCGGTCGACAACCCGCTGCAGCAGGAGAAGCGGCCCTGGGATTCGATGGTCGACTATGCGGTGATGAAGCGCCACACCGAGGCCTTCATGAGCCTGTGGCGCTCGCCGAAGCCGACGATCGCCAAGGTGCATGGCTATGCGGTCGGCGGCGGCAGCGACATCGCCCTGTGCTGCGACCTGCTGGTGATGGCCGACGACGCCAAGATCGGCTACATGCCGACCCGCGTCTGGGGCTGCCCGACGACGGCGATGTGGACCTTTCGCCTCGGCGCGGCGCGGGCCAAGCAGGTGATGTTCACCGGCGACCCGATCAGCGGCGCGCAGGCGGCCGAATGGGGGCTCGCCAACGTCTCGGTGCCTGCCGCCGAGCTCGATGCCGCCACCGATGCGCTCGCCGATCGCATCGCCGGCGTGCCGCGCTCGCACCTGGCGATGCACAAGCTGGTCGTCAACCAGATCGTGCTCGCCGCCGGCCTCGAGCAGGCGCAGACGCTGGCGACCGTGTTCGACGGCATCACCCGGCACAACCCGGAAGGGCTGTGGTTCCGCCGCCAGGCCCAGGCCGAAGGCTTCAAGTCGGCGGTGCAGTGGCGCGACAGCGGCCGGCCCATTCCCGAGGGCGACGAAGCGCGCCGGCTCGCCGCCGAGCTGGAGAAGCGGATCGCCGATCGCGGCCAGGGCGGCTAGCGGTCCGGCCGTTCCTGCGGGGCGGCCATGGCCGCCCGCGCCGCCCAGGCCGCGGCGATCTCGCGGTGCTCGGGAACGTTGTGCAGGAAGTTCTCGCGCAGGGCCGCGTCGGCGAGCGCCTCGGCCTGCTTCTGCAGCATCGCATGCGCCGTGTCGAGCATCGCCGCGGCGCGCGGATCGCCCACCGCCGACAGCACCTCGTAGCAGGTCAGGCGGATGCGCTGCCGCGATTCGGTGCCGTCGAGCACGCCGCCCTCGGCAAGGTGCGCCAGCACCTCTTCCAGGGCGCGCATCGCCGCCGCGGCGTCGCCGCGGGCGAGCGCCTCGCGGGCGATGCCGGCCGCGGCGTCGAAGCGCAGCGCTTCGTCGTTCGCGACGGCGATCCCATGGGCGCGCTCGAAGGCCGCCGCGGCGGCATCGGTCCGGCCGCGTGCGCGTTCGATCGCGGCGATCTGGAACAGCGACGTGATCTGGGTGTCGATGTTCTGTACCGCGAGCGAGGTCTCGAACGCCGCCTGGGCGAGCGTCATCGCCGATTCGGGGTCGCCCTCGCGCAGCGCGATCATCGCCAGGTAGGTCTGGGCGTAGGGCTCCATTACCCGGTCGTCGGCGGCACGCGCCAGGCGAAGGCCTTCCTCGAGATGCTGGCGCGACTGCGCCTGCTCGCCGGCGCCGAGCAGCGAGATGCCGAGGTGCAGCCTCGCCACCGCCTGCGCCGGAACGTCGCCCATGTCGCGGAACAGCTGCCATTGCTGCCTGCCCATCTCGAGGTGGCCGGTGAGGTCGTCGAGCCGCACCGCGATCAGCGCCAGCGTGTTGAGAAAGCTGCCCTCGACCCGGCGCAGGCCGTGCGCCCGGGTCGCCGCCAAGCCCTCGAGTGCCAGGGTCCGCGCGGTCGCCACGTCGCCGAGATCGCTGAGGCCGGAGGCCAGCAGGTTCTGCGCGCGCAATTCCAGATCCATATCGCCGGCGCGCCGGGCCCAGGCCAGTGCCCGGCGCGCGGCCTCCACCTGGCCGTGGCGATCGGCGGTGCGCATCGCGTAGGAGCTGTGCCGCTTCGCCGCGTCGGCGCGCAGCCGGTCGTCGTCGATCTGCTCCGCCAGCGCTTCCAGGGCCTCGACGTCGGCCCGGTGCTCGGCCCGGCGGCCTTGCATGTCGAGCGCCCGCTCGCGCACCGCGAGCAGGCGAAAGCGCAGGCGCAGCGTCTCCGGATCGGCATCGCCCTCGGTTAGCGCCAGCGCCCGCGCGACCTGGTCGGCCACCGTCTCGTTGGCGTAGCGGTTGGCAGCGTGTTCGGCGGCCCGGGCGAACAGCTCGGCGGCGCGCCGCCGCTCGCCCGCCTGCTCGTAGTGCTGCGCCGCCAGGCCCAGGAAGTCGTTGGCGCGGGCCCCGGTCAGGCTTGCCAGCCATTGCGCGGCGCGGGCGTGGTAGGTGCGGCGCAGGCGCTTGAGCACGGTGCCGTAGGTCACCTGATGCAGCAGGTGATGATGAAAGGCGTATTCGCGCACGCCGTCGAGGCTCGCCTCCGGATGGCGGACCACGAGCTCGCGCTGGGCGACGACGGGCAGCGCCTCGGGCGCGGAACTGTCGACCGCCGCCAGGGCCTGGTCCCAGAACACGAAGCCGACCACCGCCGCCTGCTGCAGGGCCTGCTTCTCGCGCGGCTTGAGGCTGTCGAGCCGGGCCTGGAGCACGCCGGTGAGGGTCGGCGGCACATGGGCCGCCTGCAGCTTGTCATGCAGCAGGGTCCAGCGCTCGCCGTCGATGACGATCGCGCCTTCGTCGACCAGCATCTTGATCAGCTCTTCCATATAGAAGGGATTGCCCTCGGCGCTCTGGGTGAGGAGCGCGCGCAGCGCCGGCGGCACCGCTTCGAGCTTCTTCAGCAGCTCGGCCGCGAGCGAATGGCTTTCGTCCCGGCCGAGCGGGCCCAGCACCAGGCGAAGCGCCTCGCTCCGGCCGGGCCAGCCCGGGCGGCGCTCGAGCAGCGCCGGCCGGGCAGTGCCGAGGACGAGCGTCGGCACGTCGGCATTCGCCTCGATGAGATGGCTCAGGAAGTCGAGCGAGCCGTCGTCGGACCAGTGCAGGTCGTCGAGCAGCAGCACCACCGGCTTGGCGTCGCGTGCGGCGATGCGACGCAGGGCCTGGGCGGCGGCATGGAAGCCGCGACGACGGATCTGTCGGCCCTCGTCGCGGATGTCGCGAATGTGCGGGCTGTCGCCGAAGTCCAGGCCGATCAGCTGCCCGAGCAGATGGGCATGGGCCCGGGCCGGCTCGGCGCCCTCGTCGGCGAACAGCGGCGCCATGCCCCGCTCGATCTTCGACCGGGCGCGCTCCAGGCTGTCGTCGTCGCCGAGGCCGAGCGACCCGGCGACGATCTCGCGCAGCAGTCCGTAGGGCTGGCTCTCGGTCTGCGGTCGCGCCCGGCCGTGCAGGACCTGCCCGCCGATGGCTTCGAGGTCGGCCGAGCGCGCCACTTCATAGAGCAGCCGGCTCTTGCCGATGCCCGCCTCGGCAATGACAGTGACGATGGCGAGCCGGCGTTCGGTGGCGACCTGGCGGAAGACCGCGAGGATCGCTTCGAGCTCGGTGTCGCGGCCGATCATGCGCGTCGCCACGCCCTCGATGCCGCGCGCCGCGGCGCTCGTGCCGCTCGACACGGCGCGCTGTACCAGCCAGCTGCGGATCGGCGCGTCCACGCCCTTGACGGCCATCGGTTCCTGGGCGACGACCTCGAACCGGTCGCGCACCAGGGCATGGGTGTCGTTGCTGATGCGCAAGGCCCCGGGCGGCGCGGTCTGCTCCATCCGCGCCGCGATGTTGACCGCCAGGCCACGAATGCTGCCTTCGCCGTCGACGCCGCCGCCGAGCAAGACGCCGCCGGTGTGGATGCCGACACGCACCCCGAGGCCGGCGTGGCCATGAGCCGCCTGCACCTCCTGGCCGACGGCCCGGCCCTCGGCCAGCAGGGCGAGGCCGCAGTGCACCGCGCGCTCGGGATCGTCTTCGCGCACTTCGTCGGCGCCGAAGGCGGCGAGCAGGTTGTCGCCGGCGTACTGCAGCACCCTGCCGCGGTGCGCCTCGACGATGGCGCTGAAGCGCGCCAGCGCGCCGTCGACGACGGCATGGATCTCTTCCGGGTCGAGGTGCTGCGATAGGGTGGTCGACCCGACCAGATCGAGAAACAGGATGCTGACCTGGCGCAGCGCCTGGCCACCGGGCGAAGCCGTGCCGGCCAGCTCGGCGAGGCGGGCGCGCAGGCCGGCGATCGAGGCATCGACGACCGCATCGCCGAGCACCGATCGCTGCGCCTCGAGCGCCGCGATGCCGGCTTGCAGTTGCTGCTCTGGCGACATGGGCGGGAAGAATAGCAACCGGGCCGAGGCGCGGCCTACCAGTCTTCCTTCACCGCGAGCGCGAGCTCGCGGCCGATCGCCGCGCGCGCCGAAAGCCACGCTGTCAGCGTTCCGGCGGCGATCACCGCGACGCAGAGCGCGCCCAGCCGCAGCCAGGGCAGCAGCAGGTCCATGGTCCAGTGGAAGCTCTGCGGATTGACCACCTTCACCAGCACCGCGCTGACGGCGACGCCGAGGGCCAGGCCGAGCACCGCGCCGACGCCCGTCCAGACCGCGCCCTCGGCGGCGACGACGGCGACGATCTGCGCCCGCGCCAGCCCGAGGTGCGAGAGCAGGCCGAACTCCTTGCGCCGCGCCAGCACCTGGGCCGAGAAGCTGGCGGCGATGCCGAACAGGCCGATGGCGATCGCCACCGTCTGCAGCCAGTAGGTGACGGCGAAGCTGCGGTCGAAGATGCGCAGCGACGCCGCCCGGATCTCGCGCGGCGCCGCGAACTCGAGCAGCGCCCCGTCGTGGCCGAGCTCGCTCGCGACCCGGCGCAGGCCCGCCTCGACGTCGCCGGTGTTTGCCCCCGGCTCGAGCCAGAGGGCGATGTCGTTGATGCGCTGGTCGCCGGTGAGGCGCTGCCAGTCGCGGGCGTCAAGCACGATGGCGCCGTACTGGCGCGCGTAGTCGCGCCAGACGCCGCGCACGAACACCTGCCGGCGCGTGCCGTCCGGCAGCGGCAGCAGCAGGCGCTGGCCGGCGTGGGCGCCGTAGAGGTCGACCATCGCTTCGCTGACGAAGGCCGCGGTCTCGCCCGGCGGCGCGTCGACCAGGGTGCCGCTGAGCGGGAGGTTGCGGCTTGGGTCGTCGAGCGGCCGCGAGATCACCGCGACCGAAGGCCGCGCCGGATCGAAGGACGCCCGCACCACCCGCTGGGCCTCGGCACGGCGCACGCCGGGCAGCCCTGCGGCCGCCTCGGGCAGGCTGGTCGGCAGGGTCGCGAGGTCGCCGCCGCCCGGGCCGATCGCCGCGCGGACGTAGAGGTCGGCGGGCAGGACCGTGTCCAGCCAGTGCGAGACCGCGTCGCGAAAGCTCGCCACCATGACCGTCAGCGCCACCGAGAGGGCGAGGCTGGCGACGACGCCGGCGACGGCGATGGTGGCGCTGTCGCGGTCGTGGCGGGCGCGCTCGACCGCGAGCAGCGCGAGCGGACGGCGCGGCGGCCGCACCGCCGCGAGCAGCAGCGCCACGCCGCCCGGAATGCAGGCGATGCCGCCGATCAGGAGGCACGCGACCGAGGCGTAGGCGGCCAGCGGCAGGCCGGCGATGGGCGGCAGCAGGGCCAGGGCGATGCCCGCGGTCATGAGGGGAAGGCCGAGGGCGATCGAGCGATGGCCGAGGCGGCTCGGACCGAGCCCTTTCAAGGCCTGCGCCGGCGCGATCGCCTGCGCGGCACGCGCCGGCAGCCAGCCGCCGACCAGCGCGGCGCCGACGCCCAGGCCGCCGTAGACCAGGGCGCCGACGAGGTCGATGCGCAGCGCCGGCGCCATGCCGCCGAAGAAGCCGCCGCCGAGATCGCCGCCGAGCACTTGCAGGGCAAAGGCAGCGAGCAGCGCGCCGAGCACCAGGCCGAGGAGGCTGCCGACGAGGCCGAGCAGTGCCGACTCGCCGAGTACCAAGGCGAGCCGGCCGCGCGCCGGCAGCCCGAGCACGCCGAGCAGGGCGAGCTGCTGCTGGCGCTTGGCGACGGAGAGGGAGAGGATGGAGAAGACCAGGAACGCGCCGGTGAACATCGCCACCAGCGCCAACACCGTGAGGTTGACGCGATAGGCGCGGGAGACGTTGGAAAGCCGCTGCTCGGCCTCGCCCGGCGCGGCGGCGCGCACGCCCGCCGGCAGGACGAGATCGCGGATCACCCCTTCGCGCTCCGCGCCCGCCGCCAGGCGCAGGTCGATGCGCGACAGCCGGCCGACCAGGCCGAGCGCGACCTGGGCACCGGCGATGTCCATCACCGCCAGCGGCGGCCCGGCGGCGGTGACGCTGCCGGCGACACGCAGGCGGCGGCGACCCTCCGCCGCCTGCAGCGCGATCCGGCCCTCGCTCTGCGCGCCCTCGAGCCGGCGCGCCGCTTCGGCATTGAGGAACAGCGCCTGCGGCTCGAGAACGGCGAAGCGATCGGCGGCGTCGGCGGGCCGCGGCAAGAGGGCCGGCGAGAGCGCGGCGATCACCAGCGCGTCGATGCCGACGATCCGGATCGGCACCCGCTTGCCGGCGGCGTCGAAGGCGTAGGTCTCGGCCTCGACGACCGGGCTCGCGACCGCGACCTGCGGATGCGCAGCGACGCGCGCGTACAGCGCTTCGTCGAAGCCGGCCGGCGGGCCGACGATCTCGAGATCGGGCTCGCCGTTGACCGCGCGCACCGCGGCGCTGAACTCGGCCAGCGCCGAGGCGTTGATCAGGTGCACCGAGAAGGCCAGCGCCACGCCGAGCATCACCGCGAGCAGCGCCGCGCCGTTGCGCCAGGGGTGGTGGCGCAGCTCCGGCCAGGAGAGCTTGCGCAGCAAAGTCGGCAGCGTTGCCGACCGGGCGCGTGCGATCTCGGCGTTCATCGCGGGCTCAGCGAACGATGCCCTGCGGCGTCAGGGTGACGATGCGGTCGGCCCGGTCGGCGGCGGCGCGCGAGTGGGTCGCGAGCAGGCAGGCGGCGTGCTGCTCGCGCACCTGCGCGGCGAGCAGGGTCATGATGCGGTCGGCGGTGGCCGGGTCGAGGTTGCCGGTCGGCTCGTCGGCAAGGATCAGCTTCGGACCGTGCACCAGCGCCCGGGCGATCGCCACCCGCTGCAGCTGGCCGCCGGAAAGCGTTTGCGGCAAGCGTTCCTCGAAGCCGCCGAGGCCGACCGCCGCGAGCATGGCCTGAACCCTCGCGTCGTCGCCGCGCCCCTGCAGCAGCAGCGGCAGGCCGACGTTGGCGGCGACCGTCAGATGCGGCAGGACATGGAAGGCCTGGAAGACGAAGCCGAGATGATCGCGGCGGAAGGCCGCCTGCGCCGGCTCGGCCAGCGCCGGCACGTCGACGCGATCGATCCGCACCGAGCCGGCGTCGATGCGATCGAGCCCGGCGATGCAGTTCAGCAGCGTCGACTTGCCGACGCCCGATTCGCCGAGGATGGCGACGAACTCGCCGGCCCGGACGACGAGGTTGACGTCGACGAAGACCGCGGTCTCGCCGTAGCGCTTGGCGAGCGAGGCGATCTCGAGCACGGGCACGGCGATCTCCTCAGGCGGCGACGAGCGTGGTGGCCAGGGCGACGACCTGTTCGCTCGCGTCGGCCGCGTCGCAGGCGACGACGTGTCGCCCGGGCATCGCCCGCAGCCAGGTGAGCTGGCGCTTGGCGAGCTGCCGGGTGGCGGCGGTGCCGGTCGCCGGCAGCGCCGCGAGCTCGCCGGCGTCGAGCGCGGCCCAGGCCTGGCGGTAGCCGACCGCACGCATCGCCGGCAGCTCCGGATGCAGGTCGCCGCGGGCGCGCAGCGCCCGGACCTCGTCGACCAGCCCGGCGGCCAGCATCGCCGCGAAGCGTTCGGCGATGCGCACGTGCAGCCAGGCGCGGTCGCTCGGCTCGAGCGAGATCAGCGGCGGTGGGTCCGCCCGCGGCCGCTCGGTGTGCCAGGCGGAAAGCGGCCGGCCGCTGACGGCATGGACCTCGAGCGCGCGCTGGATGCGTTGCGCGTCGGTCGGCGCGAGCCGCTTCGCGGTCACCGGATCGATCGTCGCCAGCTCGGCATGCAGGGCCGGCCAGCCCTCGCGCGTCGCGCGGGCGTCGATCGCGGCGCGCACTGCCGCATCGGCCTCGGGCATCGCATCGAGGCCTCTGAACAGGGCATTGAAATAGAGCATCGTGCCGCCGACGAGCAGGGGCAGGGCGCCGCGTGCGGCGATCTCGGCGACGAGGCGGGTCGCGTCGGCGACGAACCTCGCCGCCGAATAGCGCTCCGCCGGATCGAGGATGTCGATCAGGTGGTGCGGCACGGCAGCACGTTCGGCGAGGCTGGCCTTGGCGGTGCCGATGTCCATGCCGCGATAGACCTGGGCCGAGTCGACGCTCACGATCTCGACGCGGCGCCGCGGGGCGAGCCTCTCGGCCAGCGCCATCGCCGCCCGGCTCTTGCCCGAGGCGGTCGGCCCGGCGATGCACAGGCAGGCGAGGGCGCCGCCGGAGGGAGCGCTGCTCACGCCGGCTGCGTCCCGGCGAGCGGGACGAGCGTGCGTGCCGGCTCGCCGTGGCGCTGCACCAGCGTCCAGGCGACCGCTGCGAGCGCGACGCTGAGGGCGCCCATGCCGAGGGTGAGCGGATAGACCGAGGCGTCGAGCGTCAGGCCGAGGAAGACGCCGACGCAGAGGGCCGAAAGGGTCATGGTGAAGCCCGAGAGCGAGGCCGCGGTGCCCGCCTTCTCTGGGAACGGGCCGACCGCGCCCGCCTGGCCGCAGGGCTGGTGCACGCCGTGGCCGATCGCGAACAGGTACTGCGGCAGGAGGATCGCCCAGACGGTGTGCACGCCGGCCAGGCTGAGCAAGGCCATGCTCGTGCCGCCCGCCAGGCTGAATGCGGCGCCGCGCTTGACGGCACCGCGCAGCCCGTGGCGCAGCAGCAGCCGGCGGCACCAGAAGGTGCCGCCGATGTAGGCGAGCGAGACCGAGCCCAGGATCAGCCCGTACTCCACCCGGCCGACGCCCAGGATGCGGATGAAGACGAAGGACGAGCTGGCGAGCAGGCAGAACAGGCCGCCGAAGGTGCAGGCGCCGAGCAGCGCCCAGGCGCGAAAGGTCGGATGGCCCACCACCTCGCTCCAGTTGCGCAGCACCCGTGCCGGCCGGGTCGCGTCGGGATCGCGCTGCGGCGCGGTTTCGGGCAGGCGCAGCGCGACATGGAGCAGCGTCGCCGCACCGAATAGCGCGAGCAGGAGCAGCGTCGCTCGCCAGCCGAAGGTCACGACCATCAGGCCGCCGACGGGCGGCGAGAGCACGGCGATGATGCCCAGGCCGCTCAGCGCCCGCGACATCATCCGCGCGCCGGCAGCAGGCTCGAACAGGTCGCGCACGATCGAGCGGCCGCAGGTCACCGCCGCGGCCATCGCCGCGCCTTGCAGCGCGCGCCAGGCGATCAGCGTCTCGATGCTGGCTGCGGCGGCACTGGCGAGGCTGGCCAGCGTGTAGAGCGCGAGGCCGGCGAGGAGCACCGGCCGGCGGCCGAAGCGATCGGCGAGCGGGCCGCAGACGAGCTGGCCGAAGCCGAAGGCGATGACCAGTGCCGCCAGCGTGTACTGGGCGGCGCCGATGGTCGCGCCGAGCTCGCGCTGCAGCGTCGGCAAGGCCGGCAGGTAGAGGTCGGTGGTGACCGGCTGGATGCCGAGCAGCAGGGTCAGCATGACGACGATCGAGGCGGTCGTCATCGCCCGCGGCGCGGCGAAAGGGGATGGCATTCGGGGAGCGTAGCAGGGTAGGAACGGGCCGACGGCGGCGCGGCTCGGGGTCCGACGGCGAGCGGGGGAGCGTCGCCGTTGTGCATCGAAAGAAGTTATCGAGACACTGTCCGCATCAACAAGAAAAGGAGTGCCCATGAGCAACTCGATCTCGCGCCGGCGTTCGCCGGTGCTCGTTCTGCTTGCCGCGCTCGCCCTCGCCGGCGCCGCCCAGGCCGCCGAGCTGACCCTCTACGAGCGACCCAACTTCGCCGGGGTGCAAGTGACGCTGCGCGGCTGGACCTCGAACGTCTCCCGTGTCGGCTTCAACGACCGCACCTCGAGCCTGGTGATCGATTCCGGGCGCTGGGAGGTCTGCACCGACGCCGACTTCAAAGGCAGCTGCGTGACCCTGACGCGCGGCGAATATCCGACCCTCGACCGCATCCTCAACGACCGCATCAGCTCGGCGCGCGAGGTCGGCAGCTTCGGTGACCAGCGCGGCGCCTACAGCGATTGGGGGCGCGGCACCATCCAGCTGTTCGGTCGTTCCGGCTTCGCCGGCCGAAGCCTCGTCCTCGAAGGCGACGCGGCTTCGCTGGCGCGGAGCGATTTCGACGACCGCGCCTCGAGCATCGTCGTCACGCGCGGCACCTGGGAACTCTGCTCGCAGCCCGAGTTCCGCGGTGACTGCCGCACCTATGCCCCCGGCCGCTATTCCGACCTCGGCTACGGCATGGCCCGCGAGGTCTCGTCGGCCCGCCTCGTCCGCCCGCTGCGCGATGCCCCGGTCGTGATCTCGGCCGGCCAGCCGGCACCGGGCGACGGTCCGGCGCGCGCAGTGCTGTTCAGGGAGCGCGGCCTGCGCGGCCCGAGCCTCGCGGTCGCCGGCCCGGTGAATGATCTCGCACGATCGAACTTCGGCGATGCCGCCGCTTCGATGATCGTCGAGTCGGGCACCTGGGTCGTCTGCCGCGATACCTACTTCCGCGGCGAGTGCATGACCTTCGGCCCGGGCCGCTACGACGACACCCTTGCGCACAACTTCCTGACCAAGGTCTCGTCGATCCGGCCGGGTGGCGGCGCGCCTCCGCCGCCGGCGACGCCGCCGCACAGCGCCGGCATCGAGCTGTTCTCCGACGCCGACTTCCGCGGCGACCGGGTGGCGGTCGACGGTCCGGTCGCCGACCTGACGCGCGCCAACTTCAACGATCGCGCCGAGTCGGTTATCGTCCACATCGGCACCTGGGAGGTCTGCACAGAGGCCGGGTTCGGGGGCAGCTGCGCGGCGTTCGCGCCAGGCAGCTATTCGCGGATCGGCGGCCTCGGCCACCACGTGTCCTCGTTGCGGCGCATCCAGTAACCACGGGCCGAAGCCATGAACCTGCACCTCGCCATCGGCCCGCTGGTCTCGCTGATCGCCGGCATCCTGATCCTGATCGTGCCGCGACTGCTCAACTTCATCGTCGCGATCTACCTGATCATCATCGGCCTGCTCGGCCTGTTCGGCGGCAACCTCAGGGTCTAGCTCTTCTCAGAAGCGCTCGCCCGGCGCGAGGTAGCGCCACTGGCCGGTGGGCAGGTTGCCGAGGGCGACGCCGCCGATGCGCACGCGCTTCAGGCCGAGCACCTGCAGGCCGACCGCCTCGCACATGCGGCGGATTTGCCGCTTCTTGCCTTCGGTGAGGACGAAGCGGAGCTGGTCGTCGTTGAGCCATTCGACCTGCGCCGGGCGCAGCGCCTCTCCGTCGAGGCTGAGGCCATGGCGCAGCAGCGCCAGCTTGTCCGCCTCGAGCGGCGCGCCGGTCTTGCTCGCGACCCGCACCAGGTACTCCTTCTCGATCTCGCCGCCCTCGCCGACGAGCTGCTTGGCGATGCGGCCGTCCTGGGTCAGCACCAGCAGGCCGACCGAATCGATGTCGAGCCGGCCGGCGGGCACCAGGCTTCGCAGGTGCTGCGGCGTGAAGTGGATCGCCGAGCGATCCTCGCGCCACTGCTTCTCGCGCGTGACCAGCACCCGCGCCGGCTGGTAGCCGTCTTCGGCCTGGCCGCTGACGAAGCCGACCGGCTTGTTGACCAGCACGGTCACGAGCTGCGCCTGGGCCTGCTTGGCCGGCGCGTCGATGGTGATGCGCTGGCCTTCGACGACGCGCGAGCCGAGCTCGCTGACCACGCGGCCGTCGACCCGGACCCAGCCGCGCGCGATCCATTCGTCGGCCTCGCGCCGCGATGCGAGGCCGAGCTCGCTCATGCGCTTGGAAAGACGCACGCTGCCGTCGGTGTGGCCGCCACCGCCGGCAACGGCAGGCGGCTGCACCGGAGGGCGAGCGGCTGCGGGCGCACCCGCCGAAGGGCGGGCGGCCGCGGGTGTTCGCCCTTCGTTCGCGCCTCCGGCAGGACGGCCGGGCCCGCGGATGCGGCGGACGTTCATCGGCCGCGCCAGAACAGCTGGTCGAGCTCGCGCAGCGTGATCTGGCGCCAGGTCGGCCGGCCGTGGTTGCACTGGTCGGCGCGCTCGGTCCGCTCCATGTCGCGCAGCAGCGCATTCATCTCGTCGATCGTCAGCTGCCGGTGGGCGCGGACCGCGCCATGGCAGGCCATGGTCGAGAGCAGGTGGTCGCGGGCACGCTCGAGGGCGCTGCTCGCGCCGAGCTCGGCGAACTCGGCGAGGACGCTGCGCGCCAGCTCGACGACGTCGCCGCCGGCCAGCGCCGCCGGCACCGAGCGCAGGGCCAGCGTGCCGGCGGCGAGCGGCGCGAGGTCGAGGCCGAGGGCGCGCAGGGCGTCGCCGCTGGCCTCGGCGGTGGCGATTTCGGCGGCCGTGGCGGCGAAGGTGGCCGGGATCAGCAGCGGCTGCACCGCCGGCGCCTGGCCGGCGAGGTCGGCCTTCAGCCGCTCGTAGACGACACGCTCGTGCGCGGCGTGCATGTCGACGATCACCAGGCCGGCGGCGTTCTCGGCGAGGACGAAGATGCCGGCGACCTGGGCCAGGGCGCGGCCGAGCGGCCAGTCGTGGCTCGACGGCGCGGCAGCGGTCGTGGCGGTGGGTCCGGTCGTCGTCGGTGTCGCGCTTGGCTCGCGGCTCCAGAACGACGGCAGCGGCTCGGCTGCGCGCAGGACCGAGGCCGGCCAGGCGATCGGGCGCTGGCTTTGCCACGCGTCGACCCGATCGGGATCGGGCCGCGCGTCTTCGGGCATCGCGGTGGAAGATGTCGCCGCGGCCACGGCACCGGTCGGGCCAACGACGGCGACCGCGAGCGCCGCCTGCACCGCCTTGCGCACCGCCTCGTGGACCTCGCGCGAATCGCGAAAGCGCACCTCGGTCTTCGCCGGATGGACGTTGACGTCGACCCGCTCCGGCGCGACCTCGAGGTAGAGCAGGAAGGCGGGATGCCGGCCGCCGTGCAGCACGTCGTCGTAGGCGGCGCGGATCGCATGCGCGATCAGCTTGTCGCGCACATGGCGGCCGTTGACGAACACGTACTGCAGGTCGGCGCGGCCGCGCGCCGATTCGGGTGAGCCGGCGCGGCCAGCGATCGACAGGCCGCCGAGGTCGACGCCGACGAGCCGGCTGTGGGCGATGAATTCGCTGCCGAGCACGTCGCTCGTTCGCACCGGCAGGCTGGCCCGGCTCCAGTTCGCGATCGCCTTGCCGTCGTGCCAGACCGCGAAGCCTATCTCGGGACGAACGATCGCCTGGCGGCGCACCGCCTCGAGGCAATGCGCCAGCTCGGTCGCCTCAGTCTTCAGGAACTTCCGCCGCGCCGGCGTGCTGAAGAAGAGCTCGCGCACCTCGACCGTCGTGCCGACGCTGCGCGCCGTGGGCTGCAGCTCGCCGGTGCGGGCGTCGAGCCGGGTCGCGTGCGCGGCCTCAGCGGTGCGGCTGGTGATCGTCAGCTCGGCGACCGAGGCGATCGCCGCCAGCGCCTCGCCGCGAAAGCCGAGCGTGGCCACGCCTTCGAGCTCGGCGAGCGAGGCGATCTTGCTGGTGGCGTGGCGGCGCAGCGCCAGGGGCAGCTCGGCGGCGGCGATGCCGTCGCCGTCGTCCTCGACGCTGATCGCCCGCACCCCGCCGCCGACCAGGCGGACGATGATCTGCCGCGCACCGGCGTCGATGGCGTTGTCGAGCAGCTCGCGCACCACCGAGGCCGGCCGCTCGACGACCTCGCCGGCGGCGATCTGGCTGATCAGCTCTCCCGGCAATTCGCGGATCGGCCGGCGCATGCGGGCCTCGACGACGGCGTTCATCGTCGCATTGTAGGAAGCCGGTTCCTCACCCTCTCCGGCTCGCGGGAGAGGGCCGGGGTGCGGGGTCAGTCGAGCAGGCCCCGGCCGCCCAGCCACTCGCGGCAGACGCGCACCGCCTCGGCGAGCTGCGCCGGCTGGCCGGCGTAGTAGTGAGTGGCGCCCTCGATCACCCGCATCGTCTTGTCGCTGCTGGCGGCGGCGCGGAAGATCAGGCCGGTGTGCGGCTGCGGCACGGCATCGTCGGCGCCGTTCTCGATCGCCAGGAAGGGCACGGTCACGCGCGCGGCGCAGCGCTCGCCGTCGGCCTGGGTGTCGTCGATCGACCATTGCGAGAGCCAGGCACGCAGGGTCGAGAAGCGCGCCATGCCCGCCGGGGCGCTGTTCGCCAGGCGCGGCTCGCCGAGGTAGCTGCTGCCCGGCGCGCGGCCGTTGGGGTCGAGCGTGGCGTCGAGGAAGCGCGGCTCGGCCATCGTCCGATGGGTGACGAAGCCGCGCTCGGCACGGGCCTCGCCGCGCGCACGCATCGCCGCCAACGTCTCCTTGACCCACGCGGTTCGGCGGCGCAGCCGCGCGAGCTGGCGTTCGCGGAAGCGGGCGAGGTAGTCGGCACCGTAGGGCGGCTGGTTGGGATTGCGCGGGTCGTAGAGGTCGAGCTCGGGATCGCGCCGGTCGGGATCGTCCTCGTCGAGCACCGAAGGATCGATCCAGTCGGCGAGGAGCTGCGCGCGCGAGACGTGCGCCGCCTGGAAGATCATCGCGTCGGCGGCCACGAGCCCAGCGGCGGAGAGGTCGATCGGATCGCCCGCCGGCGTGGCCGTGATCGTCGGCCGCTCCGCCTCGGCCTGGTAGAGCAGGGCGAGCGCGCCGCCGCCCGACCAGCCGCAGAGCACGACCTTGTCATAGCCCCAGGCCTCGCGCGCATGGCGGATCCAGGCGCCGAGGTCGAGGACCACGTTCTCGAAGATCAGCGGCGTGTCGTTGCGCGCATAGCGACTGGCGGCGCACAGCACATGCAGGCCGCTCGCGGCCATGGCGCGCGGCATCGGCAGCAGCTGCAACGTGCTCGCCGGGTGCATGTAGATCAGCAGGACCCGGCTCGCCTTGCCCTCGGGCAGGAAGCGGATGCCTTCGACATTGACCGCGCCGGGGCTGCCGGCGAAGCCGTAGACCTCGCGCAGCGCGGAAGACTCGGAGTAGCTGACATGCGCCCACTCGGCGCGGATCTCGAACGTCGATTCCATGGCGCAGAGTGTCGTTGCGGAAACAGGCCGCGTCGAGAGCGCGGCAATCCGCCACAGAGTTGGCAGACGGCGGCATTCCGCGGCTCGGAAGGGGGCCGGTCGCGTGTTAGCTTCAGAGGATGAATGAAGTCGCCGCCGACGAGGCCGAGCCCTCGCCGGCCTTCCTGCAGGCGGTGGCCGACCTCGGCGCGACGCAGACCGTCACGACCTCGCAGGCGATCTTCAATGCCCAGGGCGTGAAGCTGCTCGAGGGCGGCGCCAAGGTCGACCAGGGCCTGTACGACCGGCTGGTCTCGCATCGACTGTCGCGACCGCTCGACGAATGCGTTCGTGCCGAGCCCAGCGTGGACGGCAAGCTGCTGCGCGAGGCAGCGCAGGCGGCGATGGAATGCTGGCCGTTCTTCGCCCAGCTCGCGCCGACGCCGGTGGCGCGCGAATCGCTGCTGCGCCTGGTCGCCTCGTTGCCGCTGCCGCGGCCGATCGCGCTGCACCTCGACCTGGCGCGCAACAGCCGGCCGGGCCTCTTCACGCACAGCGTCCTGATGGCGCTGCTCTGCGCCTGGCTCGCCGGCCAGAGCGAAGACTCGACCCGCGACGACGTCGCCGACGCCGCCGCCGCCGGCCTGCTGCACGACCTGGGCATGCTGCACATCGACCCGGCGCTGCTCGATGCCGACGAGCGGCTGAGCGGCAATCGCCTCAACCCGGTCTATGTGCATCCGCTCACCTCGTCGATGCTGGTCGAGCGCTTCGATGCCTTCCCGAAGGCGGTGGCCCGCGCCGTGGTCGAGCATCACGAGCGGCTCGACGGCTCCGGCTATCCGCGCGGGCTCGTCGGCGAGGCGATCAGCCCGCTCGGCCGGATCGTCGCCCTGGCGGAGGTGGTGACGGCGATGTTCGACGGCGAGCGGGCCCAGCCGGAGCAGCGGGTCTCGCTGCTGCTGCGCATCAACCCGCGCCGCTACGACGCGGCGCACGCTGCCGCCGTCCACCGCCTGCTCGCGGCGCTGCCGCCGGGCGAGGCCGACAGCAGCGACACGCCGGAGCAGTCGATCGCCCGGCTGCTGCGCCTGGCCGACGAGCTCGAGCGCTGGCGCCAGACCAGCGAGGCGATCGCCCCCGAGCTCGATGGGGCGCATGCGGCGCTGCTCGGCTCGATGGACGAGCAGCACGCGACCCTGCAGCGCATGCTCTACGACGCCGGCGTCACCCATGATCAGCTCGGCGCCCTCGGCGACGACATCGGGGCCGACACGGCGATGCGGATCGAGCTCTGGGCGCTCGCCGAGGAACTGCTGTGGCAGCTCCACTCCGCGGCGAACCAGCTCAAGCGGCGCTGGCAGGCGACCGAGCCGGCGCTCGCGCATCCGCCGGTGCTCGCGGCCTGGTTCGCCGGCGTGGCCTCGCTCGACGAACCGCCGGTCGCGAGCCCGTGAGCCCGTTCGGCGGTCGCGGGGCGGCGGACGGTCCTCGTCATAATCGCCGCCATGGAATTCCTCGGCGCCATCCTCGACTTCGTCCTGCACGTCGACGTGCACCTGACGACCTTCGTCCGCAACTACGGCGCCTGGGTGTATGCGCTGCTGTTCGCGATCATCTTCATCGAGACCGGCGTGGTCGTCATGCCTTTCCTGCCGGGCGACTCGCTGCTGTTCGTGGTCGGCGCGATGTGCGCGGTCGGGCTGATGAACCTGCCGCTGGTGCTGGCGCTGCTCTGGGCGGCGGCGGTGCTGGGCAACCAGAGCAACTACGCGATCGGCCGCAGGATCGGGCCGCGCGTGTTCCAGTGGGAGCACTCGCGCTGGTTCAACAAGAAGGCCTTCGACCAGGCGCATGCCTTCTACGAGCGCTACGGCGGCATCACCATCGTCGCTGCGCGCTTCATGCCGTTCCTGCGCACCTTCGCGCCCTTCGTTGCCGGGGTGGCGCAGATGACGCGGCGCAAGTTCACCTTCTACGACATCAGCGGCGGCGCACTCTGGGTCGGCAGCATCACCTTCGCCGGCTACCTGTTCGGCAACATCCCCTGGGTCAAGGAAAACCTCGACAAGATCATCTGGGGTGCGATCCTGATCCCCGGCGGGCTGGTCTTCCTCGGCGCCTGGCGGGCGCGGATGAAGCAACGCGTCAAGCCGGCCTGAGCCTTCGCTCCGGCAAGGGAACGGGCCTCGCGTCAGCGGACGGTGTAGCCGCGCCCTTCCATGCAAGCGAACGTGGCGCGCTGGAAGATCTGGGCATCGCTCATCGCCCCGGCCTGGGTGGTTGCCCAGCGGTTGCAGTCCTGGCGATCGACCTCCGTCTGGGCTTGCGACTGGCCGTTGCGCGGATAGAAGATCGGATCGGGCGCCGGCGCCGACGGCACCGGCTGTCCCGAGCGCACGGTCTGGTCGCCGGGCTGCGGCTGGCTGACGACGTATCCGGTCGCGGGCGCGGGGTAGGCCGGATAGCCGTAATAGCCGCCGTAGTAGCCGTAGTAAGGGTAGTAGGGCGCCGAGTAGCCAACGGCAGCGACGCCCAGGCCGACGCCCCAGTAGCCAGGCCAGTAGTAGCCAGGCCCCCAGTAGCCCCATCCACCATACCAGCCGTGGCCGCCGTAGTGGCCGCCGCCGCCATGCC
>Ga0068858_100002104_pt1 | contig 20208 bp, 20 predicted proteins | sample KBSSwiS12_FD_66589 | JGI IMG/M metagenome (GOLD analysis project Ga0068858, IMG submission 66589) | Switchgrass rhizosphere microbial communities from Kellogg Biological Station, Michigan, USA - KBS Switchgrass S1-2 | ecosystem: Host-associated > Plants > Roots > Rhizosphere > Soil ...
CTACGCGCCGGTCGTCGCGGTGCGGAAGCTCGCCGAGAAGCTCGGCCGGAAGACGAACGCGTGGGATCTCATCGAGGCCAACGAGGCGTTCGCGGCGCAGGCGATCGTGGACGCGAAGGAGCTGGAGTGGGATCCGGCGAAACTCAACGTCCGCGGCGGAGCCGTGGCCCTCGGCCATCCGATCGGCGCGAGCGGCGCGCGCGTTCTGACCACGCTCCTCTACGCGATGCGGGACACGAAGGCGAAGTCGGGGCTCGCGACGTTGTGCCTGGGCGGCGGCAACGCGGTCGCCCTGAGCGTGGAGTCGGTATGAGCGCTCAGGCAGCTCCGGTGGGATCCGACACTCCGACCGCCATGATGGCCGCCGTACGCCCCGTCGTCGTCGTCGGCGCGGGGACGATGGGGAACGGCATCGCGCAGGTCTTCGCGATGAGCGGCCGGCCGGTGCTCCTCCTCGAGCCGATGGAGGCGGCGCTCAAGAAGGGCATGGCCACGATCGAGAAGAGCCTCGGCAAGCTGGCGGACAAGGGTGTGATCACGGCCGACCATCGCGCCGACGCCTTCGGCCGAATCGCGACGAGCGAGGCGGGCTTCCCGCTCTCCGAGTGCGCCATCGCGGTCGAGGCCGTGCCCGAGAAGATCGAGATCAAGCGCGCGGTGCACCAGATGCTGGACCAGAAGCTCCCGCCCGACGCGATCCTGGCGAGCAACACGTCGTCCATCTCGATCACCGAGCTGGCGGCGATGACCAAGCGGCCGACCCGGTTCATCGGGATGCACTTCATGAACCCGGTACCGGTGATGCAGCTGGTCGAGGTCGTGCGCGGCCTCGAGACGAGCCCGGAGACCGTGGCGGAGACCGTCGCGCTCGCGAAGGCGCTCGGAAAGACGCCGGTGGTGGTGGAGGATCGCCCCGGCTTCGTGAGCAACCGCGTGCTCCTGCCCATGATCAACGAGGCGGCGTTTGCCTTGATGGAGGGGGTCGCCGACAAGGAAGCCATTGACACCGTCATGAAGCTCGGCATGAACCACCCGCTCGGCCCCCTCGCCCTTGCCGATCTCATCGGCGTGGACGTCTGCCTCGACATCCTCGAGGTGCTCCACAAAGGGCTCGGCGAGGACAAGTACCGTCCGTGCCCGCTCCTGCGCACGATGGTCGCGGCGGGCCGCCTGGGAAGGAAGACAGGCCGTGGGTTCTACGAGTACCGGTGACACTACGGCGATCGCCACGCTGGAGCGGTCGCCGATGAATTTTGAATTCAGCGAGGAGCAGACCATGCTCCGCGACGCCGCCCGCGAGTTCGCGGACGGCGAAATCGCACCCATCGCGCGGCAGATCGACGAGAAGTCGGAGATCCCGGACGACCTCCGGAAAAAGCTCCGCGAGAATTCCTTCTTCTCGCTCCTCATCCCGCGAGAGTACGGCGGCATCGAGGTCGACGCCGTCAGCTACGTCCTCGTGATGGAGGAGCTGTCGCGGGCATCCGCCGCGGTGGGCATCACGGTCTCCGTCCACAATTCCGTCGCCGCGGGTCCCATCCGCATGTTCGGCTCGGCGGCGCAGAAGTCGAAGTGGCTCCCGCTCCTCTCGGACAAGCTACTTGGCGCCTTCGCACTCACCGAGCCCAACTCGGGCTCCGATTCGGCGGCGCTCACCACGCGCGCGGTCAAGACCGACAAGGGCTACCAGCTCAACGGCACGAAGACCTTCGTCACCAACGGGCAGAAGGCCGATCTCTTCGTGATGCTCGCCCGGACGAGCCAGGAGTCGAAGCACCGCGGCATCACGGCGTTCCTCGTGGAGCGCGGCTCGCCCGGGCTCGGCATCGGAAAGACCATCGAGAAGATGGGCATCCGCGGCTCGGACACGACGGAGCTGTCCCTCGAGAACTGCATCGTGCCCGTGGAGAACCGGCTCTGGGACGAGGGGCACGGCTTCCGCGTTGCCATGCAGACCTTGGATGGCGGGCGCATCGGCGTGGCGGCGCAGGCGGTCGGCATCGCGCAGGCCGCCCTCGACGCCTCGGTCAAGTACGCGCGCGAGCGCGTCCAGTTCGGGAAGCCGATCGCCGAGTTCCAGGCGATCCAGTGGATGCTCGCCGACATGAAGGCCATGATCGAGGCGTCACGGCTCCTCACGCTGCGCGCCGCGTGGCTCAAGGACGCGGGGCTCCCGCACGGCCCCGAGGCCGCCATCGCCAAGCTCACCGCGTCCAAGTCGGCGCGCGAGTGCGCGGACAAGGCGGTGCAGATCCATGGCGGCTACGGCTACACCAAGGAATTCGCCGTCGAGCGGTACTACCGCGACGCCAAGGTCACCGAGCTCTACGAAGGGACCTCGGAGATCCAGCGCATCGTCATCGCCAACTCACTCTTCCGCGGAAACACACCCACGACCTCATGAACGCCAAAGTCGCCGTACTCAAAACCACGCCTGAAACCGTGGTGCGGGATATTCCGCGCCTCGTCGATCTCGCGGGCATGCGCTCGGAGCTGTCGCCGGAAGCCACGACGCTCCTCAAGGTCAACATCTCCTGGCACGTCTACTACCCGGCGTGCTCCACGAGCCCGTGGCAGCTCGAGGGCGTCATCCAGTCGCTCCTCGCCTCGGGGTTCAAGAAGGAGAAGATTCTCGCCGCGCAGAACTCCACGGTCGTCGTGGATCCGCACGTCGGGGTGAAGAACAACAAGCTGGAGCCGCTCCTCGACAAGTACGGCATCAAGAACATCTGGCTGAACGATCCGGAGAGCGAGACGGACTGGATCCGCTACGAGCCGAAGGGGAAGATGCTCGTCCTGAACAAGGTCTACCCGGAAGGGCTCATGATTCCGAAGACCCTGATCGGCGCGAACATCATCCATCTGCCCACGCTGAAGACGCACGTCTTCACCGAGATGACTGGTGCGATGAAGAACGCGTTCGGCGGCCTGCTGCACCTGAAGCGTCACTGGACGCACAGCGTCATTCACGAGACCCTGGTCGATCTCCTCACGATCCAGAAGGAGATCCACCCGGGCATCTTCGCGATGATGGACGGCACGATCTCGGGCGACGGTCCTGGGCCGCGCGCGATGCGGCTGCGAGTCACGAACCTCATTCTCGCATCCAAGGATCAGGTGGCCATCGACGCCACGGCGGCCCGTTTGATGGGCTTCGATCCGATGACGATCAAGTTCATCCGCCTGGCGCACGAGGCCGGGCTCGGGAAGGGCGACCCGCGGGACATCGACCTCGTGGGAGACGACGTCTCGAACGTGAACCTGGGCTACTCGCGCAACGAGAACACCTTCGCGAGCAAGGGCCAGAAGCTCATATACCACGGACCTTTGAAGCCACTGGAGGGGTTCCTACTGAGGAGCCCCCTGGTGCCGTGGTCCTATGCGGCCAGCCGGCTCTATCACGACGTTTACTGGTATCCCACGGTGGGGAAGGGCCGTAAACGGTCGATCATGAATACAGAGTGGGGCAAGCTGTTCCGGGAGTACGAGCCCAAGGGGGCCGAGGGGTAATTCGGCCCGCCGCGGGCGTCCCCCGCGGCAGCGGCCGCACAGGGAGGGATCGTCATGGACCAGGCTCTCGTACGAAGGATTCTGTTGGGAGTCGTCGTCCTCACGGCGGCGTTTCTCGTAGCTCCGACGCACGCAGTGGCGCCGGCGCTCGCTGAGACCGCCCCGAACCGCTACGTCTCCGAGGTGGTCGACTCGATCTTCAGCGTCGGCCCGGCGGAATTCTATGCGCTCGACCTCCCCACGCAGCCCGAAGGGGCGCGCGCCATTCACCTGCTCGGCAACGTGAACATCGCCGATCGCAAGGGGGACATCATCGTCCGCATGTTCCGCGGGCCGGAGTACCAGAACTGGCTCAAGAAGCGGGGTGGGGACCACTCGAACGCGTTCTTCGTGTCGAAGAAGCTCCGCAATATCCAGATCGACATGGATCTGCCCGAGGGACCGGTCGTGCTGCTCCTCGACAACGGCTACTCGGTGCGCACGCCGAAGCACGTCCGCACGCAGCTCCAGATCCAGTACGAGCGCACCGGCGCCGTGGAGGCGTCGAGCGTGCCGGGTGGAACGGACACCGGCGCGCCGCCTCCGGATGATTTCATCGCGCCGCGGTCGAACACCGAGGAGAACACGCCTCCGCCGCCTCCGCCTCCGCCGTCGGACGACAGCAGCAACCAGGGCGGGCAGTAGGTCAACCCATCGAGTCTACGAGGGCGGCGCGCTCCGAGCGTGCCGCCCTTTTTTGCGCCTGTTGGGCTGTCGTGATCGGAGATTGCGCTAAACTGGAATGATGGTGCGGGCGGGGAGGAGATCGCGCTGGAAGCGCGGGGCTGGGTTGGTCGTCTTCGTGTCCGCGCTCGTCCTGATCGGTCTCTGTCTTACCTTCGGCCCGGGGAAGCGGCCGCAGTCGACCAGTAGTACCCATCACTTACAGCCCGCGGCGCCACCCACTCTAAGTGCCGGTTACGCCGACACCACCCTCGAAGCCAAGCTGAATGCTCTCGTGAGCCGTGCCCCCGCGCGCGTGGGCATCGTGGCGAAGAACCTGGGGAATGGCGCCTACGCGCGTGTGAACCCGGGCGAGCGCATCCCGCTCCTGAGCGTGGTCAAGCTGCCCGTGGCGATCGTGGTGCTCGAGGGCGTCGACAGCGGCCGATGGACCCTGAGCACCCCCATCACGCTCCTCCCGGGCGACATGCACCCCAGGGGCGAGCTGGGCGACCGCTATCCCCGCGGGGGTGGCCCGGTGCCGATCCACAGGCTACTCAAGCTCATGATCGAGCGGAGCGAGAACAGCTCCGCCGACGCTTTGATGCGCCTCGTCGGCGGCCCGGGCGCCGTGACGCAATGGCTGGAACGTCACGGCGTTCATGACCTCCGCGTCGATCGCAACGAGCGCCAGCTCGGGAATGACTGGTATGGACTGCCTTCCGGAGCCGACACGATGGGATCCGCGGAGGACATCCGCCAGCAGCGGGCTCTCGTCGCCCCAGCAGCCCACGACAGCGCCGCGCAGGCGATGCTCGCGGATCCGCGCGACACCGGGAGCGCCGAAGCCTGTGTTCAGCTACTCGAGCGGCTGTGGCATGGAGACTTCCTGTCTCCGGCAAGCACCGACACGCTGAAGTCCATGCTCGCGCAGTGCGAAACGGGAAGAGATCGACTGCCAGGGCAGCTGCCCAAGGGTACGCCGGTCGCGCACAAGACCGGCACCGGCGGAATGACCGCAGGGGTCACCGTGGGGATCGACGACATCGGCGTCATTCGCCTTCCCAACGGCGACAATGTGGCGATCGCGGTGCTCGTGGGGGAGCCACGCGGGACCGTCGAGCGGGCAGAGCGGCTGATCGCCCGGGTGGCGCGCACCGTTTACGACGCGTGGAGTGAGGAGGGCTCGGCCGAGTCGAGGACGTCCCGAAGCCCCTAGGATCGCCGTCCGAAGCACTTTGGTGGAACACCTCGCGATCCGAGTACGTAATCCGGCCATGGCCGGATGGATCCGCAACGCTCAAAGCGCGCTCTTCCCCCTCCTACGAATGCTCTGCGGGGCGTTTCTGACCTGCACCCTGGCCAGCCCTGGAGCCGCGCAGCCACCGCCGGCGAGCGGCCCCCCTGATAGCGTCGCTGCGCTGGCCGGCGTCTTCCGCGCCGGGACGGCTCATGATCTTGTGATCGCGCCCTTTCGGACTCCAGCCGGGTGGATCCTTCTCCTGGCGGATCAGCAGACGGATCAATTGCGCCTTCTGGCTCCGGCGGGGAGAGGCGTCTATACGGCCGGTCCCGAATTCACTAAGCCGACACCCGCCGAGTGGACGCTCCGGTTCACTCCTCCGATGAAACCGGGCAAGCTCACGATCGAAGGGACGGGGCAGCGATTCACGGCCCGGCGCATAGAGATCGACATCACGCCGATATCGTTCCACAACGGCGCGATACGGTTGGAAGGCTCTCTCTATCGGCCTTCGGTTCATGACTCGCGACTGCCTCTGATCGCGCTTGCTCACGGCAGTGAGGCCAGCGATCGATACAGTTTTGGACCGATTCCATGGGCTCTGGCGGCGCAGGGCTATGCCGTGCTGGCCTACGACAAGCGGGGAACCGGCGCTTCAACCGGCGACTGGGATTCTGCCGGATTGGAGGAATATGCCGATGATCTCGTCGCAGGTATCCAGGCCATGGCCAAGCGAGCCGACATCGATCCCACCCGGATCGCCGTGTTGGGCATGAGCGAGGGTGGCTGGGTGGCCCCGCTCGCTGCGTCGCGATCGGCCGCCATCAAGGCGATCGCCGCGATCAGCGGGGGCGCCCGCACCAAAGGTGATGCGTACGTACACAAAGTGCGCCGCGAGGCGGAGGCAGCCGGAGGGTCGGAGACTCAAGTCGACAGCACCGTTCGGGCAGCTGAGCAGCTCGTCGCATCGAGCGCGCGTGATGCGAAGGGCACGTCGCCCTCAGGGTTCGATCGCCGGCTGGCCTACGACCCCACGCAAGACTGGCGACGGTTCAAGGGTCCCGTGCTCTACATGGGCGGCGAGGCGGACGTGCTGGAGTCGGGACCTGACGCGGCGCTCTGGTTCCGCCGACTATTCGCCGAATCAGGCAATGTGGACGCGACCGTTCGCCTCTGGCCACGCGCGCATCACAGCTTGCTCCTGGGCGTGACGGGGGAGCCATCGGAATTCCGCAGCATGAGCGGGATCACACAGCTCGCACCAGGATATTGGGACGTTCTGCTTCACTGGCTCGAGGTGGAGGTGCGGTCGGCGCACGCTCCACATGGCACCAAGCCGCGGTCCTGAGGCGTACCGCATTAGCCGAGCCCCTCACTTCAGAATCGCATAGAAGATCTCGGGTGGTTGGTTCGCGCTGGTAATCTCCTTGCCGACCTTGCTCCGCCCCGACCACACGACGTAGACCCGATCCTTTTCCGCGCGCGCGCGTACGAATTCAGCATAGGAGAGGTTCTTCGTCAGCCTCATGGGCCGGAGGGCCTTCGCAACGGCGCTATCTCGAATCACCTCCGAGTAGGGCGCGACCAGCACGTCGTTGTTCCCCCAGCCCGGATCACCCGCCCAGGGAAGCCAGGCGAGCGGATTCAGGAGCACGGGTTCCGTGTGCTGATATCGTGTGTCGATCCAGACCAGCTGGCCCTTGTCCCCGTGGGTCGCCGCGTTGATGGAAGACACGCGGTTATAGTTGGTGAAAGGTGAACTCATGGCTGGCGCGACCCAGTAGCTCGACGACCACGCGCCTCCCTGCCAACGCGCGCAAACCAATCCCCGGCCCTCGCGAAAAACGTATCGCCCACCTGTTATTGCGGCTTCGAACTCGAATATGCCGCCGGGGTATCCACTCGAATCCGGGCTGGCCCATGACTCTGCCTGATCTCTGCTGCTCGAATGAAACAGCCAGCCCGTCACCCGGGCGTCGACCTTCGAGAACCGCTCCAGCTCGTTGGCTGTATAGAACAGGTGCATTCCATCTCCGGCGAACAGGAGCTTCGTTGAAGCCCAGGGTTCCTTGTCGCCGATGGATTGGATCCAGGCGGTGCTGGTCTTCTCGCCTTCCGTCCATCGGGTGACCCAGACGCTTCGCGGCGGCTCCTCTTTTCTGAACTCGAGCTCTCGCGATGCCTCGACTTCATTCCGGTACATTCTCGCAACATAGGCGACAAACAGAGATCCCGAGTCGGTCGCTACATCGATGCTTTGGGCGAGACCAGAACGCTCTAGCAACAGAGGGACATCCTCTTTCCAAGTCATGCCCCTGTCGCTCGAGACGAAATGCCTCAAGCTATCCGGCACGATGACATGGAGACGACCAGCCACCGATGCGATGCGAGGCCCTCCTCCTGCGTGCGGTAGAAGGAGGCGGGGTTCGCTCCAGCCCCCGGTGTTCAGGTCGCCGCGTCGGTACCAGATCTTGCGCGTCGCGTTGAACCCATATTCGTCCCCGTACCGTACGGCCCAGACCAGGTGCAGCACACTGTCTCCATCGACAGCGAAATCCACGCTTTCGATATGGTCATTGATAGCAAGGTCCAGGCTGGGGAGTTGCACTGTCCCGGGCCTTGCACGTGGCGCCTTTCGGCCGGAGGAGGTGAGCCCGCCTAGGTCGCACGAGCTGAGCGCCAAACTCACCAACAGAAGGCATCCGATACCAAGCAGGCGTACGCTCATGTTCACCCTCGAGTGAAGGCGGCACTCAACTTCGCTTCGGCTTCTTCTCCTTGGGGGGCGTCCACCCGGGCCCGCGCAGAAGCAGGATCTGCCCGCTGCCGAGCTCATCCCACGGGCGGGCTTGCCTCTGATTCGGCGCCTGCACCGAGATGAGCCACGTGTCCGCGCCGAAGATCTCACTCGCATCCACGATCCCGGTCGTCTTCCACACTCCGCCCACGCCTTGGGACAACATCGTCCCCTTCGCGTCCCGCTCCGCGCATTCGGCCAGGATCTCGAGCCGGCTCGCGTCCAGGTCATAACGCAGGATTCGCGAGGGATGGAGGCCCCGCACGCCGCCCGGATCCTCCTGGATCCAGAGATACCGCGAATCGGAGGCGAGCGCGTCGGGTCCGTAGATGTCGTCGCCATCGTCGCCGTCCAGGATCACGCGAAGGTCGACGACGTGCGTGGGGTCGAACGGATCGAGCTCCACGCGATAGATGCGGCCCGCGCCCGTCACGAGGCGTCCCGTCCTCGGGTCGTAGAAGTTGTTCGCGCCGGCGTCGGCGAAGTAGAAGATGTTCGCGCGCGAGCGATCCGGTGCCGCGTCGCGTAGCCGAACGAAGTTCGTGCATCCAGCCGATTGCGCTCGCGCCTCGATGCGATCGGGCGGTGCGTAGTCATTCCCGAACGTGACGTCGATGGGCACGAAATGGCCGGTGAGCGGCGCGTTCCGCGCGGCGCGTGAGGAGAGGCGCGTCCGATCCTGGCCGGGATCGGCGCGGAACACGAAGAGCTGCCCTCGGCCGTGGAGCAAGGCGTCGTCGTTGTCGGCGAGGTACATGTAGAGCTGCGACTCGCCCGGAATGTCGTCCTCGGGGAGGATCAGCGCCATCTTTCCCGTCGACGTGGGAACGATCGCGGATCCGCCGTGCGCGAAGCGCCCCAGCCAGGGCAGGTTCGTCACGGTTCCGTCGCGCGTATCGACGGCGGTGAAGAGCCCGCGTCCCGGACCGTCGATTCGATCCTCGCCCACGAGGAACTTGGGGATGAGAAAGCCGTCCCGGGCGGAGCCCACCGTTCCCGAGGCGAAGCGCGAGTAGCCGTCGATCCCTTCGATGAGAAAATCGCCCGCGAGCGCGCCGAGGTTACGGATGTCGATCGCGATGCGCGAGACGCGCGCACCTCCGACGGGGCGCTCCCAAGGAAGGTCGTGCGCGACGTAGATCTCGGCGAGCCCGGAATTGGTGGGGAGAATGCCGAGTCCCGACGGCATCGGCGGGAAGACATAGGGGACGGTGGCGGTGTCCGAGACCGCGAGCGTGTCGCCGACCGTCAGGATCGGGACGACCGACACGTCCTCGCGCAACGGCCGCACCATGGCCGGCGTGGCGGTGCGAACGCCCGAGCCGGGGCCCGGGATGAGCGGCCCGTGCGTGAACCCCGCGGTGGCAATGGCGACCGCGATCAGCAGGGCCGCTCGACGCATCGAGAGAACTCCTAGTCGGTGGTTCCGGGGTTTGTGATATCCGAGGACGAATCGACCGGAGCGCCCTTCGCGGACTTGTACGCGCCGTTCTCGCGTCGCACGATTTCGTACGGAGCGCCCGCCTCGCCGCCGTCATTGTAGTAGACGAGCGTGACGTCGCTGTCGGCGAGGTCGAGCCCGTGCATCCGTTTGGCATAGGGGAACACGAACTGGCGCACCGCCTGGAGGAAGCTGTCCAGCTCCCGCTCGGCGCCCGCCACGTCGGACGCGCTTCCCACGATCGTCGCAACGATCCGATGGTCCTTCCGGTCGTAGTACACCATCGTGTTCGCTTCGAGTCCCGCCACCACGCGGATGATCCCCGACATCCGCGACGCGACATCGTCGCCGACCATGTAGGGATAGGATCCGGAGAGGCGGCCGCCCCCCTTGGAGCACGCATAGGTGCCGTAGAGCGTAACGAGACCGAGGACTACGGCGAGGACTCGGAACTCGGGCGTTTTGAACAGGTGCCTCATGGGCTCCTCCGTTCGCAGAATTCCACCAGAACGCCCCCGAGCGACCGGGGGTGGAGAAACGCGATGCGCGTGCCGTGGCTTCCGGCGCGCGCGCTACGGTCGATCAGCTCGAAGCCTGCCTCCGCGGCGTGCTTCAGCGCCGCGTCGATGTCTTGGACGTGGAACGAGAGATGATGGATGCCCTCGCCGCGCTTCTCGAGGAAGCGTGCGACCGTGGATTCGGGCGAAGTCGGCTCCAGGAGCTCGATCAGGGAATCGCCGGCCTTGAGAAACGCCAGGCGGAGATGCATGGACTCGAGCAGCTCCGTACCCTCGAGCTCGAAGCCGAGCTTGGTCCACGCCGTGACCGCCAGCTCCAGCTCGCGCACGGCGATCCCGACATGCGCGAGACCGAGGATCGCCTGGCTCACGGCAGCGGAGCGCCGCCCTGGTGCCAGAGGAGCGCGATCACGACGGCTCCGAGCACGATCCGGTACCAGCCGAACGGCTCGAGCCCGCGCGAGGTGACGTAGCGGAGAAATCCTCGAATCGCGATGGCGGCCACGATCGCCGACACCACGAGCCCCACGATGAGCGGTCCGGGGCCGCCGATTGCGGGGCCGGTCAGCTCGTCGTGGTGTTTCAGGAGATCGAATAGCGTCGCCGCGCCCAGGGTGGGCAGCGCGAGGAGGAACGAGAACTCCGCCGCCGCGACCGGGGTGGCGCCGAGGATCAGCGCGGCGAGGATCGTGGTCATGGCGCGCGACGTGCCGGGCCAGAGCGAGAAGCACTGCGCGAGGCCGATCAGGAGCGCGGCCGAGATGGGTAGGTCGTCGAGCCCGAACTGGGCCTTGGCCCCCGGCGCCTTGGCCCGCGCCCGCATCCAGCGCGCGACGACGAGGATGAGGAGTCCGCCCGCGATGAGCGCGATCGCCACGGGGCGCGGTCCGAACAGGTGCGCCTTGATCCACTTGTGCGTGACGAATCCGATCGCGGCCGCGGGAATGAAGGCGATGATGAGTTTCAGGAGGAGCGCGCGGCCCTTGGAGCTGGGATCCGCGATGCCCGTGAAGAGGCTCATCACGCGCTCGCGATAGAGCCAGAGCACGGCGAGCAGCGCTCCCGCCTGGATCACGATCTCGAACGCGTCCATCGCGTCGCTGACGAGCCCCATCGCGTGCGCGGCGAGGATGAGATGGCCCGTGGACGACACGGGGAGGAACTCGGTCAGTCCCTCGATCGCGCCGAGAATGGCGGCCTGGAATAGAGTCACTTAGGGCCGAGGGTCATGGGTTCCGTAGACGCGCCGGAGCACGTCGCTGATCTCGCCGAGCGTGGCGCCTGCCTTCACGGCGTCGATCGTCGGCTCGACGAGATTGAGCTCCCGCCTAGCCGCCTGCTCCAGCGAATCGAGCGAATGCTTGGCCAGATTCTGGTCGCGCGCAGCCTTGAACGCGCGCACGCGCTCGCGCTGCTGCTCCTCGAGCCGGCGGTCGAGCGTGAAGATGGGACGGGCCACGTCTTCAGGGTCCCCGAAGCGGTTCACGCCCACCACAATCTGCTCTCCCTTCTCCATCTTCAACTGTGTTTCGTAGGCGCTCTTCTCGATCGCACGGGCCTGGTAGCCCGCCTCGATCCCGCGGACTGCGCCGCCCATCAAGTCGATCGCCTCGATCTCCGCGCGCGCCTCGCGCTCGATCCGGTCCGTCCGCTCCTCGATGGCGGGCGCGCCGCCAACGGGGTCCACAGTATCAGGAACGCCGGTCTCCCACGCGAGGATCTGCTGCGTGCGGAGCGCCGTGGTCGCGGCCTCCTCGCTTGGGAGGGAGATCGCCTCGTCGAACGAGTTCGTGTGGAGGGACTGGCACCCGCCGAGCACCGCCGCGAGCGCCTGGATGGCGACGCGCGCGATGTTGTTGTGCGGCTGCTGCGCGGTGAGCGTCACGCCGGCGGTCTGCGCGTGGAAGCGGAGCTTGAGCGAGTTGGGATCCTTGGGGTGATACCGCTCCTCCATGAGGCGGGCCCAGAGCCGCCGCGCCGCGCGGAACTTGGCGATCTCCTCGAGGAGATCGTTGTGCGCGTTGAAGAAAAACGAGATCCGGGGCGCGAAGCGATCGACGGGCAGCCCTCGATCCACGGCCGCTTTGACGTACTCGAGCCCGTCCGAGAGCGTGAATGCGACTTCCTGCACGGCGGTCGAGCCGGCCTCGCGGATGTGATAGCCGCTCACCGAGATCGTGTTCCACTGCGGCACCTCGGACGCGCCGAATTCGAAGAGGTCGGTCGCGATCTTGAGCGACGGACCGGGCGGATAGATGTACGTGCCGCGGGCGATGTACTCCTTCAAGACATCGTTCTGCACGGTGCCGGAGAGCTTGGCGCGCGGAGTGCCGCGTCGATCCGCGACCGCGGTGACGAACGCGAGGAGGATCATCGCGGTCGCGTTGATGGTCATGGAGAGCGAGACCTGGTCGAGCGGGATGTTGTGAAGCAGCCGCTCCATGTCGTCGAGCGTCGAGATCGCGACTCCGACACGCCCGACCTCGCCCAGCGCGCGCTCGTGGTCGGAGTCGTAGCCCATCTGCGTCGGGAGATCGAACGCCACGGAGAGGCCCGTCTGGCCGAGCGAAAGGAGGTAGTGGTAGCGCTCGTTCGACGCCTCGGCGGTCCCGAAGCCCGCGTACTGGCGCATGGTCCAGAGGCGCGAGCGGTACATCGATGGGTGGATGCCGCGGAGGTAGGGAGGCTCGCCGGGATGGCCGAGAGAGCCGCCGCTCTTCGCCAGGTCCGACCGGGCCAACTCAGCCCTCCTCGGGCTGGATCTTCAGGAGGAGCGCCCCCGAGTCGACTGTGGCGCCCGCCTGGACGCGCACCGCGGTCACGCGCCCCGAGAGCGGTGCTACGAGCGCGTTCTGCATCTTCATCGCCTCGACCACCACCACCGGCTGTCCCGCCTCGACGGTGTCGCCCTCGGCCACCATGACATCGACGACGAGGCCGGGCATCGGCGCGTGCAGCTCGCCGCGGGTCTGGTCGGCGACGCTCTTGCGCGTGAGCTTGGGGGCGCGGGGATCGCGTGGGCGATAGAGGTACGCGCGGCCTCGGATCTCGACGACGAGGTCGAGCCCCTGGCGCCGGACGCTCGCTTCCACCGGGCGGTCGTCGATCCTGACGCGCATCAGCCCGCCAAAGACGCCCTCGACCCGGTGCTCCTTGCCGTCGACGGTCACGATGAATCCGTCGCCGCTCGGAGTGACCTCGATGGTTCGATCCCGGCCCTCGCGAGTGAGGATGACGCTCATCGGCCACCTCCCTTGGCGCGGTGGCTCCGGAGCGCGTCCCGCCAGCGGCTCGTGGTGGTGGCGTCGGCCGTCATGGGGCGGCGATCGCCATCCGCGGACGGCGCGTTGAGGACGGGCCGTGCCGCATCGATGCGCGCGAAGATCGCGGCGATGACCGCGGCATCTTCCTCGGCCTGTGTCTGGTCCGCCGGATCCGCGGTCTTGAAATGGCGCGACAGGAACCCTGTGTCGAAATCACCCTTCGCGAACGGCTCCTGGTCGAGGAGCCAGCGATGGAAGGGAAGCGTGGTCTTGATCCCCTCGAGCGTGGTCTCGCGGAGCGCGCGGCGCGCTCGCTCGATCGCGCTCGCGCGATCCTGCGCCCACACCACGATCTTTCCGATCATCGGGTCGTAGTAGACCGGGACCACGCCGCCCGAGCGCACGCCGAAGTCGCAGCGCACGCCGGGGCCGGCCGGAAGCTCCAGCCGGCGCACGGTGCCTGCGTCGGGGATGAATCCCTGGTCCGGATCCTCGGCGTAGATGCGGAACTCGATCGATGCGCCTTCGGGGCGGACGTCCTTCTGCGCGAGCCCGAGCTTCTCGCCCCGCGCCACGCGGATCTGCTCCCGCACCAGGTCCATGCCGAGCACCATCTCGGTGACCGGGTGCTCCACCTGGAGCCGCGCGTTCATTTCGAGGAAGTAGAAGCGGCCCTGCTGGTCCATCAAGAACTCGGCGGTGCCGGCGTTCCAGTAATGGCCCGCCTTGGCGACCTTCACCGCGAGCGCGAGGAGCTCCTGCCGCCGTTCCTCGTCGAGCGCGGGGGAGGGCGTCTCCTCGACCACCTTCTGGTGCCGGCGCTGGATCGAGCAATCGCGCTCGCCGAGCGCGAGCACGGTGCCGTGCTGGTCCCCGAGGATCTGCACCTCGATGTGGCGAGGGCGCTCGACCCAGCGCTCGAGGTAGAGGCGATCGTCGCCGAACGCCCCCTTCGCCTCGCCTTGCGTGAGCCGGACGGCCTGCTCGAACTCCCCGGCCGCGTTCACGCGGCGCATGCCTTTGCCGCCACCGCCTGCCGCGGCCTTCAGCACCACGGGGTAGCCGATCGCATCGGCGGCCTTCCGCAGCTCCGCCGGATCGCTCACGGGACCCTCGGTCCCTGGCAGCACGGGGACGCCTGCCTTGATCGCGAGAGCCCGCGCGCTCACCTTGTCGCCGAGCGCTCGCGTGGCCTCGGGGCTCGGGCCGATCCAGATGAGCCCCGCCTTCTCGACCATCTCCGCGAAGTCGGCCGACTCGGCGAGGAATCCGTAGCCGGGATGGATCGCATCGGCGCCGGCGGCGCGTGCGGTCTCGATCACTTTCGCGGCGTTGAGATAGCTCTGCGTCGCAGGCGCGGGACCGAGGCGGTAGGCGGCGTCAGCGGCGAAGACGTGAGGCGCGTCGCGGTCGGCGTCGGAGAAGACGGCGATCGAGCGGATCCCCATCTCGCGGAGCGTGCGGCAGATCCGGATCGCGATCTCGCCCCGGTTCAAGACGAGCACGGCCTGGATCGGCTTGGCGCCGGCTGGGGCCGGGGCCGCGGTTGTCCGTTTAGCCTTCACGCTGGATGCGCTCCCGGCGCTCGAGCTCGGCCTCGCTGGGCTCACCCGATGCGGCGTTGGCGATCTTGATGTCGCCGTCGCGGTCGTAGTGCGCGATCGTGATGCCCGTGCTCGAGACGCGGGACCGGGACAGCTTGTAGCTGTGCGGTGTCGAGCCGTCGGCGAACAGCTTCTTGCCTCCCCCCAGCACGACGGGAATCGTGAAGACGGCCAAGGCGTCGACGAGGTCTTGGGCCAGGAGCGCGTGAACGAGCTCGGTGCTGCCCTGCGTGATGAGGGCCGGGCCGTCCTCCTGCTTCAAGCGCTCGACGTCCGCGATGCCGCGGAGGAGCACGGAGCCCTTCCAGCTCCTATCGAAGTCGCCCGAGCGCGAGACGGCGTACTTCTTGATTTCGTTGAACCGTTTGGCGACGGAGCCGGCGGGTGCGCTTTCGTCGTAGTAGGGCCAGTACGCGGCGAAGATCTCGTAGGTCTTCCGGCCGAGCAGGAGATCGAACTCTTGCTCGAAGAGGCGGTTGATCTCCTCACTGGACTCCGGACCCCAGAAGGGCATCGACCAGCCGCCGAACTTGAATCCTCGGGTGGGGTCTTCCGTCGGTCCGCCCGGCGCCTGCATGATGCCGTCCAGAGAAACCTGGGCCCCGACGATGATCTTCCGCATAGGTCGCGTTCCCTGACGGCTAGAGCGGGATGTTGCCGTGCTTCTTCGGCGGTAGGGTCTGCCGCTTGTGCGCGAGCATACGGAGCGCGCGGATCAGGCGCGGGCGCGTCTCCTGCGGCTCGATGACGTCGTCGAGATAGCCCAGCGCAGCGGCGGCGTACGGATTCGCGAACTTGTCGTTGTACTCCTCGATCAATTTCGCCCTCGCCTTGGCCGGGTCCTTCGCGCTCTCGAGCTCCTTCCGGTACAGAATGTTCACGGCCCCTTCGGCGCCCATCACCGCGAGCTGCGCTCCGGGCCATGCCACGTTGTAATCCCCCCGGATGTGCTTCGAGGACATGACGTCGTACGCGCCGCCATAGGCCTTCCTCAAGACCACCGTCAGCTTGGGCACGGTGGCTTCGCAGTAGGCGAACAGGAGCTTCGCGCCGTGGCGGATGATGCCGCCCCATTCCTGCTGCGTGCCGGGGAGGAACCCCGGGACGTCTTCGAAGGTCACCAGAGGAATGTTGAACGCGTCACAGAACCGGACGAATCGCGCCCCCTTGGTCGACGAGTTGATATCCAGAACCCCCGCAAGCGCCGCGGGCTGATTCGCGACCACGCCGATCGAGCGACCATCCAGTCGAGCGAATCCGACCACGATGTTTCGCGCGTAGTGCTCGTGCACCTCGAAGAAGTCCGCGTCGTCCACGACGAGGCGGATGATGTCTTTCACGTCGTAGGGCTTGTTCGGCTCCGCGGGGACGATCTCGGCGAGCTTCGCGTCCATGCGCTCGGGGGGATCGTTGGACGCGAGCCTCGGCGGATCGTCCACGTTGTTCTGCGGGAGGAAGCTCAAGAGCCGCCGGATCGCCGCCAGGCACGCCTCATCGTCCTCGACCGCGAAGTGCGCGACGCCGCTCTTCGAGTTGTGGCTCATCGCCCCGCCCAGGTCCTCGAACGAGACGTCCTCGTTGGTCACCGTCTTGATCACGTTCGGGCCGGTCACGAACATGTGGCTGGTGCCCTGGACCATGAGCACGAAATCGGTGATGGCGGGGGAGTAGACCGCGCCGCCGGCGCAGGGGCCCATGATCGCGGAGATCTGGGGCACGACGCCGGAGGCGATCGTGTTGCGGAGAAAGATCTCCGCGTAGCCGCCGAGCGACTGCACGCCTTCCTGGATCCGCGCGCCGCCCGAGTCGTTCAGGCCGATGATGGGCGCGCCGTTCTCCATCGCGAGATCCATGACGTTGCAGATCTTCTTCGCGTTCTCTTCGGAGAGCGTGCCGCCGAAGACCGTGAAGTCCTGCGCGAACACGAACACGAGGCGGCCGTCGATGGTGCCGTAGCCGGAGACGACACCATCGCCGGGCACGATCCGCTCGGCCATGCCGAAGTCGGTGGTGCGGTGCTCGACGAAGACTCCCGTTTCCTGGAACGAGCCCGGATCGAGGAGCAATTCGACCCGCTCGCGCGCCGTGAGGCGCCCGTCGGCGTGGAGCTTCGCAATCCGCTCCTCGCCGCCGCCAGCCAGGACGGCCTCCTTGCGGCGGCGCAGCTCTTCGATCGGCGAGGGTCGGGTCAGGGCGTAGCTCCTAGTCGGGGATGGTTTTAGGGGCAAGTCGTCGAATCCTACTGGAAGCCCCGCCCGGGCGCAATCGGAGGCTCGGAAAGGGAACTCCCGCCCGTCTACCGCATTGGATCAGAATAGGGGGCCCGCGCGCGCCGCCAGCCCGCGACCGGGACCGCGTGAGGGGCGAGGGAACGCCCCGACAAGGAGCCTCCCATGAACGTCGAGAATCTGATGACGCACGAAATCGAAGCGTGCAATCCCGATGACAGCCTGACGGACGCCGCGATGATCATGTGGCGGCGCGATTGTGGCATCGTTCCCGTCGTGAAGCCGGACACCCACGAGGTCGCGGGTGTGATCACCGATCGCGACATCTGCATGGCCGCCGCCACGCGGCACATGACGACCGACGACCTCTACGTCCGCGACGTGATGACGAGGGATGGAGTGACCACCGTCACTCCGGAGGAGAGCGTGAGCACCGCCGTGCAGCGCATGGCGGAGGCCCAGGTGCGGCGGATCCCCGTCACGAACCGCTCCGGAGCGCTCGTGGGCATGATCTCGCTGAACGACATCGTGCTCGCGGCGGAGAAAACGAATCGCGGTACCGAGGGGATGCCCACCTACGCCGATACCGTGGATGCGTTGAAGGCTGTTTGCGCGCACCGGACCGTGGAGCCGCGGCGAGAGATGGCCGCGGGGTAGGGAGCGCCGCATGCGGCGCTTCGGTCATGCAGGCTGGAACAGCTCGACGACATTGCCGGAGGGGTCCTCGCAGAGGATCTGTTTCCCGCCGGGCCCCTCCACGATGTCGTTCCGGAACGGGACGCCTTGCCCTCGCAGCTTCGCGACCATCGCTGCGATGTCATCCACGACGAGCGCGAACCGATTCCAGCCGCCGGCTTCCGGCTTCCGTCCGTCCGGCATCGGCCTCGCGGCCGAGGACATGGGACCGGCGGTCCAGAGCGTCAGGTCGCCCCGCTTGAGAATGGCCATCGCCGGACCGTACTGCTCCACCACCTCGAAGCCGAGGGCCCCCGAGTAGAAGCTCACCGCCGCCGCAACGTCATGTACCAGATAGCGTACCGTCACCATGTTCACCCTCCTTCGATGTCCCTGTGGGCTCCTCTGTCCCGAAGCTCCCACTCAGGATACAATCCCTCCATGGCACGAACCACCTCCGGAGTCCACGGACTCCATCACATCACCTGTATCGCAGGCCCAGCCCAGGAGAACCTCGACTTCTACGCGGGGGTGCTTGGCATGCACCTCGTGAAGAAGTCGGTGAACCAGGACGACCCCGGCACGTACCACCTCTTCTACGCGGACGCGGAAGGGAGCCCGGGGACGGACCTCACCTTCTTCCCGTGGGCGCAGCTCGCGCCGCCGCGCATGGGGCACGGTCTCGCGACCGAGATCTCGCTCGAGGTGCCCGCGGGAAGTCTCGAGTTCTGGGGCAAGCGTCTCGAGAAGTACGGGACCAAGCCCAAGGGCATCGAGGATCGCTTCGGCGATCGCGCGCTCCTGATGGTGGATCCGCACGGCCTCGTGCTGGCCCTCGTCGAGCCGGCGAAGCCGCGCGTGCATTCGACGCCCTGGGACTCGAGCCCCGTTCCCGGCGAGCACCAGATCCGCGGACTCGACGGCGCGCGCGCCTGGGAGCGCGAGGAGGTGCCGACCGCCGCGTTTCTGCAGGACGTGCTCGGTTTCACGCACCTGGGCGAGGAGCGCGGATGGACGCGCTATGGCTTCAAGGACGCATCGGGGCACATCGACGTGCGTGAGACGCCGGGCGAGAAGCGAGGCATGTGGGGACGCGGCGCCGTGCACCACCTCGCGTGGCGCGTGAAGGACGAGGCGCATCAGCTCGAGGTGCGCGCCGGCGTGCTCGCGGCCGGCGTCGAGCCGACCCCGATCATCGATCGCTTCTGGTTCCAGTCGGTCTATTTCCGCGAGCCGGGCGGCGTGCTGTTCGAGCTGGCGACGGACGGGCCGGGCTTCGCGGTGGACGAGGATCGCGCGCACCTGGGAGAGAGCCTCGTGCTGCCGCCGTGGCTCGAGCCCTCGCGCGAAGAGATCGAGGCGGCGCTCCCGCCGCTCCAGCTCACCCACTCGTGAGCGACCTCGAGCACGTCCACAGGTTCGTTCCGTCGGAGCGCCCGGATGCCCGCGTGCTCCTCATGCTCCACGGCACGGGCGGGGACGAGAACGATCTCCTCCAGCTCGGTCAGATGCTCGATCCCTCGGCCGCCTTGCTGAGCCCGCGCGGCAACGTGCTCGAGCACGGCGCGCCGCGCTTCTTTCGCCGGCTCGCCGAGGGCGTGTTCGACCTCGAGGATCTCCGCCGCCGGACCCACGAGCTGGCGGACTTCGTCGAGGGGGCGGTCAAGCAGTACGGCCTCGAAGGCCGGCGAATCGTCGCGGTCGGATTCTCGAACGGCGCGAACATCGCGGCGAGCCTTCTCCTCCTCCGCCCGCGCGTGCTCCATGGCGCCGTGCTGTTCCGGGCGATGGTTCCGTTCGAGCCGGAGAAGGTCCCGTTCCTGGGCGGTGTCCCTGTTCTGCTCTCGGAAGGACGCTTCGATCCGCTGGTCGGACGGAAGGTGGCCGAGCGCCTCGCCAAGATCCTCGAAACCGCGGGCGCCGAGGTCACGCTGATCGAGCAGGAATCGGGACACGAGCTGACGCGCGCCGACGTCGACGACGCGGCGAAGTGGCTCGCCTCCCATCCCACGAGCCGTGCCGCGGCCGAACCGCAAAGCTAACCACCGGAGGTACCGATGAGCCCACGACGATCCCGCCACAAGACCGGCGAGCGCCGGCTCAGCCGTCTCAACTGGATGGAGATGGGGGAGCTGGTTCCGCGCCACAGCCACACGCTCCTCCTTCCGGTGGGGACGCTCGAGGCGCACGGCATCACGAGCCTCGGCACCGACAACGAGATCCCGGC
>Ga0068858_100002108_pt1 | contig 20202 bp, 11 predicted proteins | sample KBSSwiS12_FD_66589 | JGI IMG/M metagenome (GOLD analysis project Ga0068858, IMG submission 66589) | Switchgrass rhizosphere microbial communities from Kellogg Biological Station, Michigan, USA - KBS Switchgrass S1-2 | ecosystem: Host-associated > Plants > Roots > Rhizosphere > Soil ...
GGCGTGACGCTCAACCAGAATGTCACCGTGACGATCACAGGGACCAACGACAAACCGGTAGCGGCCGCGCATGACGGCCTGACCACCGACAACTGGACGCCGTTGACGGTCTCGGCCGTGACGCTTCTTGGTGGCGCGACCGATCCCGATCTTGCCGATACGCTGTCGCTCTCGTCGGTGCAGGGCGCTGTCGGCGGCGCTATCGCCCTTGTCGGCGGCAATGCGGTGTTCACGCCGACCGCAACCGCGATCGGTGCCGGCTCGTTTACCTACACCATCTCCGATGGTCATGGCGGAACCTCGACGGCAACGACGAACCTGACCACGACCTTGCACCAGATCACCGGCACCGCGGGCAGCGACGCGCTCGCCGGTGGCGCGAAGATGGCGCAGCTCGATGGTCTGGGCGGCAATGACGCGATCACGGCTGGTGCTGCGGGGGACAAGATCACCGGCGGTGCAGGCAGCGACGTGCTCACCGGCGGTGCGGGCATCGACACGTTCATCTATCATGGCGGCTTCGGCAACGACACGATCAACGGCTTCGCGGCGACGGGCACCAAGCATGACGTGCTGCAATTCGACAGCAACATCTTCTCGGATTGGGCGCACCTCCTGGGTGCCACCACGCAGCAGGGAAGCGATCTGCTGATCACCCTCGACCCAGCCGACACGATCACGCTCAAGAATGTCGCGCTTGCGAATTTCACATCGGCTGATGCCAGTTTTGTCTGATTGTCAGCGACAGGAACCTATTGCTTATGACTGATACCCCGGTTGCGATTGATTCGCTCGCGCTCGCCGCCGCCCTTGCGGGCACTCATCGCGTTACCCTGGCGGACGGCTCGACCATGTCGGTCGCCTCGGCGGTCATATTGGATCTGGACGGCAAGGGCATCCAGACGCTCATCCAGAGCAAGAGCGGCGTGCGCTATGATCTTGACGGCGATGGCCTTGCCGACCGGACGAGCTGGATCGGGGCTACCGAAGGGTTCCTGTTCCTCGATCGCGACAAGAGCGGCACGTTGAACAGCCTTGCCGAGCTCGATTTCACCGCTGATATACCGGGAGCGGCTTCCGGCCTTGCGGGCCTGAAAGCCTTTGATACCAACAATGACGGCACCCTGGCCGCCACCGATACGCGGTTCGGCGATTTCTTCATCTGGCAGGACAAGAACGGCAACGGCGTCGCCGACAGCGGCGAAGTGACCAGCCTGGCCACGGCTGGGGTGAAGGCGATCAACCTGAATGCCACCGCCTATACCGGCACCAACAATGCCGGCGATGTCGCGACGATCGCCAAGGGCAGCTATCAGCGCACCAACGGCACCACCATGGACCTGCTGGACGCGGCCCTCACCTACAGCTCGGCGCCTAAAGATGGCCTGACCAGGCTAGTGCTGGCCACGGAGAGCTTTGACCGCAAAGCCAAGAAATATCGCATCACCGCCAAAGACGGCCAGATGTCCGTCACCGGAAAATATATCTCGAACACCGACAGCCGGGCAGGCGGCATGCTCGGATCGTTCGAGATCGGCTTCAAGGATACCAAGGTTGGCATGGTATCGACCATCATCCTCGACCTTGACGGCAACGGCGTTTCGCTTTCGGCCAAAGGCAAGGCTCATGGCTGGTTCGACATGAATGGCGATGGCTCGCCCGATGAGATGGGTTGGGTCGGCAAGCACGATGGCTTCCTGGTGATCGACCGCAACAACAATGGTGTGATCGACAATGGTGCCGAGCTGAGCATGCTGGCCGAAGACCCGAAGGCCAAGACCAGCCTCGCCGCGCTCGCCAAGCTCGACAGCAATGGCGACAAGATCATTGACGCGACGGATGCGCGCTTTGCCGAGCTGAAGGTGTGGGTGGATGACAATGCCAACGGATCTACCGATGCCGGCGAACTCAAGACGCTTGGCGACCTGGGTATTCAGTCGATCAGTCTCGATGCGCATTTCGTCAACCAGAGCGTCAAGCCCGGGCAGAATCTTCTGATCGAGACGGCGACATTCACCCGGACGAACGGCATGATCCAGACGGTCGGCGACGCAGGGCTCGCCTTCCATCCGAGCGAACCCGATCCGGAGCGGACAGCCGCTTTGTACATGCCGAACGCGCCGGCTGCCGCGCTCGCGGATGCCATGGCAATAGTCCCCGCGGCATCGATCCTTCCTGACGCCGATATCGCGGCGGCTGCATCGCGGCTCGTAACTGCGATCTCGACCTTCGGCGTCGGCGACTCAATCGGTGACCTGACACGGGGGCTCTGGCAAAACATGGGCAGCAGCGACATGGCGATTGCGGCCAGCTCAGGTCATTGATGCGCATTCCTCCAGCGGACCGCCGGCCGGAGCTGCCCCCGGCCGAGGTTGGAGGATGAGGCGATCGCCAGGCGGATCGGCGCCACGGCACCCGGGTTTTACGGATGCCAGCTTGCCGGCAATGTCTTCGGCGCGATCTTCACCGCGACTGTTTGGGCGATGTGATCCGAGGAGTTTCCCAGCATCAACCGGTAGGTCCCGCCGGTGATCGTCCAGCGATTTGCGGTGCCGTCGAACATCGCCATCAGGCGTGGATCCAGCGTAACGGAAACGCTCGTCGCCGCGCCCGGCGCGAGGTCGATCTTGCGAAACCCGGCCAGCCGCTTTGGCGCTTCCCACCCGGTGCCGGCGACATAAATCTGCGCCACACCCTTGCCGCGCACTTTGCCTGTGTTGCGAACCGTGAAGCGCGCCGTCACCACGCCCTTGTCTGCCTTGGCGGTCAGGCCGGCATAGCCAAAGCTGGTGTAGGAAAGCCCATGGCCGAAGGCGAACGCCGGTTTCTCCCCATGTGCGTCGAACCATTTGTAACCGACCGTCGCGCCCTCGCTATAGGTCACATTCCCTCTGGCCGGCACTGCCGGGTTGGCGAGCTGATCGAGCCCGCGCGGAAAGCTCGCCGGTAAATGGCCTGAGGGGTTGATCGTTCCGAACAGGATATCGGCAATCGCGTCGCCGCCGGCCGTACCCGGGAACCACGCTTGGACGATGCCCCCGACCTTGTCGCGCCACGGGGTCAACACTGGCCCGCCGGTTTCCAGTACTACGACCGTATGGGGATTGGCCTCGGCTACGCTGGTGATCAGCTGATCCTGATTGTCCGCGAGCGTGAGGGGCACGTCGAAGCTTTCGCCGGCCCATTGCGTTGCGAAGACGATCGCGACATCCGCCGCCCTGGCCGCCGCCGCTACCGCCGCGGGATCGCTGCCATCGATAAAGTCGACGCGCACGCTCGGAGCCTGGCGCCGGATCGCATCGAGCGGGGATGACGGATAATACATCACCGGACCCGGCCAGAAGGTCGGCTTCACGCCCGGCACCGCATTCCCGCCCTTCGGATAGACCAGTGACGATCCGCCGCCGGTCAACACGCCCTTGTCGGCATGGCCGCCGATCACGACGATCGACCTGACCTGCCTGGACAGCGGCAGGATCGCCTGGTCATTCTTGAGCAGGACCATCGCTTCCGCGGCGTCGGCACGGCTGACCGCCGCGTCACGCGCCATCATATCGTCCGGAAGATCCATCGGCGCCGTCGTGATCGGGTGCTCGAACAGGCCGTGCCGGAACATGGCATAGAGGATGCGGGACACCGCCCGGTCGAGCATCTCGGGGGCCACGGTGCCGCCGGCGAGCGCCTGTTTGAGTTCGGCGCCGAAATAGGGCTTCTGATCGAAGGGGAAGCCGGATTGCTGGTCGAGCCCGGCCTCGATCGCCGCCTTGGTCGAGTGCGTCGCGCCCCAGTCGGACATGACATAACCCTTCCACTTCCAGTCCCGGCGCAGAACCTGATCGAGGAGCCATGGGCTCTCGCACGAGAAAGGGCCGTTGACATGGTTATAGGCGCACATGACTGAACTCGCGCCCGACTTTTCGATCGCGAACTGGAAGGCGAGCAGGTCGCTCATCCGCGCGGCGGCGGGATCGATGACCGAATTGCCCGCGTTGCGATCGGTTTCCTGATCGTTGATCGCATAATGTTTGACGGTCGAAATGACATGATTGGACTGGATGCCGGCGATCTGTGCGCCGACCATCGTACCCGCGAGCAACGGATCCTCGCCGCCATATTCGAAGTTCCGGCCGTTACGCGGATCCCGCATCAGGTTGACGCCGCCGGCGAGCATCACATTGAAGCCCGACGCGCGCGCTTCGGCGCCGATCATCGCGCCGCCCTTGAACGCAAGCTCGGGATTCCAGGTGGCGGCGGTGGCCAGGTTGGAGGGCAGGGCGGTGCGCTCGCGCTTCTTCGGTGCGCCGCCCTGGGTCGCGACGCCGATGCCGGCATCGGTCTGCCATTGCGGCGGAATGCCGAGCCGCACAATGCCGGGGACATAGCCAGCGGAGCCCAGCCGCGCCTCGGCCGGCGCCTTGAACTGCCGGGGCGGAAAATCGGTTGCGAAATAGCCCATCACCAGGGTCAGCTTTTCGTCCTGTGTCATGTGCGCGAGGAGCAGCTTCGCACGGGCTTCGGCAGGCAACCGGGCATTCATCCAGGGCCGGGCCGTTGCTGTTTCCCGTGCCGTGACGGGCGTCAGCGCGGTGCTGGTCAGCGCAATGGCGCCGCAACCGGCCAATCCCGCCAGTGCGAGTTTCACATGGTTCATTTTCAGTCTCCCCCGATTCTCTGGTGTCATTTCAAATATCAGCGCCGCGCGCAGGCGAACCCGGACGCGGTATCCCGCGCCCCCGGAGCAAAGACCGCCTTTTGCGGGTACGGGCATAGCGGCCGGGTCGCAGCGGACTCGTGCTTCGGAATTGGCGCCGTCGCTTGTTCGGCAATGATCCGGTCGGGCGCGGCGCCGCTTTCAACCCAGCGTTCGATCGCCGCCTGGGCGTCGAAACGCGAGAATCCCGGGCCTCCGCCGCAATGTCCCATGCCGGGCACCAGGAACAGCCGGTACCAGGTGCCGGCGCGCCCGCTGACGCGCGTCGCCCGTTCGTAATAGCGGATCGAATCCAGCGGCGAGACGACCGGGTCCGACAGGCCATGATATTGAAGAAGCTTGCCCCCGCGCGCCCGGAATCTGCGCAAATCAGGGTCGGTAGCATCGATCACGGGGCTGAGGCGCGCCTGCACGCCACTGAATTGCCGGCCATAGTCGAAACGCCACCAGTCCCAGCCGGGATCGCCGAATGCCCAAATCCGCCAGAAATTGAGCCGGGCCGGCTGGCCGGGGCGCTGCGGATCAGCCCAATAGGCGCCCCAGCCAGTCTCGCTGCCGGGCAGCCAGGGTGTCGTCACCGGCTCGGCCGTGCGCGGATCGGGGGCGCCGCGATACATTTTCCGCGCCGCCTCGACCTTTTCGGATGACAGGCACTGGGCGCTCTGGCCGGGCTTGCATGCCAGGACGCCCGGATCGAACCGGCACTGCGTCGGGTCATCGAGCCACGGGTCGCTCGCGAGTCCACCCGCCGAACCGCCATTGGCGCCGCGGCAGGCAGCGAAGGATCCGCGCGCGAGCAGATCGAGATCGGGCCTGGACAGGATCGGACTGGCGTTATCGCCGGGGCGATGATTGGCGAGATATTGCCAGAGGAACGCGGCGTTGAGGCGCACCCGGTCGGAGCCCGGCGCGCCCGCGACGATCCCGTTGAAATCGGCGGGAAAGCGTTGCGCCTCCATCAGCGCCTGATGCCCTCCCGTCGAACATCCGTTGAAATAGCGGTGCGCGGCCGGGCGCCCGTAGAAGCGCGCGACGAGTTTCTCGCCCTGGACAAGGCTGAGGTGCACTGCGCGGCTCCCCCAATCGACGATGGCCTCGGGCCGGCCTGCCGCGAAGTCCGGATCGTCGCCCTGGTGCCCGGTGTCGGTCGCGATCACCGCCGATCCGCGCTGCAACGCCTCGGCCATGGCCGGCAGGGGGAGCGCGGAAGAATAGCCGCCATTGCCCAGCATCTGCAGCCGCCCTGACCAGCGCTCCGGGACGGGCAGCCAGAGCTGGAAGCCGATCGAAGAGCCGGCAACGGGGCGTAACATCCCGGTGACGCGACAATAGGCCGCCAGCGACGCTCCGCCGGGCATCGCTTCAGCCAGGATCGATCCTGCGCTGTCCGTCGATGAAAGTGCCGCGCATTGCGCTGCCGCGATCCGTTCGGGCGGTGCCGGTAGCGGAGCCACGGCGACAGCCATGCCGATTGCGACCAACACCAGCGGCACCGCGAAGCAGCGGAGATATTCACCGAAGGACATCGCTCGCCTCCGCTTCGGCGATTAGTCGGTCGGCATCCTCGGGAAGCAGCCAGCGTTCCCGCAGCTGGGCCGTGGCGGCCGCGCGCACCCGGGCGACAAACCCGGCATGATCATGATAGCGTTCCTCGAGAGACAGCCTCGGGTCGCTGGCCGCGAGCCGCGCCGCGCGGGTGCGTGCGAAGGGAATGAAGCCGCCGATAAAACCGCAGCCGCCACCCGTGCCATAACCGCGCAGCTGCTGGTTCCAGCCGGTATAGGTGCCGAGGGGCACAAGCATTTGCACTGACGGGACGCCGGTCGCCTCGTTCCCGTCCGCATTCACCCGCGGCACGCGAGAGGGTATGGTCCGGCGCAGGCGAGGGGGCTGGCGGGCCAGTACGCCGCTCAAATCGACATAATCGAAGCCACTCCCGAAATCATAATCGAGGAAGGGATTGAGTTTGCCAGTCGGGACTGGTGCGCCGGGGATTGCCGGCCATCCCATCGCGGCGGCTTCGGGCGCGACGAGATCGCCGGCCAGCAATGTCGGGTAACGGCTCGGCGGCGGCGGATTTCCCGTGCTGACCCAATGGGCGAGCGCAGCCAGGATCGCCCGCCGTGTGTCTGCCGAGGGATTGGGATTCCAGGCGAGCGCGCAATAATCGGCCCCGGGATAGGGCTTCTCGCCGCCGACCGGGAAACCGCCTTTGGCTGATCCGCCATGCGTCACGCCCGGAAAATAATAGCGGCGGACATTGGCGGGGAGCGGAAGATCGGCGCGCGCATCGGTGCCGACCAGGTTCGGCGACATGCGCAGGCCCCAGAATTCGGCCGAGCCGAACGTCTCGACGATTTTGGGGCAGCTATGGTCGGCCGTGCAGCGATCGAGCAGGCTCGATATACCCCGGCCACGCGTGCGATCATTATAGCGCGTCCACCAGAGCGACCCTTCGCTGCCCGGCTCGTAAAGCCCCGCGGCGCCGCCCGGCACACCGAAGCGGATGTTGAGCGGCACCTGCCGCGCGGCGATATTCGGATTGGCGCCGTCGAAGATGATGCGGCCGTCCTCGGCGGCATTGAAGCCGAGCGCGATCAGGCTGCGCACGAAATTGCCTGATTGCGATGTGCCGGTGACGATCGACCAGCGCACGCGGCCGGCGATGGGATTCGGCCGCCCGGAATCGTCGGCGATGCCGTAGCGCAGGAACGCATTGAGGTCCCGAACCGCCGCGAAGCCGATGCCGAGGACCTTGGGATCCCTGGCCCGATAGACGAGCGTATAGGCCAGTTTCGGGTCGAAGCCGCCGCGAAGGCAGAGCCGGGCCGGGTCCGGAATGCCCGGAAAAGGCTTGGCGGCGCAGTCGGCAAACGCCCAGTCGCCCGGCGCGATAGTAACGGGCGCCGCAGCGTCGCTCGATTGCCTGAACAGGCTGGCCTTGCGGGTATCGAGCGACACCGGCGTGGGGCGAGGCGTGGGGCGGCCAAACCCCCCCCCGATCGGGATGCTGGCTGATCCTGCGGCAACGTCAGTGAAGCGCTGGAGCACGGGCGCGGTCAGCGGCGCCCCGTTGCGCCCATAGGCCGTCGGCGCCGACAGCGTCTGCAGGTGCGGCGCCGGAGCGATATCGCCCTGCCAGCCGCTGACGACACGGATATGGCCGTCCGGATCGGCGGCGACATCGCCATTGCCGCGATTGGGCACGTCGTACATCAGGAAGCCGCTGCCAGCCTTGCCGTCCGCCGGCATCGCGATCGCGAAGGTCGCGCTGTAGCCGACCCGGCCATGCGCCAGGCGCTCGGCTCGCGCGATATCGGTGATCACCCGATTGTGCGGACCTCGCGGATCGAGTTCCCCCGCATAATGTCCGCGCAGAAAGATATAGGCCGGCGCGCCGGGTTTCGCAGGCGTGACCTCGGTGCGCTGCTCGACATGGAACTGAGTTAGGCGCGCGGCTCCGGCACTCGGCGCAGCCAACGCGATCAGCGCTGATCCACAGGCCAGCGCGCGCGACTTCATCGCCGAGTCTCCGCCGCATCGTCCAGCAGGCGCAGGTCGAGCAACTGGGCGGCAAGCGTCTTGCCGTGCGTGTCCAGCGCCAGCGAACGCGTCACCCCGCCGCCCAGCGCCCCCTCCAAGACGAAGTTGAGTGCGCCCAGCCTGGGGAGTTCGTAGCGGATGGCGCGCCGGACAATCAGCCCGCTCAGATGCGCGACGACGCGCTCAGCGGTGACTTCCTGCACGAGCAGCGGATAATCTGCCGCATCATAGGCAATGACCGATATCTGTGCCGTGTCGCCCTTGTCGCCCGAGCGCAGGTGCGCGATGTCTCCCAGCAGGATCATCACGCGGTCACCATCTGGAAGCCCGGACGCACCAGTTTCGCCGGAATCAGGGTCGAGGCGACGGCGATGACGGGGCGCACACTCCGGGTCGCGCCACCCCCGCCGAACGGACCATTGGTGTAAAGCGCCTCAACTTCGTTACCGATCGCCATCGCGGCTGCTTCGGTCTCGGCGCGGCCGGTCATGCGAACCCGCACTTCGCGCGGCGCGCTGTGGCTCCGCGCGGTGCGGTCGACAGAGTCCAGGCCGATCAGTTCCGCACGAACCTCGCTCAGCTCGGCACCGATGATTTCCAGCCTCTCCTTGACGATCGCAATCGCAAGCCGCGCCCGCTCGACCGCGCCCGGCCCGGCATAGGAGATCTGTCCCTCGCCGATATACCCGTCGCCATAGCCGATCGACACCTTGAGATTGGCGGGGCGGGCGCGGCCGCCGCCACCGTGCACCCTGATCCGATCGGGCCCGATCTCCTCGAAAACCACCGAGGTGAAGTCGGCGATCACGTCCGCCTGATAGTAAGCCGAGGGGTCGAGTATCTCGTAGAGCAGCTGCTCCTTGCACGATCCGACCGTCAGCGCACCGCCCGACCCGGCGACCTTGGTCAGGACCGCGCTGGCATCGGGCGAGACTTCGGCGAGTGGAAAGCCAAGCCGAGCCAGGCCGGGGACGGTCTTGCGGCCGCCATCGGCGAAATAGCCCCCGCTGAGCTGGCCCGCGCACTCGAGCAGATGGCCGAGCACCGTTGCCCGGCCGATTAGGACCGGGTCGTCGAGCGACCAGCCGAACGCATGCGCGAGCGGGCCGACAAAGAGTGCAGGATCGCCGACCCTGCCGGTGACGACGATTTCGGCCCCCGCCTCGAGCGCCGACATGATCGGCGCCGCGCCCAGATACGCATTGGCGGAAATGGCACCGTGAAGATCCGCGCTGGATCCCTGGCGATCGATCAGCGGGTAGGAGCCTGCGCGAATCTCCTCCAGCACGTCATCCCCGAAGACAGCCGCGATCCGCAGCGGCGCCAGCCCCAGCTCCCGAACAAGCTTCGCAATCGCCTGCGCCGCGCCCATCGGATTGGCCGCGCCGGCATTGGTGACGATCCGCACGCCGCGTTCGCGTGCTGCGGGAAGGACCCGGCGCAGGCGCTCGATCAGCCGCGGATCATAGCCATTTGTCGGATCGCGCTGGCGGGCCTCCTGGGCGAGCGCGATCGTCCGCTCGGCAAGGCATTCGAACACGAGGAAATCGAGCGAGCCTTGCTCGACGAGCTCGAGCGCGGGCTCGATGCGATCCCCGGCGAAACCCGCGCCGGCGCCGATCCGCACGATGGAAGGCCGCGCGCTCACAGCGGCAGCACGCCAAGGAGCAGCGCCGCGGCCAGCATCAACAGGCTCGCGCCGAACAGCCACGGAATCGTGAAGCGCTGATGCGCCCCAAGTTCAATGCCGCTGAGGCCGGCGACGAGGAAGGTTGCAGGCGTAAGCGGGCTTACCGGGAACCCCGTCGTCATCTGCCCCAGCAGCGCCGCCTGCCCGATCGCGATCGGCGGCGTCCCGAAATGCTGTCCGACATGGGCGATCACGGGCAGGACACCGAAGTAGAAGGAATCGGGATCGAATATGAGGCTGAGCGGCATCGCCAGCGCACCCATGAGCACAGGCAAGTGGCCGCCGAGCGAATCCGGCACCGCGCCTGCCGCGGAGCTCGCCATTGCCGCGATCATTCCGGAGCCGGTCATGATGCCGGTAAACGCGCCGGCGGCGAGCAGGATCGCGGCCATGAGCAGCGCCGCGCGGGCATGGGCGTCGATCCGCGCGCGCTGCGCGGCCGCATCCGGATAGTTGATCAGCAGGGCAAGAGCGGTGCCGATCATGAAGCCGACGACGGGCTCGACCAGCCCCGAGATCATCACACCGATCACGACCAGCGCGATGGCGGCGTTGACGGGCAACAATCGCGGGCGGCGCAGCGCCAGGACAGCTTCATCCTCATCGTCGGTCGCCGGCGCGGATAGGGTCTCGGATGAATATCCGGCGTTCGGCAGCGCCCGGCCGGCTGCGAGGCGGAGCTCTTCGCGCCGCCCGAGCCACCATGAGGCCGCGAATATGAAGGCAAGTCCCACCCCCTGGACTCCCAGCATCGGTGTGAAAAGCGTGGTTGCGGGCACTCCCAGCGCGGCCGACGCGCGCAATGTGGGGCCAGTCCAGGGGAGAAAATTGACGCCCGCTGCCATCGATGCGGTGCACGCCAGGATCCGGCGATCCATGCCGAGATCATCGTAAAGCGGCCGGAGCGCGGGGATCGTCACCAGGAAACAGACCGCGCCTGAGCCGTCCAGGTGAATCAGCAGCGCAAGTGCTGCGGTGCCGACGGTGATCCGCGACGGCCGCTCTCCGACGAGCCGCAGGACGAAGCGCACCACAGGGGCGAGCAGCCCCGCATCAGTCATGATTCCGAAGAACAGGATCGCGAAGATGAACATGCCGCCTACCGGCGCGATCCGGGTGATGCCCGCAATGACCTGGCCGGGCATCGCTCCTGCCTGGCCGATCGCCACGCTTGCAACGACAGGGACGAGAATCAGCGCCGCGATGGGGGAAACCCGGTTCGACAGGATGAGCGCGAGCAGCGACACGATCGCGCACGCCCCGATAATAGCCAGCATTACCCTCTCCACCCGCAACGTCTCGGGCTGCGGTTCTATGACGTACGCCGCAGCTATCGAGCAAAGACAATTTCCTTATGGATTAATCCAGTTGCAGCATCGATCCAGGGTTTAGGCATCGATCCACTTTACTGATCAATCCATCTGTTATTTGTATTTTTTGATCTCAACAATATCAGGCAGATCATCCTCCACACCATGGGCGGTGCCTCACGGCGCACGGTCATTTGGGTGGAGGCCCGCGACTCCCGGAAAATGGAGCGCAAAAATCCTCCATCCCCGTGCCGGGGCCCTTTCATGGTTGAGAAAAGCGCTGGGCGCACCGCGTCCAGCACACAACCGCGACGACACCGCCTTTGTAGCGGTGTCGCGCAAAAAAAGGGGAGAGGTGCAATGAGAGGGACCAGAAATCTTCTGCTGAATTGCGTTGGCGTCGCGGCGCTGGCGGGTGGACTGGGCTGGGCGTCACCGGCGCTCGCCCAGGATGTACCCGAGGCGAGTGATGCCGAGCAGACGGTGCCGCCTGCGGATCAGGATGCCGGCGCGAAAAAGGCCGACAAGGCGAAAGAGGAGAAGGCTGCGCCGGACATCGTCGTGACCGGCACCAATATTTCCGGCGTGAAGCCAGTCGGCAGCGAAGCGGTCACCCTGGATCGCACCCAGATTCTGGCGACCGGGCAGACAACCCCGGCCGACGTCGTCCGCACGCTGCCCCAGGTTCGCAATCTGGGCGAGTATCGTGAAGGTGGCACGCAGGGCGGCAACAACAACCAGCAGGGCAACGCGATCAACCTTCGCGGCCTGGGCACGTCAGCCACGCTGGTTCTGGTCGACGGTCACCGCGTCGTTTCCTCAGGCGCGTCGCAAACCTTTACCGAGGCCAATCAGGTCCCGCTGGGCGCGCTCGAACGCATCGAGCTGATCGCCGACGGCGCGTCGGCGGTTTACGGGTCGGACGCGGTCGCCGGCGTGGTGAATTTCGTCACGCGCAAGGATTATGAGGGCGCGGAGGCTTCGGTTCGGGCCAGCAATTCAAATGGCGGCTTCGAGGTCACGCCGGGCCTCACCTTCGGCCGGACCTGGGGCGATGTCGGCGGTCTCGGCCGGGGCAACTTCATCATCAGCTACGAATATACCACGCGCGATCCCTATCTTCGCGGCAAGAACGCCTATCTGCGGCAGGATCTGAGGCAGTTCGGCGGAGCGGACAATCGGCTCAACGGAACCACGGCCACGGCCGGTACGCCGGGCAACATCTATGTGGCCATCGCCGGCGGCGCGCAGAATGCGACTCTGCCGCGCGCTGGGGGCAACACTTATTATGGGTTGCCGGCCGGCGGGAACGGCCATCTCACGCTCGCCGATCTCGCGCTAAACCAGCCCAACCTGGTCGATTCGGCCGATTTCACCGATTATACCGGGCGGCTGCGGCACCATCATGTCGCTGCGTTCTTCAACCAGGAACTCGGCCCCTGGCTGAGTGTGTTCGTTCAGGGCACCTACAGCAACCGCCAGACGATTTCGCGGACGCTCAACGGCGAAAACCTGAACCTCACGCTCAAGCCGGTGTTGTACAACGCGGCGAACGCGCCGACGGCGACGCCCAATCCCATTTACATCACTGGCATCCCGGGCGTGGCACCGGGCGCCAATATCAACGTCCAGTATAACCTTCTCGGGCGTATCGGCCCGAGCAACTGGAGCGGATCCAACGAATCCTATGTCATCACGGGCGGACTCCGCGCCAAGCTACCCTATCGCTGGAAAGCGGAATTCTATTACACCTATGGTCGCGACAGCGCCTGCAACTACTGCCAGAACGACGTGAACGTGAACGGCACCGCCGTTCAGTATCTCGTCGACACCGGCGTGATCAATCCGCTCAGCAGCCTGCCTCTGAGCCCGGACGTGGTTGCCCGGTTCACCGGCAACAACGTCCAGCGCAGCCGTGACACCGCCGACGACGCCGTACTGAAGTTCGATGGGCCGCTCTTCCGTCTGCCCGCGGGCGAGGTGCGGGCGGCAATCGGCGGCGAGCGCAACAAACTGTCCAACGGAAACCTGAACGGCGCCAATCGCGGCATCACCAATGCCTTTGTCGTCGATACCGATTTTTCGAGGAGCCGTGGCGACCGAACGATCTGGTCGGGGTTCGCCGAGCTCTATCTGCCCCTTATCGGCCAGGATATGCACGTGCCGCTGGTCCAGTCGTTCACGATCGACACCGCAGCGCGCTACGACCATTATTCGGACGTCGGAAGCACGACCAATCCGAAGCTGGGCGCGACCTGGATCGTTGACGACTGGCTGACGCTGCATGGTTCATGGGGAACGTCCTTCCGCGCCCCTGCGCTGCCGGACGTCAACCCAGCCGCGATTTCGACTGGCCTGGGAATCTCCTTCTTCCCGAATTCGACCGGAGATCCCCGAATCGTCAACGACGCTGATTTCGGCCCGGGCGCGCGCTTCACGACGATCGCCTATGTCGCCGGCGCCAACCCGGCGATCAAACCGGAACAGGCAACGACATGGTCGGTCGGCGGGGACTTCAAGGCGCCTTTCGACAGGAATCTTCGATTTTCCGCTACCTATTACTCGATCAAGTACAATAACCGGATTTCAGGGCCGGACGTTTTCGGGGCATTCCTGTCGCCCTCGGCCTATCCCGATTATCGCGGGCTCTCGAAGTTCATCATTCCGATCAACAACCCCGCCGGCTGCGTGAATACCGACACCAGCACGCTCGATCCGGTGCTTCAGCAATATCTTGGCAGAACATTGCTGTATGGCGGCGGTATCAACAACCCCTGCTCGATCCATGTCCTGCTCGACGGCCGCAACACCAATCTCGCCGCGACCGAGCAGGACGGGCTGGACGCGCAGGTGAGCTACCTCGTTCCGTTCAAGGGCGGTGCGGTCAACCTCAATGCCAGTGTGAACAAGGTGTTCCACAACAAGGAACAGATCAGCGCCGGCCAGGCGTTCGTCGAGCGGCTCGGCTATTACGGCACGGCCATCTCGTTGCGCGGGCGCGGCGAGGTCGGTGTGTTCTGGCACGGCTTCAGCGCGAACCTGTTCGCCAATTATACCGGCTCGTACATCAACGACCGTGCGATCGACAGCAGCGGCAACGCGGTCGCCGCGAAGCGCGTGGGTTCCTATACGACTTTCGACCTGAACCTTGGGTTCGCGAACAACGTTCTCGGCCACAACAGCTTCATGAAATCGTTCCGCGCCTCCGTGAATCTGCAGAATGTGACCGACAAGGCGCCGCCGATCGTCCTCACCGCCAATTCGGTGTTCAACGGGGCTTATTCCAATCCGTTTGGCCGGACAGTTACGGTCCAGCTGAGCACGTCTTTTTGATGGTCGTCCGGGGCCGCCAGCAGGAGCAACTTTCGTGCTGACGACCCCTCCCTCACTTGGCGGTGCCCCTTCGGGAGCACCGCCATTTTTTTGACGGCTTTTATCCAGTGAATGTTACAGCCATTCTCAACTGATTGCGGAGACCGAAATGCTTGCCCGAATCCTGATGACCACCGCCGCCATAGTGATCGCGAACCCGGCGACCGCCCAGGCGGGTCCGCCATCACCCCAGGTATCGATCGAAACCGGCCGGCTCGCTGGTACTAGCGAAGACGGCGTGCTGAGCTGGAAGGGCATTCCGTTTGCGGCGCCGCCGGTCGGCGCGCTTCGCTGGCGCGCGCCCCAGCCCGTGGCGAAATGGAGCGGCGTGCGCGACGCCAGCACCTATTCGCATGACTGCATGCAGAAGCCCTTTGGCGGAGACGCGGCGCCGCTCGGCACCGAGCCCGCAGAGGACTGTCTCTATGCCAATGTGTGGAAGTCCGGAGCGGCGAAGGGCAAGCTGCCGGTGATCGTGTGGCTCTATGGCGGCGGCTTCGTGAACGGCGGTGCCTCGCCCCCGACCTATTCGGGCGCGAACCTGGCGAAGCAGGGCGTCATGTTCGTCAGCTTCAACTACCGGGTTGGACGGTTCGGTACCTTCGCGCTGCCGCAACTGACGCGGGAGGATCCCGACCATGGCCTGATCGGCAATTATGGGCACCTAGACCAGATCGCGGCGCTGAAATGGGTCCAGCGCAATATCGCGGCGTTCGGCGGCGACCCGTCCAACGTGACGATCATCGGCGAGAGCGCTGGCGGCATGTCGGTGCACACGCTCGTCACGTCGCCGCTGAGCCGCGGCCTGTTCCAGAAGGCGTTCGTGATGTCGGGCGGTAATGGCGAGACCGCCAACGGCCCGACGCTCGCCGACGTCGAACAGATCTACCAGAATTTCGCCAAGGCCAAGGGCATTGCGCCCGACGATCCGAACGCGCTCCAGAAGCTGCGCGCGCTGAGCGCCGAGGAAGTGACCGACGGCCTGAGCATGATGCAGATGTTCCGGCCCAATGGCGGCCCGAAGACCTTCACCGGCCCCTTTGTCGACGGGAAAATCCTGGTCGATATGGGCAAGGCCTATGCATCGGGCAATTTCGCCCATGTTCCCATGATTATCGGGGCCACCAGCGCCGATATGGGCGGCAAGGGCGGCTTCATGATCGCCGGGGCGCGCAGCGCCTCGGCGCGGATTGCCAGACAGGGCCCGCCGGTCTGGGAGTATCGCTTCTCCTATGTCGCTGACTCCGTGGGGCAGCCGGGGGCGCAGCACGCGACCGACATCCCGTTCTTCTTCGACACCACCGCGATCAAATATGGCGACAAGACCACCCCCAGGGACGTGGCCATGGGCAAGACGATCAGCGCCTATATCGTCAATTTCGCCAAGACGGGTGATCCCAACGGAGCGGGCCTGCCGGCCTGGCCGAAATATGATCCGGCGAGCGATCAGCTGATCGACTTCACCATCGACGGCAAGGCGGTCGCGCAAAAGGACCCATGGGGTGCCGATATCGACAGCGAGCAGCAGCGGCTGGCCGCAGCGACGCAGTCAGGCAAGTATAACAGCCTGATCACCCCGATCGGCGCGCTTCTCGATGATCCGGCGGCGCATGCGGTGCTCGAGCGCTTCATTCCCGACATCATCAAGAGCGACCAGATCAACATGGCGCGCGGCGTGACGCTGGCGGCGCTCCAGTCCTATCTGCCGGGCCAGCTTACCGAGGCCACCGTGAAACAGATCGACAGCGCGCTGGCGGCTCTGCCGGGACCAAAGAAATGATGTAAGGGGGGGCCTGTTGCACCTGCTCCGCCCGCCGACCCCTCACACGGGTCGTACGGATGCGAGCAGGTGCAGCAGGAAAGCGTCGGCGGCGGGCGACAGCGATCGTCCCGCCGCCCGCGCGATACCGATGGTGCGCTCCACCACCGGATCGATCAGCGGCCGCGCGGCGATGCGGCCGCGCTGCAGCATATCAAGCGTCGAGCGCGGAAGCGCAGTGATTCCCAGCCCCGCCTCGATCAAGGCGCCCACCGTCGACAGATGCGTGCATTCATACAGCGCCTTCGATGACACATTGGCCCTGGCCATGACGACGTCAGTCAGCTCGCGCACGCTGCTGCGCGGCGCCATGGCGATGAAGGGGTGTTCGCCCAGCAGTGCCCAGCTGGCCGGCTCCCCGGTATCGTGCGGGCCGCCCGCGGCGACCACAAGCATCATGTCATCCTGCATCAGCGGGGTGAAGATCAGATCCGCCTCATCCGTCTGGGTCGTGATCGCCAGGTCGATCTGGCGTTCGTTCAACTGCTGCAGCAACGCACCCGAGATGCTGTCACGCAAGGTGATATCAACCTGCGGGTGCGTCGCGTGAAAGCTGGCGAGGAGCGACGGCAGCATGCCGGCGGCAACGGAGGGCAGGGCGCCGACAACGATCCGGCCGCGTTCGCCGGCAAAGTTTTGCGCCAGTTCAGAAAAAGCATGGTCGAAATCGGCGGTCAGCCGTTCGACGATCGGCAGCAATGCCTCACCCGCGCTGGTCAATTCGACGTTGCGGGAATTGCGGTCGAACAATCGCACCTCCAGCTGCTCCTCGAGCAGCCTGATCGTTCGGCTGAGCGCCGGCTGCGAGACATTGGCCAGCCGCCCCGTCTCGCTGAAGCTGCGATTATAGGCCACCTGCATGAACAGGCGCAGGCTGCTGAGGCTTGGTTTACGTGCCACGATCACTCCTTTTCGCGGGCCGGTACCGTGCGATGGACCCGCAGACTTACGAAACCTGGTCGATGCGTCCAGTTCAAATATGCCGCAGATCGATCAACACAGTGGATCGATGGCGCGTCGCCGCATCTATTACTCAGGTGAATAGATCGATCGGTAAATTCTATTTTATTGTCACCTTTCGTTGCCGCACAGATTGCACGCGCCCCGGACGGTCGCGTGGAGAGGATAATGATCTGCGGCTCGCCTGCCGGCGTCCGTGGCTCGACCTCGCGCCGCCTTCGGCCGTGAAGATTTTCGGCAGAGGAGGGGCAAGACCTCCCGCGATGGTGAGGGAGGCAATCCATGAAGTTCGACACGCGCTTGATTGGCAGGGGTTCCAGCAGGATCACCCTGGGCGTTGCTCTCGGCGTGACGTTGGTGACGTTGGCGCAGCAGGCACCGGCCGCGCCAGGTGAGGCGGCGCGGAGTGAGCCCGCCGCTGAAGCAGCGACATCGCGGCCATGGACAGACGCCCGACTTTCGCCCGAGAAGCGCGCCGAGCTGCTGCTGAAGGCAATGACCTTCGACGAGAAAGTGGCGATGCTTCACGGGCCGATGGCCATGCCGCTCGGCCCCAAATTCCCGATGCCAAAGGGCGCGGTCGGGTCGGCTGGGTTCATCGCCGGCAATGAGCGGCTGGGCATTCCGGCGCTTCAGGAAAGCGACGCGAGCCTCGGCGTGACCAATCCGATCATGGTGCGCGGCGCTGCCGACATGTCCACGCCCTTGCCTTCGGGCCTTGCGCTTGCCGCCACTTTCAATCCTGAAATCGCCTTCGAAGGCGGCCGGATGGTTGGCGACGAGGCGCGCGCCAAGGGGCTGAACGTACAGCTAGCAGGCGGCGCCAACATCGCCCGCGATCCGCGCAACGGTCGCAATTTCGAATATGTCGGTGAGGATCCGCTGCTCGCCGGCGTCATGGCCGGCGAGGGTGTGCGCGGCATCCAGAGCGCCGGCATGATATCGACCGTCAAGCATTTCGCGATCAATGCGCAGGAGCATAATCGCAACACGGTCGACTCGATCATCGACGAAGCGGCGTTTCGCGAGAGCGACCTGCTCGCGTTCCAGATCGCGATCGAGCGCGGCAATCCCGGCTCGGTGATGTGCGCCTATAATCTCGTCAACGGCGGCTATGCCTGCCAGAATGACATGCTGCTCAACACCGTGCTGAAGCGCGACTGGGGCTATCCCGGGTTCGTCATGTCCGATTGGGGCGCGGTGCACGCGCTCGATGCGTTTCCCAATGGCCTTGATCAGCAATCGGGCGAACAGCTCGACCAGCAAGTCTGGTTCGATCAGCCGCTCAAACAGGCGGTTGCCAGCGGTAGCATCTCTCCTGCGCGTGTCGACGATGCGGTGCGGCGCATCCTCCGGGCGATGTTTACCAACGGCCTGTTCGACAAACCGGCGGCGACCACCGCGATCGATTTCGACGCCCATGCGAAAGTCGCACTGAACGAGGCCGAGGAAGCGATCGTATTGCTGGAGAATCGCGGTGGCTTGCTGCCGCTCGCATCGACGGTAAAGCGGATCGCGGTGATCGGCGGGCAGGCCGAAGCGGGCGTTCCCTCGGGAATGGGATCGTCGCAGATCACCAACCCTTATCGTCAGGGCGGCACGCCGATCCGCGCCGTTCCACTGGGCGGCGAGGGGATGATGGCGATGTGGAACAATGTGGTGTTTCACCCATCACCGCCGCTCGCCGCGTTGCGGGATCGCTTCAAGGACGCGACCGTCAGCTTCGATACCGGGCTCTCGCCCGAGGCGGCGGCGCTTGCCGCAAAGGATGCCGAGGTCGCCATTGTTTTCGTGTACCAGCCCTCGGGTGAGGGCGAGGACGTGCCCGATATGGCGTTGCCGTTCGGCCAGGATGCCCTGATCGAGGCGGTCGCGGCCGCCAATCCCAACACGATCGTCGTGCTCGAGACAGGCAATCCGGTGCGCATGCCCTGGGCGGCCAGGGCCGGAGCGATCGTCCAGGCCTGGTACGGCGGTGCCCGGGGCGGGGAAGCCATTGCCCATGTGCTCGCCGGCGACGTCAACCCCTCGGGGCGCCTACCGATCAGCTGGCCGGTTGACGAAAGCCAGCTGCCGCGGCCGCGGATTCCCGGCTGGTCCGCGGGTCCGCGCGACCTGGTCAGGGTCGATTACAATATCGAAGGCTCGGATGTCGGATATCGCTGGTTCGCCCGCGAAGGAACTGTGCCGCGCTACTGGTTCGGCCGGGGCCTCAGCTACACCGCGTTCGACTATGGCAAGCTCGCAGCGTCGGGCGGGCGGACCATCACCGCGACGGTCGATGTGACGAACAGCGGGAAGACGGCCGGCAAGGAGGTGGTGCAGCTCTATTTGATCGGCAAGCCGGGTGCGCCGGCCCTACGCCGCCTGCTCGCCTTTCAGAAGGTCGCCCTGCAGCCCGGCGAGACACGCCATGTCACGCTCGCCGCCGATCCGCGCGTGCTTGCCGAGTTCGACTCTTCCGCCCATGGCTGGCGTATCGATCGCGGCGACTACCGGGTCGGAATCGGGCGAGACGCCGGAAACATCGTCGCTTCGGCAACGGTGCGGATGAACGCCGTGCGGATGCGCCCGCAGCCCGAGGCCGGAACCAGAAGCGGCAAATAGAGCCGATGTCCACGCCGGTGCCGTCCGGCGAAACCACGATGAAATCGTCGGAATGAGGGGCGGAGTGCCAAGCCTCGCCCTCTCGGCAAAGCCATGTTTCCAATGCGGAATATGGTGGACGCACTTGGGCTCGAACCAAGGACCCGCTGATTAAGAGTCAGCTGCTCTACCAACTGAGCTATGCGTCCAT